>Ga0335078_10000301_pt1 | contig 79161 bp, 68 predicted proteins | sample Lox_Sample_32_FD_206711 | JGI IMG/M metagenome (GOLD analysis project Ga0335078, IMG submission 206711) | Soil microbial communities from Loxahatchee National Wildlife Refuge, Florida, United States - Lox_Sample_3.2 | ecosystem: Environmental > Terrestrial > Soil > Wetlands | place: USA...
CGCTTCGCGCAGCCAAAACGCGATCGCGCCGAACACCGCGCCGAGGAGCGCCGTGCCGATCACCCACGCGGGCGGCTCGCGATCGCGATCGCTCCGCCACACGAGCCACAAAAGCGCGGCTGCGGGAACGAGCACGACGAGGGCCCTGAGCACACCCATGACCGCCGCATTGTCCCTCGCGCGAAGGCGCGAGAGCCAATTTCAGCCGGCACTTATTTAAAGGTGCAGCCCGATGTGGACCGAGCCGACGACGCTCACGCCCGCCGCGTCTCCCGATTGGCTGTAATAAGGATTCGCGTCGGCGGTCGACACGCACGCCGCGATCGCCTCGCACGCCGCGGGCAGCGCGAGCGGATCGCGGTGAAGGAAGATCGCCTCGAACGTCCCGTCGATTCCGATCGAGAAGAAGCGCACGGGGTAATAGTCGACGCCGAACGCGAAGCCGACGTTCCCGCCTTTGGTCGACAACGTGTTCGCTGCGTCTTGCGTCGTGCACCCCGTGCCGGTGCACGGGAGCGCAGGCGTGACGGAGTTATTTTGCAGGTTGTTCGGGTCGATCGATCCGATCGCCGAGTAACCGCCGTGCACCGAGACGTACGGATCCCATTTGCCTGCCGGGATGTGAAACCCGACGACCGCGTTGAGCTGCCAGATGTTGAACGGCTGCAGCATGTCGTAGCGAAAGCGCGCGCCGAGCGTGAACCACACGAAGCGCACGCCGGCCTCCGCGCCGACCATCGCGCCGCCCGCGTTCGTGTTCTGGAGCTGCAGGGTGTTGCTGAACGTGCCGAGCGCGTCGTAAACGCCGCCCGCTTGCGCGTTCACGTACAAGAACTCGAGGCCGCGGCCGCTGTCCTCTTTCTTCGAGTCGTCGAGGCGCTGCTCGGTCGACTGCGGCGGCGGCGGCGCCGGCTGTTGCATCGGTGGCGGCGGCGCGAGCTGCTGTTGTTGCTGCTGTTGCTCTTGCGGCTGCGGTTGATTCATCGGAGGCGGCGGCGTCAGATCCTGCGCGGCCGCGATCGACGCGCTCGACGACACCAACACGAACGCGAACGTCGTATGCAAAAGCTTCACGAAAAGTTCTCCTTGCGGTTCCCGGCCGCAAGCTCCTCTTCACCGTCAGACGGGCGCGCGCTTCTTTCATTCGTCGCGATGCGATACTCCTCGGTGAGCCACTTGCCGAGGTCGAGTTGTTTGCAACGCGGAGAGCAGAACGGCGCGCTCGGGTTTCGTTCGCGCGACGCCGCTTCCTTATGGCAAATCGGGCACGCCGCCATGCGGTCGGTATATCACGTCGAGCGAAGCGCGCGAGCACGCGATGACGACGCGTAAGCTCGTCGCGCTCGCGCTCGCGCTCCTTGCGCCGCTCGGATCGGGGCACTTCCACTACGGTCGGCGCGCGCGCGGGATCGCGTGGCTCGCGGTGCCGCCGCTCACGCTGCTCGCGTTCGGCGCGCTCTTGCCGCGCATCGGGCGCGCGGTGGGATGGTCCGCCGCGTGCGCGCTTCCGCTCGCGATCGTGCTCGTCGCGTGGATCGCGTCGGTCGTCGATTTGATGCTCGTGCGCGAAGGACCCGCGACGCGCGGTTGGCAGACGGCGTTGTTCGTCGCCGCGGGGCTCGTCGCGCCGATGATCGGCGCCGGCGTCGTGCGCGTGCTCCTCCTCGAGTCGTTTCGCGTGCCGAGCGCGTCGATGGAGCCGACCATCCTCGCGAACGATCGCCTCTTCGTCGACAAGAGCGATCATCGCGCGCGCTACGGCGACGTCGTCGCGTTCGCGTCGCCCGACGACGGTCAGACGTTCGTGAAGCGCGTGATGGCGCGCCCCGGAGACGTCCTCGAGACGAGGCGCGGGCGTCCGTGGATCAACGGCTGGGAGGTCCCGTCGTGCTCGCTGGGTGAAGCGACGCTCGACGACAAGACCGGCGAGCTCGTCGTGGAGTTCCTCGGCGACGCGTCGTACCTCGTCTTCTACAGCACGACGCCGCCGATGGCGCACGCCGGTCCGTTCTACGCGCGCGCGAACGGCGTCCTCGTGCTCGGCGACGCGCGCAACGACAGCTTCGACTCGCGTGAATTCCGCGGAGGTCTCGACGGGAACGTGGCGCTGTCCGACGTGCAAGGCCGCGCGGTCTTGGTGTGGCTTCGTTTCACGCCGACGGACGACGCGCGCTTCGGGATCGATCTCGGCGCGGACGTGAAACCGCGCTTGCCGACGTCGCTCGCGAACCTCGCGCGTGCGCTCGACGCGTGCCTGGCGAAGCGTCCCGCGGCGATTCCGCCGCCGCCGCTCGCGCGGTGAGACCCGCGCTGCTATGCTCGAGGAAAGCTTCACTTCTCGACAGGAGGGGTTTCGATGTTGCTTCGACGCGGTTATTTCCTCGCGCTCACGCTCGGATGCACGACGTCCATTTCCGTGTACGAACCGCCGCAGACCACGCCGTCGACGAGCTCGCCGGGACCCGCGCTCAACGGCGCGACGACCCAAGCGCCGACCGCGCCGCGCCCGCTCGTCGGCGGCAGCGTGACGATCGTGAAGGTGCAAGACGCCGCGTACGCGGTGGTGTCGGACGGCGACGAAGACGCGGTCGACGTCGTGTCGCTCGGCGCGACGCCGAAGCTCGTCGGCACGATTCAGCTCGCGGCGGGTGACGAACCGAATCGAATCGTCGCGGACGCGAGCGGGCTCGCGCACGTCGTGCTCCGCGGCAGCGGCGCGATCGCGACGATCGATCCGACCCACGCGACGCTGGTCTCGCGGACCGAGGTGTGTCCCGCGCCGCGTGGCATCGCGTACGACGCGGCGAGCGACAATCTCTACGTCGCGTGCTCGACGGGCGAGCTCGTGACGCTCGCGAGCAACGGCCCCGTCTCGCGCACCGTGCGCATCGCACGCGATCTGCGCGACGTGGTCGTCACGCCGGGACACTTGTACGTCACGACGTTTCGCTCGGCGCAGCTCATCGAAGTCGACTCGAACGGCGGCGTCATCTCGCAGCGCACGCCGCCTTCTTCCGTCACGAACATGGATTCGGACGTCGCGTGGCGCACCGTCGCGTTGCCTGGCGGCGGAACGCTCATGCTCGATCAACTCGCGTCGACCGACGCGCTCGTCATCGTCCCCGCGCAAACGTATTACGCGGAGACCGGCGGGCTCATCTCGGCGTCCGCGACGAGCCTCAACGGCGGCGCGTCTCAGCAAGCCGCGGTCGAACAGGCGATCGACGTCGCGTTCGACGCGAACGGCGATCCGGAGATCCTCTCGTTCACGGGCTCGGTGCAAATCGGATCGTCGAACACGACGTACCCCGTCACGATCGCGCCGAGCCAATCGGTGTCGCCGTACGACGCGTCGTTCGGCGAGTATCAGTACGTCGCGATCGCGGACGGCGCGCAGCTCGGCGTCCCGTTCGCCGTCGTTCAACAGCGCGCGCCGTACGCCGCGCTCGAGGTCTACGCGCCGGGCTTCGAGACGCTCGCGGCGGAGGTCACGCTGCCGCAAGCCACCTCGCACCTCGACACCGGCTTCGATCTCTTCCACTTGCCGACGATCGTCGGTACGGCGTGCATGAATTGTCACCCCGAAGGGAGCGACGATGGTCACACGTGGCAATTCAGCCAGAGCGCGACGACCGGCGGACCCAGCACGACGACCATCCGCCGCACGCAATCGCTCCGCGGCCTCGCGCAGACGGCGCCGTACCACTGGGACGGCTCGCTTCACGACGTGAAAGCGATTTGCGACGAGGTCTTCACGCACCGCATGGGCGGCGGGACCGTGTCGGACGAGCAAGCGGAGATCCTCACGCACTGGCTCGTCGCCGTGCCGCGCGTCGCGGTGCGGAGCGATCTCGACACGAGCGCGATCGCGCAAGGCGCACAAGTCTTCGCGAACAGCGGCTGCACGCAGTGCCACGGCTCGGGAACCGGCACGCTCTACGACAACCAAGACGTCGGCAAGACGGACTCGCTCGGTCAGAGCGCGCCGCTGCAGGTCCCGTCGCTCTACGACGTCGCCGATCGCGCGCCGTACATGCACGACGGCTGCGCGGCGACGCTGATGGATCGCCTCACGAACCCCGCGTGCGCCGGCTCGAAGCACGGTGCGACCGCGCAGCTCTCGCAGACCGATCTCACGAACCTCGAGACGTTCCTCGAGAGTTTGTGACGCGCGTCACTCGGCGGGCGCGGACTCCGCGGCGGCCTCTTGCGGCGCCGCAGGCTCCGCGGGCTTCGCCTCGATCTTCTCCGCGCACGCCGCTTCGAGAAGCTCGGCGACATCCATCTGCTTGATCTCGTCTTCGAGGCTCTGACTCTTCAAGCCGTCGGTGAGCATCGTCATGCAGAACGGGCACGCGCTCGCGATGGTCTTCGCGCCCGTGTCGACGAGCTGCAGCGTGCGCTTCACGTTCACGCGGTTCTTGTTCTGCTCCTCCATGAACATCTGCGCGCCGCCCGCGCCGCAACAGAGTCCGCGCTGCTTCGTCCAATACGCCGGCTCGACGAGATCGACGCCGATGCGCTTCAAGATCTCGCGCGGCGACTCGTACACGCCGTTGTAGCGGCCGAGGTAACAGCTGTCGTGGTACGTCACGCGGCCCGCCATGTCGTTCGTCGGCACGAGCTTCTTCTCGGCGAGGAGCCCGAGCAGAAAGTCCGCGTGGTGCACGACCTCGAGCTTCGCCCCGAAATCCGGGTACTCGTTCTTGAGCGAGTTGAAGCAGTGCGGGCACGCCGTCACGATCGTCTTCGCGCCGCCCTTTTCTTTGTACCCGTTGAGCGTCGCGACGTTTTGCTCCGCGAGCATGGCGAAGAGCAGCTCGTTTCCCGCGCGTCGCGCGGGGTCCCCCGTGCAGCTCTCTTCCTCGCCCAAAATCGCGAAATTCACGTTCGCGCGCTTGAGCAGCGACGCGACCGCTCGCGCGATCTTCTTCGCGCGCGGATCCGTCGCCGCCGCGCATCCGACCCAATACAAAACCTCCGCGTCCGGCTTGTCCTTCATGAACGGCACGTCGAGCCCTTCGCTCCACGCCGCGCGGTCCATGCGCGAGACGTTCCACGGGTTGCCGTTCGTCTCCATCGCCTGAAAGACTTTGTTGAGCTCGCTGGGGAACTCGTTGCGCACCATCATCAGGTTGCGCCGCATGTCGACGATTTTGTCGACGTACGAAATGAAGACCGGGCACTGCTCTTCGCACGCGCGGCACGTCGTGCATGCCCAGAGCACGTCCGGGTGAATCACGTCGGGCGCGAGGTTGATCGCGGGGTGCTTCTTGTTCTCGATGAACTCGTCTTCGCGCTCGTAGAGGTGATTGCGGAGATCGAGCGTGAGGTGCTTCGGGCTGAGGATTTTCCCCGTGCGGTGCGCGGGGCAATTCTCCGAGCAGCGGCCGCACTCGGTGCACGTGTAAAAGTCGAGGATCGCCTTCCAGGAAAAATGCTCCAAGCGCGAGACGCCGATCGGCGCGCTCGCCGGATCGTCGAGCCCACTCGCCTCCTCCATCTTCGCCATGAGCTTCTCGGTGCTCTCGGCGATCGGACGCAATCGACCCGGCGGATCGAGGTTGCGGAAGAAGACGTTCGGGATCGCCGTGATGACGTGGAAGTGCTTCGAGTGCGGGAGCAGATTCAAGAACAAAAGGACGAGCGTCGCATGCGTCCAGTAACCGATCTCGGCGAGCCACACGAGCGCGCCCGGACCGAGCCCACGGAAGAAAACCGCGAAGAGCGTGCCCGCGGGCGACGGATACGGCGACCACTCGATCTTCCCGGCTTCGTGCTGCTCGCCGAGAGGCGCCACGATCGTGCGGATCATGTCGCATTGAGACGCCGACGCGAGCGACGCCTTGCCCATCCCGCACATGTCGACCTTGCGCATCATGAGCACGTGGCTCGCGCCGTCGTAGGTCATGTCGGCGATCATCATCGTGCCGATGATGCCGAGGATGAGGAGCGCTTCGAGCGAGTGCGTCGTGCGCTTGAGCGGCTTGACCAGTCGGTAATAGAAGAAGACGCCGACGCCGCCGACGACGAGCGACGCGACGCAGTCCTTCGCGAACTCGTAGACGCGCCCGAGCGGCATCCACGGCGCGAGCACCCACAAGTTGAACGACGGCGAAAACCCGCGGCCCCAGAGCACGAGCGTGCGCAGGAGAAGCACGGCGAAACCGAGGAAGATGAGCTTGTGAGCGATTCCGGACGGCTGGTAGTAGTCCATCCGCTCTTGCTTGAAGGCCCACCGCCACGTGCCGAGCAGGCGCTCGCCGATGCGATCGAAGCGCGCGGCGGGTGCCCCCGCGCGGAGCAAACGCCACCGCCGTGACGCCGACCAACCGAAGCAGGACCACGCGACGACGAGCAGCGCGAGCATGGCGTAAGAGCTCATGGCGTCAGCGCTTGTATAAGGTCACGGCTGTACGCGTCAAATGGGGGCGCCGAATCGGCTAACGCTTGCCTTTTTTCTTCGCGGCTTTCTTCGGCGCGGGCTTCTTCTTCGCGGCCTTCTTCGGCGAGGCGGCCTTCTTCCCGATCGCCCACACGCCGAGCGCTGCGCCCTGCGGATCGATGAAGACGCCGATGGCGCCCATCTCGCCGATCGACGTCTTCGGCAGGATGATCTTCGCGCCCGCCGACTCCGCCTTCTTCAACGTCGCGTCCACGTTCACGACCTCGACGTACGGAAGCCACGCCGTCGGCTGTTGGGGCATCTGCTTCGCCGTCATCCCGCCGCCGGTTCCTTTGCCGACGTCGAGCATCGCGTAGTCCATGCCCGGCATGTCCGCGACCTTCCAATCGAAGACGGACTTGTAGAATTTCTTGGCGCCCGCGACGTCATCCGCCGCGAGCTCGATGTGAACGAACGGGTTTCCCATGCGCCACCGTACGGAGGCGCGCGCAGCGCGACAAGAGTCAAAGCGTGAAGACGAAGTGCTTCTTGTCGTCCTTCGCGTCGAGCGTCACGTCCGCGCCGTACGAACGACTCCCCACGCGCGCGCCGAAGCGCACGAGGATCGGAAATGTCGCGCCGTGCGGATCGGAGACGATGATGTCGACGGTGTAATTTCCGCGCGGCGGGTCGAGACCGCCCCAGAGCACGTTGTCGACGTTCTGGCCGTAGCACGCGTCCTTCGGGCAATCGCGATCGAGGCGCATGCGCTCGGCGCCGTTGTTCGTGTGGGTCGAGTCGACGACTTCGCCGGTGGGATCGACGACGCGCAAGTCGACGTCCGCGGGATTGTCGCCCCACGCGATGGTGAATTGAAGCGGACCGGTCGCGAGGCCGCACCCTTCGTCGATAACGCCGTTGCAGTTGTCGTCGATCGCGTTGAAGCAAAGCTCGGGGCCCGTCGGCGTGCACGCTTCGACGAGCGCGACGCCCACGGGCGCTTCGATGTGCGAGACGGCGATGTTCGCGCCGCTCTTCGGCACGACGGTCTGCGCGCCGCACGCGACCATCGCGATGACGACGAGCGCGCGCTTCATGGTGAAGGCTCCGCGAGCTTCGCCGTCGCGCCCAGCGCTTGGAGCGTCGCGCGCTCGCCGAGGAGCCACAAGAGCGTGAGCGCGTCGTCGCGCTTCTTCGCGTCTTGTCCCTTCGCGTCCGCGACGAGCTTCGCGCGCAGTCGAACGCGCGTGAGCGAATGAGGTCCCGCGTCGCCGACACCGGGACCGGCGAGCTCGCCGCTCTGGCGAAGTTGATACGCGAGGCTCTGGAGGACCCACTCTTGCTTCTGACCGCGCACCGTCACGTCGCGCGCGGCGACCGCGAGGCGCGCGATGCGCGCGAGCGCACCGGAGTCGAAGAGATCTTCGGTGAGCACGGGCACGCTCTGCGCGTAGAGCTGGCGCAGCGGCTCGATCGGCGCGGCTTCGCGCTCGGGCGCTTCGTCTTTCGATTCGTACGCGGAGAGCGCCTTCGCGATCGAGTCCGCGTCGCCGCCGAAGAGGATCGCGAGGGTCGCGTCGTGCACGAACGGGCGTACGTTCGTGAGCGCGAGGAGCTTGTCGCGCTCTTGCGCCGCGAGCCCGCCTTGTCCGAGCAATCGCGCCGCGAGGTGGCGCGACTCGGGATCGACCTTCGGCGCGATCAGCGCGACGAGCGGCGCGTCGACGACCGCGTTCGGTCTCTGCACGAGCCCGGCGAGCCAGCATCCGCGCCACGTTTCGCGTCTCCGATCGGTCGCCGTCGCGCGAAGCTGCGAGACGATTTCGCCGCGCGCCTTCGCGTCGCTCAGATACGAAGCCGCCGCGCACGCGACGACGCGCGCCTGATCGTCTTGCTTCGCGTCGTCCGCGATCTTCGTGAGCAGCGGGACGGCCTTCGGGTCGCCGAGCTCGGAGAAACCCTCCGCCGCGCCGTACGCGAGCGCGCGATAGACCATCCCCGCGACCGCCCCCTTCGCTTGCGCTCCGCTCGTGAGCGCCGACGCGTCGAACGCGGCGGGTTTTCGCGCGAGCTGTTTCCGCAAGATCGCGAACGCGGACGCGTCGCGCGTCTTTCCGAGGTAACGCAGCGCCGACTGCGCGACCGCGAACGCCTCGGGAAACGACTGATCGCTCGCGCCTGGGATGGGCGTGCTCGGATCGGCCCACGCCTTGAGCTCGCTCACCGCGCGCGGCGACTCGAGCGCGACGAGCAAGCGCATCGCGTTCGCGTGCGGGCGCTCGTGGTACCACGCGGCGAGCGGCGCGTCGGTCATCTCGCGGAGCTCGGCGCGCGCCTCGGGGTGCATCGTCGCGAGCTCCGCGAGCATGCGCGCGCACGCGATGCGCTCGGCGTCCGTCCGGCGATGCGCGATCAAGTTCGGATCGCTCGCGTCGTAGAGAGCCTGCGGATCTTCGCCGAGTCGCCACGCGAGGTGCGGCGCGGCGCGCAGATCCCCGAGCTCCGCGAGGCGCAACGCGGCTTCCGTGCGGAAGTGCGGGTGCATCGCGTGGCTCGCGTAACGCGCGAGCGCGTCCGCCGCGCGCGGATCGGCGAGCGCGCGGACACGCTGGAACAAGTGCTCGATCGTGACGAAGTCGGCGCGCGCGTCGAGCGACTCCGCCGCCGCGACGAGCGTCGCGCCGTCGGACGCGTCGTCCTCCGCGAGCGCGCGGGCGAGGAGCGGCCTCGTCGCTTTGTCCGCCAGAGAGAGCGCGTTCATGATCACGTTGCGACGCGTCGCGCGCTCTTCGGAGGGAACCGTCGCAGCGGAGAGCAACCGCGCGAACATCACCGCGTCGTACGCGGAGGACCCGTCGAGCTTCGTCGCGCGCGAGAGCGTGCCCGCGTCGTAGAGCGCGAGCGCCGCGCTCGCCGCGCGCACGTCACCCGCGTGAACGAGCGCCCACGCCGCCGCGGATTTCTCCTCTGCGTCCGCCGCGCGCGAGAAGCGCGCCGCGAGCGCGTCGAGCGACGCCGCGAGCTTCACCGGATCGTACTCGAGCGTCGCGCGGAGCCCGCGGAGCCTTTCGCTCTCGGTCTTCGAGTCGAGCGCCGCGAGCGCACGGCGCAGACCTTCGTCGTCGTGCGCGCGCACGTGCGCTTCGAGCGTGTCGTCGTTTGCGGGCGCGACAGGTGCCGCGCCGCCGCCGCACGCGACGAGAAACAGCGAGACGAATGCGACGCGCCTCACTTCGGCGGAACGACGTTCCCTCCGGCCTGCGCGCTCGCCGCCGCCGGAATGCTTTGATCGACGGCCTTCGGATTCATCACCTCGAAGAACGCCTTGCGCGCCATCTCGCCGACGGGACCCGGCTCGTTGCGGAGCGCCATGAGCACGCCCTTCTCCTTCATGAACTTCAGGATCGCGATCGCGTTCTTCGATTTCGTCGCGTCGCCGCTCTTGGCGTCGTTGATCAGGCGCACGCGGAACTGCACGCGCGTGATCGAGTGCGGTCCGTTGTCGAAGACGATGCCTTGGATGTCGCGCTCGAGGATCAAGCGCGGCCAATCTTGGAGCGCGTCGTTCACCTTCACGTAGCGACAAGCGTCCGCGTTCGCGATCCACTTCGCGACGAGACCCTTCTCGTAATCCTGATCGCTCCAGTACCCGAAGCTCTTGTCGTAGAGCTCCTTCAGCTGCTCCATCGCGTCGACGCTCGAGCCGTTGTACTGCGCGAGCGCGCGCGATGTCGTGTCGGGATCGGCGCCGATGAGGATCGAGAGCATCGCGTAGTTGCGCACCGACGGGTCCTTCAACATGTCCATCAGCTTCGGGAGCACCGAGCTGTCGACGCCGCCGAACCCGATCGCGCGCGCGGCCTGCGCGGAGACTTGGGGATCTGCCGTCTGCGAGATCATGTCGACGAGGCCCGCGTTCGCGCCGGCGACGGGACGGTGAATGAGCGACTCGAGGTAACAGCTGCGAACGAGCTGGCTCTTGTCGTCTTGCTTGTTGAAGTCGTGAACCTTCTTCACGACCTCGCGCATGTTGTCGTCGTTCGCGACCCACGAGAGCGCGAAGCACGCTTCGTAGCGCGAGCTCTCGTTGCCCATCGGGTCTTCGATGTGCTTCACCAAGATCGGATACGCCTTCGGGTCGCCCCACTGCGCGAACCCGTCGGCCGCGCCCGACGCGAGCGCCTTCACGCTCATGCCGATGATCGCGAGCCCGCCTTGCTGGAGCGACGCCATGGTCACGTCGAGCTTCGCGGGACGTCGCGTGATTTGTTTCGTGAGGATGTCCCACGCGGGCGGATCCTGCATCCAGCCGATGTAACGAAGCGCGCTCTGCGCGGTCGCGAACGCGTCGGGCATCGGCGGCTGCTGTCCTTCCGCGGGGAGCGCGTCGGGCGGGTCGGCCCACTTGCGCAAACGCGGAACGACCTTCGTCGATTTCGTCACCGCGAGCACGCGGAGCCCGTTCGCGTGCGGCTGCGGGTGCGACGTGATCCACCCGAGCACCTGATCTTCGCTCTGCGCGCGGATCTGATCGACCTTGTCCGGATTCAAGATCGCCAAGTCCGCGAGCATGCGCGCGGCGATGGTGCGCTCGTTGTCGTCGCGCGCCATCATCTGGATCTCTTCCTTGGGATCGTTCTTGTAGAGCTTCTCGGGATCGAGCGTGAGGCGCCACGCGAGGTACGGAACGGCGCGCAGATCCCCGATCTCCGCGAGGCGCAGCGCAGCCTCGGTCTTCCAGTGCGGGTGCGGATTGGTCTCGATGTATTTGACGAGGAGATCCCCGCCGCGCGGATCTTCGAGATCCTTGAGCATGTCGAAGATCTGTTTCGTCTGGAAGAACTCGTGGTTCTTCTGGATCGAACGCAGCGCGAGGATCAAACCGTTCGCGCCGACGCCGTCGCGCAGCGCCTCGAGGAATTTCGTGCGCGAGTCTTTGTCGGCGTGATCGAGCGCGTTGAGCAGCGGCGTGATCGACGCCTCGTTCGCGATCTTTCCGAGACCGACGGCCGCTTCGCGTCCGACCGCAGGCTCTTTGTCTTGCACGAGCTGAATGAGCGTCTGCGTCCACTTCGCGTCGCCGGTGCGCGAGAGGATGGTCGCGATGAGCTGGCGCATCGAGTCGCTCGGGTCGTTCGCGTACGTCGCGAGCTTGTCGAGCGAGACCATCCCCGCGAGCGTGTCGGGATCGAACGCGGGATATCCGTCGAGCCGTTCGATCGTCGCGAGGTGACCGGCGCGGTACTCGGCGAGCACGTCGTCGAACGCGCTCGACTCCTTGAGAACGCAGAGCGCCCACGCGATTTGCGGTTTGTCGGTGCTGTCGGCTTCTTTGAGCGCGGCGAGCAGCGCGGGCTTCGCGGGGTCCGCCATCGGCGATCCGTACTCGCTCAGCGCTTGCGCCGCGCGGTTGCGAACCTTGTGCTCGGAGTGCTTGAGACCGTGCTCGATGATCGTCTTGAGGCCCTGGTCGTCCTTCGCCCACGCGAGGTACGCGAACGCGTCTTCTTGAAGCGGGATCACGTCGTCACGCTTCGCCCACTCGCGCCACTTGGGAATTTGATCGGCTTTCGGGAGGACGGCGATCGCCTTTCGCTCGGCGGCGATCTGATCGACCGTCATCTTCTCGCCTTCGCCCTTGATCGCGAAGATCGCGAGAATGACGCCGCCGATCACGATGAGGAGCGCGATGATCGCGATGATCGGTTTGGTCGCCCCCTTCTTGAAATTGCCGTCGCCCGTGTCGAACGAGCCGCCGCCGAATCCGCCGGGTGCGGGAGGCACGCCCTGGCCGGGAACGTCCGCGTCGTCCGGCGGCCACTTCGCCGCTTCCAAAATTGGAAGCGCCGAACCGTGCGCTCGCTTCGCCGTCGCGGCTCCGTTCTCACTCGCATGCTCGTGCATGATCGACCTCCGAAAAACTCGCCGACGATACCAGAAAACTGCGTATGGTAAGCGCTCATGAGACGCGTGGCCGGGGTCCTGCTCTTGGCGGCGTGCGCCATCGACGCGTGCGACAGCAGCACGTTCGTCGCGGGTGACGCGTCGACGGACGCGAACGACGACGTGCCCGGCATCGGCGGCGACGGCGGCGCGAGCGACGGATCGGCGCCGAAGGAAGCGAGCGTCGAGACGCACTACTGCGACGGCGTCGACGCGCAGTTTTGCTCCGACTTCGACGAACCAGACGCGACGGGCCGCTGGATCGAGGGCTTCGAGTCGTCCGGCGCATGGACGATCGAGATCGAATCGATGCACGCGTCGTCGCCACCGAACGGGCTCGAAGTCGACCTCGCCGTCGAAGCCGGCACCGCGTGGCTCGCGGACTTGATGGGCGACGGCGACGCCGGTCCATCCACGATGGTCTCGCTCGATCTCGACATGACCATCCCCCCCCTGAGTGGTCCGTTTGCGCCCGTGTTGTTGTTCGCGATGGGCTGTCCGCTCGGCGGAATCAGCACGCACTTCGGGCTCGCGTATGGCGCTGGCGTCTGGTCGCTCGCGAGCGAAGGCGGTGGTCCGGTCGCGACGATGAGCGGGACCGTGCCGACGACGACGAGCGCGGTGTTCGCGCACGTGACGATGAACATCGTTCTGGGCGTGGCGGGGAGCGTCTCGCTCAGCATCAACCACGGCGCGGCGACGGCCGCTTCCGCCACGCCCATCAACACGGTGGGTCAGACCGCGCTCCACTACCCGATCGAGCTTCGCCTGGGCGTCGACAACAGCGCCATTCTTTCGCCGAGCGGCCCCGTTTACTTCGACAACGTCGTGGTTCGCTATCAGTGACGATCGTCGTCGCGGCGGGCGTCGTCGTCGAAGCCGATCCTGCGGGCGCGCGCGTGCTCCTCACGCAGCGCAAGCGCGGCTCGCACCTCGAAGGGCTCTGGGAATTTCCGGGCGGCAAGGTCGAAGACGGCGAAGATCCGAAGAACGCGCTCGCGCGCGAGCTGCGCGAAGAGCTCGGCATCGACTGCGACGTCGGCGAGATCGTGGACGTGACGTTTCATCGCTACGAATCGAAGTCCGTGCTGCTGCTCTTTTATCGCGCGGAGATCCGACGGGGATCTGCCGCGCCGCGCGCGATCGACGTGCAGGCGTTCGAGTGGGCCGACGCGAGCGCGCTCTCCGACGCGCGCTTTCCGCCCGCGGACGTCGCGGTCCTCGCCAAGGTGCGCGCGCTGCTCAATCGCGGCGCGAGCGGCGCTCGTTGAAGATTTTCTTCGCGACGTCGATGGGCTCGTTGTGCACGAAGTACGCGCGCGCCGCGGCGCCGATCGCCATCGTGCCCGCGAACGCGACCGCACCGGACACCGCAGAGCCCGCGCCGGGGAACACGAACTTCACGAGCGCGCGCGCCGCTTCGCGCAGCACGAACGCCGCGCCCACGTTCACGCCGAGCGCCGAAAGGAACTCCCCCGCGCTCTTCGTGTCGAGCGGCCGTCCGCTCACGTACGCGATCCCCGCGACGAGCACGACTTGCAGCGAGGTGATCGGAATCATGTCCGCGACCGGAATCGGCACGATGCCGATCCCCGCGCAGAGCGCCGCGGTGACGTACGTGAGATCCTGCGCGAGCTGATCCTGGAGCGCGACGACGCCGGTCACGCGCGCGAACGCGGTGCGGCCTTGATCGGGGAGCTTCGCGAAGACGTCCTTGACCAGATCGTCGATGCGCCAGCGTTCGTCCGCGCGGAGCGCGCCGTCTTCGGCGAAGCTCATGTACGCGGAGATCGCGTCGATCGACGCGAGCAGCGGCGCGAGCTTCGGGCGCGCGCGGATGCGATCGTCGAGCGTGCGCTCGGCGAGGTGGACGTGACGGAGCTTCTCCGTGTCTTCGAACGGCGCGGCCTTCGGCTCGAGGACGTCGCAGTGCGTGATCGCGCACACGATCGCCGGCGGCTTGCGCGTTTGACGCTCCACGACGCGCGCCACCTCTTCGAGCAGATCCAAATCGCCGTCGATCGCGGAGTCGACGTCCATCGCGCGCACGACGAACACGATCAAGTCCGGCGGCTTGCGCGAGACCTCCGCCGCGATGGACGCGAGCGGCGTCTTCGCGTCGTCCTCTTCGGCGGGCTCGCCGCCTTCTTGGAGACCGCGCGTGTCCAAAATCGAGAGCGCGCCGCGCTCGGTCGTGTGCTCGTACCACTTGCCTCGCCCGGTCTGCGCCTTCACGTGACCGACGTCGGCCACCTTCGCGCCGAAGAGCGCGTTCACGATCGAAGATTTTCCCGACCCGCGTCGCCCGACGAGGAGAAGCGCCGGCGGCCGGCTCTCGAGGAGCGTGGCGCGGATCGTCGCGATGCGATGCCGGAGATTTTTCACCGTGTCGCTCGGCATCAGCTCGAGGAGCTGCTCGAGCCTTCGGATGGTCTCGGCGATTGGCTGACGCGGGTCCTTCGGAGCGTCGCTCATGGCTCTAACGTTAAGACCGCTTGCGCGACGCGCTCGCCCGTCTCGCGCGCGAGCAAAATTCCGTTTCGGTGGTGGCCCGTCGCGAGAAAAAGCCCGGGGAGCGGGGACGCGCCGACGAGCGGCGCGTCGGCGTGCGGACGAAAGCTCGACCACGACGGCCCCATTTGCGCCTCGCCGAGCGACGGGACGAGCGCGAGCGCCTTCGACAAGATGGACGCGACGCCCGCGGCGGTCACCTCGCGACGAAACCCCGCGTGCTCCATCGTCGACCCGCACACGACGCGCCCATCGCCGCGCGGCACGACGTACCCGGCGCTCGAATCGCGTCCCTGCGGGACGACGCCGAGCACGATGGTCCGCACGCGCGGCGGACGCTCGTCGAGCTGAACGAGCTGCCCGCGGATCGGCTTCACCTCGGGAAGCGCGCGGGGCAAATCCGGAAGCAGCGACGACCACGATCCCGCTGCGAGCACCGTCGCGTCCGCGTGGATCTCGCGCTCCTGCGACGCGTCTTCCACGCGCACGCCCGCGCACGCGTCGCGCTCGACGAGCAGCCCGCGCACAGTGACGCCCGATCGAATCTTCACGCGCGCGCGGAGCGACACCGCCGCGACGAGCGCGCGGAGGAGCGCCGGCGGATCGACTTGCGCTTCTTCGGGAAAGTGCGCCGCGGCGAACACGCGATCCGCGAGCGCGGGCTCGATCTCTCGCGCGCGCTTTCCGTCGACCATCTCCGCGACGAGCCCCGCGCGCTTTTGCCACGCGACGCGCGCGGCGAGCGCTTCGGCTTCGCGCTCGCCGAAGGCCACGTCGAGCGCCCCGGATTGCTTGTATCCTACACTTATTCCGGTCTCGCGCTGGAGGATCTCCGACCACTCGCGATGACGCGATCGCGCGCGCGCGAACAGCGTCGCGTCCTTCTCGCTCGAGCTCTCGATCTGCGCGCCCAAAATTCCGGCCGCCGCGCTCGACGCTTCCGCGCCGGGCACGGCGCGCTCGAGCACGATCACCTCCGCGCCCGCGTCCGCGAGCGCGAGCGCCGAAGAACACCCCATCACGCCCGCACCGATCACCGCGACGCGCATCACCGCGATGGTAGCATCGCGCGCATGAGACACGTCGGTCTTGGTCTCTTGCTCGGGATGACGCTCGCGAACACCGCCGCGGCGTTCTGCGGATTCTACGTCTCCGACTCGAGCAAGAACCTCTACAACAACGCGACGCAGGTCGCGCTGATGCGCGACGGCACGCGCACCGTGCTCTCGATGCAGAACAACTACGAGGGTCCTCCCGAGAAATTCGCGATGGTCGTGCCCGTGCCCGTCGTGCTCCAAAAAGAGAACGTGAAGACGCTCCCGCGCGAGCTCTTCACGAAGCTCGAGGAGCTCGACGCGCCGCGCCTCGTCGAATACTGGGAGCAGGATCCGTGTCGCGCGGTTCCGCAGATGGAAGCGCGCGCGTCGATGAGCCCGCTTCGCGCGGTCGGTCACGGCGCGGGCGGTGGAGGCGCGGGCGATCTCGGCGTGAAGATCGAAGCGCAGTTCACCGTCGGCGAATACGAGATCGTGATCTTGAGCGCGGAGGACTCCGGGGGCCTCGAGACGTGGCTGAGGCGCGAGAAGTATTCCATCCCGGACGGCGCGGAGCCTTACCTGCGTCCGTACGTGCAAGCGGGATCGAAGTTCTTCGTCGCGAAGGTCGATCCGCAGAAGGTCACGTTCGATCAGGGACGCGCCGCGCTCTCGCCGCTCCGATTTTGGTACGACCAGGACAAGCTCACCCTCCCGATCCGCCTCGGCTTGCTCAACGCGAAGGATCAACAAGACCTCATCGTGCACGTGCTCGCGAAGAGCCAGCGGTACGAGGTCGCGAACTACGAGAACGTCGCGATCCCGACCAACATCGACGTGCAGCCGACCGCGAAGGACGATTTCGGATCCGTGTACAACGCACTCTTCGACGACACCGTGCGCGAGCACCCGCACGCGATCGTCACCGAGTACGCGTGGGACGCGGGCTCGTGCGATCCGTGCCCGGGTCCGTCGCTCACGATGGCGGACGTCGCGACGCTCGGCGCGGACGTGTCGCCGTCGCGTCACGATCTGGGGCCGGCGCAAGGCGCTCCGCGTTACGCATGGCGCCAGAGCAACTACGTGCTCACGCGATTGCATGCAAGATACAACAAAGGCGCCATCGGCGAGGACCTCGTGTTTCGCGCGGCGCCGCCCATCGTCGGCGGTCGCGAGATGCGCGCGTTCGGCGAGTCGCTCGAGCAAACGGCGACGCCTTCGTCGTTCAACAATTTCCAAGCGCGCTACGCGATTCGGCATCCGTGGACGGGCGCCATCGCGTGCGAGCATCCCGTGCGCGGAGTGTGGGGCGGACCACCGGAAGGCGTCGCGTCCGAGTCGCCGCGCGCGGCGATGAACCTCGCGTTCACCGACCGCAGCGCGTCCAAGCTCACCGAGCTCATCGGGTATCACGCAGGTCCCCCTGCGCCGACGTCGAGCGCCGCGGCGCCCGCCGCGGGCTCCGCCGCGCCCGCTTCGAGCGCTTCGAGCGCGCCGAGCGCGCCGAGCCACGGCGCGTGCGGATGCGAGCTCGCACCGTCGCGCGTGCCGACGTCGCTCGCGATTTTCTCCGCCGCGCTCGCGCTCGTCGGGATCGTTCGGCGGCGACGTTCGTAAGGAGGGTTCATGCGTACGTCTCTCATCGTCGCGCTCGGGATCGCGACGCTCGCGCCGTCCGCGCGCGCGTTCTGCGGTTTCTACGTTTCGGACTCGGGCAAACAGCTGCTCAACAACGCGACGCAGGTCGCGCTGATGCGCGAAGGCACGCGCACCGTGCTCTCGATGCAAAACGATTACGAGGGTCCTCCCGATCGATTCGCGATGGTCGTGCCGGTGCCCGTCGTGCTCCAGAAAGAGAACGTGAGGACGCTGCCCCGCGAGCTCTTCACGAAGCTCGAAGAGCTCGACGCGCCTCGCCTCGTCGAATATTGGGAACAGGATCCGTGCGCGACGTCGGCCACGGACGAGAGCGCGGCGCGTTGGGGCGTCGCCGCAGCGGCCGCCGCACCGATGGCGAGCGTCGCGTCGAACATGGGCGTGAAGATCGAAGCGCAGTTCGCCGTCGGCGAGTACGAGATCGTGATCTTGAGCGCGGAGAACTCGACCGGGCTCGACGCGTGGCTGCGCCAAGAGAAGTACAACATCCCCGCGGGCGCCGAGCCGTACCTTCGTCCGTACGTCGCGGAGGGATCGCGCTTCTTCGTCGCGAAGGTGGACCCCGCGAAGGTGAAGTTCGACGAGCACGGTCAAGCCGCGCTCTCGCCGCTCCGATTTTTCTACGACAGCGATCCGTTCAAGCTCCCGGTGCGACTCGGTCTCATCAACTCGGGCGGCAAGCAAGATCTCGTCGTGCACATTCTCGCGCGGAACAAACGCTACGAGGTCGCGAACTATCCCAACGTGACCATCCCGACGAACCTCGACGTCGAAGAACGCACGCGCGGCGAGTTCGGGAGCTTCTACGCGAGCCTCTTCGACGAGACGCTGAGGAAAAATCCCGGCGCGGTCGTCACGGAATATTCGTGGGACGCGAGCACGTGCGATCCGTGCCCGGGACCTGCGCTCACGCCGAGCGATTTCGCGACGCTCGGCGCCGACGTGCTGCCCGCTGCGAACCCGCAAGGCGCGCCGCAGCTCTACTTCGGCGGAGGCTTCACGCTGACGCGCATCCACGCGCGCTACGACAAGACCACGCTCGGATCGGATCTCGTGTTTCGCTCCGCGCCCGCGATCGTCGGAGGCCGAGAGCTCTACGCGCAAGACGCGAAGATCGAGCACGGCGCGGTGCCGGCGACGTACAACAATTTCCAAGCGCGCTACGCGATTCGCCACCCGTGGACGGGCGAGATCGCGTGCGACCATCCGCGGCGCGGAGTTTGGGGAGGGCCACCCTCCGGACAACGACAGTCGACGATGGGCGCGACGAACCTCGCGTTCGCGAAGCGTGACGTGCAGCTCGCGTCGTACGTCACGGCGGACGTTCCGGAGATCGGATTTTCGAAGAGCGCGCCGCCCGTTTCGCCCGGCATCTCCGCCGCGACGAGCGCGACGAGCGCGTCGAGCGCGACGAGCGCGACGTCGTCCGGCAGTTGCGCGGGGTGCGCGACGACGGAAGACACGTCGCCCGCCGCGGCCGCGCTCCTCGCGCCGCTCGCGGTCTTCATCTTGCGCAAGCGACGTCGTCCGTGAAACGCGCGCGGGTCGTCCTCGTCTTCGTGATGGGTTGCGCGGGCGCGAGCGCGACGGACGCGCCGCGCGCGCCCGACGCGCCGAAGCGCGACGCGCTCGTCCCGCAGAGCGTCCCGCTGTTCCCCTCGCAGACGAGAATCACCGCGCACGATCCGAGCGTCTCGCTGTCGGACGTCGACACGTGCGCGACGTGCCACAGCGACGTCGCCGAGCAGTGGAAGACGAGCGCGCACTTCTACGCGTCCTTCGACAACCCGATTTATCGCGCGTCCGTGATCCGGTTTCGCGCCGAGCGCGGAAATGAAAAGAGCCGCTTCTGCGGCGGGTGTCACGATCCCGCGCTCACCGCCGACGGCATGCTCGATCACGACGTTCCGAGCGGGGATCTGCGCGCGTTTTCGGGCGTGACGTGCCGCACGTGTCACGGCGCCGAGCACGCGCGCAAAGACGGCAACGGCTCGATCGATCTGCGCGTCGCGTCGATCGAGCTCCCGCGCGATGGGGACGCGGAGAGCGTCGCGCGACACAAAATCGCCGCGACGCCCGCGCCGCTCCGCACGGCGGGGTTGTGCGTCGCGTGTCACCGCGTGTTCCTCGACGAAGGCTCCGGCAACGCGCATCACCTCGCGGGACAAGACGACGGCACGCCGTGGATGCGCTCCGCGTTCGCGAAGAGCTTCGCCGAACGCGTCGACGAGGACGTGCCCGCGAGCGATTGCCGCGGATGCCACATGCCGCGCGAAGACGCGAAGCTCGGCGACGCAGCCGCGAAGAACGGGACGATCGCGTCGCACAGATTTCTCGGCGGTCACTCGTGGCTCGCGTCGATGCGCGGAGACGCGACGCAAGTGGAGCGCGTGCGCAAATTGATCTCGAACGCGGTGACGATCGACGTCGTCGCGGCGCGCGTCGAAAAGCGCGACGGCGCGGCGCGCCCAGCCGTGATGCTCCCGAGCGACGCGCCGATCGCAGCGGGCGATCGCGTGATCGCGACGATCGCGATCAAGAACGTCGGCGTCGGCCATCGCTTCCCCGGCGGCACGCTCGACGCGCAAGACACGTGGGTCGAAGTTCGCGCGTACGACGCGCGCGGTGCGCTCCTCGCGTCCGCCGGCGCGACGCACGAAAAATCGGAGCCGACGTTCACGCCGGGCACGCACGTGCTCCGCGCCGTCCTCCTCGACGACGCGGGCAAGCCCGTTCTCGCGCGCGAGACGGAGAAATTCCGCGCGACGCTCATCGACCACACCATCGCGCCGCGCGACGCGGCGATCGTCGAGTACGCGCTCGACGTGCCGAGCGGCGTCGCGTCGCCGATCCGATTCGTCGCGAAGCTTCGTCATCGCTCGCGGAGCCTCTCCGTGCAAGACGCGACGTGCGCGTTCTCGAAGACGACCGAGAGCCGCGCGTTCGACGAGGGCTTCGAGAAGAATTACGCGGGAATCACGCGCCTAAATCCATGCATCATGCAACCCATTTTGGACGTGGGCGAAGCGTCCGCGGAGCTCGGCGCGGGCGCTCCGGCGCGCGACGCGTCCCGCGATTTCGATCGCGCGTACGCGTGGGCGGAGGGCGCGATGCACGTGCTCGGTGAGCGCATCGACGAAGCGCGCGCGCCGCTCGCGATCGCGGAGCGCGCGGCGCGAAACGATCTCGAGCGCGCGATGGCGGAGAGCTTGCTCGGCGCGATCGACGCGAAGCAAAATCGCGTGGCCGACGCGCTCGATCGCGTCGCCGAAGCGGAGAAGCGAATCGGGTCGCATCCGTTCTTGGATCGCGTGCGCGCGGAGGCGCTCGCGTCGACGTGGCGCGACGCGGACGCGGTTCCATTTTTTTGCGCGGCGAGCATGGGCGCGCCGCGCGACGACGGGCTCGCGTCGGAGCTCGCCGTCGCGCTCGGGAGCGCGACCACGCTCGACCCGTCGCTCGCGCTCGAAGCGGCGCGCGACGTGCTCGTGCTCGAGCCGCGCGACGAGTCGGCGCTGCGCGTTCAAGCGCTCGCGCTCGAAGCGCTGCACGCCGATTCAGCGGTTGCGGCGCGCGACGCGTGGCTCGCGACGCGCACGGCCGACGACACGTCCGCCATCAAAGCGCGCTGTTCGACGAACGTCGCGGGCTGCGCAGCCGAGCGTGATCCCGTGCGACTTCACCCGATGACAGATCTTCGCGCGCGCTAGTCCGTACATGCGGGATGCGAAAAGCGATCGTCGGCCTATTTTGTCTCGCGGGCTCTCTCGCGTCCGCGCCCGCGGCTGCAAACCCCGTGATCTTGCCGGGCTCCGCGTCGAGCGGCTCGCTCGCATCGCAGCTCACCGAGCTCGCGAGCTTGATCAAACCGACCGACGACACGTGCAGCGACCATTGCTGGCTCCTCGATCGGATGCACCTCGGCGGCGCCGTCGATCACACCATCGACTTCGAGGTGACGGGCCAAGTGCTCCACAAGGGCTCGTTCGCGATCCCGCTCTTCGGACCCGCGGACAAGATCCGCGTGACCGACGTGACCGAAAACGGATCGCGCGCGACGCTCGGCTTCGAAGACGGCCACTACTACGTCCAAACGAGCGACGCGCGCTTCACGATCCGCGGCAAGCTCGTCCTCGGCGACGACCGCGCGCTCACGATCGTCGGTCCGCTGAACGCGCTCGACGCGGAGGTGAAGGGCGGACGCATCACCGAAGGCGCGCACCTCTCCGCGCTCGCCGGGATGCAGCTTCACTTCGACGCGGAGGGCGACGTGCCTGCCGCGCAGCCGCCGATTTTCTCCATCGCGCGAGCGATCCGCGTCGGCAAGAGCGTCGAGTTCGAGTACCGCGTCACCGCGCAGAGCGGCACCGAGCTCGGTTTGATTCGACTCCCGCTTCGTTACGGCGAGCACGTGATCGACGTCGACGGCGCGCCCGGGTGGCGCACCGAGAGCGAAGATCTCTTGCTCCCGACCAACGGCAAGACCGCCACGATCACCGTGACCGGCACGATCGCGAACGTCGCGTCGTTCTCGCCGGACACGCGCGCGCCGTTCGAGTGGTGGCTCCTCGAGAGCGACGGCGAGCACCGCATCGTCGCGACGGGCGACGCGAAGCAACACGACGTCTCCGAGTCGCCCATCGTGCACAAGGAGCCGAACTCGCGCCTCTACCTCGTGACGCGCGGACAGCACCTCGACGTCACGGTGCAGACGCTCGAGAGCCTCGACGTGCTCGCCGCGACGATTCGCTCGAACCAGCGCACGCTCGTCCTCACGGCGTCCGGCGATCTCGTCGAGCAAGACGTGCTCGCCTACGAAAACAGCGGGATCGATTATTTGTATTATACACCCGACGGAAGGCCGATTTACCTCGCGACCGACGGCTCCTCCGAACGCGTCATGCACAAAGACGGCTCGAGCGAGCTGATGATCCCGATGCGACAGGGTTCGCACTACGTCACCGTGCAGTCGCTCTCGCATCAGTCGATCGCGTCGCTCTTCGGTCGCGTCGCGATGCCCGGCTCGCGCGTGCCGCTCGCGACGGGCAGCGCGATGGTCACGGTTGGTCTGCCGGAGAGCGTGCACCCGATCCTCGTGACCGGCGGCGAGCACACGACGTGGCCGCTGCAGCCGATCGACGGCGGGGCGCTCGCGTTTTCCGCGCTGGGCGCGGCGCTCGTCGTCGCCGGGTGGAAGAAGCGCGCGCTCGGCACGGCGACGCTCTTCGGTTTGTGGTTCGTGAGCAAGCCGCTGTTCATCGTGGCGCTCGGCGCGGCCGCGGTGACGTTCGTGTGGCCGTACGTCGCGCGCATGAACAAAGTTCCGCGTCGGATCGCGATCGCGATCGCGATGCTCGCGTCGTTCGTGATCGGCGTGTCGATGATTTCGTCGCGCATGGAGAAGTCCGCGAGCTTCGGCGCGGTGGCGGACGCGAAGGACATGAAAAACAAAGAGAACGAAGCGCGCAGCGAGGCCGCGGTCTCGACGCCGACGACGATCGATCAACCCGTGCAGGCGCTCGCGCAGGCCGCGGAGTTCGGCATGATCGCGGGGCGCGCCGGGCTCGTCGACGGGGTGCGCCCGGTGCCGCTCTCGATTCCTTCGTACGTGCACGCGGCCTACGCGGAGCGCGAGCTCGTGACGCCGTCGAAATCGTTTTCGCCGGTCGTGTACTACGTGACCGACAGCGGGCTCGCGGTGATCGCGCTCGCGTGGTTCGCGTGCGCCGGCGCGCTCGCGTGGCTCTCGCGCGACAAGCTCCGCGCGCTGCGCGACGCGATGCGCGCGGCGCTCGCGCCGAAGCCCACCGAGCCCGCCGCGACGCAGCCGGCCCCCGCTACCTGACCTTGCGAACGAGGCGCGCGATCGTGACGACGTTCCACACGGCGAAGCCGATGAACATGGCCCACAAGAACGCGAGCGCGCGCGTGTCTTGCGGCGCTTGACCGTCGACCACGAGAAACGCGTCTGCCGGAACCTTCTGCCCGGTGCGATCCTCGATCGCCGAACGCAGCCCGCGATGACGAAGCCCGGCCTCCGAAAAACGCACCAGCCGCCCCGAAAAATCCGATTTCGGCACGAAGCGGTTCGACTCCGCGCCGTTCGGCACGCGCAGCTCGACCCACACCTTGTCGTTTCCCGCGACGGGCGCGATTCGGTACGAGTCGCTCTCGAACGGACGCTCGTAGCGGATCGAGCCCGCGCCGCCGAGCTGACCGTGCGCTTCGACGAACGAGTTCGACGCGAGCGCCGCGGGCGCGACCTTCGCCAAATCGCCCAAATCCGTCGCCGACGAAGGTTGGAGCACGTAAGCGGCGTCACGCGTGAGCGAGGCGGCCATCGCGGCCGACGCGAGCGCGGCGACGGCCATGACGAGCAACGTCGAGCGCCGCTCGCGCCGCGGCGGGTCCGGAAGCTGAAGAAGCTCCGGATCGACGCCTTCTTTCTCGAGAAGGTCGAGGTCGGTTTGCGTGGCGACGTCACTCATGGGCGGGGCGCTTTGGAGAGCTTACACCGGGCTAGACACGCTTGCTTCGTCCAGGTTCCCGGGATTACCCTCCTTTTTGCATGGCCCAAAACGTCGTCTGCCCGACTTGCGGTTACAAAACGAACCCTCCCGGCAGCACGCGTTGCGTGTCGTGCGGCTCGAAGATCGAAAACCTCGGCGCGGTCAAGCGATCGCGCGAGGAAGAGCTCGAACGGCGGTATCAGCAAGAAGGCGTCAGCCTCACGTGGATGGGCATCGCGCTCGTCGTGCAAGGCGTGCTCACCGCGGCGCTCGTCTTCGGATTGCCGATGGTCATCCCGGCGCTCGACTTCGAAGGCTCGAACGGGATGGCGCTTTGCATCCCGGTTTGGTTCGTCGGCGGTCTGCTCGTCGGCATGATTTCGCCCGGCCGCACGTTCATCGAGCCCGTCGTCGCGAGCTTCATCGTGGCGATCCCGACGACGTATCAGCTCGTCGAGAACCAAACCGTCCGCCGCATGCCGAGCTTCCTCTACATCATCATGGCCGGCATCGGCGTGCTCTTCACGCTCATCGGAGCGTATCTGGGCGAGCGCATTCAGCTGGGGCCTCCGCCGAAAGCGGCGGAGTGATCGCGCTTCACAAGTAGCCGCGGCGCGCTTGGTCGCGCTCGATCGAGCGAAAGAGCGCACCGAAGTTTCCTTCGCCGAACGCCGCGTGGTTCTCGCGTTGAATGAGCTCGATGAAGATCGGGCCGACGAGGTTCTTCGTGAAGATTTGGAGGAGATAGCCGTCGTCGTCGCCGTCGACGAGCACGTTGCGCGCCTCGATCTCGGCGAAGTCTTCCTTCACGCGCGGAAAGCGCGCGCGAAGATCGCGGTAGTAGTCGCGATCGATGTCGAGAAATCCGACGTGACGCGATCCCTCGAGCGCGCGCAGCGACGCGAGGATGTCGCGCGTCGCGAACGCGAGGTGCTGCACGCCGGGGCCGTTGTACTCCTCGAGGTACTCGTTGATCTGCGAGCGCGCCTCGGTGCCTTCGTTGATCGGGATGCAGAACGATCCGTCCGGCGAGCGAAGCGCAAACGACTTCAGCCCCGTCTTCACGCCGCGAATGTCGAAGTAACGCACCTCGGTGAAGCCGAAGATCTCGGTGTAGAACGATGCCCACTTCTCGAGCGCGCCCTTCTCGACGTTGTTCGTGAGGTGATCGATCGCGAAGAAACCCTTGTCGCGGACGATCGTCGGCGACGCGCACGCCGTGAATCCGAGCGCGGCGTAGTCCGTCTTCTTCGGCGTGAAATAAATCAGCGAATCGCCGATGCCGGAGATCGCCGCGAGCCCTTCGTGCTCGCTCGCGACGCGGCGCGCGCCGCGCGTGACGGCGAGCTCCGCGGCGATCCCGCTCGGGAACGTCGAGCGCCAACCCATCGACGCGATGCTCGGCCCGTGTTTCCGCTCGAACGCGGCGGCGTGACCGCGCGAATCGCGCGCGTCCACGCGATTGAGCAAGAACGTGATGTCGCCCTGCCGATACAAATCGATCCCGCGCGCGTGCTCCATCACGCGCGAAAATCCGAGCTCGACGAAGAGCTCGTGGAGCGTCTTGGGATCGCGCGAAGCGAACTCGACCCACTCGATCCCTGCGATGCCGATCGGATTCAGGTGCATGGCGTTCATGGTTCCCTCCAGCTCTTCCAGTAGTCGGCGCGCTCGGCGCGCTCCGCGTTCGGGGCGACGTCGAGCGGACGTCGCGTGTCGATCATCACGGCGATCTCTTCGGTGCGCTTCGCGGACTTCGCGCGCGCGCTCGCGCCCGGCTGCGGTCCGTGGTGGATGCCCTGCGGGTGAAACGTCATCATGCCCGGCGCGATCCCCTTGCGGCTGAAGAACTCGCCGGCGTGGTAGAAAAGGACCTCGTCGAAATCGACGTTCGAGTGGAAGAACGGGACCTTGAGCGCGGCGTCGTCGCCGTTCTCGAGCGGGCGCGGCGCGAACGTGCAGACGACGACGTCTTGCGCGACGAACGTCGTGTGCGCGCTCGGCGGCACGTGGTAGCGGTCCGAGAGCACGGGACGAATGTCGCGCACCGAGAGCTTCGCGACGCTCGTCGTGCCCTTCCACCCGACCGCGTCGAGCGGATCGAACGGATAGAAGACGCGTGTGACGCGACCGCGATGGAGCACGTCCACGCGAAACTCGCCGCGTTCGTCGGGCGCGAGCGTCGACGCTTCCGGCGTCGGCACTTGGATCACCGCAGGATCGAAGATCGCGTGCTGACCGAGCATGCCCTTGTCGGGAAAGCGCACCTCGCTGTGGCACGCGATCGTCAAGACAAACGTCGGTGACGTCGGCGCGAGACGGTGCGTGATTCCGCGCGGCACGAGGAGGTAGTCGCCCGCTTCGTACGCGAGCGGACCGAAATCCGACTCGAGACGCCCGCGCCCTTCGTGCACGAAGAGGATCCGATCGGAGTCCGCGTCGCGGAAGAACGCGTCCATCGGCTGCGCGTGGCGATCGACGGACACGCGCACCGACTCGTTCTCGAGGACCGCGCCGGACACTTCGCGCAAGTCGAACGCGCGCGGACGCAGCGGGCCTTCGATGCGCGACCACCCGACCGGCGCGTGACGTCGATAGAGGTGCGCGTAGCGGCCGAAGAAGCCGTTGCGCCCGTACTCCTCTTCCACCGTGCCCTCCGGCAACCCGACGTGCGCCTGCGCGGCGACGCGGCCGCGAATCCACGGAATGTCCATGCACGGAATTTACCGCCGAGCGCCTTGTCGATCGATTCGGAAAAGATCACCATTCTATGTCAAACTTTTCGACAATGAACGTCACGCTCGAACAAGCCCGCGCGCTCGACGCGCTCGCGCGGCACGGGACGCTCGCGGCGGCAGCCGCGTCGCTCCACAAACAGCACAGCGCGCTCGTCTACTCGCTCAAGCAGCTCGAAATTCAGACGGACCTCGAGCTCCTCGATCGCAGCGGGTACCGCGTTCGCTTCACGATCGCGGGCGAGCGCGTCCTCGGCGAGTGCCGCAAGCTGCTCGCGGCCGCGGAGAACCTCTCGCGCACGTGCCGTGCGATCAAGACGGGATGGGAGCCGCGCGTGCGCCTCGTGTTCGACGGGGTCTTCCCCGTGTCGGCGATCCTCGACGCGATCCGCGCGATGGCCGCGCTGCCGACGCGCGTCGAGGTCTTCGCGGAGTTTCTCGACGGCGTCGAGCGCGCGTTTCACGAGCGCGAAGCGGATCTGATGATCTCCGTGCTTCCGCCGAAAGCGGCGCTCGAGCGCGTTCCGCTCCCGCGGCTCGGCGCGCACCTCGTCGCGCGCAAAGGTCATCCGCTCACGAAGAAACGGCGCGCGACCGACGCGGACCTTCGCGCGTACCCGCTGCTCACCGTGCGCGGGTCCGATCCACGCTTGATGCTTCCCACCGCGCGCCTCGAGCTCCAAGCCGCGATGCACCTGAACGATTTTCACACGAAGCGCGAGGCGATCCTCGCGGGCATCGGTTACGGGTGGCTACCCGAGGTGCTCGACTCGCCGCGTCTCGAGCGCGTGCGTTACGTCGGCGGGAGCGCGCACGAGTTCGCGCCGCACGCGTACTTTCGCGCGGATCACCCGCTCGGGCGCGCAGCGAAGCTCGTCGTCGATTCGCTTCGTCAGGCGTCTTTTTGATCGCGGACGCGCGCGGCTTTGCCGGCGAGGTCACGCAAGTAGAAGAGGCGCGCGCGGCGCACGACGCCGCGGGACACGACTTCCACTTTGTCGATGCGCGGCGAGTGCGTGAGGAACACGCGCTCGACGCCGACGTTGAAGCTCACTTTGCGCACCGTGAACGTGCTGCGCGCGCCTTGGCGCTGACGCTTCACGACGACGCCTTGGAAGACCTGGATGCGATCCTTGTCGCCTTCGACGATTTTGTAGTGGACGCGCACGGTGTCGCCCACGCGAAAATCCGGGAGGTTCGTGCGCAACTGCTCGCGCTCGAGCTCGGCGATCTTGCTTTGCGTGTGCATCGGGGTCGTCTCCAAGAGTTGAGGGCGCGTGCTTAAAGCACCGGAGGTATCCTCTGTCAACGCAGGCGCCGCGAAACGCGACGCCCTCCACGAGCATCCACAGGACCCGATGACCCTCAAGCAAGGCGACGACGCCCCCGATTTCCACGTCAGCTCGAGCGACGGACGCGCGCTTCGTCTCGCCGATTTTCACGGCAAGAAGAACATCGTCCTCTACTTTTATCCGGCGGATTTCACGGGGGTCTGCACGCGCGAGACGTGCGGCTTCCGCGACATGTACGACGATCTCGCGTCCAAAGACACCGAGGTCATCGGCGTGTCGTTCGACGACGACGCGACGCACGAGCGCTTCCGCAAGGAGCACGGCGTGCAGTTCGCGCTCGTCGCCGACACGAACAAAGAGCTCGCGAAGCGCTACGGCGCGACCAGCTTCTTCTCGAAGCTCATCGGCAAAGCCTCGCGCGTGACGTACGTGATCGACAAAAACAGCCGCATCGCGGGCGTTTTTCAGGCGGAAATCTCCGCGAAAACGCACCTCGACGGCGTGCGCGACCTTCTTGCGCGCCTGTCCTGATTCGGCTAAACACTCGCGCCTTCCAAACGGCCTCGTCGGTCTCATCGCACGCGCAACCCTGCGCGCGCGAGGACGCATCCGACGGCGATCCTTCTGACATCGCGAACGGCCCGGCGGACTCGGAGGTTTCATCATGAATCAGAATCCCGGCGTGTACGGGTACAAGCTCGGCAACATGCAGCTGTTTCGCGAAGACGGAACGGTCCAGCGCGTGACGGTGATCGAAGCGGGTCCGGTGATGGTGCTCGGCAAGCGCACGCCCGAGCGCGACGGTTACTCCGCGCTCATCCTCGGGCTCGGCGAGCGCAAAGAGAAGCACACGACCAAGCCGTACGGCGGCCAGTACAAGAAGGAAAAAGACGGCGAGAAGCCGAAGAAGTCGCTCTTCAAGGACGCGAGCACCACGCCGAAGAAGGTCGTGAAAGAGCTCCGTGTGCCCGCCGACTACGCGGCGAAGTTCGAGCCGGGCGCGACGCTCAAGCTCGAAGAGCTCTTCGAAGTGGGCCAAAAGGTCGACGCGCAGGGTCAGACGCGTGGGCGCGGATTCACCGGCGTCGTGCGGCGCTGGGCGTTCGCGGGCTTCGTGCAGACGCACGGAACGCACGAGTACCGCCGCCACGGCGGATCCATCGGCACGAACATGACGCCGGGCCGCACGCTGCCGAACTTGAAGATGCCGGGACACTACGGCGACGAGAAGCTCTCGATCTTGAATCTCAAGGTCGCCAAGATCATCCCCGAGAAGAACCTCTTGCTCGTCGAGGGCGCGGTGCCCGGCGCGAAGGGCTCGCTCGTCCTCGTTCGTCACGCGGTGAAGGCGAAGAAGAAGAAGGCGTGATTCGACGCATCCGGATCGACGACGCGCTTTGGTCGAGCGCGCCGAAGCTCCGGCGCGACGATTGGCGCGTGTCGATCGTCGATCTGACGGACGACGCGCGCCTCGGCGACGACGACGATCATTTGCTGCACGTCGCGTTCGACGCGGCCGCGCTCGCGTGCACGACGTTCGACGAAGCGGGCGCTCCACGCAAGACGTTCGAGGCGCGCGCGGCGGATTTGAAACCGCACGTCGACGAGTACCTCGCGATCGTCCGCAAGATGCACGGGGGCGTCGTCGATTTCGAGGCGTTCGACATGGCGAAGAAGGTCGTGCACGACAAGGCCGCGAAGACGCTCGCGCGCGCGATGCCGGAGCTCGCGCCCGATCACGAGACTTACCGGCGGCTCTTCTCGCTGTTTTTCAGCGTGATCGTCGACGTTACCAAGTTACCCGAGGCGCGCGCGCACCGTCGTCACGGGAAGTAGCGCGATCACCTCGGCGCGATCTTCTCCATCCCGTTCATGTACGGACGGAGCGCCTTCGGGATCGTCACCGAGCCGTCGTCGTTCTGGTGGTTCTCGAGGAGCGGAATCAAGATGCGCGGCGAGGCGATGGCCGTGTTGTTGAGCGTGTACGGGAACGCGAGCGATCCGTCCGCGAGGCGCACGCGGATGTTCGAGCGGCGCGATTGAAAATCGCCGAGCGTCGAGCACGAGTGCGTCTCGCTGTACGCGTTTCGACTCGGCATCCACGACTCGATCTCGTGCTTGCGCGTTTGACCGAGACCGATCTCGCCCGTGCACGCGATCGCGACGCGGTACGGGATCTCCAATTTCTCGAGCACGGCCTCCGCGTTTCCGAGGAGCGCGTAGTGCTCTTTCTCCGCGACGGCTTCGTCGGGCAAACAAAACACGACCTGCTCGACCTTCGTGAACTGGTGGACGCGATAGAGGCCGCGCGTGTCCTTGCCGTGCGCGCCGGCTTCGCGACGAAAACAGGCGGAAATCCCGGCGTATCGCATTGGTAACTTGGTACCATCGAGGATTTCGTCGCAGTGCAGGCTGACGAGCGAAACCTCGCTCGTGCCGACGAGGAAGAGCTCGTCGGCGGTGATCGCGTACGCTTCTTCTTTGCCGAGCGGGAAGAATCCGGTGCCGACGAGCGCGCGCTCCTTCACGATCACCGGCGGCACGACGAGCTCGAGGCCGCGCGCCATGAGCACGTCGATCGTGAGGCGCGTGACGGCGAGCTCGAGCAGCGCGCCATACCCCGTGAGAGCGTACGCGCGCCCGCCGGCGAATTTGCGCGGACCATCCCAGTTCACCATGCCGAGGTTCGTCATGAGCTCGACGTGATCCTTCGGCGTCCAATCGAATTTTCGAGGCGTGCCGACTTTGCGGATCTCGACGTTGTCCTCTTCGCCTTTGCCGATCGGAACTTCGGGACGCGGCACGCTCGGCACGCGGAGCATGAGCTCGTCGAATCGTTTTTGCGCGGCGGCGAGCTCGGGCTCGAGCGACTCGATCTCCGCTTTGATTTGCTTTCCTTCGTCGATGAGCTTCGGGCGATCGTCCTTCGACGCCTTCGGGATCGCGGCGGCGACGTCGTTCTTGCGCTTTCGCGTCGCCTCGAGCTTCGAGATGATTTCGCGCCGCGCGCGATCGGCTTCGAGCAAATCGTCGAGGTTCAGATCGAATCGTTTGTTGCGGATCGCGGCGCGCACGGCGTCTGCGTTTTCGCGGATGAATGCGATGTCGAGCACGAGTGCGTTTTAGATTGTTCTCTGAGTTTTGTCGCGTAAACGTTCGTCGCGATGAAGGCGGCGCGCGCGATCGCGGTGATGGTCGTCGTGCTCGCGATTCCGTACGCGTCGCCGAAGCTGCGCAAGCTGCGCGTCGTCCACGCGCCGTGGGATCGCGCCGAAGAGTACGCCGTCCCCGAAGCGCGCGTCGTGCCGCCGCCCGTCGCGACCGTCGGAGAAGCCAAGCTCGAGAAGACCGAGAACGCCGCCACCGTGACGAACTCGCTCGCGCTCGCCGACACGCGCGAAGCGCTCGACGCCGAGGAGCTCGCGAAGGCGGCGGGCTCGGTCGCGATCGAAGATGCGTCCGGCGCGATGGATGCATTCTACAAGCATCTCGCACGCACGATCCGCGGCGAAAATGGCGCGATCACGCGCATCCTCCACTACGGCGATTCGGTCATCGCGAGCGACTACGTCTCGGGCACGCTGCGTCGTCGCATGCAGGAGAGCTTCGGCGACGCGGGTCATGGCTTCGTGCTCGTCGCGAATCCGTGGCAGTGGTACTTCCACAACGACGTCACGCACGCGGCGAGCGACGGATGGTCGATGAGCCGCATCACCGGTCCGCTCGCGAAGGACGGGCTCTACGGGCTCGGCGGCGTCTCGTTCCACACGCGCGAAATCGCGACCGCGACGTTCGGCACGGTGAGCACGGGAAATTTCGGACGGAGCGTCTCGCGCTTCGACGTCTATTACCTCGAGCAACCCGAAGGCGGCGATTTTCAAATCGAGATCAGAGACCGCGAGCCGCAGCGGATCTCGACGCGCGGCGACGCGATCGCGTCGCGCAAGGCGAGCGTCGAGGTGCCCGACGGACCCGCGTCGATGACGATCCGCACGCTCGGCAGCGGCGACGTGCGGATGTTCGGCGTCGTCATGGAACGCGCGGGGCCCGGCGTCGTCTACGACGCGCTCGGCGCGCTCGGCGGACGCGCGTCGCTCTGGCAATCGATGAACGCGGACCACTGGAAGGAGCAATTGGCGCTCCGCGATCCGTCGCTCGTGATCGTTCAATACGGAACCAACGAGAGCGAAGACGGCGGCGTGAACGAGCCGCAGTACCGAAAATTCTTGGGCGATCTGATCGACACGCTGAAGTCCGCCGCGCCGAGCGCGTCGATCCTCGTCGCCGCGCCGCTCGATCGCGCCGAGAAAGACGAAGACGGAAACTATCGCAGCGTGCGCGTCATCCTGCGGCTCGTCGAGCTCCAGCAGGAGATCGCGAGAGCGCACGACGTCGCGTTCTGGAACACCTTCCGCGCGATGGGCGGCAAAGGCTCGATGGGCAAATGGGTCGAGAAGGGGCTCGGCGGCGCAGACCTCACGCACCCGACGCCCGCGGGCGCCACGGTGATCGGCGATTTGTTCTTCAAGGCGATCCTCGCGGGGTACGACGCGTACGCCTCGCGCAACCCGGACGCGCCGCTCCGCGATCGCTGAGCTCGACGTCGACGGATCGCGCGTGGCGCGCGCCGCGCGCGCTGGTTAAAGTGCGGGCGTGCGCAACGTGCTCCAAACCCTCCCGCTCGGCTTTCCGTGGGTGACGGCCGATCCGTTCCTCTTCTGCGTCCACCACGACGACAAATACCCGCGCGGCAACGACGCGCTGGGACCTGCCGCTTCGCTGGAGGGCCGCAACATCGGCATGGATTTCGAGGGGAAAGACGGCTGGCGAATGTACCATGGTAACATTGTACCAGGATTCCCGCAGCACCCCCACCGCGGGTTCGAGACCGTGACGATCGTGCGGCGCGGGTACATCGATCACTCCGACTCGCTCGGCGCGACGGCGCGCTTCGGTCGCGGCGACGTGCAGTGGCTCACGGCGGGCGGAGGCATCGTGCACTCGGAGATGTTTCCGCTCCTGCAGAAGGACGAGCCGAACCCGGTCGAGCTCTTCCAGATTTGGCTCAACCTGCCCGCCGCGGACAAGATGGTCGACCCGTACTTCACGATGCTCTGGGCGGATCGAATTCCGCGCGCGACATTCTCGGACGCGCGCGGAAAGAAGACGGACGTTACGATCGTCGCCGGCTCGCTCGACGGAAAGCGCGCGCTCGCCGCGCCGCCGAACTCGTGGGCGTCCCGCGAGGAAGCGGACGTCGCGATCTGGTGCGTGCGAATGGAGCGCGGCGCGAAGTGGACGCTTCCGGCCGCGGAGAATCCGAAGGCGGTGCGCGTGTTGTATTTCTTCGAGGGCGACTCGGTGCGCGTCGGCGATCACGACGCGACCAACCACGGCGCGCTCGTCGTCGCGCCCGACGCGCCCGCGGAGATTCAGGCGGGCGACGCGGACGTCGAGCTCCTCTTGCTTCAAGGGCGCCCGATCGGCGAGCCCGTCGTGCAGCACGGTCCGTTCGTGATGAGCTCGCGCGCCGAGATCGAGCGCGCGATGAGCGACTACCGCCGCACGCGCTTCGGCGGTTGGCCGTGGCCGAAGGACGATCCGGTGCACGCGCGGAGCGAATCGCGCTTCGCGAAGCACGCCGACGGGCGCATCGAGCGACCGTAGTCCCACGCGCGCGCTTTCACGGCGGGACGCAGTCGGGACCCGACGCGCTCAAGTTCGTGCACGACGCGCTCGCCGGACACGCGGCCGCGTCGCCCGCGCATTCGATCGCGCAATACCCCGCGAGCCCCGCGTTCGAAGTCGTGTAGCCGTACGCGCGAATCAAGAATGGATCGCACACGCTCCCGTTCGGGCATTCGCCTTGGTCGCCGACGATGCAGAAGCTCGAGCAGTAACCCGTGTCGTTGGACCCGTAGAGGCAGTTGCACGCTTCGGTGTCGACGTCCGTCTTCGTGCACGCGTCGCCGAAATTTTTCGTCGGAGGGGTCACGCCCTTCACGCACAAGCCTTGATCGGTTTGGCACTTCTGTCCGTCGCTGCAGTCTTGATCGCTCGTGCAGCCCGCCCAGCAGTAACCGAAGCCCGTCTCTTTGCTCAGCGCGTACGCGTTGCACGTGTCTTTGCCGGCGCAGCCCGCGGGCGCGCCGCCGTCTTGATCGTACGTGCATTTCGGCAAGCAGATGCTCCCGGTGAATCCGGAGACGCAGATCCCGGGTGAGCTCGAGTCGTCGGGGCCGTCGCAGTAGTGGATGCTCGTCGAGTCGCTCACCGGCGAGCACGACGGAATGATGCACACGGCGGTCGGGTAGTAGTCCTCCGGCGCGAAGACGCTGTTCGAGCAGCGCGCGACGTTCGGACCGTTCGCGGAGTGGCAATCGCTGTCCGTCGTGCACGCCTTTCCGACGGTGCCGTCGTACGGGCTCGTGCTCACGTCGCTCGTCGCGCCGTCGGGCGAGACGTTCGTCGCGTCGCTCGTGGCTCCGTCGGGATTGTTTCCACCGTCGCCGTTGTCGGTGACCGATCCGCCGCACGCGACGATCGCGATCGCGATCGCGGAGAGAGGAAAAAGCGTTCGCATGATTCGCTCCTCGAGGCAAAAAGCGCTCCACGAGGATACGCCGCGGTTTCCTGCGCGCCGTGCGTTTTTTGACGCGCAGACTAAAGCGGGATGGCGACGAACGGTGCTTGCGTGTTTGCGTTCGTCGTCGTCGTCGCGGAGTCGTCGGGTTGCGGGAGCAGGCTCGGCGGATTGATCGGCGCGGCCGGCGTCGTCGGCGGCGCTTTCGGCGCGAGGTTGCGCTCGACGCGCCACGCGCCGTACGCCGCGAGAAGCTCCCGCGCGAACTCCGACCCGACGAAGACGTAACCATCGCGTGTAAGATGCACGCGATCGCGCTGCGCGCGCGGCGGGTTCGCGTCGGCCCACGCAGCGATCGATCCCGCGCCGCCCATCGCGGCGAACTGATCGAAGAACGCGCAGCCCGCCGCGCCCGCGACGCGACGTTCGAGCGCGACGATCTGCTCGAGGCGCGGCGCCGTCGCCCATTGGACGCCGCCGTCGCGCATCGCGTCCTTCGTGACCTCGCCGTACGGGTTGTCGAGCGTCGAAGGCACCGCGCGATCGGGAGGACCCAGCAAGAGACACGACGCCGTCGGCACCGCGCGCAGCACGCGACCGAGCGCGCCTTGGATTTCGTGCTCGACGTCCTGCAGCGGGCGGTCGTCGGCGGACTCGTTGGTTCCGTAGGCGAGCACGACGAGCGCGGGCGCGCGATGGCGCAGCTGCTCGTCGAAGTGTGCTTCGTTCGATTTGGACACGTGCGCGGCGCGCGCGCCGTTGATGCCGAGGGCGTCGTACACGACTCCGACCTGCGCGCGATCGAGCGTCATGCCGAAGAGGCGTACGTCGCCGTCGCCGTGCGTGCGGAGCTCGATCTTGTGTGGGCCGTCGGGCACGTCGATCGATTTGAACGCGGAGACCTGCGATGCGCCGCGCGTGTGAACCGTCGCGGACGACGCGCCGTCGACGAGCACGTCGAAGCTCCCGCCGTTCGGCTGCTCCCAATAATCGAGTTCGATCTTCGAAGACGGCGACACGATCTCCGACCACGCGCGCGCGTCGCGGTGATTCGTCACCATGCACACGCCGCCGAGCCCATAACAGCCGTCGCCGAAGACCCACTTGCCGTGCTCGATTTTTCCGAGCAGCGAGAGTGTCTGCCAGTCGCGCGTGCCGCCCGGCGCGTGAACGCCGTCTTGCCAATACGAGCGCCAGGGTTTGCCGATCGCGACGAAGCCGCGACCGCCGTCGCCGAAGCGCGCTTGGAGCGCGTGGCGCGCCGTGCCGGTGAGCATGTCCGCCGCGGTGTGCGAGTCGCCGAATTGTTCGATGCGCACGTCGTCTTGCGCCGTGCCGTCGTCGAGCGTCGCGAGCGCTTCGAAGAAGCGCTTCAACGCGGCGACGTTGTCGAGCGCGGCGAACGAATTCGAATCGGTGTCACTCGTGTTCGCGTCTTTGGCGTCGCCGTCGATCGCGTTCGTCCGCACGACGACGGGCACGCGCACCTGCTCGACGCGCTGCGCGCGATCGCCCATCGCGGTCGTTTGTCCGCACGCGAAGAGAACGATGAGCGTGATGATGCGGCGCGAGCGCACGTCTATTCCTAAGCATTTTACACGCATCGGCGCGAGTTTATTGCATACCTTTTCATCGATGTTCGTCGACCTCGGTCCGAAGGCGCGCGCCGCCGTGTGCGCGATTTGGATCGCGGGACAAGCCGCGCTCATCCTGACGGGCTCGATGCGCGCGGAGGGTGCGTTCGCGTTCCGTATGTTTCCGGAGTCGTCGACGATCGACTTCACGCTCTACCGCGACGTCCTCTCGCAGTCGGGTCACGGCACGGACGAGGTGCGCGTCGCGGAAGGCAAGTGGCTCGCGCGCGACGCGTCCGGCACGCTCCACAAATTCCACTGGGACGATCGCGTCAAGGACGGAAACATCTTTCCGTACGGCGAGCCGATCCACGCGAGCTACGGCGCGCGCGCACAGCTCGAACGCTTGTCGCACGCGCTCGCGGACGTCAGCGCGCACATCGACGAAGACGCGGAGACCGCGCGCCTCGTCGCGGTCGTCGTCGTGAGCCACAACGGTCGCTCGACCGAGCGCGTGCGCATCGAAGGCCCTTGGCGAAGCGGTGTTCGATGACGCGCAAGGAGTCGTCTCTCGACGCGCCGGTGAGCTCGGTGGGCGACACGCACGCGCTCGCGGCCGCGCGCATCGCGTTCGGCGCTCTTTTGCTTTTTCAAGCGTGGGAGACCGCGTCGGAGCAAATGCGCGAAGGGTTCTTCGGCGATCATTTCCACGATCCGTTCATTCCGGAGCGATTCGTCGCGAGCGAGCGCGTCTTCGCGGCGATCCTCTGCGCGCAAGCGGTCGCGGGCGTGCTCGTGCTCATCGGCCACTTCGCGCGCCCCGCGCTCGCGTACAGCGCGTGCGCGATCACCTACGCGATGCTCTGCGATCGGCTGCACTTCCACCACAACCGGTGGGCGCTCGCGAGCTACGTCGCGATCCTCTCGTTTTCGCCGTGCGATCGCTCGTGGGCGCTCGGCGCGCGGCGCCACGCGGCGAACACCGGTCCGCTGTGGGCCGTGTGGCTCGCGCGCGTGCAAGTGAGCATCGTGTACCTCGCGTCGGGGACGTCGAAGCTCCTCGATCGCGATTGGCGATCGGGACAAGTGCTCTACGATCGCTTCGTGCGGTACGGCGGAGCGGCGCTCGGACGCGGCGTGCCCGAGCGCGTCGTCGCGATGTTCCAACAAGAGAGCACGGGGAGCTTCCTCGCGAAAGGCGCGATCGCGATCGAGCTCTCGCTCGCCTTCGCGCTCCAAACACGTCGCTTCCGGATCCCGGCGATCTTCGTCGGGCTGTGCTTCCACGCGATGATCGAGCTCACCGCGCGCGTCGAGCTCTTCTCGTTCACGACGTTCGCCGCGTACCTCTTGTTCGCGACGCCCGATTATCGCGCGCGCACGCTCCGGTTCGATCCGACGCAGTCGAAGTCGATCACGCTCGCGTACGTCGTGCGCGCGCTCGACTGGCTCGCGCGCTTCGACGTCGCCGCGTGGAAGCCCGACGCGGTCGCGAAGAGTCGATCGTTCGTCGTGACCGATCGCGACGGCGAGCATCACACGGGCTTTCGCGCCATCCTCGCGCTCATGCGCGCGCTCCCGATCACCTTCCCGATTTGGGCCGTCTTGGTTCCGTTCGTGCGGGGACCTGCGCGTGATTAGGCGCGTCGCGCAGGTCTTCGCGGTGCTGCTCGCCGCGCGCGCCGCGCGCGCCGACGACACGCCGCAATCGCAAGCCTTCGGTTACTCGCCGTACGAGCGCGAAACGATCGCGGAGGTCGCGAAGAAGCTCGACGCGGAGGTCGACCCGAGCCCCGAAGGAAAAATCATCGAAGCCATCGCCACCGAGCGCCTCGAGGTGTTCGAGCGGCGCGATTTTCTTCCGCGCTTCTTGCTTTGGGTGAACGTGTTTCACGCGACGTCGCGCTCGCACATCATCGAGCGCGAGGTTCTCCAGCACGCCGGCGAGCGTTACAGCGCGCTCGCGATGGACGAGACCGCGCGAAACCTCCGCGCGCTCCCGCCCCTCTCGCTCGTGCTCGTCGTACCGCTCCGCGGCAGCGCGCCCGATCGCGTGCGCGTGCTCGTCGTGACGAAAGACGTGTGGAGCCTGCGCTTGCAGTGGAACCTTCAGCTCACGAACGGCGGTCTTCAAGAGCTCGTGCTTCAACCCGCCGAGACGAACCTCGCGGGTCTGCAGCACACGCTCGGCGCGAACTTCCTCTACCAACCGCTCTCGACCGCGCTCGGCGCGTACTATTACGTGCCGCGCATCGGCGACTCGCGCGTCGCGCTCAGCGCGACGGCGAACGGCATCTTGAGCAACGTGAACGGCGCGCCGGAGGGCTCGTTCGGCGGGATCTCCGCGGGCCAGCCGCTCTGGAGCACGAAGACGAAATGGGCGTGGGCCACGAGCTTCGCGTGGCGCGACGAAATCACGCGCATCTACTCGAACGCCGCGTTGGCAATTTACCATTCTACCAAGGTACCACTCGCGCACGGCATCCCGTTCCGCTACGACCTCGACGGACAAGACCCGTGGCCGCCGAACGCGTCCATTCCGATGGAGTATCGCAGCTCGCTGTCGCAAGGGTCGATCGCGCTGACGCGATCCTTCGGCTGGGCGTACAAAAACGATTTCACCGTGTCGCTCGAAGCGTCGCGTTTTCAATATCGCACCGACGATCTCTCGCGCTTCGATCCGGCGGCCGCGGCGGACTACCTCGCGAACATCGTGCCGGTCAGCGACAACCGCGCGTACCCCGCGCTCGAGTGGCGCACGTACACGACGAATTTCCTCCGCGTGCTCGACATGGAAACGCTCGGCCTCCAAGAAGACGTGCGCCTCGGACACATCGTCGACGTGAAGCTCTATCCCGTGACGCGCGCGCTCGGATCGTCGCGCGACTTGATGGGCGTCTACGCGGAAGCCGGGTACACGGTGCCGATCAAGGACGGCGTCTTGCGCGTCGACGTGCAGACGACGACGGAGAGCGCGTTCGATGGAAGCGGCGTCGCGCAAGGCTCGGTCGACGCGACGAGCTACTTCGCGTCGCCGCGCACGCCGCTCGGACGCGTCGTCTTCTCCGCGCGCGTGCTCAATCGCTACGCGAACTACTTGAACGAAATTTCGTACCTCGGCGCCGACACGCGCCTTCGCGGGTATCCGTCGAGTTACTTCGCGGGAAAAGATCTCGTCGCGGCGAACCTCGAGCTTCGGTCGCGCCCGTTCGAGATCTTGAAGGTGCAGTTCGCGGGCGTCGCGTTCTACGACGCGGGCGAAGCGTTCTCGGGATGGTCCAATTTCCAGCCCGTTCACGACGTCGGCTTCGGCCTCCGCGCGCTCTTTCCGACGTTCGATCGCATCGTGTTCCGCGCGGATCTCGGATTTCCGATTTCCGCCTCGCCGCTCCCCGCGGGCGTCGGCCCGGCGACGTTCTTCGTCACGTTCAGTCAAGCGTTTCCGTTCCCCGCGATCGGCCTCCAATCGTCGAGCGTGGGCGCGCTCACGACGTCGGCGACGCGCTAAAACGATCGTGATACGAAGATACCGTCGTGACTGAGGAGGTGCTCTTCGAGAACGCGACCGCGCGCATCGCGGCCGCGCGAAACGTCGTCGTCGCCGCTTGGGCGGACGCGCCGCGCACCACCGTGGAGCTGCGCGAGTTCGAGAAGGCCGGCAAGCGCGTGTCGACGCAGTTCGAGAAGCGCGCCGTCTTCGCGAACGTGATCCTCTCGGGGACGCCGTCGTTCTCCCAAGAGGTGCGCGACGAGGTCACGCGCCTCACGCGCACGCCGATGTTCCACCTCGGCACCGCGCAAATCATTTTGGTGCAAGGGCTCGCGGGCGTCGCGGTCCGCGCGTTCCTCGCGACGTCGTTCATCTTGAGCCGCACGAAGATCCCGAACAAGGTGTTCGGCGATTTGGATTTCGGCGTCGATTGGCTCCATGGCAGGCTGTGCGAAGGGCCGGTCGAGTGGAAGCGCGACGCGGTCTACGACTTCGTGAAGCGCTGCATCGACAGATAGCTCCCTACCACTCCGGCTTCTGCACGACGGGGAGCTGCAGCGCGCGCTCGCGATCGAGGTCGAGGTTTCCGACGTGCAGCGCGAGCGGGGCCTGCACCCATTTGTAGATGCTCTGAACGAAGAGGCGCCCGAAGCGATCGGCCCACGCGTCGGTCTTTCCGGCGTGCTCGGGGAACATCGCGGCGAGCGCGATTTTCACGTCGCTCGTGCTCATTTTTTCGCCCGCGTAGAGCAAGAAGCACGCGTCGAGCACGGGGAACGGCATCAGATCCTTTTCGTCTTCTTGATCATCGGCGAGCTCGGCGGACGCGGGTTTCTTCAGCGTGAGCCTGATCGCTTCGGAGCCCGTCGTCTCGAGCAAATAATCGAGCAAGTAGTTCACGACGGTCTTCGGAACGTTGGCGACGACCGAGAGCGCGCCTTCGAGATCGCCGCCGATGGTCGTGTAGCCGACGGCCTTCTCGCTCATGTTGCTCGTCTGAAGGAACAAACCGGCCGCGCTGTTCGACCACGTCCACATGCGCTCGGCGCGCACGCGCGCCTGCGCGTTCTGGCGCGCGAGCGGCGTGATTTTTTCTCCGGGCTGAAGCATCGATTCGATCGCGACGAGCTCGCGCTCGAAGGCTTCGTCGATGGGCACGATCGAGAACGGCGCGCCGAGCTCGCGCGCCGCCGCCTCCGCGGCCGCGCGCGTCTCGTCCGACGAGTACCGACTCGGCATGAAGAACGCGCGGAGCACCTCGCGCGCCTTCGCCTCCGCGTGCGCGCCGTATTTTCGATTCAAGAATCGGCGCGCGATCCACAAGCACAAGAGCGAGTCGCGCCCGCCGGACAGCGCGACGCCGATCGTCTTGAACGCGCCGATCTTCTCGAAATAGTCGCCGACGCCCGTCGCGAGCGCGTCGAGGAGCTCTTCGCAAAACTCCGCGCGCGCGCTCGTCGGCGCGCCGTCGGGCGCGGGAAGGAAGAAGCTCTTGTGCGCGGGAAACGGAAACGTCAGTTTTCTTCGCGACGCGGGATCGACGTCGACGCGAACGTGCGCGATGGGCGCAAGTCCACGACCGGCCGACGACGCGACGAACTCCTCGCGATCGTGACGGAACGTCGTGTTCTCGGTGCGCAGGCGCCGCGTCCGATCGAGATCGAGCGTGACGGACGCGACGCCCTCCGAGAAGCGCGGCGCGACGAGCAGCATGCGCCCGTTCTGCGAGACGAACCCTCCGCCGTCGAAAACGAGCCCGTCGTTTCCGCCGAAGAGGTTGCAGTATGCAACGGTGGCTTGGTTGTCCGCGGCGCGCGTCGCGATCATCTCGCGGCGCGTCTCGTGGACGCCGAGTCGGAACGGCGACGCGCTCAAATTGACGACGAGCTCCGCGCCCGCGTAGCAGCGGCGGCGCATCGGACCGTCGGGCGACCAAATGTCTTCGCAGACTTCGAGCGCGACGCACCCGAACGGCGTGTCGAACACGAGATCGCCGAAGGGTACGCCGTGAATCTCGCCGATCTCGTTCGGCACGCCGCGCGCGAAGCAGCGCTCTTCGTAGAAGACGTTGTAGAACGGCAGCTTCTCCTTCGGGACGAGCCCGTGGATTTTTCCGCGGCCGACGAGCGCGGCGGCGTTGAACACGCGGTGCTCGTCGGCGACGGCGAGGCCCACGGCGACGAGCGCGTCGAGATCGCGCGTCGCGCTCGCGAGCTCCTCGAGCGCGCGCCACTGCGCGTCGACGAACGCGCGCCACTGCACCAAATCTTCTGGCGCGTACCCGCCGATCGCCTGCTCGGGGAACACGATCACGGTCGCGCCTTGGGCGCGCTTCGCGAGCTCGACCATGCGCGCGACGTTGGTCTTCACGGCGCCGACCGTGCTGTTCGTGCTCGCGAGCGCGATTTGAATGAGTCTCATTGACCCTTTCTTAGTGCCGACATCGTTTTTTGAGAATACCCCGTTCGCGCTGACGCTAGGCTGATGCGCTCGCCGCGATGAATTGGTCGATCGATTCGTACAAATCGCATCCGAATCCGCAAGCGGTGACGTACGACGATCCGAAGGCGCTCGAAGACGCGACGAACACGCTGCGCAAGATGCCGCCGCTCGTGACGTCTTGGGAGATCGAGCGGCTGCGCGAGCAAATCGCGGACGCGCAAATCGGAAGACGATTCGTCCTCCAAGGCGGCGATTGCGCCGAGACGCTCGCCGACTGCACGCGCGACATCATCACGAGCAAGCTCAAGATCCTCCTTCAAATGTCGCTCGTGCTCGTGCACGCGTCGCAAGCGCCCGTCGTGCGCGTGGGGCGCATCGCGGGACAATACGCGAAGCCGCGCAGCGAAAAGACCGAGACGCGAAACGGCGTGACGCTGCCGAGCTTCTTCGGCGACTCCGTCAACGCCGCCGAGTTCACCGCGGCCGCGCGGCGTCCCGATCCCGCGCGCATGATCGCCGCGTATCAGCACGCTGGGCTCACGATCAATTTCATCCGCTCGCTCGTCGCGGCGGGCTTCGCCGACGTGACGCACCCGGAGTATTGGGAGCTCGGATTTCGCGATTCGGTGCCGGAAGAAGTTCGGCGCGAATACGAAGCAAAAGCAAAGTCGCTCGCGGAGGCGCTGCGCTTCATGTCGGCGCTCGGAGAGAAGACGTTCGCGGAGCTCGCGCGCGTCGAGTTTTTCACGAGCCACGAAGCGCTGCATCTCGAGTACGAAGCGGCGCAGGCGTCGGCAGTTCCTCGGCGAAGCGGCGCGTATCTTTTGTCGACGCATTTTCCCTGGATCGGCGAGCGCACGCGCGATCCGAACGGCGCGCACGTCGAGCTCTTGCGCGGGCTCCGCAATCCGATCGGCGTCAAGATCGGTGCGAGCGCGAAGCCCGACGAGATCCTCGCGGTGCTCGACAAGCTCGATCCGCAAAACGAACCGGGCCGCATCACGCTCATCACGCGCATGGGCGCGGAGAACGTCGCGGCCGCGCTTCCGAAGATGATCGCGGCGATCAAGAAGACCGGTCGGCGCGTGCTCTGGTCGATCGATCCGATGCACGGCAACACGCGCAAGACGTCGTCGGGGCGCAAGACGCGCCGCTTCGAGGACATCCTCGTCGAGATCGATCGCTCGTTCGACGCGCACGAAGCGGCGAACACGATCGTCGGCGGCGTGCACTTCGAGCTCACCGGCGAAGACGTCACCGAGTGCGTCGGCGGCGCGGACGGCGTGACCGAAAACGATCTCGATCAGAACTACGCGACCGCGTGCGATCCACGCCTCAACTACCGGCAAGCGCTCGAGATGAGCTTCTTGATCGGTCGAAGGCTCGCCGCTAAGGCCGGCAAATCTTGAAGCCGAAGGGTCCGTTCTGACATTGCTCGCCTTGCGGGCACTCGGCCGAGGACGCGCAGAGCTGCGGGTTTTGGAATCCGCCCGCGCACTGCGGCTGACACGACGCGCTGATGTTTTGTTGCTGCACGGTCGCGCAGCACACTTCGTTCGATCCACAGTTCGCAGCGCTCGTGCACGAGAGCGACGCGCCCTGACACGTCGAGCCGTTCGACTCGCACGTCTCTTGGACTTGCTGGCCCGCGAACGTGACGCAGCAATACTGCGTGATGGTGCACGTCGTGTTGCCGCACGCGACGCCGCTGCCGGAGTCGATGACGACGACGCCGCCGTCGCTCGGCGACGCGTCCCCGATCGGAACCGTCGCGTCGACGACGACGACGCCGCTGTCGGGTGTCGTGATGCCGCCGTCGATCGAGATGGTGACGTCCGAAACGCTCGCGTCGCCGATCAGGTCGTCGTCGCCGAGCGTCGTGCGCCCGCCACACGCGGCGATCGCCGCGAGAAAAACCCACGAGAGTGCTCGCTTCATCGCGACACGCAGTTTATCAGCGCGGGACTTGCTCGGGGAATCTTCCCGCGAGATCGCCCTCGACGCGCTTCGCGCCCGCTTCGTCGCCGAGCGCGTGAAGCGCTTGTGCCTCGACCGTGAGCTCCTCGGGCACGAGGCGCGCGCCGGGTTGCGAGCGCGCCGCGCGAACGATGCGAAGCGCCGCGTCCGCGTCGCCGCGATGAAGCGCGCCGCGCGCTTCGCTGACCATGCGCGCCTCGCGCGCGAGTCGATCGTGCTCGGACAACGCCGGCGCGACGTGCGCGCTCGCCACCGACTCGTCCTTCTTCGAAGGCTCGTCCTTGAGCTCGACGGTGTCGCTGACGTGACCCGTGATGACGACCGGCGGACGCATCGCTTCGACGCGCTCCGAGCGGGTGTCGGCGAGATCGCGATCGAAGGCGTCGCGTTCGAGCGTGCGCGGCGCGACCCCATGGGTCGTCGCGTCGACGGGCATCGCGCGAGTGATCGCGACGACGGTCGCCGCGACGCCCACGGTGAGCGACGCGCCGAGCGCGACGCCGAGCGCGAGCTTGCTCGACAAAATTCCGACGCCCTTCGCCGCGGCCGCCCCAGACTGCGCGATGGGCGCGCCGAGCGTCGCCGTTTGGATGCCGGACCACATCGCGTCGCGCGTCGCGTGCGACGGGACGTCGGAGCGCGCGATGTCGAAGAGCTCCTTCATGCGGTCCGTCATCGCGCGCCTCCTGCGATCACGCGCATGGCCGCGCGTCGGAGGCTGATGCCACTTTTTCGATCCTGCGCGCGCAGCGAAGCTTCGAGCTGTTGCCGCGCGACGCGAAGTCGCGAGTAGACCGTGTTGACGGGGAGCGAGAGCGACTCGGCGATTTCCGGCGCCGTCATCTCTTCGATCTCGTGGAGCACGAGCACCGCGCGTTTGTCGACGTCGAGCGCAGCGAGCGCGCTGTCGAGTTGGTCGAGCGCTTCGCGGCGCGCGATCAAATCCGTCTGCTCGGGATCGGTGTGCTCGAGCTCTTGCGCCGCGCCGCCGTCGACGTCTTCGGGATGACGCCGCTTGTGCCTGCGCCACTCGCTCGCGACGCGGAGCACGATTTGAAAAAGCCACGCGCGCGGCCCATGCCCTCGCTCTTCGTAATCGGCGAGCCTGCGATGCGCGACGACGAAAACCTCCTGCACGCGGTCTTCCACGTCGGACGGCGCCACGCCGAGACGGCGCAAGTTGCGCCACACGAACGCGACGTGATCGTCGTAGAGCGTGCGAAATTCGACCGCGCTCACCGGAGCCTCCATGTCAATCCTAGCTCGGCGCGCAGCGAGAGCAACGCGATCTCGTCGCCCGTGTGCGCGACGTTGAAGTTCGCGAGCCCGCGCACTTCGACGGACAAATCGCTCGCGAGGTCTCCGCGCAGACCGATGGTCGGTCCGATTCCGAAGAGCACGTCGGTCGTGTGATTCGTGCCCGTTCCGTGGTCGAACACGACGACCTCGGTGCCCGCGCACGTCTCGAGCAAGAGACCGCGGTGCTCGACGTAATTCCCCGGCACGCGCAGGCACGCGTCGACGCGCGGCGCGACGTACGCGGCCGGCGCGCCGAGCGACGCGGCTCCGACGAACGCCGGCCGCAGAAAAAAACTCCGCAAAAGCTCGATCAGCACGAACACGTCTCCGCCGACGAGCGCAGCGTCCGTCGTCGTGAGCGGAGAGTTCATCAGCGTCGCGCTCGATCCGATTTCGATCGTGCGCTCGTGCGGCAACGGAACGCCCGCGTCCGCGTTCGCGATGCCGGAAGGAACGAGCACGTTCGGCGTGCTCGCGGCGTTGTCGCCGGTCACCGTCGTCGGCGGCTTCGGCGCTTCGGGCGGCTTCGGGTGCGCCTTCGCCTTCGACACTTCCGCGTCGAGCACGAGCGCCGCCCACACGCCGAGCGCCGAGATCACGCCGTCGCAACGATCGGAGGCCGTCGCGTCGATCACGCGGTGCGCGACGGCGTTCCCTTGCGCGTCGTCGAGGTTCGCGGTGACGAACACGTGCGAGCCGCGCCGCTCGTCGAACACGCGAAGGCGCCAACCGCGTTCCGGCGCGACGCTCCCGCCGAGCGCGTCGTGGAGCGCCTGCTGCGCTTGATCGAGGTTCGCGCAAACGTCGTGCGCGTCGACCACCACCGCCGGGGGAGCTTCCACCCCTTGATCATGGCCCTAAAGCGATGGATCCGTCACCGAGAATCCGCGGCTATTGGCCGTCGTAGGTCGTGCAGTGACCGCGCGGCGTCGTGCGGATTTTCGCGAGCGTTTCCTGCGGATGCCCGCCCGATCCGGCGATGCCGACGATGTACACGTGGTTGTCGCACCATCCCGTCACCGCGACGCGCCGTCCGCCCGGAAGCACGACGACGCCGCTCCCACGCTCCATCCCCGGCACCACGTACGTCGTCGCGCTCCAATCGCTCGTGTCGACGATCGACACCGAACCGTCCGCGCCGTGCGGCGGAACCGGCGGCGTGACCATCCCGTAATCTGCAGAATACACGTATTTTCCGTCGCGCGAGACGTCGATGCTCTTCGGCGAGTGGCCGATGTGGATCATGTGCGTGACGCGCTCGCTGACGCCGGTGAGGTCGAGCGCCCAGAGCTGCGAGTCGTGGTAGCAGCTCACGTACATCGTGTGCTCGTCGGGCGAGAGCGCGAGGTGCCGCGGGATCGCGCACATCGAGAGCGTGTAGTTCTGGAGAAGGTTCGCGCCGTGGAACACGTCGATCGTCGCGCCGTCGAAGTTCGCGACGTAGAGCGAGCCCGTGCTCGTGAGGACCATCCCACGCGGATGATTTCCCGCGGCGTGCGTGCGAACGGTCACGCCGCGCGCCAGATCGATTTCGCTCACCGAGTCGCCGTTCCAGTTCGCGGCGAACAAAGTCTTTCCGTCCTTCGAGAGCACGAGGATCTTCGGGTGGAGCCCGACGTGGATCTCGCGCGTCACGCGCTGCGTGCGTGTGTCGATGATTTGCACCGAGTCGCGCGGGAAGTTGGACGCGTAGAGCAGCGAGCCGTCCGCCGAGAGGATGCTCTCGACGACGATCCCGGGGACGTCGATGTTGCCGAGCGGCGCGAGCGTCGACGCGTCGAACATCGAGATGTTGTGCCCGTTGGCGTTGCCGAAGTTCGTGACGTAGAGGCGAGTCCCGTCGGGCGAGAGCGTCACGCCCTTCGGCATCGAGCCCGTGGACGCGACCTCTTGCACCTCGAGCTGCGGCGCCGCGCGTGCGATCGCGCTGGACGCGAGGATCGAGAGGACGACGGCGAAGCGCTTCACGCGCCTCTTTTAACATCGCGTCGCGCGCGCGGGCAAACGCCGTGACACGTTCGAGGTCACGACGTACGACTCCGTCATGCTTATTTCGCTTCGCTCGATGGCGTGCGTGTTTCTCTTCGGGTGCGGACAAATCGCAGCCGCACCGGACGCCGCGGTGGACGCGGCCATCGACGCGCACGGCGACGCGCCGCTCGGCGCGCCGTGCACGGGCGACGACCAATGCCAAGGCGCGCTCTGCCTCGGATTCGCCGGCGGATACTGCTCTTCGAACGTCGGCGAGTGCGATCCCGGCAGCGGCGACGCGTGGTGCGGCGACGCGGGGACCTGCCGAAAAATGGGCGCGACGGACGTCGACGGCGGCGGCATCGGCGAGTACTGCCTCGCGTATTGCGCCTCGCAGGGCGATTGCCGCGCGGGCTACGCGTGTTGTCACGCGCAGGAATACCCGACGCTCGACGATGCGTCGGTGTGCGCGCCGCAGTCGCTCTGCAACGACTTCTGATCAAGGACCGATGCTGGCTTCGACGACGTCGGGGATCGTGCGGTAGCGGCGGTAGAAGCTCGTCACCTTCACGACGTAGTTGCGCGTCTGATCGAACGGCGGGATTCCGCCGTGGCGCATCACGGCGTCGGGTCCGGCGTTGTACGCGGCGACCGTGAGCGAGAGATCGCCGTTGAATGCGTTCGCCAAGATGCGCAGCAAGCGGACGCCGCCGAAGATGTTCTCGCGCGGGTTGTCGATGTCGCGCACTTGCATGCGCTCCGCGGTGTCGGGCATGAGCTGCATCAAACCGCGCGCGCCCGAGACGCTGATCGCGCGCGGATCGTAGTCGCTCTCCACTTTGATCACCGCGCGTACGAGCTGCTCGGGGATTTGATAGAGCGTGCACGCTTGGCGAATCCACTCGTCGTAGCGGGTGAAGCGCGCGGGATCGTGATCGCTCGGCGCCACGATCGGCGCGCCGGTGCGCGGCGCGTTCCCACCGTGCACGAGGAGCTGGGCGTGGACGCCTTGCGGCACCGCGTTCACGATGTGCACGACGCCGTCCGCGTCGGTGTACTGATAGATGTCGGCCGCGGCCGTGCTCGCCACGAAGACGACGGCGAGACCCAGAGCGGAGCGCGCGGACATTCACCGTGGATCGTGCACCACGGCGAAACGCGTGTCCAGGAAGTGCGCTATAGCGTCTCGCCATGACCGTCGCGCTCCTCGTCGTCGCGCTCGCGTTTTGCGCGCTCGTGCTCACGCGGACGTGGCCGCGGATGGGCAAGCGGCGAAACGTTCCGCTCGGCGCGGCGCTCAAGGCGGCGCGCGCGAAGATCGACGCGGCCAAGACCGACCAGGAAAAAGCCGACGCGCTCTGCGAGGCGGCCGACGCGTGCGCGCTCGCGTTCGGTCGGAGCGAGGCAGCAGCGTCGTATTACCTGCGCGCGATGCGCATGCTTCCCGCGTCCGCGGAGCTCGTCGAGCGTGCGATCGAGAACCTCGAGCACCGTCCGCGCGCGCTCGAGGCTCTCCTCTGGCGCAAGCTCGCGTCGATGGAGAGCACGCCGAATCGCGACGTGACGCTCGCGGCGCTTCGTGGGCTCGCGCGCGTGTACGCGTCGCGTCCGCGGCTCGCCTCGCGAGCGCGCGCGATCGCCGCGATCCTCAAGACGCTCGAGGCGTGATCACTCGGGCGTCGCGTCGCTCGCGTCGTCCGACGCGTCTTGCGCGACGCCGCCCTCGTCCGGCGAGTTGAAGCAGTTCCACGCGTCTTGGCAGCTCGGCGCGGTGGAGAAGCAATCGAGGTAACCGACCATTTGCGTATCGCAGTAGCCGCCGCCGTCCGCGAGCGAGCAGCTTCCGTAACTCGCAGCGCCGTCCTGCGGACCCTCCGGGGCGTAACCGCACAGCGCCACCAAGCGGTTGCACACCGCGTCGCACGTCGCGGCGCTCGCCTTCACCTGCGAGTCGTCGATGCTCGGGTTGTTGGTGCACGCGATCGCGATCAGCGTGCATGCGAGAACGAGAACGACGCGCATGGCGCGAGGATAACGCGTGCGCGCTCAAAACGCGTAACCGACTTGCACGCCGCCACCGAACCCGCCGTCGTTGAAGTCGCGCGCCATGTACCCCGCGCGCAGACCGACGGAGAATCCCTTCCCGAGAAGCACGTTCGCGTCGAACAAGAGGCGCACGCCCGCGTTGCTCGCGTGCGGCATGTTCGTGACTTCGATCGTCGGAGCGAGCGTGAGGCGCGAGCCCGCGGGAACGTCGAGCCGCGCCCAACCGCGCGCGCCGAAGACTTGAATCCCCTCCGCGCCGAGCGTGACGTGCGTCGCGTACGGCGAGCCGAGGACCACGTCGCCACCGCCGCCGACCGAGAAGCCCACCTCCGTGATGCTCGTCAAGAACTCGAGATCGAAATGCAGCCAATCCGTCGCGCGGAATCGAATGCGCGGCGCGCCGTAGTTGAGGCCGACGTTGAAGTCGCTCGGGTTCGTCGTGTTCGGGACGATCGCGCTTCCGCGCACCACGCCGAACGCGATGCCGAACTCCGCGACCGTGCGCAAGACGCGGTACGTGTACGAGCCGTCGACGCGCCAGAACTCGTCGCGCACCGGCATCGTCGACGTCGTTCCGTTCGTGACGATGCTCGCGGTTTGCGTGCCGAAGTAAGCGTACTCCGTCGAGAGCGCGAGCTGCGAGCGACGGTGATCGATCCGCTCGAGCAGCGCGCGCTCGCGGAGATCGCCTTCGTCCTCGAGGAGCGCGACGTCGTGCATGGCGGTCTCCGACGCGAACGCGGCGTGGCGCGCGCCGTCCGTTCCTTCGACGACGATCGCGTACGCGAAGGGCGCCTTCACGTCGACGCCGGGCACCTCCGCGGCGTACTCCTCGTCGCCGCCGTCGGTCCATCGTTCGAACGCGATTTGGTGCACGCCCGACGGGTTCGAGTACACGAGAAGCACGCGCTTGGCGTGATCGACGCGCTCGATGCGCGCGCGGAACGTGAGCGCTTCGCCGTCGTCGGCCGCGGCGATCGGCGCGTGATGCACCGTGGTCTTCTCGAGCACGACGGGCGGAGGCGGTGGTGGTGGCGGCGCGTCGTCGGCGCGCGAAGCGCGCGCCGCGCAGAGCACGATCGCGAAGGCGAGCTTCTTCACCATTGGTACGACACCGCCGCGCCGCCGCCGGGTCCGGCGTGGTTGATGGTTCGGCCTTGGTACGACGCGCGCAGCGCGATGGTCAGCGCGTCGGTGAAGCGGTAACCCGCTTGCGCGATGAGTCGGACGCCAACGTCGCCTTGGCTCTCCGAGACGCCCGACGTCGACTGCGTGCTCGCGACGCCGGCGGGTTGATTCGTGACCTCGCTGCGAAACATGATCGGCACGCGCTTCGACGCGTTCCACTCGAGCTGCGCGATGCCCCGAATGCCGACGCCGCCGAGCACCTCGCCGCCGAGCAAGAGGTTCGTCCCGAGATCGTTTCCGAAGCGGATGAACGCTTGGCCACCGCCTTCGACGCCGCCCTCGTCGAGCCCGACGATCGCGCGACCGATCACCGACACGCCGTGCGAGAACGCGATTTCCGCTTCGAGGTAGCCGTACGTCAGGCCGATGTCGCGGCCCGCGAGACCGAGCACGTCGAGGTCGTTGAGCGATCCAGAGGCGCCGCGGTAGACGCCGAAGCCGCTGCGCACCGCGCGGAAACCCGTGTCGCGGAAGCGCGCGCCGAAGTAGCCCTCGGTCTGGAACGTCCAATCGTTGAACGCGCGCACGTTGTACGACGCGAAGTCCGTCCACACGCCAGCGCTCGCGAGCACGTGCGACGCGAGCGTCACCTCCGGCCGCGCGCGCACTTCGATCGTGCGAGCGTCGCCGGTGGGCTGCGCCTTGCCCGCGTCGTCGATCACCTCGATGAAGACGCGCAGGTCGCGCTCGACTTTGTCCGCGGGGATGATCGCGCCGAAGTAGTTGTTGCCTTCGTCGTGCATCGCGACGTTCTCGAACGTCGTGCGATCGGGCGTCGCGACGAACAGGATCGCGCCGCGCGCTTTCGGTCGTAGCTCCGCGCTGATGTGCAGCGGCGATCCCGCGTAGACGCGCTCCGGCGTTTCGAACGAGACGAGCCACGGCGGCGGCGGGGTCGCCGTCTGCGCCATCCGCATCGCGCGCGCGTCGGCGACGAGCGCGTGCGTGAAGCGCGAGCTCGGATGCATCCGCGCGTACTGCTCGTAGCGCTCGACGCGAACGCGCGGATCTGCGCCGCGGAGCGAGTCGAAGAGCGCCGTGAGCTCGCCGGCGTCGGTGTCGACGACCGCGGGCGCGACGGGTTGTTGCGACTCTTGCGCCGGCTGCGATGGTTGCTCTCGCGTCGATCGTTGCGGTGGCGGCGGTTGCGTGTTCGTCGGTTCGTACGGGTTCGTCGCGGCGACCGCGACGTGGTGCGCGATGATCACGTCGCCGATCTTCGCCGCGCGCGTGAGCGCTCCGTCGGGCGCGGCGAGCGACATCGACGGACGCACTTGCGAGAGCCTCAAGTGACCGATGAGAAATCGATCCGTGATGAGCGCGCCGGTCACCGGGTGCCGCACTTGAATCGGCCGCCAGATCTCGACGACCTCCGCGCGCGTCGCGCCTTGGTTCGCGCCGAGATCCAAGATGAGATCGTGCTCGTCGGTCGCGACGACCAACCCCGTGACGTCGACCACGTCCGCGCGCGCCGAAGCGCACACGCACGCGATCACCGAAGCCACGAGCAATCCCGGCAAGGCTCGCATCGTGACGACGCGTGTTTGCAGCGCGCGTGCCATGAGCAGTCGATCGCGCGCGCGCGGCGCAACTTCGCGATCCCGCGTGCGCGACGCGCGCGTCGCGAAGCGCGCGCTTGGTCACTTCGTCGTTCGCTCGACGATCTGCCTATGATCGCGCGCGAACGAGCGCGACGCGAAGATCACGGCGTCGCGTGAAGAGCACGATGCCGATCATCACGAGCGCGAACGCGACGAGCGCGATCTTGAGGCCGTGCTCGCTGACGAGCGGCGCGATCGGCGGCGCGTCCTTCGGCAAACGAATCGTCTCGTCGGGCGGCCAGAACGCGTGCGGAAGCTGATTGCGATGACTGAGCGCGAGCCAATCCATCATCCCGGCGACCGTGATGTGAACGAGAAATCCTTGGTAGATGCTCTTCGTCTTCATGCTGAGCGATCCGAGCGCGATGCCCGCGACCACCGCGCCCGACGCTTCGAGGTACGGTTTCCCGTAGTGGATCATGCAGTACGGAACGGCCATCGCGAAGATCGCGCCCGAGCCAAAACTCTTTCGAAGCACGCCCAGCCAGAACCCGCGAAAGAACATCTCGAGCGCGAAGAACTGCACGAAGTACATCGCTTCCCACGCGAGGAAATCGAACCAGCTGCGCGACGAGAGTTTGTAGAACGGATAATAGTTTCCGAAATCCGGCTGCGCGCTCACGACGAGCATCGCCGGCACGACGATCGCGAGAAACAGCGCGTAGATCCACGCGTGCTCGAAGAACCCCTTCGTGCGCAGACCGAGATCGAGCAACGAGTCTCTGCGAAAGAGCGCCTTGTAGACGGGAAACGGAATGAGCACGTAACCCGTCACGCGCGCGAACACCCAGAAGCCGAACCCCCAGAGCTCGTTGTATTTGAAGAACTGAAGCGCGTGGTGGTGGTGCTGATCGAACTCGGCGAGCTTCGGCGCGATGGCTTCGTCGAAGTACGCGCGCCCGCCGTAATACTCCTGCATCGTGAGGACGATCGCGCACATCACGAGCGCCAAGAACGGGCGCTTGTCGTACTCGCCGCGCGCGAGCATCTCGCCGCGATGCTTCTGCGCGTCTTCGTCGAGCTCGCGCCACGTCTTGCGAAAGAAGAAATAGAGCGCCGGCAGAAGAACGACGAGCGCGGGGATCGGAAAGAGCGGCTTCGTCGCGCTGAAAAACGAGTCGAGCGCGGACGGCGGTGGCGGTTGCGCAACGGTGACGCCGCCTTGGAAGATGGTCGGGACGAGCGCGATCACGTCTTTGCGTTCTGTTTTTCGGCGAGCGCGGCGGCGCGCTGGAGACGTCGCAACGTTTCGCTCTGACCGAGCGTCGCCATCACGTCGAACAATCCGGGGCTCGCCGCGCGACCGGTGAGCGCGACGCGCGCGGACTGCGCGACGTCTTTGATCTGGAGGCCCCGCTCCGCGAGCCACGCGTGCACGCGCTGTTCGATCGCTTGCGCGTTCCAGCTCGTCACGCCTTCGATCTGCGCGGCGATCGCGCGGAGATTCGGCGCGGCGTCCGGCACGAGGAACTTCGCGACGGCCGCGTCTTCCATCACGGGGTCCGCGCGGAACACGAAGTCGAGCCGATCGGCCGCGTCGACGAACGTCGTCCCGCGCTCGCGCACGAGCGGCACCGCGTCCTTCGCCGCTTGGAGCGTCACGCCTTCGATGCCGCGCTTCGCCAAGAACGGCAACACGCGCGCCGCGTATTCGTCGTCGGAGACGAGCTTCGGATCCTTGAGGTGCGCGTGGTTGATCGCGAGAAACTTCTTGCCGTCGAATTTTCCGTCACCGCGTCCGCACGCTTCCCAACCGAACGCGTCGATCAAATCCTGCTTCGAGAAAATTTCTTGATCGCCGTGCGACCACCCGAAGCGCACGAGGTAATTGAGCACGGCGGTCGGCGCGTAACCTTGATCGCGATACTCGGCGACGCTCACCGCGCCGTGGCGCTTGCTGAGCTTTTCGCCGTTTGGCGCGAGCATCATCGGCAGGTGCGCGAACTCGGGCGGCTTTCGTCCGAGCGCTTCGTAGATCATGATTTGCGGCGGCGTGTTCACCATGTGATCGCGACCGCGCGCGACGAGCGTGATCTCCATCGTGACGTCGTCGACGACGGCGCCGAAGTTGTAGAGCGGCACGCCGTCGCTCCGGAGCAGCACGAAATCCTGTTGCGCGGAGTTCGGCGTCGTCACCTCGCCGAAGACTTTGTCGACGTACGTCACGGTGCCTTCGCTCGGCGACTTGAACCGCACGACGAACGGTTTGTCGGGATGGTCTTTGCGGGCGCGGCAGGTCCCCGGGTAACGGAACTGCGCTTTCGGATCTTTTTTCTTGAGCGCCTCGCGCTGCGCGTCGAGCTCCTCTTTGGTGCAGAAGCATCGAAACGCTTTGTCTTCCGCGATGAGCTTCTCGGCGAACTCCTTGTAGATCGCGAGCCGCTCCATTTGCGTGTACGGACCGAACGCGCCGCCGATTTCGGGACCTTCGTCCCAATCGAGGCCGAGCCAGCGCATCGAATCGAGGATGGTCTGTCGGCTCTCGGCGGTGGAGCGCTCTTGATCGGTGTCTTCGATGCGAAGCACGAAGACGCCCTTCGTGTGACGCGCGTAGAGCCAGTTGAAGAGCGCGGTGCGCACGCCGCCGATGTGGAGGTATCCGGTCGGCGACGGCGCGAAGCGGACGCGCGGTTGCCGGGCGCCATGCGCCCAGGATGCGAGAACCGTCATGACAGCCGTGGAACATACTCCATGCACGCGCTGATGCGCGCGGCGGCGTCGCTCCCGTAGACCCACGCGACGAGCGCCAAGCCGAGATCGAGGCCCGCGGTGACGCCGCCCGCCGTGAAGAGCTGACCGTCGCGCACGACGCGCATGCCGCGCGTGATCTTCGCGCCGTAGGGCTCGAGCAAATCCATGGACGCGTGGTGCGTCGTCGCGCGCTTTCCGCGGAGTCGACCCGCCGCGCCGAGGAGGAGCGCACCCGTGCACACCGACGCGGCCACGCGATGCGCGGGGAAGCTCCCGAGCCACGTGACCACGTTCGGATCGTTCTCGAGCACGCGCGTCTCGGGTCCTCCCGCGACGACGAGCGCGTCGAACGCGTCGAGCGGCGGACGCACGCGCGTCGCTTCGAAGCGCGCGCCGAGCGCGCTCCACGGCTCGTGCGTCGCGGAGATCACCTCGACGGACGCGTCGCGATCGATGTCCATCGACGCGACGCGCGCGAGCGGATCGAGCACGCTCACCAAATCGAGGAGCGTCATGCGCGCGAAGCCGACGACCGCGAAGCGCGTCCCGCGGACGTCGTCGGGTGCGCGATCGATCGCGTCGAGCGTGATCGTGTCGACGATGGCTTCGTCCGGAATCGCGCCGTGGACGTGCGGCATCGATCGCGGACCTTCGACGCGCACGTCCTCGACGCGACGCGGATCGACGCGGATCACGGCCAAATCCCGCGGCGGAATGCTTGCATAATGCAACTTCACGGTCTCGCGCAGATCGTCTCGGAACGAACAGTGGACGAAGCCGAGATCGCCGCGCTCGATGCGCCCGCTCGTCGTCACGTGATAGAGCCAGCGAAGCTTGGTCATGGGTGTACGCTCGCGATCATCCACTCGATGCTGGGTTGTGCGGCTTCGAACGAGGTCTTCGCGCCGCCGGCTTCGACGATCGACACGCGGTGGTCGCGCGCCCAGAACGTGACCCAGTACACGTACGGCTTGCCGCTCTCGTCGTGGCCGAATCGAAGCTGCTTGCCGGGCTCGCCGTCGAGCGATTTCACGTCGCGCGTGTCGGTGAGCGCGTAGCCGTCTCGATCGTGGAGCTGCAGCGTGAACGCGCGCGTCCAGAATGCGAGGCTGTCGCTCCCCTCGCCTTCGACGCTCTCGACGCGCGCCGCGACGACGACGCCTTCCGGCGTCGTCGCGCGATACACGTACGAGCCGCTGCCGTTCTTGAGCTCCAAAAATCCCGGCGCGGTCTTCATGTCGAACGCATGGCAACCGACCGAAGAAAGGGCGAGCAGGCCGAGGACGGCGGAGCGAAGCTTCTTCATTGAAGATCCAAGAGGCGCGGGAGGCCGAGCTCGCCGAGCCACGGGAAGGGAAGACGCGGCGACGCCGTGAGCGCCGCGTCGCCGCGCGCTTGGAAATCGACGACGATGGTCGAGAACGCGACGCGATCGCGCATGAGCTTGAGCTTGCCTTCGTAGACTTCGATCTCCTGCGTCACGCGCTCGAGCTCTTTTTGGATTTCGATCGCCTCTTTCACCGCGGCCTTCTCGAGGAGCGCTTGCAATCGATCGCGCACGGCGCGCGCGTTCTTCAAGCGCGCTTCGGCGTCGACGTACGCGTCGGTCACGTCCTCGGCGGAGATTTCGCGGTGGAGCACGTCGCCGGTGGATTCGATTTTCTTCAGCGCGTCCTCGAACGCGGCGCGCGGGATGCGAATCGTGATCTGCGCGTCGTTGCGCGACGAGAGGTAACCGCCCGTCGACTTCGCGACGTCTTCGATCGCGTCGAGCGCGGGCGCGACTTGGTACACCGCCATCGTGAGGCGCGCCGTGTAGACGAGCATCTGCGCGTTCTTCTGCGGCGCGCTCGTCGACGACTGCGCGCCGTCACCGCTCGCCGCGCTCGCTTCGAGCGTCTTGTCGACTTCGCGTTTCTCTGGCTCGCGTGGCGGCGCGTCGTTCGGGCGATCGATTTGTCGAACGGGCGGCGGAGGCGGTGGTGTCGTGACGTCGGACATCGCGAAGCGACCGTCCGCTTGCGGCGCAGGCGCGCTCGCGGCGGTCACCGGCGGTCGCGCTTCGGCGTCGCACGCGCCCGTCGAGGCGAGGAGCGCGAGCATCACGAAGCCCCATGAAATTCGCGCCGAGCTTCGAGAGAAGCGTCGCATGAGACCGCAGGTTATACGCACTTCCTTTATTGCGGTCGAGCGGTGAGGCTGCTATTCAGCGCGCCAATTTCATGAAAACGCCGCTCGCCCAAGTCAAAGAAAAATACGGTGACAAAGCCAAGCTCGTCGCCGCGATCGAAAAGCTCGCGGGCGACGATCTGTGGATCGACCGCACCAACAAGAACAAAGGGCTCGGCCACGTCGCCAACGCGAAGCTCGTTCGACTCCACGCGACGTTCTCCGCCGTGAAGGAAAAGTTCGGCACGCGCGACAAGCTCATCGGCGCGATCCTCGAGATCGAAAAACGCACGAAGGACGACGGTTACAAAGCGCGCCTCGCGAAGTATCCGGTGCCGCGCCTCTGGGACATGTACCGTTCGCTCGCCCGTTCGCTCGCGAAGAAGAGCGCCGCGCCGAAAGCGGAAGAGGCCGCTCCGCAAAAGAAAACTGCCGGTGACAAACCGAAGAAGGCAGCTTCCAAGAAATCTTGAAGCTGATAGATGTGAGCGTCGCGCGGGGAGTGGACGACGCGCACAGGAGACGAGTGTGAAAGCTAAAGCACCTGTCCCGGTCGGCCAATCGGGCTACCCGGAAATGCACGAGATGTTCGTGCCCAAGGCGATCTTCTTCACGAACGGCGTCGGTGTGCACAAAGATCGCCTCTCGTCGTTCGAGCTCTCGCTGCGCGACGCAGGGATCGAGAAGGCGAACCTCGTGACGGTGAGCTCGATCTTTCCTCCGCGCTGCAAGGAGATCAGCCGCAAGGAAGGCGAGAAGCTGATCATGCCGGGTCAGATCGTCCACTGCGTCATGGCGCGACAGGACACGAACGAGCCGAACCGGTTGATCGCGGCGTCGATCGGCGTCGCGCGCCCCGCGGACCCGAGCATGTACGGTTACCTCTCCGAGCACCACAGCTACGGCGAGAACGCGAAGACCGCGGGTGACTACGCCGAAGATCTCGCCGCGACGATGCTCGCGACGACGCTCGGCGTCGAGTTCAACGCGGACACCGCGTGGCGCGAGCGCGAGCAGGTGTTCAAGGCCGACAAGTTGATCCTCCGAACGCGTCACGTGGTGCAGAGCGCCGAAGGACACAAGGCCGGACTGTGGTCGACGGTCGTCGCGTGCGGCGTATTCATTTTCTGAAGCGTCGCGATCTGCCGCAAAATCGAGGGATTTCGTTTTACGTTTCTTTACCCCTTTGGCGCTTCCAAAGGGCGGAAGTCGTGTCACCTTCATGCTCGGAGGTCATCACGACCATGTTGCTCCGCTCCTTCCGATCCACCGCTCTCGTTCTCGTGCTCGCCGGGTCCGCGTACCCACTCGCTGCGTGCAGCGGGTCGGCCACCGTCGCGGGTGAGTCTTCGACCGCGTCGACTTCGACGACGACGGGTCCGATCGGCGTGACCGTCCACGGACAGGCCAAGCGCATCGCCGACGCGATCGCGCAGGTCCCCTTGCGCGCCGATCAGCGCGCCGCCATCGAGCAGATGGCGAAGGACAACGAAGCGCGCATGGCACCTGTCCAGAAGGCGCGCGAGGATCTCGTGAACGCGATCGCCGATCAGGTCCAATCGGGCACGATCGATCGTACGGCGCTTCAACCGAAGATCGACGCAGTCGCCGCCGCGCACCTCGCGGTGCAGCCGCAGAATCGCGCGGCGCTCGAGAAGCTCCACGACTTGCTCACGCCCGAGCAGCGCCTCGCGTTCGTCAACGCGATGCAGACGCCGCAACACAACGGCAAAGGCGCGATGAAGGGCCGCATGCAGAAGTGGGCGGCGGATTTGAACCTCACGCAGGATCAGCAAGACAAAATCCACGACCAGCTCCGCGCACGCTTCCAAGCGCACTTCGCGGGCGCGGTCGCGGGCTCGGACGAGTCGAAGACGGACGCCGTACAAGACGGTCGCATGATGTGGAAGGGCCACCAGATGCACGCGCAATGGCAAGCGGTGCTCGAGGCGTTCAAGGGCGACACGTTCAAGATGGATCAGGTCGCGCCGATCACGCAGGATCAAAGAGCCGGCGCGCACGAGTTCGCAGGGCACATGCTCGGCTTGCTCGAGACGTCGCTTCCGGTGCTCACGCCGGAGCAGCGCGTGCTCGCCGCGAACAAGCTTCGCGCGCGTGCGGCTACCTTCGAAGAGAACGAGAACGCGGCCGCGCCCGCGTCTCCGTGACGTTCCGCTTCAACGCATAACGAACGAGCAGCCCGACGAGCGCGGTGTGGTCGATGCCCGCCGCGCTCGCTGCGCGGGTGAGCCCTGCGCTCGGCGAGAGATCGCAGTTCGGGTTCACGTCGATCACCCACGGCGCGCCCGACGCGTCGACGCGCACGTCGACGCGCCCGTAATCGCGCACGCCGATCGCCGCGAACGCCGCGGACGCCGCGCGCCGAACGCGCGCCGCGACGAGCGGAGCGCATCGCGTCGCCGAGGAAAGAATCACGGGACGCGTGCCGAGGTCGTCGCGTGATCCCGTCTTCCACTTCGCGTCGTACGTCACGACGCGCGGCGCGCCCTTCGGAAGCGCGCCGAAATCGATCTCCTGGAGCGGGAGGACCCGCGCGTTCGGAAAGCCGAAGAGCGCGACGTTGAGCTCGCGACCGTCGACGAAGCGCTCGACGAGGCACGGCTGCGCGAACTGCTCGACGACGTACGACACGCGATCGCGCAGCGCGCGCGCCGAGCGCACCACGCTCGCGCGCTCGATGCCGGCCGATCCATCCTCGCGCACCGGCTTCACGATCGCGGGGAAACCAATCGTGCACGCGTCGTCCGGTGATTGCATCACGCACGCGACGGGCGTCGGCACGCCCGCGCGCGCGAGGCGCTCCTTCACGCGATCCTTGTAGAGCGCGGCGGAGAGCGCTTCGGGCGGCGACCCCGTGTACGCGAGGCGCATCGACTCGAGCATGATCGGGACCGCGCTCTCGAGGCGCGCGTCGCCCGCGAGCGACTCGCACAAATTGAACGCGCAGTCCGGCGCGAGCGACGCGAGCGTCTCTCGCGCGCGCTGCAGGTCCCCGTCGATCGCGACGAGATGCGCGTCGTGGCGCGCCTTCGCGAGCGCGGCGGCCACGTCGCGCGCCACGTCCGCCACGTCCGCGCGCGCCGAGAATCCCGCGTCCGAGTCGGGCGAGCGCTCTTCGAAGTCCACGTTGTACAGAACCGCGACGCGCGCCATGCAAAACCCATAACATCACGTCTCGTGACACGCGTTTCGTTCGGTCGCGCGGCGTTCGTCGTCGCGGGAAAAGATCTCCGCATCGAGCTTCGAACGCGCGAGGTCACGGCGACGACGGGATTCTTCGCGGTGCTCGTCGCGCTGCTGGCGTCTTTGAGTTACACGGCAGGTCCCGAGACGACGGTGCGCGTCGCGCCCGGAACGATTTGGCTGAGCGTCGCGTTCACCGCGGTCCTCGCCATCGGACGCTTCTGGCAACGCGAGCGGGAGGACGGCGCGTTCCTCGCGCTGCGCACCGCGCCCATCGCGCGCGCGGCGATCTTCGCGGGCAAAGCGCTCACGCTGTTTCTCTTCTTGGTCGTCGTCGAGATCATCGTCGTGCCGATCGTCGCGCTCGTGTTCCACGTGGATCTGCCGGACGTCGCGCTGCCGCTCGCGCTCGTGCTCCTCGCGGGGACCGTGGGCATCGCCGCGTCCGGCACGCTCTTCGGCGCGATGACGGTGCGCACGCGCGCGCGCGATCTCATGCTCGCCGTCGTTTTGTTTCCGCTGCTCTCGCCCGCGCTCCTCGCGGGCGTCTCCGCGACGCGGGAAATTCTGGTCGGCGCGAAGCTCGACGAGCTCTCCGACTACTTCGTGATCTTCGGTCTCTTCGATTTCATCGCGCTCGCGGGCGGGCTCGGGATGTTCGGCGCGCTCATCGACGATTGAGTCACCAATCGAGCGCGTCGACTTGCGCGCGCAGCGCGCCGAGATCGAGCGGCGCGCCGGCGAGCTCACCCACGGCGAAGACGCCGTCACGGATTTTTCCGCGCGGCGCGCGCACCACGTAACCGCGCGCTTCGTGCTCGAGCTTCGCGCCCGCTTGCTCCGCGAGCTCGTACGCCGGCGCGCGCGGTGCGTCGACGAGGAGCGCGCTCGCCGCGATCTCTTTTCGGCCGAACGACGCGCGCTTCACGCGCGAGCTCCCGTGCGCCGCGTTGGGCTCGCCGCGCACGACCGTGACGTCGACGTTCTTGCGCTTCGCCTCGCGCGCGAACGCTTCGCCGAACGGACCGCCGCTCTCCGCGATCGCGACGACGATCTTCTCGCCGACGACGATCCCGCGTCGAAGGAGCCACGCGCCCGCGCGCGCCGACATCACGCCCGGCACGTCGTTGCCTTCGAAGGCGAGCACGCCGTCGTGCGCGCCGGTCGCGAGCACGAGCGTCTTCGCGGACAAAACCTCCGCGCCTTCATCGCCGCAGACGAGAACGTCGGCTCCGTAGACGCCCGCCGCGGTCGTTCGAAGACGCAATTTTACCGGGTTTTTCGCATGTTTTTGCGTGTATTCTACAAATTCATCGACGAGCGCGTCGAGCGCGGCGTCGAACGCGGCGCGCGCGCTTCCGCCCGGCTCGAGCGCGTCGTCGAGCACTTCGACGCGAAGTCCGCGATCGGCGAGCGCCATCGCGGCGAGCATCCCGGAAGGACCCGCGCCGACGACGAGCGCGTCGATCGATCGCCTTCGCGCCGCGCGCGCTTCACCCGCGCGCTCCGGAATTCGTCCGAGCCCCGCGACCCGCCGCGCGAACGTCTGCATCAACTGCTGCACGCCGGGCACGCCGGCGAAGAGCTCGTGGTGATTCATTCCGTTCGGAAAGAACCAATCGGTGACGCGGAGCAAATCCGTTTCGCGCGAGCCGAGCGTGTTCTGCGACTCGACCACCGCGCCATCACGCGCGGGGTGCAAGCAGGTCATCACGTTCGGCACGCCGTCGACGCGCGCGAGGCAACCGTCGCACGCCGCGCGAAAACACGAAGGCCCGCGCGGACGGTGGAATTTCGGCGAACGCGCGATCGCGAGACGTCCGCTCGCGACGAGCGCGGCCGCGATCGGCTCGCCGCGCTCCGCGACGACTTCTTCTCCGTCGAAATCGAACCTCACCGGATCACGCGGCTCGCGGGTCACGAACGCGCATCCTACTCTGCTACGTTGCGCGGAGGCGTCATGAACGTCGCGATCTTCGGTGGCAGCTTCAATCCGCCGCACGTGAGCCACGTGCTCGCGATCGCCTACGTGCTGTCGACCGCGGACGTGGAGCGCGTCGTCGTCGTGCCCGCGCACAAACACCCGTTCGGAAAACCGCTCGCGCCGTTCGACGATCGCGTGCGCATGTGCGAGCTCGCGCTCGCGCCGTTTCCGAGCGCGTCGGTGTCGCGCGTGGAGGAGACGCTCGACGGCCTCACGCTCCACACGCTCGAAGCGCTCAAGCGCGACCACGCCGATTGGAATTTGCGCCTCGTCGTCGGCGCGGACATTTTGCTCGAAGCGGACAAATGGTTTCGCTTCGACGACGTGAAGAAGATCGCGCCGCCGATCGTGCTCGGTCGCGTCGGGTTTTCGCACCCGAACGCGCCTCCGCCGATCCTCCCGGAGATCTCGAGCACGCGCGTCCGCGAGCTCGCGCGGCGCGCGGCGTGGGACGAGCTCGCGCCGTTCGTCCCGCGCGCCGTGCTCGCGCACGTCCGAGAGAAGAAACTTTATGTCTAAAGTATTCATTTTCGGAGCGGGAAAAGTGGGCCGCGCGCTCGCGGACGCGCTCCGCAAAGCGCGCGGTCGAGCGCGATTTCGGGTCACGCTTCGCGCGGGGCGCGCGGGTCTTCCGAAAAAGCCCATCGACGCGGACGTCGTCGTGCTCGCGCTCCGCGATCGCGATCTCGCGAAGTGCGTCGGCGAGATTCGCGTCGCGAAGCGCGCGGTCGTCGTGCATGTCGCGGGCGCGCTCGACGCGGAGGTGCTCGCGCCGCTCCGCACGCGGTGCGCGGGCGTCGCGCAGATGCACCCGATGATTTCGTTCGCCAGCACGAAGTTTTTCCCGACGCTCGCGCGCGGCAACGTGCACGTCGGCGGCGATGCGATCGCCGTCGCGCGCGCCAAGACGATCGCGCGCGCGATCGGGATGACCCCACGCCATTTTCCGAGGCTCGACACGGTCGGGTACCACGCGGCCGCGGCGCTCACGGCGAACGGTGCTGCGGCGCTCGCGGCCCAAGCAGTTTCCGTGCTCGCTGCGTCCGGGGTTCCGCGGGCCCAAGCCCCCAAGCTCCTCGGCCCCCTCCTCCGAAGCGTGGCCGACAACGTCGAAAATTTGGGGTTCCCGGACGCGCTCACGGGTCCCGTGCGTCGCGGGGATCCCGCGGCAATCGAGCGTGGCGCCGCGGCGCTCGCCTCGCGCGCGCCCGACGTACTCCCCCTTTACCGCGCATCGGTCCTCGCCCAGGTTCCGATTGCGCGCGCCCTCGGTGAAGTCTCGACGGAGTCGCTCGACGCGATCGAAGCGTGGGCGAAAAAAGGGTGACCGTTGGGACGGTCATTTGATGCTCTTGGCGGAACGTGAGAACGCTCGAAACGCCTATTTTTCCGCGGGAAACTGCTTGCTCGAGCGTACGCCGGACGCTACCTTTTTCTCATCTTGAGCTTGCCGGAGCTTCATTCCGCCGACCCCGTGACGTTCCTGCGGAACGCCGACGCCACGTTCGATTTCGCAGCGCTCGACGAGCGCGTCGCGAGCGGCCACGGCGGTGTTCTCCTCGTGCACGTCGTCGACGATCGCACGATCGAAGCGCTCCGCGCCCACCTCGTTCGACGCGCGCGTTCGTCGTGCTCGCTCGTGATCTCGGCGCGCGGAAATCCCGTTTGGCGCGAGGTGAGCGCGCGTCTCGGAATCGCGAAGGTCGAGTGCGCGCCCGCGCAGTTCGCGGCGCAGCTGACGAGCGCCGCGCAAGGTCGACGCGCCGCGATCTTGGTCACGCTGCCGAAGTCGGGATCGTGGGATCGCGCGGTTGCCGCGGAGCTCTCGCAACCGTCGTTCGACGGACGCTTGCCGCTCGTGATCGTGCTCGTTCCGACGGTCGATCCGGTGCGCGACGTGCGCGGCGAAGTGTACGAAGTGAGCCCGGCGCTCGACGAGTCCGACAAACGACGTTGGGTCGCGACGCTCGCTGCAGACGCGCTCGCCGCGCTTCGTCACGACGATCTCGTCGGGCTCGAGTCGTGGTGGTCCGCCGCGAAACACGCGGACGTCGGCGCGCAAGAGATCACCGAAGTTCCGATCGAGGCACGCGCGCTCTTCGTCGCGCTCTCGCTCAGCGGCCGCGGATGGCACGAGCACGATCTTCCGCTGCTCGGCGGTTCGGCCGGCGCGCTCCGCGCGCTCGAGGTCTCGGGGCTCGCGTGGTGCGATCGCGGTTATTTCACGCTCGCGCCCGCAGCGCAGCGTCTCGAAGCGGAGCTCGCGGCGCGCGCGGCCGCGGAGACGTGCGTTCGCGTCGGTCGCGCGCTCGAGCATCGCTTCCCGCAGGATCCGTGGGCGCACGCGCGCGCCGCGGAGCTCTTCTTGCGCGGTCGATCGACGGAGCTCGCGGACGCCGCGTATGGCCGCGCGCTCGACGCAGCGGACGACGGGCTCGTTCGACGCGAGGTGGTCGCCGCGTGGATGCGCGCGATTTCGGCGACCTCGGACGCGCGAGGCTGCGCATCCGAGGTGCTTGGTCTTCGTCTCCACGCCGCCGAACGCGCTCTCGACGCGGGCGAAGCAGACGAGGCGTATCGCTGGGCGAAGGCCGCAGCCGCTGCGACCGAAGGAACCGAGAACGTCGACGTGACGTTGATCCTTGGGCGCGCGGCGGTCGCGATGGGCGATCTGGTCACGGCGCGCGTCGCGCTCGAGCGCGGTCGCGCCGCGGTGAAGGACGCGCAGGTTCACGCGCGCATCGCTGCGGAGCTCGCCGAAGTCGCGTACGCGAAGGGTGACGCGCGCGCCGCGGAGACCGAAGCGCGCCTCGCGATGCGCTCCACCGACGCATCGACGCGCCTTCGCGCGCGCAACACGCTCGGCAAGCTGCTCCTCGCCGACGCGCGTTGGGAAGAGGCCGAGCGCCACTTCACCGAAGACGCGCACGTCGCGGCGGCCGCGGGCGAGCGCACGAGCGAGCTCCGCGCGCACGTGAACCGCGCCGTCGCGCTCCTCTCGCGCGGTCAGCTCGAAGAGGCCGAAGCGATCTTCAACGCGGTGCTCGAGGAAGGCGAGCGTCTCGGCGATGACCGCGCTTGCGCGTTCGCGCTCGACAACCTCGCCGTCGTCGCGACGTGGCGACACGAGTACGGCCAAGCGCTCGCGCTCTCCGAGCGCACGCTCCAAAAGCGCCTTCGCATCGGCGATCGCCTTTCGACCGCGTTCATTCTTTCGAACCTCGCGGACCTGCGCGGCAAAGTCGGTTTGCTCGATTACGCCGAGCACGCGGTTTCGTTCGGTCGTCGGCTCCTCGGGCCCGGAATGCCGCCGACGCTCGCGATTCGTTTCAGCGTGCACGCGGCGCGCATCGCGCTCGTCCGCGGACGCACCGTGGACGCGCAGCGCGAGGTCGCCAAGGCGCTCGCCGAGCAATCCAACGTCGACGCGGGAGAGTTCGCCGGGCGCGCGCATCGCGTCGCGGCGCGCATCGCGCTCGAAGACGGCGACATCGCGCGCGCGGTGGGCGCGGTCGATCGGGCGCGCGCGCTCGCGACGACGGACTTCGCGACCGCGGAGGTCGCGTTGCTCGACGCGGCCGTCGCGCGCGCCAAAGGTGATCTCGACGTGTCGCTCGCGGATCGCGCGGTGAGCCTCGCGCGTGTCACGGGCGAAGAAGAGCTCCTTCGCGAAGCGCACCTGCTCGCGTCGAGGATTTTCGCGTCGAGCGGCGACGCCGAGCGCGCGCGTGCACACGTCGATCAAGCGATCGCCGTTCGCGACGCCGTCCTGCGCACGCTGTCGGAAGAAGTTCGCGGCGCGTTCCTCGCGCGCCGTGACGTCGCCGCGCTCGACCTCGAAGCCGCCGCGCTCGCGCCGTCGATTCCCGCGCCCGAGGCCGACGTCTCCGAGAACGAAGGCCCGCGCACGCAGCGCAGCGTCGCCGCGATGCCCGCGCGCGCGATCGTGGGCGACGACCCGGCGATCCGCGCGCTCGTCGCCGCGATCCGCAAGGTCGCGCGCACCGACGGCACCGTCCTCGTGCACGGTGAGAGCGGCACCGGCAAAGAGCTCGTCGCCGAAGCGCTCCACCGTTCGAGCGATCGCGCGCACGCGCCGTTCGTCGCGCTCAACTGCGCGGCGCTCGTCGAGACCCTCCTCCTTTCGGAGCTCTTCGGTCACGAGAAGGGTGCGTTCACGGGGGCGGTCGCGCGCCGCCGCGGACGCTTCGAGCTCGCCGAAGGCGGCACGCTCTTCCTCGACGAGATCGGCGACATCTCCCCGCGCACGCAAGTCGCGCTCCTTCGCGTTCTGCAAGAGCGCACGTTCGAGCGCGTCGGCGGCACCACGTCGATCCGCGCGAACTGCCGGATCATCTGCGCCACGCACCGCGATCTCAAGGCGATGGTGGAGCGCGGCGAGTTCCGCGAAGATCTCTACTACCGCTTGCGCGGCATCACGCTCGAAGTGCCGGCGCTCCGCGCGCGCCTCGGGGATCTGCCGCGGATCGCGGAGAGCCTCCTCACGCGCATCGCGATCGAGCGCGGCGAGCATACGAAGTCGCTCTCGCAAGACGCGATCGATTTGCTGATGCGTCACAAGTGGCCCGGCAACGTGCGCGAGCTCGACAACGCGCTCCGCGCGGCCGCGCTGTTCGCCGAGTCGAGCGCGATCACCGCGAGCGATTTCACGGACAACGTCGAAGATCTTCGCGCGCTGCGTGGATCGAGCTCGCCTCCGCCGCCGGTTTCGCTTCCGTCGAACGACGACGGCGAGCCCAACGAGGCGCCGCTTCCCCAAGGTGAAGCCGGCGCGACCGCGATCGCGTACGCGTGCGTCCGCCAAGGGAGCGTGTCGCTCGCGGATTTGAAGCGTCAAATCGAGCGCGACTGCGTCGCACGCGCGCTCGCAGAAACTCACGGAAACATCACGCGGGCCGCGGCGCTTCTCGGTATGAAGCGACCGCGCCTTTCTCAGCTCGTCAAGCAATATGGTTTGACCGCCGTGTCCACGGAGAGTCAGTCATGAAGGCCCAATCCATCATCGCCATCGCGTTTCTTCTTCTCTCCTCCGCCACCGGATGCATCGCGCAAGCCGGAACGGACGAGTCCTCTTCCGCCGAAGACCTGAGCGCTTCGTCGGTCGCGCCGAACGGGGCCAACGCCGCCGTGCCGAACGCCAATCGGAACGTCGCCGAGCGAGGTCAGCAGCAGCAACTCACGAAGGCGTTCACCAACGCGCCGACGACCGAGCTCTCCACCGACCCCACGAATCAAGGCGACCCGTCGCAATCTGGCGACCCCGGCGATCCGACCGAACCCGATCCGCACCCGTGGCACGCGACGCCGGCGAACGTGACCGCGAAGTAAGCCTCGATCGTTTCCACAAGCTAAGCTGAGCGAGCCGTGGAGGATCTCAGGCCTCGAACGACTCTCTTCTGCGCGATCCTCGCCCTCGCGATCGCGCTCGGCGTGCTCTTGCGCGGGCGTCGCGCGGTGCACTGGCTCTTCGCCGCGTTCGCGACGGACGTCGCGTTTTGGTACCTGACGCAGTCGCTCTACGGTTTGTTTCAAGCGCCGATTTGGGTGCGCGCGACCGGCGTGCTCACGGTGCTCCTGCCGCAGTTCGCCGTGCACTTGTTCCAAGCGATCGTTCCGGTCGAGGGACAAACCGTTTTTCGCGCGCGCCTCCCGCGCATCGCGGCGTTCCTCGGCGCGCCGATGCTCGCGCTCGAGCTCTCACCGTACGGAAATCGATCGCCGTCGCTCGCGCTGCTCTACACGTACGTCTTCGGTTTGCTCGCCGCGGGGCTCGTGTCCCTCGCGCAGCGCGCGCGACTCTCTCCGTCTCGCGCGGCGCGCGATCGCGTGCGGTTCCTCGTGTGGGTCGGCGCGCTCGCGACGATCTTCACGCTCGGCGACTTCCTCGCGTTCATGGGCGTCGTGTTCCCGCCGATCGGCGCGGTGCTCTCGATCGTCTTCATCTACGTGCTCGCGGAGTCGCTCACGAGGCATCGCCTCGCGGACGTCTACGAGCTCGCGGGCCGCTTGCTCGTGTCGACCGCGCTCTCGTTCTCGCTCGCGGGCATCTTCTACGTGTTCATCGCGGTCGTCGGCGCGTTCAACACGATGTACTTGAACGCGGTGCTCGCGGCGATCGTGTTCCTCGTCTTGTTCGAACCGCTCCAGCTCGAGGTCGAGCGGCGCATCCACCAGTTTTTCTTCCGCGAGCGCTACGATCTCGAGACGAGCGTCACCGAGCTTCGCCGCCGCTTGTCGCACGTCCTCGAAATCGAGGAGATGGTCGAGACCGTGCTCAGCGGGCTCGAGCGATCGCGCCGCGTGACGACGTGCGCGATCTACCTGCGCGATCAAGAAGGCGACGGCTACGATTTGTTCGGAAGCATCGGCGACGCGACGACCGCCGACTCGCCGCTCCTCGCGCGAATCCCGAAGCGCGTCGAAGTGCTCGCGGTGCGCCCGCTCGTCGATCGTCTTCAGAAGCAAGCGTCGATCTCGCTCGAAGAGGTTGCGCGCGAGCGGAGCGAAGCGGACGCTCCGATCCTCACCGCCGCCGAGACGCTGGGCCCGCTGAAGTCGTCCGTCTTGCTCGCGCTGCGCGGTGACGAAGGCGAGAAGCGCGCGGACGCGCTCGTCGGAATCATCTGCGTCGCCGACTCGCGCGTGCGCGACGCGTTCACGCCGGAAGAAATCGCGCTGCTCGAGACGGTCGCGGCGCAAATCGGCGTCGCGATCGCGAACAGCCGAATTTACTCGCAGATGAAGGAGCGCGATCGACTCGCCGCGCTCGGCGCGATGGCCGCGGGTCTCGCGCACGAAGTGAAGAACCCGCTCGGCGCGATCAAGGGCGCGGCGCAGCTCCTCGAAGAGGACGGCGCGAAGGACGGCGCGACGCCCGCCGAGTGGGTGGGGATCATCTTGGAAGAAGTGAACCGGCTCGATCGCGTCGTCGGGAGCTTCCTCGCGTACGCGCGTCCGCACGCGGGAAACCCCGTGCCGCTCGACGTGAACGCCGCGGTGCGCCGCACGGTGCAAATCCTTTCGAGCCAGGCGCCGAGCGATCTCGACGTGCGCCTGGAGCTCGCCGACGATCTGCCGCGCGCGAAGATCGATCCCGAGCAGCTCCGGCAAGTGCTCATCAACCTGATCCAGAACGCGATCCAAGCGATGAACGCGCGCGGGCGCGTCACGGTGAGCACGCAAGCGCGCCGCGCGCGCACGTGGTCGACGTCGTCGGCGAATTGGGAGCGCGCGTCGTCCGCGCGCGCGCTCGACGCGCCGAGCAGCGATCGAAAGAACGAAGCCGAAGGCGAGACGATCGAAATCGCGGTGCGCGACACGGGCCCCGGCATTTCGCAGAAGGTGCTCAAGAATTTGTTCGTCCCGTTCTTCACGACGAAGGATCAAGGCACGGGCCTCGGTCTCGCGATCAGTCAGAGCATCGTGCAGAACGCGGGCGGCTCGATCCAAGTGCACTCGCAGCCCGGCGCGGGCACGACGTTCACCATCGTGCTCCCCGCCGCGACCGACGCGCTCGCGACGCCGCTCCCGGTGAGCGCGTCGCCTTCGCCGCCGCAAGCGCACTGAAAGCGCGTCACCCGTAGCGGCGATCGAAGAGCGCGCGGAGCGCCGTGTTCGCGCGCAACAAATCGAGCGTGTGCTCGGCGTGCCCCTTCGCGTACCCGTTGCCGATGAGCAGGTCGACGTCTTTGCCGACCCCTTCTGCGCCGAGCGCGGCGCGCGTGAAGCTCGTCGACATCGCGAAGAAGTACGTCTTGCCGCGATCGCGCGTGCACAAGATCGCGCTCATCTCCGCGCCGTCGACGTTCACGCACGACAACACCAAATCGGCTTCGCGCCCCTTCGTCGCGTCGAGCACCGCGCGTCGCGTCGCGATCGGATCGCGCGCGTCGCACGCGACGACCGCGTCGCACACGCCGAGCGCCTCGAGCTCCTTCGCGTACGGCGCATGCGACTCGACGGCGATCACCGTCGCGCTGGGTCCTCCCGTGCGGCGCGCTTCGCACGCGCACAGCACGCCGCTCTTGCCGCCGCCGCCGAGGATCACCGTGAGCGATTTTTTTTCGACGAGCCGCGCGACTTGAGGCGCGGCGCCCGCGACGTCGAGCGCCGCGAGCGCGACGCGGTCCGCGAAGTCCGCCGGCATCTTGGCGTACGGCGACGACGCAAAGAGGACCGCTTCACCGCGCACGTCGAGCTGCGCGCTCGCCGCGCGAACGGCGCGAACTTCGTCCACGCGAAGCGGCGTGAGCGAGAGCGACACGAGCGACGCGATGCGATCGCCCGGCGCGATGGCTTCACCGGTGGGCCTTCCGGGCGCGAGCTCGGCGACGCGTCCGAGGAGCATTCCACCCGAGCCCGTCACGCGGTTGTGTTGCTTTCCGCGCTCGCGCACGGTCTGCATCACTTGCGACCCGACGTCACCGAGAACGGGAACGCCTTCCTCCATCTGCCGAAAGCTCGCCGCGTCCACGTTGAGCGTCTCGACCGTGACGAGCATCTCACCCGCGAACAGGCGCGAGAAATCGTTGTCGAGGCGGTCGGCGGGTTGCGGGAGCGCGCCGCGCGGCACGAGCGACCGATGCGCGCCGAACGGATCGCCGCCTTCCGCCACGAGTCTCATGAGCGCTCAATCTAGCCTTTTTTGTTGGTCTACTTGACCATCTTCCCTCGCGGTCGCTACGCTTTGAATCCAATTGGACGACCGCTGTCGCGTCCCGTCATGGGCACAAATACGCGGCCCGCATGGGCACCCCCGACTGAGCCGGAAACGATGAACGATCCGACGGGCAAAGGTACCGGAACGGGTCCGCAACCATCTCGTGGCGGCAAGTCCTACGTCTTGCGTTTCATCAGCGGCAAGTACCAAGGCGGCGAGTTCCCGGTCACCTCGAACAAAGAGATCATCGTCGGTCGCTCGAGCGATCTCGACATGGTGCTCGTCGAAGACATGGTCTCGCGCAAGCACGCGCGCATCAACCTGCAAGCCGACGGCATCTGGATCGAGGATCTCGGCTCGACGAACGGCACGTTCGTCAACGGCGAGAAGATCAAACGCGCGCGCCTCAAAGAAGGCGACCGCATCCTCATCGGCACGAGCATCTTGAAGGTGATCGCGGGCGACGGATCGCCCGAGTCGACCACCGACGCGAAGCGCGATCTCGAGAACGTCGCGCAGCAGCGGCGCACGTCGCAAGCGCGCACGATGTCCGGCGCGATCGAAGAGATCCCCCTTCCCGATCTCCTACAGCTCCTCTCCACGTCGAAGAAGAACGGCGTGCTCGTCGTCCGCACCGAAGCGGACGTCGGCAAGATCTACATGCGCAAGGGCAACATCTACCACGCGCAGATCAACGACCTCGAAGAGGTGCCGCCGCTCAAAGCGCTCTTTCGCATGCTCACGTGGCAAAGCGGCTTGTTCGATCTCGATCCGCCCGACGAGCGGACGTTCCCGAACGAGATCGACGTGACCGTGCCCGAAGTCTTGATGGAAGGCATGCGCCAGCTCGACGAGTTCGAGCGCATGCGACAGGATCTCCCCGATCTCAACGCGCGCCTCGCGATCGTCGCGCCGCTCATCCCGCCGCTCCGCGAGCTCAAGCCCGACGAGCTCGACGTCCTGCAGCTCGCGCACAACTACGGCCACGTCGAGACGGTGCTGAACAAGAGCCTCGCGACCGATCTCGAAACCGTCTCGATCTTGTTGAAGCTGCTGAAGGCGTCGTACCTGCGCGCCGAGTCGTGAGCGCGTGAAGCTCGTCGTCACGGGCGCGTCGAGCGGAATCGGTCGCGCGATCGCGCTCGCGTGCGCGCGCCGTGGGGATCGCGTCGTCGCCTCCGCGCGCAGCGAAGACGCGCTGCGCGCTCTCGCGCGCGAGGCGCCCGACGAGAAAGCCATCGAGATCTGCGCGGGCGACGTGACGCGCGAATCGGATCGCGCGCGCCTCATCGAATTCGCGCAGCGCGACGGCGCGTTCGACGTGCTCGTGAACAACGCGGGCCGCGGTTACTACGCCGCGCTGCGCGACGTCGACGTCGCGGAGCTCGAAGCGCTCTTCGCGCTCAACGTGATCGCACCGCTCCGCCTCGCGCAGCTCGCGCTCCCCGCGCTCGAAAAAACGCGCGGCGCGATCGTGATGATGTCGTCGGTCGCTGGCGTCGTGTCTTCGCCGAAGCTCGGCGCGTACTCCGCGAGCAAGTTCGCGCTCGAGGCGATCGCGATTGCGCTCCGCGCGGAGCTCGCCGACAAGCACGTCGCGGTCGTCGTGATCCGACCGGGTCCGGTGGACACGCCGTTCCGCGCGAACGCGGTCACGCGCGAGACGGAAGCGGGCGTCCGCCCGCCGGGCTCGCGCGCGCAGAGCGCAGAACGAATTGCACAATACACGCTTTCCGCGATCGACCATCGAACTGCGGTCGTCGAGACGAGCGCCTTCGTGCGCGTCGCGTCGTTCGGCGCGCGCGTGGTGCCGCCGATTTTCCGCGCCGCGATCAGGCGCATGTGAGCGCACAAAACACGAACGCCCTGGACCTTTCGGTCCAGGGCGCTCAGTGCTGCTTTCAGTGAGTGCTTCTTCTCACTGCTCCGGAACGTACGTGAAGTCCGGTCCGTACGGGATGAAGCGCGCGAGCAGGCGGGCCGTGTCGATGTTCGAGATGTACCCGTTCAGCTTGGCTTGCGCCGCCGTGTTCACGACGGTGCTCGTGTTGTACGTCTTGAAGTGAACGCCGGTCGCGGTGTCCACGGTGTCCGTGCCTGCGCCGTACGCCGCGGTGGCGAGGGTGTCCGCATACTGCAGCATGCGGGCAGCCATCGTCTGCTCGACCTGGACACCGTTGATGGTCTCGGTGCCGTAGGTGCGAGCCGCGTACACGATGCCCGAGTTCGGATTCGCGAAGAGGCGAAGCGACGTCGCGGGCGTGTTGATGTCCTCGGTGCTCTGATCGCCAGGCGACCAGATCGCCATCTGATCCGGCGTGACGGACGTGAGGTTCGTCGCACCGAAGTACCAAGCGTAGAAGAGCGCCGGGTACTGCATCTCCCAACCGACGTTGGGATCGAGGACCGTGACGCCGCTCGGGTAATTGAGCGGCGTGCTCGCGTCGTATTGATCCCAAGCGAGGTACTGCACGCTCGGGGTCACCGTGCCGAGGTTCGACGCGCTCACACCCGTGACGTACGGGCCGAGCGTCATCGGGTCACCCGCCATGATCTGCGAGTAGAAACGGCGGACCTGGTTCGGGTAGAGGCTCGCGAAGTTGAGGTTCTTGTAGCGGCCGTCGACGTAGTCTTCGACCGAGTTGGAGATGAAGTCGTTGTACGCCTCGTTGAGGTAGTACGACGCGACGTTCTTCTCCATCCAAGCGCCAGCCTTCGTCTGGTAGTCGCCCCACCAGTAACCTTGCGTGTAGTCGTAGTCGTTCTCGATGAAGCGACCGTCACCCGAGCCGACGTTGATCGACAAGGGAGGCGTTCCGGTCACGACGGCGAACGGATCCGACACACCGTATTGCTGGTTGAGGTCGATGCCCGTGCCGATGTTCTGGCCCGGAGCGTCGAGGTCGTACGCGCCCGGCTCGGGACGCGTCATCGCGCGCATGAACGTCAGCATGACGTCGGGTGCGCCGAGCGCGAGCGGCATCAGGTTGCCCGGATCCGACTCGTCGCTTTGCACGTTGGTGCTGAGCTCCGCCATGAGGCCGAGCGTCTTCACCATGCCCTGCACCTTGCCGAGGTAGCGCGAGGCCACGCGGTTCATCGTGCCGAGCGACGAGAACGTGGTGCGGTTTCGACGGAAGTTGTCGAAGATGTACCGGTTCTCGTAGACCGACGTGATGTATTGGATTTGCTCGTACGCATCCGCGCCGGCGTCGAAGCGGAAGACCGGCATGTTGCCGAAGTCCGCGTACTCGTCGGAGCCGAACATGTACGGGTGGCGAATGTTGCCCTTCGGCGACACCTCCCAGTACTTCACGAGGTCCGGACGAACGCCGAGGTACTGCGGGCCGAATTGCGGAATGGTCTGCATGTCGCGCATCGGGACGTAGTCGAGGTTGAACCAATCGCAGTGCGCCGTCGTCGCGTCGTTCGGATCGGTGGGCGCGCCGCAGTTGTTCAGGATGTGGTAGCGGTCGTTGTACTGGCTGTAGTGGAGGCCGCCGATGGTCTGACCATTGATGCCGCCGAAGCCGTCGTACGCTTGGATGTACGCAGAGCCCTTCGCGTTGGTCGTCGTCGAGTCGGTGTCGACGTCGACGGTCTGGCCGTAGCAGAAGCGCATCGCGGCTTTGTCGTACGCGCCGATGTCGTTCATGTCCTGGGTCTGGTCACCCGGGTAATCCATGACCGTCGTCGAACCCCACTTCCAGATGAGGCCGTTGACCTCGTCCTCCGTGACAGGGTCCATCCAGCGCGGGCCGAGGCAGGTCGTGCCGTCCGTGTTCGGCGTGAAGACCGAGCTCGTCGGGCAAGCGTGCTCGGCGTTGTTGCGCGAGCGGAGCTGCCAGTATTGGATCTTGTAGTTGAGGGCGTCGATGGAGCCCGTGAAGTTGTGGCGGAGGCCCATCGAGTGTCCCATCTCGTGCGCGATGACCGAGACGTGGAACTGCTCGCGGATCCACTGGTGAAGCGCGTTGTTGCGTTGAAGCAAGAGCGCCGCGTAGTTGGGATCGTTGCTCGCCGGAAGCGGGTAGAGCTTCTGCGCCATGCGCGCCAAGCCTACGAGCGCGTCAGGTTCGGGTTGCTCCACTTGGCAGTATCCGAGCTGCGCCATCGTCGCGGCCTTGGAGGTCGCGAGCCAGCTCGAGAGGCGCGGATTCAGGCCCTGCAGCGGTGAAGCCGCCGCGACGAGCGCCGGGCTCGTCGGCGAGCTCGGATCGTAGCCCGCGGTCTGGATCATGTTCGGCGTGACGAGTTGGGTCTCGAACGTCGAGCCCTGCGCCGCCGTCATGACGCTGTTGTACGTGCTGTCCAAGCTCGAGCCGCCGACCTTCGCGAGGTTGGCCGCCGCCTTGAGGCGCGTGATCGTCGCCGGAGCCGCCGCGTCCTGCGCGGTCAACCCGTTCCCCGCGTTGAGGTTCTGGTTGAGCGCCGCGAGGCGACCTTTGATTTGCTCCGCCGTGAGCGTCTTGGCCACATACGTGCCGGTGCCGAGCTTGCTCTGGTTGACCCACGCGTTCATGTACTGACCATCGACGATTTGCGCGTCGGTGATCTCGCCGTTGATCCAGCGAAGAATGTCTTCCGTGGACTGCGCGGCGTAGTCGAGAACGGCGCCCCACTCGTTGACGCTCGTCTGGACTTTCTCGCCGGTCGTCGGGTCGTTCGCGTCGACCATGATTCCCCAGGGAGAACCGGTCTGCGGCGTGTTGATGATGTTCACCATGTTGTAGCGAATGTCACCCACGCGAGCGAGCGTGCCCGCCGGTCCGCACGACGGATCATCGGAGTCGATGACCGGGTTGTGGCAGAGCGTGAACACGTCCGGAATGATGTGCGTGCCACCCGGCGCCTTGTCGGCCGTGAACGCGTCCTCTTCGGGGTACCCGTTGTTCGGGTTGACCGGGAGGGTCTGCGATCCGTCCGCCGACGTGATGAGGTACGTCGGATCGATGCCGACGCGGTTCGCGTCGGCCATCTGACCGATGACCGCGCCGCGCTTCACCGCGATGTTCCACTGGTCGAGCGCGCGACCCGTCGCAGCGAACAAGTCGCTCGGCGCGTCGGGGCCGTAGTACCAAGGAATCGTGCGGAGGTGACGCTCACGGAGCGGCAGCGAGCACTCGTTCGACGTGACGTCGCAGTATGCGCCCGGGTGAACGATGTTGCCGTTCGAGTCCGTGAACGCGCACTCCTGCTCCGTCTTGTTGTCGCTGGCGAGGCGGTGCGGATCGGCGCCCGCGGGCGTCGACGGGTACGGCTGCGCGTTGGAAGCGCCCGGGCTCGCGAGGATCGGCAAGCCGGTCGTCGCGTCCGTGAGGAAGTTGCCGTTGCCGTCGGTTTGGTAGAGTTGGATGTTGCCCTGCGCGTCGCGGTAGAAGTCGACCGCGCACTGGCTGCCCGTGATGTGGCTCTGCGTCCAGAGGTTGTACTTCGCCGCGTAGCGGTGCCAATCCTGGTCGAGGACGGTGCCGTAGTTGCGGTCGTAGCCGAAGCGGTCCTCGGTGAACCAACCGAAGGCCTCCATCATGTTGCCGTTCCAGTCCGTCGGCTCGAAGTCGTCGTTGACCACGCGCTTGAAGGACAGGCGCAAGGTGACTTCCGTCGGGCTGCAGTTCGTGACGGGATAACCGCCACCGTAATCGCCCGGGAGGAAGCACGCGGGGAACACGCCGAACGGCGTGTTGACGGTGTTCGGCGTCGCGAACGCCTTCGTCGTGATGTCGAAGTAGCCGGTGTCCATGTCGAACGCGGGCGCGTTCGGGTCGTTCGGGTCCGTGACCTCGTAGCTCTCGGGCTCGAAGTTCACGCCGCCGAAGATGCCGATCTGCGAGAGCGTGTCGAAGTCGTAGCCGTCCGTGATGAGGTTCTTCGACCAGTCGACGCGGAAGTACTCGCGCTGGTACCAGGGGCGGTCCGTCGAGTTCTCGACGATGACGTTGTACTCTTCACCGGTCTGCGGGTTGTAGGAGCGACGGATGTCGAACTGGCTCTCGATGTTGAACATCGCGACCACTTGGCCGTCGGTCGTGGCGACCGTTCCGGAGCCGTCCGGCGGGTATTGGTTGTTCGTCTCCGCCGTCACCGACGAGTTGCTCGTGTTCTGGATGCGGTCGTACGTGAGGCGCGCGATGAGCACGTTCTCGTCGATTTCCCAACGCACGCGCGAGAGCGGCTGGGCGTACGACGCGGTGAAGATACCTTCTTGATCCGCACCATACGGAACGTCGATGACCGTGTTGCGCATGTAGAACTGCGGGTCATCGCTCGGGTCCGACAGATCCGCGCCGACGAAGAAGTGCTTCGACAGCGCGTTCGGCTGGACCTGATTGATCGCCGGCCGTTCCTGGGCGCAGCCGACCGATGAATACACGATCGCGCCGACCAGCCCTGCGAGGCCTAAGCGCCTTGTCCACTTCGGTTGCATCCGAACCTCCTTAAATACCCTTCGGGCTACCCGCCTACGGGAAGAGCCGCGTCACACAAAGCAAGTTTCAATCCAGGCCTGGTTTGAGAATCATTTCGAACGTTTAATCAAATTTCAATCGGTCAGCCGTTAGCGTCGTGACGGACCGGAGCCGTGCGGAGACGTGAATCGCGCTTCGACCGCGCGCGCGTGGGCTTCGAGCCCTTCGAGGCGCGCGAAGCTCGTGATCGCCGCGCGCTGCGCTGCGAGCGCGTCGCGCGAATACGAGATGACCGAGTTGTGAGCGTAAAAATCCAAGACACTGAGCGGTGCTCCGAAGCGGACCGTTCCGCCTGTGGGAAGCACATGAGACGGGCCGGCTGCATAGTCACCAGCGGCCTCTGGCGTCAAGGGTCCTAAAAATGCCGCTCCGACTCGAACGATGTTTTCGAGGAGCTCGGCGGGGTCCCGCGTTTGCACGCTCACGTGCTCGGGAGCGAGACGATCGGCGATTTCCGCCAGGCGATCGCGCGTCTTCACGACGAACGCGACGCCGTTTCGCTCGACCGACGCACGCGCGATGGCGACGCGCGGGAGCGACGCGAGCTGCGCGTCGACTTCGCGCGCGACGGCTTCGGCCATCGCGACGGACGCGCACACGAGAAGCGGATAGGCGGCTTCGTCGTGCTCGGCTTGCGAGAGGAGATCCGCGGCGACGACGCGCGGATCCGCTTCGTCGTCGGCGACGACTAGAATTTCGCTGGGACCTGCGATGGAATCGATCGCGACCGCCCCGAACACGAAGCGCTTCGCGCACGCGACGTAGAGATTTCCCGGGCCGACGATTTTGTCGACGCGCGGGATCGACTGGGTGCCGTACGCGAGCGCGGCGATCGCTTGCGCGCCGCCCGCGTCGACGATCGACGTGACGCCCGAGAGGTGTGCGGCGGCGAGCAGCGAGTCGTCCGTGGCGTCGCCGGCGAGCGGCGTCGCGAGCACGATTTCTTTCACGCCGGCGACGCGCGCGGGGATCGCGCTCATCAGCACGCTCGACGGGTAGCGCGCTTTTCCGCCAGGCGCGTAAACGCCGACGCGCGCCATCGGGTGCGAGCGCCATCCGAGCGTCGCGCCGTCGTGATCGGTGAATCGAAACGCGAGACCCTCCGACAGATGCGCGCGTTGTTTTTCGTGGAACGCGCGAATGCGATCGGCGGAGAGGCGCATCGCGGCGACGGCTTCTGGCGGCAAACGCGAGAGCGCAGCTTGACCCTCGAACGCGGCGCGTACGAGCGGATCGGGCGTTCGCCGATCGAATTTCTGAGCGTATCGAAGGACGGCGGCGTCGCCTTCTTTGCGAACGGCGGCGAGGATCTCGCGCACGGCGGGCTCGACGCGTTCGAAATCCGACTCGCCGCGATGCTCGATGCGATCGAGCTCGGCGTCGAACGCCGCGGTCCCGTCGTGGACGATTCGCATGCGCGCGGTGTATCACGACGGGAAGCCCACCGTGAGAGTGATGCCGCGACGCGCTTCGTTCGTCTTGTTCGCGATCGCGTTCGCCGCGTGTCGCAGCGCGCAGAGCCCGTCTGCGCCGTGCGCGGAGGGATCGACGATGGTGCTCGGCGCGTGCGTTCCGTTCGCGCTCGCCGACGCGTTTTGTGGCGCCGCCGCGAAGCCCACCGGCGGCGGAGGGTGCGCGCGAAAGACGTGCGGCGCGCACGAAGCGCTCGATGTGGATCACGGCTTGTGCCTCCCGGAGGTCGCGGCGGCGCGCATGCTCATGCACGATGC
>Ga0335078_10000302_pt1 | contig 79021 bp, 71 predicted proteins | sample Lox_Sample_32_FD_206711 | JGI IMG/M metagenome (GOLD analysis project Ga0335078, IMG submission 206711) | Soil microbial communities from Loxahatchee National Wildlife Refuge, Florida, United States - Lox_Sample_3.2 | ecosystem: Environmental > Terrestrial > Soil > Wetlands | place: USA...
CGCTGCACGGTGGCCAGCGCGGCCCGGCTCACCCGCGGGGTGACGTTCGCGTCCTGCTGGCCCTGGATCACGGCCAGCGTGACCACCCCGCCGGTGGCCAGCCCGACGATGGTCCACTGCACCCAGTCGCCCAGGCGCGGCCGCCCGCCACGCGGCTGCTGGCCGCGCGGCTCGCTCCGGCGCAGCGCCGCGGCGAGCCGCGCGGCGGACAGCCCGATCGACAGCCCGAGGAACGGTGCCAGGAACGCGGGGAAGTGCGGGAAGAACTGGGCGTACCAGAGGAACGCCGCCACCACCAGGGCGGTGGTGCCCACGGCGAACCAGTCCAGCGCGGTGGGCGTCTGCCGGCTGAGCAGCCACGCGGCCGCGAGCGCGGCCGGCACGAAGACCACGATCACCAGCGTGGCGATGAGCACGCCGGTGTCGCTGAGGTGCAGCACCTGCCCGATGCCGGTCATCAGCTTCAGCCGTTTCTCCACCGGCGTGGGCGTTGGGACCACGCGGAACAGCTGGGCGGCGAAAATGCTGTCATAGAACCGGCGCGGGGCCAGCGCGGCGAACGGCAGCACCGGGACCACGAAGCCGATCACCACCCCGGCCACGAACCACGCCGCCCGGCGCAGCTGCCGGGCCAGCAGGATAGCCACCACCACGACCGGGATGACCGCCCACACCTCGACCGCGCCCGCGAACCCAAACGCCAGTCCGCCGAACAGGAGCCGCCGCTCACTGCTGGCCATCCGGTCCCGGTCCAGCACGGCCAGCGCGCCAGCCAGGCAGAACAGCACCAGCCACGGTTCCAGCAGCACAGTGTGCGCGGCCACCACGCTGCTCGGGAAGATAGCCAGGATGCCGCAGGACAGGGCCACCGCGAGCACGCCGCGATGCCGGGCCAGCAGGCCGACCATCAGGATGCCGGCCGAGCTGGCCAGGATGGTCAGGATGCGGCCCACCGCCATTCCCCAGGCGGTGCTGGTCACCTGGGCGAGCAGCGCAGCCGGGGTCATCAGCAGGGTGATGCCGGGCGGCTGCACGATGATGAAGTCGCGGTACGGCAGGGCGCCGTGCACCAGGCGCAGCGCGCTGCCGAAGTACGGCCCGTCGTCGTACTGAGTGACGCCGAGCAGGTAACCCGGCCGGCTCAGCAGGTAGAGCCGCAGGGCCAGGCCGATCACGGTGAAGCCGGCGATGGCCGCGTTGACCGGCGTCAGCCAGCGGCGGACGGCCATTGCCCCGAGGGGCCCGGCGGGATCGCGCTGCGATCCGCCGGCGGCTAGCGTCACCCTGATACCGCTCACAGCTGACACTTCCGCCTGGGGATGAGGAGAGTAGGCGCGCGGGCCGAGACCGGCATGGGCCTGGATGTCACGGGTGCAAGGGGCATTCCTGGCTCGTCTTCGCCCCGCGGCCACATTATCGCAACCCGGGCTTTAGCCCGTCCGATACCGATTACGTGCGATGGTGGCCATGCCGGGTCCTTCATCCCTGGTCACTAGTGTCGGTGCGTCGTCCGGTGATGCTTGGGCCTCGTCACGTGATGCTTGTGCTTTGTCAGGCGGCGCCGGGCGAAGCCATCGTGGCGGGTGACCCCCAGCCCGTTCAGTTTAGGTGCTGTCCACGGGGTCAGCAGGGTGTGCATGGTGTGCTGCCGGACCACCACCGTCACCAGCGGGATCTGCTCTCCCCGGAACACGTACCCGGTACCCAGCTCCGGGGTGAGCCGGGCCGGGATGATCTTCGGGAAATAGCCCGGCGGGGTCAGCGCCCAGGTGAGGCCCAGGGTTAGCCGCCCCAGCGCATGGGGATCGTGATAGTCGCGGATCCTCATCGCTATCTCCTGCGGTGCCACGGTGCGCTCGACCTGCCGGGCCGCGAGCGGGGCGAGCCGCATGACCGGGTCCGCCGTCACCGAGCGGGCAGTTTGCGGCTGGCCCGCGATGACCAAGATCGTGAGCAGCACGATCCAGCCCGCCATGGCAGCCGCCAGGCCGGCCCGGAGCCCGTGGGCTGTCCAGTCGCGTATTCCGCCGGCCATCCAGCCCAGCCCGCGCGCGGGCCAACTGGTGGTCGCGCGGTCCAGCCCGCCGGGCCGAACCTGCCCGTCCGGAGGAGAGGCGCCGTCCGGGGGTGAAGCGCCGTCCGGGGGTGAAGCGCCGTCCGGGGGTGAAGCGCCGTCCGGGGGAGAAGCACCGTCCGGGGGAGAAGCACCGTCCGGCGGGGAGGCGCCGTCCGGGGGAGAGGCACCCGCCAGGGGAATCGCGGCCGATGCCGCCGGGGGCGGCGTCCCGTGCCGGTCGGCGCGCATATCCAGGTCCACCGCGGGGGCAGCCAGCGCCGTGGTCGTGTCCACCACTCCCACGGCGGGGTCCGTGCCCACGGTGGCCCACGCCGTGGTCGCGCTGTCCGCCGGGCCCCCGGGGGCCAGTGCATCCCCGGCCGCGGCGGCGCTCGCGGTGGCGGGCAGGCTGGCCGGGGCCCTTCCGTTGGCCGCGGCCGCCTGGTCCGCTGTGCTCGCCTGGTCCGCTGTGCTCGCCTGGTCCGCTGGGCTCGCCTGGTCCGCTGGGCTCGCGCGCCCGGCCGGGGCGCCTGCGAAGGCCCGGCCGGCCGCCAGCAGGATGATCATCCCCACGCCGCAACCTATCACCAGCCAGCTGAGCACGCCGATCGGGAACGTCATGATGATCAGGTAGTTCAGCGCCAGCAGACTGGCGTAGCGCACCGGGATGCCGGAGTAGGTAGCCAGGGCGGCCAGGCTGAGCAGCAGGCTGATCGTGGCGAGCGACGCCAGCCAGCGGCACCGCAGCGGCCAGATGGCCGCGATCCCCACCACCGCCAGCAGGATCAGCACGGCCACCGCGTACCCCGACGACCGGCTGTTGATCTGGCCATAGACGGCGAACGACGACAGCGATGACTTCCACCAGAGCGGAATGGGCTGAACCGCGGCGGTGATCGTCTTCAGCCCGAAGGCCGCGCCGGTGCGCGCCCCGTTTCCGCCGTCACCGGTGCTGTTGAGCAGCAAGGAAATGTTGCCATCCGGCCTCGTGAACTGCTGGATGGCGGGAGCGCTCCAGCAGCCCGCACCGGCCAGCAGGCCGATCAGCACCCACCAGTAACCGGCCCGGGCCCGGATCGTGTCGGCGACGCCGACGATGAGTGCGACCAGCACCAGCGCGGCCGAGCCCAGGGTGAACATCAGATGATCCTGCGCGGCGACGGAGGCGGTGATCACCAGGACCGGCCACCAGCGGCGGTGCCCGGCAATGACCGCCCACCCGGCGGCGAGCGCCGCGAGGAAGAACATCATGCCGAACCAGGGATTCCAGGTCAGCATCACGGCCACGCCCGGAATCCACAGCAGCAGCACCAGGATCAGCCCGCTGGCGGCCAGCCCGGCGATCTCCCCCCGGGCCGCCCAGGCCGCCTCGACGGTCAGCGAGCAGGCCACGAGGCACCAGAACGTGCCGCCCCACAGCATGCCGTACACCGGGTTGAGGTGCACCGGGATGGACAGCAGCCAGTACTGCAGCGGGCCCGGGTCGAACACGCCATGGGCCAGCCGGGTGGCCTGCCCGACCAGCGGTCCATGGTCAGTGAGCGCGTTCCACGAGCGCAGGGCGATCGCTGCCTCGTCACCGACCGGCCGCCACCCGTGCTGCACAAGGCGCACTGGCCCGAGGATGAAGGGCAGCCAGCAGGCCACATGCGCCACGATGCGCAGCATGACGGCTCGGCGGAGCATCAGGGACGGTCCTTCTCCGGGCTAGGGCCCCCGCACACCGGAAGCGGCACTTTCTTCTGCTTTCGCCATATTAGTTGATCAGCTGTCGGCAATTCGCGGGAACCCAGGCTGACCGAACCCTTAGGTAAAACGGCAGTATGTCAACCGGAAAGAAACAATAGCTGGCTACACTATTTAGTGGGATATGTCGGCTAGAAGCCGACGTAAAGGGTGATCGTGCTGCCGGCCGGCGCCTGGTCTGTCGGGCTGTAGTGGAACACCTTGTTCAGGGGCCCGACCATGACCACCTTGACCTGGAAGCCGGCCTGGTTCAGGGCCTGCTCAGCCTGGGTGACCGGCTGACCGTCCACGTTGGGCACCGCGGCCATCTGCGGCCCGTTCGAGTACGTGATGCTGATGACCTGGTGCGGGGTGAACGAGCTGCCCGGCGCCACGGACTGCTGGATGACGGTACCCGCGGGCTGGGTGCTCTTCGCGTCCGCGACCTCGTTGAGCGAGACGCTGTTCGCTGCGGCCCACTGCTCGGCGACCGCCTTCTGCTGGCCGACGAAGTTGGGCACCGGCTGGCCGGAGCTGACCACCAGGCCGACCGGCCGGCTCTGCGGCCAGGAGACGCCCGCCGCGGGTGTCGTGCTGATGACGATCCCGGCCGCGATCGTGGTGGATGCCTGGTTCGATACCTTGCCCGGGACCAGCCCCGCGTGCCGCAGCTCGGCCTCAGCGTCCGCCAGGCTGCCCCCGGTTACCTGGGGCATCGAGATCAGGTGCGGGCCCGCCGACACGACCAGGGTGACCGTGCCACCTTTGGTCACCTGGGCGCCGATGGCTGGGCTGGTGCTGAGCACCTTGCCCTTGGCCACCTGGTTGCTGAACTGCCGCGCGCCCATCTTCACGGTCAGGCCCTGGTTCCGCACCTCCATCCGGGCGGCGGCCGCAGCCAGGCCGCGCACCGGCGGCACCGTGACGTACCGGCCAGCCGCCTGCCACCAGATGACCAGGCCAATCACCAGCGCGGCCAGCACACCCGCGAGCACGTAGATCAGCCTCCGGCTGAACAGCCAGCGCTGCAGCCCAGGCTCACGGGGGCCGCCCGCCCGGCGCCGGCCCCCGACGAAGTCCGTGCCCGGCGCCACCACCAGCGTGTGGTGGGCCGACTGGTAGAAGGACTCATCGCCCACCCGCTGGGTGGCCGGCGTCATAGCTCCAGGCTCACCGGGCGGCGGGTAGGACGCCGCGGGCGGGTCAGCCAGGCCCGGGATCAGCTCGCCGGCCTGCCGCCGGGCCGGAGGCAGATCGGCCGGCCAGACCCCGGGCTGGTAGTCCAGTGCGGCCGGCGGCGGGACGGCGAGCGCGGCCGCCTCGGGGTAGCCGGTGCTGGGCAGGCCGGTGCTGGGCAGGCCGGTGCTGGGCAGGCCGGTGCTGGGCAGGCCGGTGCTGGGCAGGCCGGTGCTAGTCAGGCCCGTGCTGGTCAGGCCAGTGGTGGGCAGGCCCGTGGTGGGCAGCACCGTGCCGGGCACCGCGGGCGGGGCCGGGGCGCGCTGCGCGATGCTGTGCCGCACCTCGGTCACGCCGCGCAGGAATTGCCCAGCGTCAGCAGGCCGCAGCCGGGGGTCGCGGCTTGTGGCGCGGGTCACCAGGTCATCCAGCTCGGGGCTGATCCCTGGCACCACCCGGGACGGGGCCGGTACCACCTCGTTGACGTGCTTGTAGGCCAGGGCGAGCGGAGTATCCGCGGTATGCGGCTGGCTCCCGGTGAGCATCTCGAACAAGATGATCCCGGCCGCGTACACATCGGTCCGCGCGTCCGCCGTGCCCTGCGATACCTGCTCCGGCGCGAGGTAGGCCGCGGTGCCGATGAGCATCCCGGTTTTCGTGTGGCTGGCGCCGGCCAGCGTCCGGGCCAGCCCGAAGTCGGCCACCTTGACCGAATGACCGGTCGTGAGCAGCACGTTCTCCGGCTTGACATCGCGGTGCGCGAACCCGGCCACGTGCGCCGCGGCCAGCCCGGACAGCATCCCGTCCATGATGTCCAGCGCCTCACCCGGGCTGAGCCGGCCGCGCTCGTTGAGCAGGTCGCGCAGCGTCCGGCCGGGCACGTACTCCATGGCCAGGTACAGCATGCGGCCATCGGCGCCCTGGTCATACACGCCGACCACGTTGGGATGGGAAAGCCGGGCGACGGCGCGCGCCTCGCCCACGAAACGGCGGACGAAGTCCTCGTCGTTGGCGAGTTCCGCGTGCATGATCTTGAGCGCCACGGTCCGGTCCAGCCTGGTGTCGGTCCCCAGGTAGACCGTTGCCATCCCACCGGTGGCAATAAGGGACTCGACCCGGTAGCGGCCGTCGAGCACCCGGCCAACGGGTGGGCGCGCCAGCGTCGTGTCCATCGGCCCGATTGTATGGCCGAGCAGGTACCGCGACCCGGGGAACACCTGTACGGTGTCGGCCGGTGACCGTTGGTGACGGACCGCGGCGGGGGCCGCGGCTGACCTGCGGCAGGCTCATCCGCCCACGGCCAGCGAGCCCGCCCGGGTGGGCTCGCCCGGGCCGCCCGGGTGGGCCGGCCGGGGCCGCCCGGGTGCCGCGCGACCGGGCTGGGGCCCTAGCCTAGGTGCTCGTGCGCATCGAGCAGGTGGTCATCGTGGGCGGCGGCCTGGCGGGCCTGCGTACCGCAGCGGAGCTGCGGGCCAGGGCGTACCCGGGCACAATCACCATGATCGGTGCGGAACGGCATCCGCCCTATGACCGCCCGCCGCTGTCCAAGAAGCTCATGCTCGGTGAGCTCGACACCACGTCGATGGCTGACGAGGCGGCCAGCCTCGATCTGGATCTGCGCCTCGGCGAGACCGCGGTCGGCCTGGACGGCGGGGTGGTCCGCACCGACCGGGCCGAACACCGTTTCGACCGGCTGGTGGTGGCCACCGGCGCGGCCCCGGTCCGGCTGCCCGGCGACGGCCCCCAGCGGGTGCTGCGCACGATTGATGACGCACTGGCCATCCGGGCGGCGCTGCGCCCGGGGACCCGGCTGGTCATCATCGGCGCCGGCTGGATCGGCGCCGAACTCGCCACCGCGGCCGCCGCCCGCGGCTGCCGGGTCACGGTGCTGGAGGCGGCGCGCACCCCGGCCGCTGTGGCCCTTGGCGCCGAGGCGGCCACGCAGCTGGTGCCGTGGTACGCCGCGGCCGGCGTGGATCTGCGCCTCGGTCAGCCGGTCGAATCCGTGCAGGCGGGCGGGCTGGCGCTGCCCGGTGGCGGGTGGCTGGCCGCCGATCTGGTCGTGACCGCGGTGGGCGTGCGGCCGAGCACCGGGTGGCTGGCTGGCTCCGGGGTGGAGCTGGGCAACGGGGTGGTGGTGGATGCCAGGCTGCGCACATCGGCACCGGGGGTATTCGCCGCCGGCGACTGCGCCGCGTTCTGGTCCCGCCGGTTCGGCCAGCGGCTGCGCGTCGAGCACTGGGACACGGCCCTGCACGCCCCCCGCGTGGCCGCGGCCAACGTGCTGGGCGGCGAAGAGGAGTACGACCCGGTGCCGTACTTCTGGTCGGAGCAGTTCGGCCGGATGGTCCAGTGGGCCGGGCAGCGCGGCCACCGCGACCGGCTCATCTGGCGGGGTGACCCGGCCGCGCCGCAATGGACCGCCTGCTGGGTGGCGGCGCCCGGCGCCGATGCCCCGGACGTACGTGCCGCGGGCCAGCATGGCGCGGACGAGCGCGCTGCGGACGCGGATGCCGTCGGCGCGGGGCCGGCCGCGGCGAACGGGGCCGGGCGGCTGGTCGCGGTGCTGACCGTGGGGCAGCCGCGGGACCTGCTTCAGGGCCGCCGGGTCATCGCGGCTGGTCAGCCGGTTGATCTGGCCCGGCTGGCCGATCCCGCGGTGCCGCTGCGCGACACGACCACGAGATGACCGGCATGTGGCCGGGAGGCGGCGGGCAGCTGACAGGGCTCCTGGGCCGGCTGGCCGATGAGACTGGCGTGTCCTGGTTTGGCCAGGGCTTCAGTGTGGGAGATTCGGGAACGTGGCACAGATCGACCCCCTGGCCGACGCCCTCGTCGGCAACTGGCTCACCCTGCCGGAGGCGGCCAACCGCCTCAGCATCCCAGCTGGCCGGATCAGGCAACTGCTCCGCGATCACAAGCTGCTGGCGGTGCAGCGCCCTGACGGCACCATGTCGGTGCCCGCCGCGTTCTTCGACGGCAGCCAGGTCATCAAAGGGCTGCACGGCACGCTCACCCTGCTGTTCGACTGCGGCTTCGATGAGGCGGAGGCGGTGCGCTGGCTGTTCACGGCGGATGACTCGCTGCCCGGCACGCCCATCCAGGCGATGACCGAGCACCGGGGCACCGAGGTGAACCGGCGGGCCCAGGCGCTCGCGTTCTGAGCGCGCGGCATCCGGTGCCGCCGCGGCCGGGCTATCGCGGTCAGCCGCGTAACCGCCCGCCTGGCTGGCGCCCGATTCGGGTGGTTACGCCAGGGGCTGGGCGGACACGCGGGACCGGTGCGGCTCCTAGTGACCATGCGGTCACGGGTCGGCGCGGCTAGCCTGGGCGCATGCCTTCAGGCGTCCTGCACCGTGCGCCGGCCATCCGCGACCTGCTGGCCGCGGGCGGCGAATCGTTCTCATTCGAGTTCATGCCGCCGAAAACCGGCGACGACGAGCGGAAGCTCTGGCGCGCCATCCGCCAGCTGGAGCCGCTCCGGCCGACGTTCGTCTCCGTGACCTACGGCGCGGGCGGCTCGACCCGGGACCGGACCGTGCGGGTGACCGGGCGGATCGCCGCCGAAACGACGCTCACCCCGGTCGGGCACTTCACCGCGGTCGACCATTCTGTGGCCGAACTGCGGCACGTGGTCGGGTCGTACGCGGCCGTCGGCGTGCGCAACGTGCTGGCGCTGCGCGGTGACCCGGCCGGTGACCCGAATGCTGAGTGGGTACCGCACCCGGAGGGCCTGCGGTACGCCGCCGACCTGGTGCGCCTGATCAGGGCGTCAGGCGACTTCTGCGTGGGGGTCGGCGCCTTCCCGGAAGGGCATCCACGCTCGCCCGACCTGGCGTCGGACACCAAGTACTTCGTGCGCAAATGCCAGGCCGGGGCGGATTTCGCGATAACCCAGATGTTCTTCTACGTCGAGGACTACCTGCGGCTGCGGGACCGGGTGGCGGCCGCGGGCTGCGACGTGCCGATCATCCCCGGCATCATGCCGATCACCAGCGCGCAGACGCTTGAGCGCATCGTCGTGCTGTCCGGGGCGCGGTTCCCGGCCGCTCTGGGCGAGCAGGTCCGGGCGGTGGCCGGGGACCGGGCAGCCGTGCGCGAGGTCGGCGTCCAGTACGCGTCGGACATGTCTGAGCGCCTGCTCGCCGAGGGTGCCCCGGGGCTGCACTTCTACACACTGAACGGGTCCCTGGCCACCCGCGAGATCTATCAGCGCCTCGGTCTGGCCCAGCGGATGGCCCCGCAGGACCGGCGCGCCCCGGCCGCGCCAGGCCGGGCTGGCTCATCCGGGTCAGCCGGTCAGCTGCCCGGCTGACCGCTGCCGGTCGTCCGCAGGCTGGGCCGGAGCGGCAGCACGGTCCCCATGACCGCGTATGGCGGGTCGGTGCCCGGGAACCGGTAACCGGTGACCAGGTCGGTGAAGCCCAGCCCGCGGTACAGCCGCCGGGCCCGGCTGTCGGTGTCCTGGGTGGACAGCAGGGCAGTCCGTTCCAGCCGGGGGTGCAGCAGGGCCGGGACCATGGCCCGTCCGATCCCGTGGCCCTGGTAATGCGGGTGCACGTGCACCTCGGCGACCTCGAACGACTCGGCCATCCACTGCTGCGCGAACTCGCGGCCGCCCGTCTTGATCAGGGCGCGGCGCACCAGGTCGTGCCACCACTGACCGTCGGCGCCGTGAAACCCGTACGCGAACCCGGCGATCAGGGCCGGTGGCTCGGCGGCCTCCTGGGACGGGTCAGCGGGCCCAGGCATCCCATCCGGCACGGTCACGGCCACGCAGCGGAACGACGGGAACGAGGCGTGCCGTTCCATGATCGCCCGGCGTCCCGGCATCTGCTGCGGTGGCGGTCGCATAGCTGCCCCATAGACCTCGATCAGGGCGTCGAGTTCCGCGAGGAAGCGGGCCTTGCCGAATTCCTGCAGCTCTTGTCCAGAGCGCACCCGGGTAGCGTACGCGAGCTTCGCGGGTGGCGGGATGGCCGCTGCGATCGGGGCCGTCAGTTTGTCGGACCCACGGGGTACCTTCGAACACAGCAGCAAACGACTGGACTTTCAAACGAATCTATGTTCGAATCAAGTTGCGAAGCCAACCAGTCACCCCCGGTCCCGGGGCTACTGACCCCGGGGTCAGGCGGTGTGTGGGGAAGCGCCCCGCCTGACCCCGGCCTCGGCTCCGTGACGGAAGGAGGGCCATGAGCACAGTCACGTCTGCCCGCCCCGGGCAGCCGCGCTGCCGGGTGGCGCCTTCGGCGCTGACGCTCATCGAGTCCGCGCGGCGCGGGCTGGCCGAAGCAGCGGATGAGTCTGGCCCGGGTGCGCGGTATGTCGCGGCACACCTGGCCGCGCTGCGCGCGGCGGCGGCGATCGTCACCGTGAAGAGTGACCCGGCGCCCACCAGCCGGCGCAAGGCGCCGCGCAGTGTGTGGGAACTGCTGCCGCGGGTGGAGCCCGCGCTCTCCGAGTGGTCGGCGTTCTTCGCTGCCGGGGCGGGAAAGCGGGCGGCCGCCGAAGCGGGGCTGACCCGCGCGGTGTCAGCGAGGGAAGCCGACGACCTGCTGCGCGACGCCGAGACGTTCCTATCGCTGGCCGAGAAGGCGCTGGGCCTGCCGGCCCAGTCGGCGCTGCCGCTGCGCCCGGCGGGCTAGCGGCTGGGGGGCGTAGAGGCGTAGAGGCGTAGAGGTGTAGCGGCCCAGCGGCCTGGCGGGCCAGCGGCCTGCTCGCCGAGGGCCAGCAGGCCGCCCCGCAGGGACCGACCTGGGTCAGAAGGCCTCGACCGCTCCGCGGGCCTCAGAGTCCAGGACACCCCAGCTGATCAGCTCTTCGGTGAGGTCAATCGGCGACTTGTCGTAGATGACCGCCAGTGATCGCAGGTCTTCCTGGCGGATCGACAGCACCCGGCCGTTGTAGTCACCACGCTGGCTCTGGATCGTGGCCACGTAGCGAGCCAGCGGGCCAGCCTTGTCCTTGGGCAGCTGGGCCATCCGCTCCAGGTCAATGACCAGCTTGGGCGAAGGCACCAGCGGGGACGGGGTGGCGTCCCCGGGCAGCAGCTCTGACACCGGCACGCCGTAGAACTCGGCCAGCTCGGCCAGCTTCTGCACGGTGACAGACCGGTCGCCGCGCTCGTAGGAACCCACGACCACGGCCTTCCACCGGCCGCGTGACTTCTCCTCGACGCCGTGCAGGGACAGTCCCTGCTGAGTACGGATAGCACGCAGTCGGGCGCCGAGAGTCTTGGCGTATTCAGATGGCATTTCGTCGGCCCCCCGGCCAGTCGTCGCTTTCAGTAACGGTTACGGACAGTGACGGTAGGCCGCAACTGCGGCCAGGTCAAGCCGAATAGCAAAAAGTGGGTCAACTTACGCGTCTCGTCGCATGCGTCCTATGTGGCACCGTCGGCCGCCGGCCCCCGCCAAAGCCTGCTCGCCAAGGTTCCAGCCTCGACACGCGGCCGCAACCGGCTGAATCCCGCGGGGTCACTGGCCCGCCCGACTCCAGTGTGACACGAATCACGCATCGTCACCCAATCCACACGGGAGCTGAGGCGTCAGGCCGGCCGTGGGCGTCACCACGCGGCTGAGCGCGGCAGGCCAGGTCAGCTGACGGCGACCGGGCCGGCGCGTAGCCGCCAGTGCACGCCGCGGCGGCTGGTACGGTGTCCGGGATAGATCATCCTTTAAAACCCGTCCCGTGAGGCGGGAAAGGAGGTTCTTGGCATGCGTGCCGCCGATCCCGCGGGCCGCGGGGCCGCCCACCCCGGCGCCGCCAATACCGGTGCCACCCCCGGTGCCGCAAGCCCCAGCGCCACCCCCGGTGCCGCAAGCCCCGGTGCCGCAAGCCCCGGTGCCGCAAGCCCCGGTGCCGCAAGCCCCAGCGCTCACCCTCGTGCCGCGGGCCCGGTCCACCCGCCAGCGGCCGACCGCAAGGTCGTCCTGGAGGCCGCCGAGATCAGGCGGGCGCTGACCCGGATAGCGCACGAGATCCTGGAGCGGACCGACGGCGCGGCCGGCGTGGTGCTGCTCGGCATCCCCACCCGGGGCGTCCCGCTGGCCGCGCGGCTGTCCGAGCGCATCGAGCAGGTCGAGGGGCAGGCGGTCCCGCACGGCTCGCTGGATGTCACCATGTACCGCGATGACCTGCGGCTGCGCCCAGCCCGGGCGCTGGGCCACACCGACGTCCCGGCCACCGGTATCGACGGGGCCGAGGTCGTGCTCGTGGACGACGTGCTCTACTCCGGGCGCACCGTGCGGGCCGCCCTGGACGCGCTGAACGACCTGGGACGGCCCCGCGCGGTCCAGCTGGCCGTGCTGATCGACCGTGGCCACCGCGAACTGCCGATACGCGCGGACTACGTGGGCAAGAACCTGCCCACCTCCACGCAGGAAGTCGTCCGGGTGCTGCTCAGCGAGGTGGACGGCGAGGACGCGGTGATCCTCGGCCGGGCCGCCCCCGCACCACCGGCCGGCCCGGCGAGCGCCGGAGCTGGCCAATGATCCGGCACCTGATCTCCGCGGCCGATCTGACCAGGGACGACGCACTCCTCATCCTGGACACCGCCGACGAGCTGGCCCGGGTATCTGACCGCCCCATCAAGAAGCTGCCCACCCTGCGCGGGCGGACGGTGGTCAATCTGTTCTTCGAGGACTCCACGCGGACCCGGATCTCGTTCGAGGCCGCGGCCAAACGGCTGTCCGCCGACGTCATCAACTTCTCGGCCAAAGGCTCCAGCGTGGCCAAGGGGGAGAGTCTCAAGGACACCGCGCTGACCCTGGAAGCCATGGGCGCCGACGCGGTGGTCATCCGGCACAGCGCCTCGGGCGCGCCGGCCCGGCTGGCCGGCTGGGTCCACGGGACCGTGGTCAACGCAGGCGACGGGGCGCACGAGCACCCCACCCAGGCGCTGCTGGACGCGTTCACCATCCGGCGCAAGTTCGGCCGCGCGGCCGGGCCCGGCCCGGGCCGGGGCGGCAGCGTGCCCGGGGGCACGCTCGACGGGCTGCGCGTCACGATCGTGGGGGACGTGCTGCACAGCCGGGTGGCCCGGTCCAACGTCGAGCTGCTGCACACCCTCGGCGCGGAGGTGACCCTGGTCGCACCGCCCACGCTGCTCCCACTGGCGGTCGGCGCCTGGCCCGCCACGGTCAGCTACGACCTGGACGCCGCGCTGCCCAAGACCGACGTGGTGATGATGCTCCGGGTGCAGCAGGAGCGGATGAACGCCGCGTACTTCCCCAGCGTGCGGGAGTACAGCCGCCGCTATGGGCTGGACGCCGCGCGGATGGCCCAGCTCCCGGAGCAGGCCATCGTCATGCACCCGGGCCCGATGAACCGGGGCGTGGAGATCGCCGCAGAAGTCGCCGACTCGGCCCGGTCCACGATTGTCGAGCAGGTGGCCAACGGCGTCAGCGTGCGGATGGCCGTGCTGTACTTGCTGCTGGGCGGGGCGGAGGCGCAGTCATGACCGGAACCTGGCTGATCAGAGGGGCGCGGCCGCTCGGCGGCGAGGCCGCCGACATCCTGGTGCGCGACGGCCTGATCGACAGCGTGGGCACCGCCGGCGCCCCGGCCGGCGCGCAGCTGCTGGATGCGGCCGGGCTGATCGCCCTGCCCGGCCTGGTGGACCTGCACACCCACCTGCGCGAGCCGGGCCGCGAGGACGCCGAGACGGTGGAGACCGGCACCCGGGCGGCCGCGCTCGGCGGGTTCACCGCGGTGCACGCGATGGCCAACACCGAGCCGGCGGCCGACACCGCCGGGGTGGTCGAGCAGATCTGGCGGCTCGGCCGCCAGGCCGGGCACTGCGACGTGCACCCGGTCGGCGCGGTCACCGTCGGGCTGGCTGGCGCGCACCTGGCTGAGCTCGGCGCGATGGCCGACTCCGCGGCCCGGGTCCGGGTGTTCTCCGACGACGGGCGCTGCGTGTCTGACGCTGTGCTGATGCGCCGCGCGCTGGAGTACGTCAAGGCGTTCGACGGGGTGATCGCCCAGCACGCCCAGGAGCCCCGGCTCACCGAGGGGGCGCAGCTGAACGAGGGTGAGGTGTCCGGGCGGCTCGGGCTGACCGGGTGGCCCGCGGTGGCTGAGGAGGCCATCGTGGCCCGGGACTGCCTGCTGGCCGCGCACGTCGGCTCGGCGCTGCACGTCTGCCACGTGTCGACCGCCGGCTCGGTGGAGATCATCCGCTGGGCCAAGTCCAAGGGCTGGCGGGTCACGGCCGAGGTGACCCCGCACCACCTGCTGCTGACCGACGACTGCGCGGCCGGCTACGACCCGGTCTTCAAGGTCAACCCGCCGCTGCGCACCGCGGCCGACGTGGCCGCGCTGCGCGCAGGCCTGGCCGACGGCACCATCGACTGCGTCGCCACCGATCACGCGCCGCACCCGGTGGAGGACAAGGAAACCGAGTGGGACAGCGCCGCGTTCGGCATGACCGGGCTGGAGACCGCGCTGCGCGTGGTGCAGCAGGCGATGGTGGACACCGGCCTGCTGGACTGGGCCGGGGTGGCGGACCGGATGTCCCGGCGGCCCGCGGCGATCGGCCGGCTCGCGGGGCCGGGCGGCGCCCTCGGGCCCGGGCTGCCCGCCAGCCTGACCCTGTACGATCCGGACACCAGCGACGAAGTGGACCCCCGCGGGCACGCGTCGATGAGCCGCAACAGCCCGTTCGCGGGCCGGGTGCTGCCCGGCCGGGTGGTGGCCACGTTCCTGCGCGGCACGCCCACCGTGCTCGACGGGAAGCTGGCCTGATGCCGCCCGCCCGTCCCGGACCAGACGGCGCGGCGCCGGCCAGCGGGGCGCCGGGCAGCACAGCACCCGCCAGCGCGGCTCCGGGCCCGCCGGCCATCCTGGTCCTGGAGGACGGCACCACGTTCCACGGCACCGCGTTCGGCGCGGATGGTGAGACGTTCGGCGAGATGGTGTTCAACACCGGGATGACCGGCTACCAGGAGACGCTGACCGACCCGTCGTACTGCCGCCAGATCGTCGCGATGACCGCGCCACACATCGGCAACACCGGCGTTAACGACGAGGACCCGGAATCGCGGCACATCTGGGTCAGCGGGTACGTGGTCCGCGAGCCCGCCCGGATCGCCTCGAGCTGGCGCGCCCAGCGCAGCCTGGACGCGGAGCTGCGCGCCCAGGGCGTCACCGGCATCGCGATCACCGGCACCCGCGCGCTCACCCGGCACCTGCGCGATCGTGGCGCGATGCGCGCGGCGATCTCCGCTGGCCCCACTGACCCGGCCGCGCTGCGCGAGCGGGTGCTGGCCAGCCCGCAGATGATCGGCGCTGACCTGGCCCGCGAGGTGTCCACCCGGGCCAGCTACACGGTGTCGCCACCGGAGGGTGCCGGCGTCCGCTACCGGGTGGCCGCGGTGGACCTGGGCATCAAGACCGCGACCCCGCTGGCGATGGCCCGGCGGGGCTGCCAGGTCACGGTGCTGCCCGCCACTACGACGGCCGGCGACATCCTGGCCGGCCAGCCCGACGGGGTGTTCTTCTCCAACGGGCCGGGTGACCCGGCCGCGCTCGGCTACGCCGTGGACACCGTACGCGGCGTGCTGGCCGCCGGGGTCCCGGTATTCGGCATCTGCCTGGGCAGCCAGGTGCTCGGCCGCGCCCTCGGCCTGGGCACCTACAAGCTGCGGTTCGGGCACCGTGGGGTGAACCAGCCGGTCCAGGACCTGAGTACCGGCCAGGTCCACATCACCAGCCACAATCACGGCTTCGCGGTGGCCATGCCGGCCGGCGCGCAGGCCGGCCAGCCGTTCGGCACCGACTTCGGGCCGGCCCGGATCAGCCACATCAACCTGAACGACGGAGTGGTCGAGGGCCTGCGACTGCTGGACGCGCCCGCGTTCAGCGTGCAGTACCACCCCGAGGCCGCCCCCGGCCCGCACGACGCCCAGGGCCTGTTCGACCAGTTCTGCGCGCTGATGGAGGGGGCCCGGTGAGCCGTCCCACTGCCATGATCGTGGTCAGTTTGCGCGGCCAGACGACACAAACTGACCACGATCATGAAGACCTGGGGCCGGGTGGGTGTTGTGCCTAGGCGCGATGACCTCAGCTCGGTGCTGGTGATCGGGTCGGGGCCGATCATGATCGGGCAGGCGTGCGAGTTCGACTACTCGGGCACGCAGGCGTGCCGGGTGCTCCGGCAGGAGGGGATCCGGGTCAGCCTGGTCAACTCCAACCCGGCGACGATCATGACCGATCCGGAGTTCGCCGACGCCACCTACGTGGAGCCGATCACCCTGGACGTGCTGGAGAAGGTGATCGCCAAGGAGCGCCCGGACGCGGTGCTGCCCACGCTCGGCGGCCAGACCGCGCTGAACGCCGCCGTGGACCTGCACGAGGCGGGCATCCTGGCCGCCCACGGGGTGGAACTGATCGGCGCCGGTATCGCCACGATCAGAGCGGGGGAGGACCGGCGCGCGTTCAAGGAGATCGTCACCGGCCTCGGCGGCGAGGTGCCGCGCAGCCACGTCTGCCACACGATGGACGAGTGCCTGCGCGCCGCCGCCGACCTCGGCTACCCGGTGGTCGTGCGGCCCTCGTTCACGCTGGGCGGGGCCGGCTCGGGCATCGCACACGACGAGGCGGGGCTGCGCCGGATGGCCGGCGCCGGGCTGGATGCGAGCCCGGTCACCGAGGTGCTGCTGGAGGAGTCCATCCTCGGCTGGAAGGAGTTCGAGCTGGAGCTGATGCGCGACCGGCACGACAACGTGGTCGTGGTCTGCTCCATCGAGAACGTCGACCCGATGGGGGTGCACACCGGCGACTCGGTCACGGTGGCCCCGGCGATGACCCTGACCGACCGCGAGTACCAGCGCATGCGGGACACCGCGATCGCGGTGGTCCGCGCGGTCGGCGTGGACACCGGCGGCTGCAACATCCAGTTCGCCATCCACCCACAGACCGGGCGGATGGTGGTGATCGAGATGAACCCGCGGGTGTCCCGGTCCTCGGCGCTGGCTTCCAAGGCCACCGGTTTCCCGATCGCCAAGATCGCGGCCCGGCTGGCCATCGGTTACACGCTGGACGAGATCCGCAACGACATCACCGGCGAGACCCCGGCCAGCTTCGAGCCCGCGCTGGACTACGTGGTGGTCAAGGTGCCCCGGTTCGCGTTCGAGAAGTTCCCGGCCGCCGACGCCGAGCTGACCACGCACATGAAGTCGGTCGGCGAGGCCATGGCCATCGGCCGCAGCTTCCCCGAGGCGCTGCAGAAGGCGCTGCGCTCGCTGGAGAACCCGGCCGCCCCGCTGCGCTGGAGCGAGCCGCCCGGCGACCCCGGCGAGCTGCTGGCCCGCTGCGCGGTCCCGCACGACGGGCGGCTCGCCGTCATGCACCAGGCGCTCCGGGCCGGGGCCACCGCCGCCCAGGTGGCCGCTGCCTCCGGGATAGATCCCTGGTTCGTCGACCAGCTCCTGGCCATCCAGGAGATAGCACAACGGCTCGTTCCGCCCACTGACCAGCCCGCCGCCGCCCGGCCGCGCGATCAGCTGGATCCCGCCGCCATCCGGGCGGCCAAGCAGGCCGGGTTCTCCGACGCCCAGCTCGGCCAGCTGCTGGGGCTGCCCGAAGAACAGGCCCGGCTGCTGCGGCACGCGTTCGGCATCCGGCCCGTCTACCACACGGTGGATACCTGCGCCGCGGAGTTCGCCGCCCGCACCCCGTACCTGTACTCCACGTACGACGAGGAGTCCGAGGTGCCGCCCGGTGACAGCGAAAAGGTCATCATCCTGGGCAGCGGGCCGAACCGGATCGGCCAGGGCATCGAGTTCGACTACGCCTGCGTGCACGCCTCGTTCGCGCTGGCCGCGGCCGGCTACGAGACCGTCATGATCAACTGCAACCCGGAAACGGTGTCCACCGACTACGACACGTCCGGGCGGCTGTACTTCGAGCCGCTCACCCTGGAGGACGTGCTAGAGGTGGTGCACGCCGAGCAGCAGGCCGGCCCGGTGGCCGGGGTGATCGTGCAGCTCGGCGGGCAGACCCCGCTCGGCCTGGCCCGGGCGCTGGCCGACGAGCACGTTCCGGTCGTGGGCACCACCCCGGACGCGATCCACCTGGCCGAGCACCGCGGCGAGTTCGGCGCGGTGCTGGCCGAGGCCGGGCTGCCCGCCCCCCGGCACGGGATCGCGCTCAGCTACCCGGAGGCCAAGGCGATCGCCGACGAGATCGGCTACCCGGTGCTGGTCCGCCCGTCCTACGTGCTGGGCGGCCGGGGCATGGAGATCATCTACGACGATCTCACCCTCGAGGCGTACCTGGAGCGGGCCACCGCGGCCAGCCCCGATCACCCGGTGCTCATCGACCGCTTCCTCGACGACGCGATAGAGATCGACGTGGACGCACTGTACGACGGGACGGAGCTGTTCCTCGGCGGGGTGATGGAGCACATCGAGGAGGCCGGCATCCACTCCGGCGACTCCGCATGCGCGCTGCCCCCGATCACGCTGGGCCGGGCCGACATCGCCCGGATCCGCGAGTCGACCGAGGCGATCGCCCGCGGGGTGGGCGTGCGCGGCCTGCTCAACGTGCAGTACGCGCTGGCCGCCGGGGTGCTGTTCGTGCTGGAGGCCAACCCCCGGGCCTCGCGGACGGTGCCGTTCGTGTCCAAGGCGACCGCCACCCCGCTGGCCAAGGCGGCCGCCCGGATCATGCTCGGCGCGACCGTGGCCGGGCTGCGGGCCGAGGGCATCCTGCCGCCTGCCGGGGACGGCGGCCACCTGCCGCTCGACGCGCCGGTCGCGGTCAAGGAGGCGGTGCTGCCGTTCGGCCGGTTCCGTGACGCGCGGGGCCAGGGCGTGGACACCGTGCTCGGCCCGGAGATGCGCTCGACCGGCGAGGTCATGGGCATCGACGAGGTGTTCGGCACCGCGTACGCCAAGTCCCAGGCGGCCGTGTACGGGCCGCTGCCGCAGCGCGGGCGGGCGTTCGTGTCGGTGGCCAACCGGGACAAGCGCTCGATGGTTTTCCCGGTGAAGCGGCTGGCTGACCTGGGCTTCGAGATCTGGGCGACCGAGGGAACCGGGGAGGTGCTGCGCCGCAACGGCGTTCGTGCCACGATCGTGCGCAAGCACAGCGACGGCCCGGGGCCGGATGGCGAGCCGGACATCGTGGCCAGGATCCTCGCCGGGCAGGTGGACCTCATCGTGAACACGCCGTTTGGCAGCCCGGGGCAGTCCGGGCCGCGGCTGGACGGCTATGAGATCCGCACCGCCGCGGTCCGCAGCGGCGTGCCCTGTGTCACCACCGTCCAGGGTCTCGCGGCCGCGGTCCAGGGCATCGAGGCCATCCAGCGCGGCGAGGTTGGGGTGCGCTCCCTGCAGGAGCACGCGGCCGCGATCCGGGGGGCGGCGGCCCGGGACAACGGCCCCCGGCCGGCCGCGTCGCCGGGCCAGACCGGGCCAGCTGGGCCAGCCAAGACCGGGCCGTCCGAGACCGGGCCGGCCGAGACCGGCCCAGGCCGGCCCAGCCCGGCCCAGCGCGGAACGCTGCCATGACCGCGGGGGACGGGGAGCAGGACTCGGTCCACGTCCAGGTCCGCGGCACCGTGCTCACCGTGCGGAAGGTGGACGCGTACCACGCGATGACCGTGGTCGCCCCGGGCATCGCGGCCCGCTTCCGGCCCGGCCAGTTCGTCGCCGCCGCGGTCGGCGGCCCGGACACCTCCATGCTGCTGCGCCGGGCGTTCTCCATCCATGACGTGCGCCCCGACCACGGGGGCACGGTGGAGTTCGTGTTCGCCACGGTCGGGCCGGGCACCCGGTGGCTGGCCGAGCGGCGCACCCGCGACGTGCTCGATCTGGTCGGCCCGCTGGGCCGGCCGTTCCCGGTACCCCGCGACCCGGCCAGCTGCCTGCTGGTCGGCGGCGGGTACGGCAGCGCGCCGCTGTTCCCGCTGGCCGACCGGCTGCGCGGCCGGGACTGCCAGGTGGACTTTCTGCTCGGCGCGGCCAGCGCCGACCGGGTGTTCGGCGCGCTGACCGCGCGGCGGACCGGGCGGACCGCGACGGTCACCACCGAGGACGGCTCGATGGGTGGCCGCGGCCTGGTCACCGACCGGCTCGCCCAGATCATCCACGAGGCGCGCACCGACGTGATCTATGCCTGCGGGCCGATGGGCATGCTGCGCCAGGTGACCGCGCTCGCGGCCCGGTACGAGATCCCGGTGCTCACGCTCGTCGAGGAGTCCATGGCGTGCGGTATCGGCGTGTGCATGACCTGCGTGCTGCCGGTCGTGGGGGACGACGGCGTGACCCGGATGGTCCGGTCGTGCGTGGCCGGGCCGGTGTTCCGCGGGGACACCGTGCGCTGGGACGACGTTGGCACCATCCCGTTCGACGCGCTGGGCGCGCCGGGGTGGCATCCGCGCCCGGCCGCCGCGCGGCCGGGCGCCGGCCAGCCGCCGCGCGGCCGGGTGGCCGCCCGCGCGGCCGGCCCCGATGGCCAGGGGGAGCAGCAGCATGGCGGTTGACCTGCGGACCCGGCTGGGCCACGTCGAGCTGCCCAACCCCATCCTGACCGCGTCCGGGTGCGCGGGCGCGGGCCGGGAGCTGGCCCAGTTCTTCGATGTGGCCAAGATCGGCGCCATCGTCACCAAGTCGGTGATGCTGGCGCCGCGGGCGGGCCGGCCGACGCCGCGGATGGCCGAGACGCCCAGCGGCATGCTCAACTCCATCGGCCTGCAGGGCCCGGGCATCGACGCCTTCCTGCAGCGCGATCTGCCCTGGCTGCTGTCCCGTGGCGCCCGGGCCGTGGTATCGATCGCGGGCGGCAGCGTGGACGAGTACGCGGAACTCGCATCACGGCTGTCTGACGCGGCAGGAGTTACTGCCCTAGAGGTGAATATTTCCTGTCCGAACGTCGAGGACAGGGGCCAGGTTTTCGCCTGCGATCCCGGCGCCTCAGCCGCCGTGATCGAGGCAGTGCGCGCGCGGGTGCGTTATGACATACCGGTCTTTGCCAAGCTGTCACCCGACGTCACGGATATCGTCGCGGTGGCCCGGTCGTGCGTGGCGGCGGGCGCCGACGGCCTGTCGATGATCAACACATTGCTGGGCATGGCGATCGACACCGACACGATGCGGCCGGTGCTGGCCGGGGTGACCGGCGGCCTGTCCGGTCCGGCCATCCGGCCGGTGGCCGTGCGGTGCATCTGGCAGGTGCGCAAGGCCCTGCCCGATGTGCCGATCATCGGCATGGGCGGCGTCAAGACCGGGCGGGATGCGCTCGAGCTGATCCTCGCCGGGGCGGGCATGGTCAGCGTCGGCACCACCATCTTCCATGATCCGTCGGCCTGCGTGCGGATCCTGCGTGAGCTCGATGAGGAACTCGCGCGGCGCGGGGTCGAGCGGCTCAGTGAGGTCATCGGGCGGGCCCACGAGCCGCGCGGCGCACCCGCCCGGCGGCTGTCCGAGACCGCCCGCTAGCGTGCTCCCCAGCCGAGCCCGCCGCCGCGATCTCGAGGAGGACCGTTGACCCAGCCAGCGCCGATCGCAGTCGCGCTCGATGCCCCTGACCTGGAAACAGCCGCTCGCTGGGCCGGGCTGGTCACCCCCCATGTCAGCACGGTGAAGATCGGGCTCGAGCTGTATCTGCGGTATGGGCCCGGGGCGGTGGCCTCGATCCGGGGCGCCAGCGGGGTGCGGGTGTTTCTCGACCTGAAGCTGCATGACATCCCGGCGACGGTGGCGGGCGCGGCGCGGGCCGTGGCCAAGCTGCGGCCCGAGATCGTCACCGTGCACGCCGCCGCGGGCCCCGAGGTCATCCGGGCCGCGGTGCAGGCCGCCCCGGACACGATGATCGCCGGGGTCACCGTGCTCACCTCGCTGGGAGCCGGGGATCTGGAACTGATCGGGATGCGCGGCCCGCTGCCGGACGCGGTGCGCCGCCTGGCCGTCCTGGCGGTGAGCGCGGGTGCCCGGGCGCTGGTCTGCTCGCCCCGCGAGGTGGCCGCGGTGCGCGGCGAGGTGGGCAGCGACATCCTGCTGATCACCCCCGGCATCCGGCCGGCCGGGACGGACCGTAATGACCAGGCCCGGATCGCCACCCCGGAGGAGGCGATGCGCGCGGGGGCCGATCTTCTGGTCATCGGCCGGCCCATTACCGGCGCCCCCGATCCGGGCGCCGCGGCCGCGGCGATCGCCGCGCCACTGCGCCGGCTGGCGCCGGCTTCGGACTGATTTGCGGTGGCCAGCGTGTTTGAACCTCGCAGATGAGGGACCCATGATAGGGCCATGGGGAATACCCGTTTGACTACGTTACGTATTCGGTCTCATCCGGAGAGTAATATCGACCAATTTATGACGTAACAAACGGGTGTTTGCGTTGCCCTCGCGGGCTGAACTCGCTACTTTCCCATCCCGTCCGCAGTTTTCGATTCTGAAACCCGAGGTGACCCGGAGTGGCTCTTCCTCCCCTCACTCCCGATCAGCGCGCAGCAGCCCTGGAGAAGGCTGCCCGGGCGCGCAAGGAACGGGCAGAGGTCAAGGCGCGGCTGAAGAAGGCCGAGCTATCCCTCTCCCAGGTTCTCAAGGATGGCCAGACTGATGACATCCTTGGAAAGATGAAAGTCTCAGCTCTGCTCGAGGCCGTCCCTGGGATCGGCAAGGTGCGGGCCCGGCAGATCATGGAGCGGCTCGGCATTGCTGAATCGCGCCGGGTGCGCGGGCTGGGCGCTAACCAGCGGGCCGCGCTGGAAAACGAGTTCGGTGGTGTTATCTGACAGAGTCTGACCACCCCAGGGGCGGGCGCGGGGGACCGAGGCCAACGGCCGTTACGTCCGCTGATCGCGTATGCGGTACCGCGCTTGTCCGGGGGGGCGGGGGGCCAGCCCGGCTCACTGTCCTTTCCGGCCCTTCCGGAGTCGGTAAGAGCACCGTGGTAGCCGGGCTTCGGGAGGAATGCCCGGAAATCTGGCTCTCGGTTTCGGTGACCACCCGCCCGCCGAGGCCGGGAGAAGCTGATGGCCGCGAGTACTACTTCGTGGACGATGCTGGCTTCGACCGGATGGTGGCCGGCGGGGAACTTCTCGAATGGGCGGCATTCGCGGGTTACCGGTATGGCACCCCGCGAGCGCCGCTCGCCGAGAAACTCGCCGAGGGTATCCCCGCGCTGCTGGAAATCGATCTTGCTGGTGCCCGGCAGGTGCGCCAGGCGGTTCCCGACGCGCTGCTTGTTTTCCTCGCCCCGCCCAGCTGGCCAGAACTCGTCCGCAGGCTGACCGGCCGGGGCACCGAGCCACCCGAGGTCATCGAGCGCAGGCTGGCGGCGGCCCGGGTGGAGCTGGCCGCCGAAGACGAGTTCGACATCACGCTCATCAACACGTCGGTCCGGGACGTGTGCCATCAGCTGGTAGCCTTGAGCGTGGCCTTAGGGTATGTCTACGCGACACACCCCTAACTGGCCCTTGATTCTTTTTCTCCAAACGGAAGGCACTCAGTGGCAGGGAGTCCCGCCGCGGAAGGCATCACCAACCCACCTATCGACGATCTTCTCGGGGTCGTAGACAGCAAGTACCGGCTTGTCATCATGGCGGCCAAGCGGGCGCGCCAGATCAACGCCTACTATGCCCAGCTCGGCGAGGGCCTGCTGGAGTACGTCGGCCCACTGGTGGAGACCCGGGTCCAGGAGAAGCCGCTGTCCATCGCCCTGCGGGAGATCCGCCAGGGCCTGCTGTCCGCCTCGGAGCCGACCGAGCCCACCACCTGAGATCAGGCTGGCGGGGTTAGTCTCTGGCGGCGCCGTGGTGGCGAGCACTGGGTCGGCGGACAGCACTGGGCCGGCGGACACTGTCTCGGCCAATATCGTGTCGGCCAATCCCGTGCCGGCCAATACTGGGTCGGCGAACGCTGCCTCGGTGAACACCGTGCCGTCACGCATCATCCTCGGTGTCGGCGCGGGTATCGCCGCGTACAAGGCCTGTGAGCTGCTGCGGCGGCTCACCGAAACCGGCCACCAGGTCCGCGTGGTACCCACCAGCGACGCGCTTCGCTTCGTCGGCGAGGCCACCTGGGCGGCGCTGTCCGGCCAGCCGGTGACCACCAGCGTCTGGGACGGTGTGGCCGGGGTTCCGCATGTCCGGCTCGGCCAGGAGGCCGGCCTGGTGCTGGTCGCGCCGGCCACCGCTGATCTGCTGGCCCGCGCGGCCACCGGGCGGGCCGACGACCTGCTCACCTCGGTCCTGCTGACCGCGCGCTGCCCGGTGGTGTTCGCGCCCGCGATGCACACCGAGATGTGGCAGCACCCGGCCACCGAGGCCAACGTGGCCACGCTGCGCGCCCGGGGCTGTGTGGTGCTCGACCCGGCCGCTGGGCGGCTCACCGGCGCGGACAGCGGCCCAGGCCGGCTGCCCGATCCGGAGGAGCTGTACCAGGTCGCGGTGCGCGCGCTGGCCCGGGGACGGGCCGGGCTGCAGCCCGACCTGGCTGGCCGCCGGGTGGTGGTGTCCGCCGGGGGGACCCGGGAGGAGCTGGACCCGGTCCGGTTCCTCGGCAACTGGTCGTCGGGCCGCCAGGGCTACGCGCTGGCCCGGGCCGCGGCTGCCCGCGGAGCCAAGGTGACGCTCATCGCCGCCAACGTGGAACTGCCCGATCCGGCTGGGGCCGAGGTGGTCCGGGTCGTCTCGGCCCGGGACCTGCAGGCGGCGGTCGCCGACGCGGCCGCGGCCGCGGACGCCGTGGTCATGGCGGCGGCGGTGGCCGACTTCCGGCCGGCGCAGCGCGGCGGCTCCAAGATCAAGAAGTCCGGGGGGGTGCCGGAGCCGATCCGGCTGGCGGAGAATCCCGACATCCTGCGGGAGCTGGCTGCGCACCGCCCCCGGCCGGGCCAGGTGATCGTGGGTTTCGCCGCGGAAACCGACGACGTGCTGCGGCATGGCCGGGCCAAGCTGGCGGCCAAGGGCTGCGACCTGCTGGTGGTCAACCAGGTGGGCGGTGGGCTGGCCTTCGGCACCAGCGACAACGAGGCGGTCGTGCTGGCCGCGGACGGCACCCAGACCCAGGTCCCGCGCGGACCCAAGGAGATCCTCGCCGACGTCCTGTGGGATCTGGTCGCCGGCCGGCTGTGACGCGCAGCCATCGGCTGCCAGCCGCGTCCGGACACACCGCCACCAACCGGTGGATAGGCAGGTGGGCTGCGGTTTTGGCGCCGTCTGGCGGCTGGTCCGGCTAGACTTCGGCGAGATCTCAGCCACCAGACAAGGACGGGGATTCAACGTGGCCCGACGTCTCTTTACCTCCGAATCCGTGACGGAGGGCCATCCCGACAAGATGGCGGATCAGATCAGCGACGCCATCCTGGACTCGATGATCAAGGATGATCCGGGCAGCCGGGTCGCCGTGGAGACAATGATCACCACCGGCCAGGTCCACGTGGCCGGGGAGGTGACCACCCAGACCTACGTGGACATCCCCGGGATCATCCGGGAGAAGATCCTCGAGATCGGCTACGACTCCTCGACCAAGGGGTACGACGGGGCCTCCTGCGGAGTATCCGTGTCCATCGGCTCGCAGTCGCCGGACATCGCCCAGGGCGTGCTGCAGGCGTTCGAGCACCGGGAGGGCGAGGGCTCATCCGAGCTGGACCGGCAGGGCGCGGGCGACCAGGGCCTCATGTTCGGCTACGCGTGCCGGGAGACCCCGGAACTCATGCCACTGCCGATCATGCTGGCCCACCGGCTGGCCCGCCGGCTGTCGGCGGTCCGGCGCAGCGGCGAGGTGCCCTACCTGCGCCCGGACGGTAAGACCCAGGTCACGATCGAGTACGCGGGGGACCAGCCGGTCCGGCTGGACACGGTGGTGGTGTCCGCGCAGCACGCGCCGGACATCGACCTCAAGGAGCTGCTGTCCCCCGACGTCCGCGACCTGGTGGTGCTGCCGGTCGTGAAGGAGCTGGACCTCGACACCAGCCAGTACCGGCTGCTGGTCAACCCGACCGGGCGTTTTGAGATCGGCGGCCCGATGGGCGACGCCGGGCTGACCGGCCGGAAGATCATCATTGACACGTACGGCGGGATGGCCCGGCACGGCGGGGGCGCGTTCTCCGGCAAGGACCCGTCCAAGGTGGACCGCAGCGCCGCCTACGCCATGCGCTGGGTGGCCAAGAACGTGGTGGCCGGGGGCCTGGCTGACCGGTGCGAGGCGCAGGTCGCCTACGCGATCGGCAAGGCCATGCCGGTCGGCCTGTTCGTGGAGTGCTTCGGCACCGAACAGGTCCCGGTGGAGAAGATCCAGGACGCCGTGCTCCAGGTGTTCGACCTGCGTCCCGCCGCGATCATCCGGGATCTCGACCTGCTCCGCCCGATCTATTCGCAGACCGCCAGCTACGGCCATTTCGGCCGTGAGGAGCCCGACTTCTCCTGGGAGCGGACCGACCGGGCGGAGAGCCTGCGCACGGCAGCCGGCCTGTAGCCGTCCGCCGGTCGGGCCGCTTGTCGCCGTCCGCCGGCCCCCGGGCTGGGTGCCCGCTCCGGCCGGCGAGCGTCCGAGGGCTCTGGTAGACCAGGACCGTGCCAGGGACATCGAGCCAGCGTGCGCCGGCGCGCCGGGCGGCCCGTGCCGGGCCGCCCCGGCGCAAGCCGCGGGGCGCGCCCCGCGGCCCCGACGCGGCCGTGCTGCCGGTGGCCCGGGTGGCGGTGGACATCCCGCTGGCGCACCTCGACCGGCCGTTCGACTACCTGGTCCCCGAGCGGCTGGCCGACCAGGCCGTCCCGGGCTGCCGGGTGCGGGTCCGGTTTGCCGGCCAGCTGACCGACGGCTACCTGCTGGAGCGCGCCGCGGCCAGCCAGCACCCCGGCCAGCTGGCCCGGCTGGAGCGGGTGGTCTCGCCCGAGCCGGTGCTCAGCCCGGAGCTCGCCGCGCTGGCCCGGGAGGTCGCCGACCGGTACGCGGGCACCATGGCCGACGTGCTGCGGCTGGCCATTCCGCCCCGGCACGCGCGGACCGAGTCGGCGCTGGCCTCGCCTGAGCCAGGGCTGGCTCCGGGTGAGTCAGGGCTGGACCCGGGGCAGCCGGGGCTGGACCCGGGCGAATCGGCGTTGCCCCCGCCCGGGCCGGCGCCGGACCCGGCCGCCGGGGGTGACCCGGGTGCGCCTGGCGGCGTGGGGGCGGCCGGCCCGTGCGTGACCGCGACCCATACCGGCGTGCATGCGGCCATCCCGGCTGCCCCGGCTGTCCCCACAGGCCCGGTCCATCCGGTGCCGCGGCCCGAGCCGGGATCCTGGTCCCAGTACCGTGCCGGGCCCGCCTTCCTGGACGCGCTGGCCAGCGGGCGGGCGCCACGCGCGGTGTGGTCCGCGCTGCCCGGGCCGCACTGGCCCGATGAGATCGCCCGCGCCGCGGGCACCGCCGCCGCCGCCGGGCGGGGCGCGCTCATCGTCGTCCCCGACGCCCGCGACCTCAGCCTGCTCGACGCTGGGCTGACCCGCGTGCTCGGCCCGGGCCAGCACATCACGCTGGCCGCCGGGCTCGGGCCCGCCGAGCGGTACCGGCGCTGGCTGGTGGTCCGGCGGGGCACGGTGCGGATCGTGGCCGGCACCCGCGCCGCCATGTTCGCTCCCGTGGCGGACCTCGGCCTGGTGGTGCTCTGGGACGACGGCGACGACCTGCATGCCGAGCCGCGCGCCCCGTACCCGCACGCGCGCGACGTGCTGGCGCTACGCGCGCACCGGGCGGGCGCGGCCGCGCTGATCGGCGGGTTCGCCCGGACCGCGGAGGCGACCAGCCTGGTGGCCAGCGGCTGGGCCCGGCCACTGTCCGCCGACCGGGCGGTGGTGCGGGACCGGATCCCACAGATCCAGGCGGCCGGTGCCGACAGCGAGCTGGCCCGGGATGCGGCGGCACAGACCGCCCGGCTGCCCAGCCTGGCGCTGCGCACCGCCCGTGCCGGGCTGGCCAGCGGCCCCGTCCTGGTCCAGGTGCCGAGGCGCGGCTACCTGGCCGCGCTCGGCTGCGCCCGCTGCCGGGCCCGGGCCCGGTGTGCCACTTGCGGCGGGCCGTTGTCGCTGGCGCACGCCGGAGCGGTTCCGGGCTGTTGCTGGTGTGGCGCGCACGACCCACAGTGGCGCTGCCCGCGCTGTGCCCACGGCGGGCTCCGCGCCATGGTCACCGGGGCCGGGCGCACCGCCGAGGAGCTCGGCCACGCGTTCCCCGGGACACCGCTGATCGCCTCCGGCGGGGCGGAGGAACCGGTACCCGCCGTGCCCGGCTCGCCGGCACTGGTCATCGCCACCCCGGGAGCGGAGCCGCGGGCGGCCGGCGGTTACGCGGCCGCGTTGCTGCTCGACGGCTGGGCGCTGCTCGGCCGGCCGAGCCTGCGCGCGGCCGAGGAAGCGCTGCGCCGCTGGCTGAACGCAGCGGCGCTGGTCCGCGGGGCCGCCGCCGGCGGCCGGGTGGTAGTCGTCGCTGATGCCGGTATCCCGGCCGTGCAGGCGCTGATCCGCTGGGACCCGGCCACCCACGCCGAGCGGGAGCTGGCCGAGCGGGTCCAGCTCCGGTTCCCGCCCGCGGTCCGGATGGCGTCCCTCACCGGCCCGCCGGACGCGGTCGATTCGCTGCTGGCCGCGGCCCAGCTGCCGGATACCGCCGAGCTGCTCGGGCCGGTCGAGGCGCCCGAGGGCGCCCGGATGCTGCTGCGAGTGCCCAGGTCAGCGGGTCAGGCGCTGGCTGCCGCGCTGCGTGATGCGCAAGCCGTGCGCAGTGCCCGCAAGGATCCGGGGCCGGTTCGCGTGCAACTTGACCCGGCCGAGCTGAGCTGAGCTGCCCCGCGGAGGTCGTAGGGTGCTGGAGTGGACACCTCACGACGGACTCCACGATCGCTGACCTCGCCCGGCGCGCCCAGTGAAGCGAACGGGCCGGGCGCGGGCGGGGTCGAGCCGGCGCCCACGGCCCAGCCATCCGGCCAGCCAGCCAGGCTGGCCCCCGCCGACCTGACCGCTGCCGAGCTGGCGGCGGGCGCCGGGCCGGCCGGGCCGCAGCAGGCTGGGCGCACCAGCGGTGGCCCGCCCCGGCTGCCCACGGTGCGGCTGGCCCCCCGGGAGGAGCTGGCCGCGGCGGCCCGGGTGGCGCCGCTGCTGCGGGCGGCCCGGGACCTGGCCCGGTGGATCGGCCCCGGGCGCGAGCTGACCAAGGCCGGCCGGCTGCGCTCGGCTGACGCGGTGGCTGCCGCTACCCATCTGGAGCTGACCCCGGCCGAGTTCGAGGCGGCGTGGCGGGTGGCGGTCGCGGCCCGGATGCTCGAGCTCGGCGACGGCCGTGCGGCCGCTGGTGACCGGCTCGAAGTCCTGTCGGCCAGCGCGGCTGACGAGGTGCTGGCCGCGTGGGATACCGCACTCACCGTGATGCTCGCAGCCGAAGACCTGGACGGGCTGGCCACCGCGCTGTACACGGTGGGTGGCCCGGTCCGGATGGACGCGCTGTTCGATGCGTACATGGCGGCCGCGGGCACCGCCCGGCGCCGGGACGCCGGTCCCGGGACCGGGCCGGACCGGGCTGCGCCCGGCGCGGACGTCCCGGGAGGGGACGTCCCGGACGAGGGGGCGGCGCTATCGGTGGCGCTGGAAATGCTGGCCGACCTCGCCGTCGTGGAGCTGGGTGCCGACGAGTCCGGCACCGATGTGGGTGGCGGCGGGTTGACCGTCACGCTGTCGCCGCTGGGTGTGTGGGGCGTGCACCGGAGGCTGCGGGCTCAGGGCTGGCACGTGCCGGTCACCGGGGACCGGTCACGGGGTGATGCCGCGGCCCTGCTGGCCACGCTGGCCAACTGCGACGTGGAGGACGGCGAGGCAGAGATCGCCAGCTGGCTCGCGGGGCGGACTGCGCGGCGGGCTGCGGACGAGCTGATCGAGGCGGCCAGGCGGGGCTCCCCAGGACTGCGCGGCGCGGGCTTCGCGGTACTGGACCGGATCGGCGGGGAAGCGGTGGCCGCGGTCCGGGAGGCGCTGGGCGACCCGGTTCTGCGGGCGCACGCAGCGGTGTGGCTGCACGAACACGGCGAGGACGCCGAGCTGGACCGCGATGACCGGGCCTGGCTGCTCGTCGACCTCGGTGCCGGGCTGCTCGAGGAGGCTGACCCGAAGGACGTCGTCGCCGAGCTGCTGCCCGACGTCCCGCCGGACGCGCAGGCCGAGCTGGTGGCCGGGTTGTGGCGGGTGCAGCACCCGGCGGTGACAGACCTGCTGACCGCGCTCAGCGACTACCATCCCGACCCCAGTGTGGCCCGGGCGGCCCGCAAGGCCGCCTTCAAGGCCCGGTCGGTCCCGGCCAGCCGGGACCCGCGGGGTTCATAGACTTGATCAGGTAACGCCCCGCAGTGGCCCGCCTGGGCGGGGCCTCGGTGGGCCTGGCACGGAAGGACGGTACGCCATCAGCGTCAAGCCGATCCGCATCTTCGGCGACCCGGTACTGCGCACCCCGGCCGAGCCGGTCCGCGACTTCGACGCCGAACTGCGCAAGCTGGTCAAGGACCTTACCGACACGATGCTGGACGCGCCGGGTGTCGGCCTCGCGGCGCCGCAGATCGGGGTGGGCCTGCGGGTTTTCACCTACCACGTGGACGACGAGCTGGGCCACCTGATCAACCCCTCGCTGGACCTGTCCGAAGAGATGGAGACCGACGACGAGGGCTGCCTGTCCTTTCCGGGTCTCGCCTTCCCGACCCCCCGGGCGTACGGCGCGGTGGCCAAGGGCTTCAACATGTACGGCGAGCCGATCACCGTCGAGGGCGCCGGGCAGCTGGCGCGGTGCGTGCAGCACGAAACGGACCATCTCGACGGCATCCTGTTCATCGACAAGCTCGACAAGCAGCAGCACAAGCTGGCCATGAAGGCGATCCGCGAGGCTGAGTGGTGGGGCCAGCCCGTCCCGGAGATCAGGGCCTCCCCGCACCCGACCCGCGGGAAGGCGACCTAGCCGATGGCCGGAACTGCCATCCGCCCGCCGTGGGCTACGGCGTAGGGCCCGGCATGCGCCTGGTGTTCGCGGGTACCCCGCAGGCGGCCGTGCCCGCGCTGGATGCGCTGCTCAAGTCGCCGCATGAGGTGGCCGCGGTGGTCACCCGGCCGGATGCACCCGCCGGGCGCGGGCTGCGGCTCGGGCCCAGCCCGGTGGCCGAGCGGGCCGCCGCCGCCGGGGTCGAAGTCCTCAAGCCGGACCGGCCGCGGGACCCGGAATTCCTGGACCGGCTCCGCGCCATCGGCCCGGACTGCTGCCCCGTCACCGCGTACGGCGCGCTGATCCCGCAGACCGCGCTGGACATCCCGCGGCACGGCTGGGTGAACCTGCACTTCTCGCTGCTCCCGGCCTGGCGCGGTGCCGCCCCCGTGCAGCACGCGATCCTGCACGGGGACGAGGTGACCGGGGCGACCACGTTCCGGCTCGTCCGCGAGCTGGACGCCGGGCCGGTGTTCGGCGTGGTCACGGAGCCCATCCGGTCCCGCGACACGGCTGGCGAGCTGCTGGCCCGGCTGGCCGAGTCCGGCGCTGAGCTGCTCGCCGCCACGCTGGATGGCATCGATTCCGGGCAGCTGGCCGCCCGGCCCCAGCCCGCCGACGGAGTCAGCCTGGCCCCGAAGATCACCGTCGAGGACGCCCGGGTGCGCTGGGATCACCCCGCCATCGCGGTAGACCGGCAGATCCGGGCGTGCACGCCGAGCCCGGGCGGGTGGACCGGCTACGGCGAGGCCCGGCTCAAGCTGGGTCCACTGGCTTCCGTCTGCGCCCCGCCCCCCGTCGATCGCGCCGGGCCGCTGGCCCCGGGCGAGCTGAAGGTGCTGCGGTCGGCGGTGCTCGTCGGCACCGCGACCACCCCGGTCGAGCTTGGCGACGTCCAGGCCCCCGGTAAGCGGCGGATGCAGGCGGCGGAGTGGGCGCGCGGCCTCCGCCAGGACCGCGTGGTACTCGGCTGACATGACCGCGCCGAGCAAGCAGCGGCCGCCCAGCGGCCAGCGCCGTGGCCGGAGGGGGCCAGCGGCCCGGCGCGGCGACCCGGCCCGCCGGGCCGCTCTTGACGTGCTGATCGCGGTGGCCGAGCGGGACGCCTATGCCAACCTGCTGCTGCCGTCCCTGCTCACCCAGCGCGGGCTGACCGGCCGGGACGCGGCGCTGACCACCGAGCTGGCCTACGGCACGCTGCGCGGCCGGGGCACCTACGACGCGATCCTCGGCGTGTGCAGTGACCGCAGCCTGGACCGGATCGACCCGCCGCTGCGTGAGGTGCTCCGGCTGGGCACGCATCAGCTGCTGGCCACCCGGGTGCGCCCGCACGCGGCCGTGGCCACCTCGGTGGATCTCGCCCGGGACCTGGCCGGGCCGCGGCCGGCCGGCTTCGTCAACGCGGTGCTCCGCCGGGTGGCCAGCCGGGACATGGCGGCGTGGATCGCGGTGGCGGCCCCGCCCCGGGACCGTGATCCACTGGGCTACCTGGCCATCCGGTTCAGCCATCCCCGGTGGCTGGTCGCCGCGCTGGCCGGGGCGCTGGGCGAGGACCCCGCCGGTGACCTGGCCGAGACCGAGGCGGTGCTGGCCGCGGACGGGGTCCGGCCGCGGGTGACGCTGTGTGCCGTACCGGGACTGGCCGACCCGGCTGAGCTGCTGGCCAGCGGGGGAGAGCCAGCCCGGTGGTCCCCGTTCGGCGCGTATCTCGACCGGGGCGACCCGGGCGCGATCGAGGCCGTCAGCCAGCAGCGCGCGGCCGTCCAGGACGAGGCCAGCCAGCTGGCCGCGATCGCGCTGGCCCGCGCCAGCGTCGATGGCCCGGACCGCCGGTGGCTGGACATGTGCGCCGGGCCCGGCGGCAAGGCCCGGCTGCTGGCCGGTCTCGCGGCGCAGCGTGACACGCGGCTGCTGGCCGCCGACGCCCGGCTGCACCGAGCCCGGCTGGCCCGGAACGCGGTGGCGGTCACCGGCGCGGCCGTGGCCGTGGCCGTGGATGCCACCGTGCCCGGCTGGCGGCCGGCCGTCTTCGACCGGGTGCTGGCCGACGTGCCGTGCAGCGGCCTCGGTGCGCTGCGCCGCCGCCCGGAGGCCCGCTGGCGCAAGTCGCCCAAGGACGTCAGGGCCCTGGGGGGTCTGCAGCGCAGCCTGCTGGGCGGGGCGCTGGACGCGGCCCGGCCCGGCGGCGTAGTCGGCTACGTCACCTGCTCCCCGCTGGCCGCCGAGACCCGGGACGTGCTGGCCGACGTGCTGCGCGGCCGGGACGACGTGCACGTGCTGGACGCCCCCGCGGTGCTGGCCGACGTGCCCGGTCTGGCCGCGGGCCCGGACCGCCGCTACGCCCAGTTCTGGCCGCACCGGCACGGCACGGACGCGATCTTTCTCGCCCTGCTGCGCCGCGCCCACGCCCGCTAGCACCCGGCCCCGCCGCCCCGCCGGCACCGGCCCAGGCGGCGGCGCTGGCTGGCTGGCTGGCTGGCTGGCTGGCTGGTCGGGCCGCTAGCTGGTCTGGGGGAGCGCCCGCCCGGAGCCGGTGCGCAGCCGCGCCGAGCCGATGTCGGCCTTCTGGCCCTCGGTGTAACCTGCCCCGTATCCGCTGCCGGAGTATGTCACCCGGGACCTGCGGATGAGCGGATAGGCCTGCTCGACGCTGCGCACAATCACCTGCCGCCGGTCGGCCAGCACCACCGCGGCCCGCCCGGCGCCGGGCGCCCCGGGGGCGGTGGCCCCGCGGGTGGCCCGCTGCTCGGCCGCGCGGACCCGGGACACGACGGCCGAGGCGAAGCCGAGCAGCCACGACCGGCGCCATGCCCGCGGGCTGCGGCTCCAGCCGGGTACCTGGGCCGCGGCCAGGCCCTGCCACATCTGCACCAGCAGCGAGGTGTACAGCACATCGGTGCGCTCGAGGTCAGAGGCGAACCCGAACATGTGGATCCGGGTGCCCGGGCCGGAGCGCGGCAGGATCACGCACTGGCAGCGCAGCGCGGCGGCCAGCCCGCACAGCAGGTGCGCCTGGACCCGGGCCCACGGGTTATCGATGTCCACCTTCCGGTCGGCCGGGCGGTCGGTCTCCGGCCGCGCGGCGGCCAGCAGGGCCCGGTCGATGCCGTACTTGGCCATCAGCTCGGCCGCCTTGGCGGTCAGCGCCCGTCCCTCCTCCGGCGTCACCCCGTCGGATTCCGCCTTGGCCAGCAGCTTGCGCACCCGGGCCAGCAGCGCGGCCGCGGTCTGCGCCCCGGCCGCGCCGGGCCGGGGGGTTGCTGACTGATCGGTCATCGGATTCCTCCTGTCCGGGCTGCAGAATCGAATGCGGGATCGAACGCTATCCGGACGTAGTGACATTTTGCCGCGGCGCTGCCACAGGCGGCACCTTACCGTCGCCGCACCCGCCCGTGGGGGCACAGCACCGGCCGGCTGGGCAGCCCCTACACTCAGCCACATGGCCGTGCAGATGGCACCGAGCATCCTGTCCGCCGATTTCGCCCGGCTCGCGGACGAGGCCGCAGCGGTCACCGGAGTGGCCGACTGGCTGCACGTGGACGTCATGGATTATCACTTCGTGCCCAACCTCACGCTCGGCCTGCCCGTGGTCGAGGCGCTGCTCAAGCACGCCGGGCTGCCGCTGGACTGCCACCTGATGATCGAGGACCCGGACCGCTGGGCCCCGGGCTACGCGGAGGCCGGGGCCGGCAACGTCACCATCCACGCCGAAGCCACCACGTTGCCCGTGCGCACGCTGCGGATGATCCGGTCGGCGGGGGCCCGGGCCGGGCTGGCGGTCAACCCGGCCACCCCGGTGGAACCGTACGAGGACCTGCTGCCCGAACTCGACATGCTGCTGCTGATGACGGTCGAGCCGGGATTCGGCGGGCAGCCGTTCCTTGACCTGGTGCTGGCCAAGCTGCGCCGGGCCCGTGAGATGGTCAGCCGGCACGGCGGTGCGGTGTGGCTGCAGGTGGACGGCGGGGTCAGCGAGCAGACCATCGAGCGCTGCGCGGAGGCGGGCGCAGATGTGTTCGTGGCCGGCTCCGCGGTGTACGACGCGGACGACCCGTCCGCCGCGGTCCAGGCCCTCCGGGCGCAGGCCGAGCGGGCCACCGCACACGCCGCCTGGGCCGGCTGACCGGCCCAGCGCTGCAGCCAGCGGGACTGGCGTGCCGGGCCAGGAGCAGCAGCCCGCGCGGCCACCGGGATACGCTGAGGCGGGTGGTCAGGCTGGCCGGCAAAGTTTCACCACTGGTGCTGTCGATATTCGCGGGGCCGTTCGTCGGGACTAGTGACGGACGAGTCGAGAACCTGGAGGGAATACCGTCATGGCCGAGTACCTGATCCTCATCTGCGAGGACGAGAACGCCTACGCCACCGCCACACCAGACGTGCTGCAGCAGGTGATGGAGGCGCACAACCGGTTCGCCAAGCAGGTGGAGGAGACCGGCGGGAAGATCGTGAGTGGCCGTGCGCTGCAGCCGACCAGCACCGCCACGTCGATCCGCGGCGACGTGGTCACCGACGGCCCGTTCGCCGAGACCAAGGAAGCCCTGGGCGGCTACTACCTGGTCGAGGCGCGGGACCTGGATCATGCGCTGGAGATCGGCAAGCTCTGCCCGGCCCGCTTCGGCGGCGTCGAAGTCCGGCCGATCATGGTCTTCGACAGCATGTGACCAGTTCCACCGCCGGGGTCCCTCCTGCTGATCCTGGGCCCAGCACCGGATCGGGGGCCGGGAGGGACCGCACCGACGCGGCTGGCGCCGTGGCGGATGCGCACCGTCGTGAGTGGGCCTTCGTGCTCGCTGCGACGGCGCGCGTCGCCGGCGACCTGGACCTGGCCGAGGAGTGTGTGCAGGACGCCTACGTGTCCGCGCTCGAGGCCTGGTCGCAGCAGGGCGTGCCGCGTAATCCGGGCGCCTGGCTGACGACCGCGGCCCGGCGCCGGGCTATCGACCTGCTGCGCCGGGACACGACCCTGCGCCGCAAACTGCCGCTCCTGGTGGAGCCGGGTGAACCAGCGCCGCCAGCCGCTGGCCAGCGGCTGGCCGAGGAGGGCAGTGCGGTGATCCCGGACGACCGGCTGCGCCTGGTCTTCACCTGCTGTCACCCGGCGCTGGCTCGTGAGGCGCAGGTCGCGCTGACGCTCCGGCTGGTCTGCGGGCTGTCCACCGCCGAGATCGCGCAGGCGTTCCTGGTGCCGGAGCCGACGATGGCGGCCCGGGTCACCCGGGCCAAGAAGAAGATCTCCGCGGCCCGGATCGCCTACCGGGTGCCGGGTCCCGCGGAGCTGCCAGACCGGCTGGACGCCGTGCTCACCGTCGTGCACCTGCTCTACACCACCGGGCACACCGCGCCAGGCGGCGGCGGCCTGGTCCGCGACGATCTGGTCGACCGGGCGATCTGGCTGGCCCGCATGCTCCGCCAGCTGATGCCGGACGAGCCCGAGGTCCGCGGGCTGCTCGCGCTGCTGCTGCTCACCGACGCCCGCCGGGCGACCCGGAGCGCGCCCGACGGCCGCCTGCTGCTGCTGGCGGAGCAGGACCGCACGCAGTGGGACCGGCAGGCCATCGGCGAGGGGACCGCGCTGGTCCGCGAGGCGCTGCGGAGCGGCCGCCCGGGCCGGTTCGCGCTGCAGGCCGCGATCGCCGCGCTGCACGCCCAGGCGCCGAGCTACGCCGATACCGACTGGCGGCAGATCCTGCAGCTCTACGACCTGCTCGGCCGGGCCTGGACGTCCCCGGTGGTGACGCTCAACCGGGCGGTCGCGCTGGCCATGGCCGAGGGGCCCGAAGCGGGACTGGCCGCGATCGGTGAGCTGGAGCGGGACGGCCGGCTGGCCGGCTACCGGTACCTGCCCGCAGCCAAGGCCGACCTGCTGCGCCGCCTCGGCCGGCGGGACGAGGCGGCGCAGGCCTATCGCGCCGCCCTCGACCTCACCGCCAACCAGGCCGAACGCTCTTTTCTCCGGCACCGCCTGGCCGAAGTCACCGGGAACCAGCCGGGCAGCTGACGGCCTGGCCATCGCGGCGGGTGGCTGCCCGGCGGCGCGATGGAATACGCCCCATGGCACACTGGTTGCACCAGAAAAGCGTGCTCCGGGGTCGGTGAAACTCCGAACCGGCGGTGACAGTCCGCGACCCGGCCGCAGGCGCTAGCGCCCGCAGCCGGCTGACCCGGTGGAATCCCGGGACCGACGGTTAAAGTCCGGATGGGAGGCAGCACGCGCGCGCTGGCAGCCCTGCTGGCTGCCGTCTCGCGCTGGTGCGTCCGCGCACCCCCCGGAGCCGCAGCAGAACGGCCCGAGGAGAGGACACCGCGGATGTTCACCGGGATAGTGGAGGAACTGGGCGAGGTCATCGCCGTCGAGCTGCTGGCTGATGCCGCCCGGCTCACGGTGCGCGGCCCTGGGGTCACGGCGGATGCCCGGCACGGCGATTCGATCGCCGTCAACGGGGTGTGCCTGACGGTGACCGATTCCGCGGACAAGACCTTCACCGCCGATGTGATGGCCGAGACGCTGCGCCACACCAGCCTGGGCGCGCTCGCTCCCGGGTCGCCGGTCAACCTCGAACGCCCGGTCCAGCTCGGCGGGCGGCTGGGCGGGCACCTGGTCCAGGGGCACGCCGATGGCACCGGCGTCATCCTGGCCCGAACCCCCGGTGAGCGCTGGGATGTGGTCCGTATCGCTATGCCGCCCGGGCTGGCCCGGTACATCGTGCACAAGGGCTCGGTCACCGTGGACGGGGTCAGCCTGACCGTGTCCGCGCTCGGCGGCCCCGGCGCCGGGCCGTGGTTCGAGGTGAGCCTCATCCCGACCACGCTGGAGATGACCACGCTGGGCCGGCTGCAGCCGGGCGGCGAGGTCAACCTGGAGGTCGATGTGATCGCCAAGTACGTGGAGAGCCTGCTGGACAGCGCCCGGCCCGGGCTTACACCCGCCGGCCCGGCGCAGGCCGGAGTGCGGTCATGACCGGCGGCGCAGCCGCCCGGGGCGTGCGGCTGGACGCGGTCGACGCCGCTGTCCGGGACATCGCGGCCGGGCGGCCGGTGGTCGTGGTGGACGACGCGGGCCGGGAGAACGAAGGCGACATCGTATTCGCCGCCAGCAAGGCCACCACCGAGCTGATGGCCTTCACCATCAAGCACGCGCGCGGGCTGATCTGCGCGCCGATGCTGGGCCGCGACCTGGACCGGCTCCAGCTGCCCCAGATGACCAGCGACAACCAGGAGCACATGGGCACCGCGTTCACCATCAGCGTGGACGCCCGGGACGGCGTCAGCACCGGCATCTCGGCCGCCGACCGCGCCCGGACCGTGCGCACGCTGGTCGATTCGGCCACCGAGCCCTACGAGATCGTCCGTCCCGGGCACATCTTCCCGCTGCGCTACGCCGAGGGTGGCGTGCTGCGCCGGCCCGGGCATACCGAGGCCGCGGTCGACCTGGCCCGGCTGGCTGGGCTGGCCCCGGCGGGCGTGGTCGCGGAGATCTTCAACGACGACGGCACCATGGCCCGGCTGCCCCAGCTGCGCGCGTTCGCCGACGAGCACGGGCTGGCGCTGATCTCCATCGCGCAGCTCATCGAGTACCGGCGGCGCACCGAGCGGACGGTCCGCCGGGTGGTGGAAACCCGGCTGCCGAATGACCACGGCACCTGGCGGGCGCTCGGCTACCAGAACTCGGTGGACCAGGCCGAGCACCTCGTCCTGGTCCTCGGGGATCTCGGCGGTGGCCACGACGTGCTGGTCCGGGCGCACTCGGAATGCCTGACCGGCGACGCGTTCGGCTCCCGGCGGTGCGACTGCGGGACCCAGCTCGAGGCGTCCATGGCGGCCATCGCGGCCGAGGGCCGCGGCGTCGTGCTGTACCTGCGTGGGCACGAAGGGCGGGGCATCGGCCTGCTCAGCAAGCTGCGCGCTTACCAGCTGCAGGACGCGGGCGTGGACACCGTGGATGCCAACCTGGAACTCGGCCTGCCCGCGGACGCCCGGGAGTACTTCACCGGCGCGCAGATCCTCGCCGACCTGGGCGTGCACTCGGTCCGGCTGCTCACCAACAACCCGGACAAGCTCACCGGGCTGTCCGCGTTCGGCGTCGAGGTGACCGGCCGGGTCGCGCTGCCCACCGCGGCGACCCCGGAGAACCTCCGCTATCTGACCGTCAAGCGGGACCGGCTCGGCCATCAGATCGATGGGCTGCCCCCGGCGGCCGGTGGCGGTGCGGCCGGTGGCGGTGCGGCCGGTGGCGGTCCGGCCGGTGGCGGTCCGGTCAGCCGCGGGGGCAACGGTAGCGGGGCCAGCGGCGGGCCGGCCAGGCCCGCGGTACATCCGGCCGACGGCCTGGCCGGGGCGGTATGAGCGGCGCGGGGCGGCCGGCGTCCGCGGCCGTGGACGCGGCCGGGCTGACCCTGGCGATCGCGGCTACCCGCTGGCACGCCGAGATCACCGACACGCTGGTGGAGCGGGCGGTAGCCGCGGCCAAGGAGTGCGGGATCGACGACCCCCTGGTCGTGCGGGTGCCCGGCGCGGTGGAACTCCCGGTGGTCGCGGCCGAGCTGGCCCGCAGCCATCACGCCGTGGTCTGCCTGGGCGCGGTCATCCGCGGCGGCACCCCGCACTTCGAGTACGTCTGCGACGCGGTGACCTACGGGATCAGCCGGGTGGCGCTGGACGCGGGCAAACCGGTTGGCAACGGGGTGCTTACCTGTGACACGCTGGCCCAGGCCCGCGACCGGTGCGGGGGAGCAGGCAGTCACGAGGACAAGGGGCGGGAGGCGGTAGTGGCCGCGCTGGAGACCGCGCTCGTGCTGCGCTCACTGCGCGGCGCCGGCCCACGCCCGCACGGCAGGGGCCCGCAGCGACATTGACCTGGCGTGTGCACCCGGCCGATGATTCTCGTTGCACATGAAAGGTTCTGCTGTGCTATCCCTGGTTCTGCCCAAGGGCTCGCTGGAGCGGGCCACCCTCGAGCTGTTCGACGCCGCCGACCTGACCGTCCGCCGTTCCTCGGACCGCGACTACCACGCCTCCATCGACGACCCGCGGATCGAGCGGGTCCGGTTCCTGCGCCCGCAGGAAATCCCGTCCTACATCGAGCGTGGTCTGTTCGACCTGGGCATCACCGGCCGGGACTGGATCACCGAGACCGGCGCGGACGTGGCCTCGCTCGGCGAGCTGCACTACTCCAAGGCGACCACGGCGCCGGTCCGGGTGGTGCTGGCCGTCCCGCAGTCGGCGCCCTGGCAGTCGGTGACCGACCTGCCTGAAGGGGTCCGGATCTCCACCGAGCTGCCCGCGATGACCGCCCGCTACCTGGAGGCGAACGGGGTCAAGGCGATGGTCATCCCCTCGCACGGGGCGACCGAGGCCAAGGTGCCGGACATCGTGGACGCGATCGTGGACCTCACCGAGACCGGGTCCTCGCTGCGCCGCAACGGCCTGCGCGTCCTGGACACGCTGCTCACCAGCTACACCGAGCTGATCGCGAACACCGACGCGTACGCGGACGCGGGCAAGCGCTCCGCGATGGAGGACATCTCGCTGCTGCTGGCCGGCGCGATCCGGGCGCGGGGCAACGTGCTGCTCAAGCTCAACGTCCCGGCCGGCCAGCTGGCGGCGGTGACCGCCATGCTGCCCGCGCTGTCCTCGCCGACGGTCACCACGCTGGCCCAGGGCGGGATGAACGCGGTAGAGACCGTGGTGCCCAAGCGCGGCGTCAACACGCTCATCCCCGCGCTGCGGGCAGCCGGTGCCCGCGACATCCTGGAAATCCCCATTTCCAAGATCGTCGAATAGCCCACACCGTTCGTGATCATGACTTGAGGCCGAATCTATTCGACCCAAAGTCATGATCACGAGTTGCGGGCGCCAGCGGGTCAGGCGGCGGGCTGCCGGGGGTGCCGGGGGTTCGCTCGGGCCAGGCCAGGACAGGGCCGTGAGCGCGGAGGGTGACCGGGGAGCCTGCCGGGAACGAGCCGCTGCCCTGGGTACGGACGATCAGCGGCGGCAATCCCAGGCCGGCCGCAGGCTGCACGGTCAGCACCGTGTCGTGCCCGTGGTAGCCCGAGCCGGTCACGCGGCCAGCCAGCCCGGGCCCATCACCAGCCCGGGCGGGGACCCCGGTCCGCCCGGGGCCCTCAGCTGGGGCGGGGACGCCGGCTGGGACGGGGTCCGGGGTGGCGGGCAGCAGCTCGACCTGCTCGGGGCGGACCAGCACGGTGGCCGGGACGTGCGTGGTGACCCTGGCGTCGGCCGGCTCGACGGCGAGCGGACCGAGGGCAGTATCCACGGACGAGCCGTTAAGCATGCCCGGTATCAGGTTGGCGTCCCCGATGAACGCCGCCAGGTCCGCGTCCACCGGGTGGCGGTACAGCTCCTCGGGGGGCGCGCACTGCGCGATCCGGCCCTGGCGCAGCACCGCCACCCGGTCCGCGGTGGACAGCGCCTCGTCCTGGTCGTGGGTGACCAGCACGGTGGTGGTGCCCGCCGCCCGGAGCAGCTGCTGCACGTCGGCCCGGACACTGGCCCGCAGGTGTGCGTCCAGGGACGCGAACGGCTCGTCGAGCAGCACGATCCCCGGCTCGATGGCCAGCGCGCGGGCCAGCGCGACCCGTTGCTGCTGGCCGCCGGACAGCTGGTGCGGGTAGTGCCGGGCGAAGCCGGCCAGGCCGACCGCCTCCAGCAGCTGCCCGCTGCGCCGCCCCCGGCCGCGGCGGGGCAGCCCGAAGCCGACGTTCCCGGCCACCGTGAGGTGCGGGAACAGCGAGCCTTCCTGGGGCACGTAGCCGATCCGGCGGCGTTCGGGGAGCAGGAACCGGCCGGGCCCGTCGGCCACGGCCGGCCCGATCCGCACGGTGCCCGCGTCGGCGCGCTCGAAGCCGGCCAGCACCCGCAGCAGGGTGGTCTTGCCGCTGCCGGACGGCCCGAGAATCGCGGTCAGCGAGCCCGCCGGCACGTCCAGATCCAGGCCGGCCAGCACCTGGTGACGGCCAAAGGCCTTGTCCAGCCCGGCCACCTCGAGCTGGGTCATGTCGTCATCCTCCGCGCTGAACTGTCGAAGAACCGGCCCAGCAGGTAACTCGGGATCGCCGCGACCGCGATCATCACCAGGGCGAACGGCGCCGCCTGCCCGTAGGACAGGTTCGTTTCGTACACCCAGAACTGGGTGGCCAGGGTCGCCGCGCCGGTCGGGATCAGGATAAGCGTGGCGGTCAGCTCGGTGATAACGGACAGGAACACCAGGCAGAACGCGGCGGCCAGGCCCGGCCCGGCCAGCCGCAGGGTGACCCGGGCCAGCACGGCCAGCCGGGGCTGGCCCAGCGACCTGGCCACCTCGTCCAGGCTGGCCGGCGCGCGGGCCAGCGACGCCTTCACGCCGACCAGCGCAAGCGGGAAGAACATGATCGCATAGGCCAGGATCAGCAGCGGTGCGGTCTGGTAGAACAGCCCGCCCAGGTAGCGTTCGGTGAAGTAGGACAGGGCCAGCGCGACGACCACGCCGGGCAGCGCGAGCACCAGGTAGGTGCTGCGTTCCAGGACGTGCCGGGCCCGGCCCGGGTAGCGGACCGCCGACATGGCCACCGGCAGGGCCAGCAGCGTGGCCAGCGCGGCGGCCAGCACGCCGTAGGCGGCGGTATGCCCGGCCGCGTTCAGCACCGAGACGCCGGCCAGCGAGGGGCGGCCGCCCGCCACCATCCAGTAGATGCTCGCGCCGACCGGGACGCCCAGGGCCAGGCCGGCCAGCGCGGTGAAGCCAGCCAGCACCGGGATCGTGGCCCGGCCGAGCTCGTGGGGCGGGGCGACCCGCTGGGCCAGCGGGCCGGACCGGCTGACCCGGCCCCGGCCGCGGGCCCAGCCCTCGCCGGCCAGCACGGCCAGGCTCAGCAGCACCAGTACCAGCGACAGCGCGCAGGCCGCGGGTAGGCTGAACGCCTCGTTGATCTCGGTGAAGATCTCCGTGGTGAAGGTCTGGTAGCCGACGATCTCGAACGCGCCGTACTCGGCCAGCAGCACCATCGCCACCAGCAGGCAGCCGCCCAGGATCGCGCCGCGGGCCTGGCCCAGGGTGATCCGGGTGAACGTGCGCAGCCGGCTGGTGCCCAGGCTGCGGGCCACCTCTTCCTGGCCCGGGTCGGCGCCGCGCAGGCTGGCCGCGACCGGCAGGTAGACCAGCGGGTACACGGCCAGCGTCATGACCACGACGGCGCCGCGGAACCCCTGGATCCACGGCCACAGCGAGGCCCAGCCGAAGCTGACCACGAAGTCCGGGATGGCCAGCGGCACCACGATCAGCACCGCCCAGACCTTGCGGCCGGGCAGCCTGGTCCGCTCCACGCACCAGGCGGCCGCGGTGCCGAGCACCGCGCACAGCGCGGTGACCACGACCGTGAGCCGGACCGTGTTCCACAGCAGGTCCGCGGTGAGCGGGCGGAAGATCAGCCGCGCGTCGCCCCCCGCGCCGCTGCCGCTGGCCTCGATCAGCAGGAAGACCAGCGGGATGGCCAGCACCAGCGCGACGCCCACGGCGGCCGCGGTGAGCAGCCGTGGCTGGGTGCGCCGCCCCCCGGCCCGGCCCGGCCTGCGGGCTGGCCGGGGCGTGGCCGCCTGCGGCGCAATGACGGCGGGCGGGGCGGGCGTACCTGGCGGCATGGCCGTCACAGCAGGCCGGCCTGCCGGAGCAGGGCGATGGCCGTGGACCCGTCACCCAGCTCGGCGATCGTGATCGGGTTCGGCTGCAGCTGGGTGAACGGGGTCTCCGGCGCGGCCGTGGTCACGCCCGTGGCCAGCGGGTACTCGTAGCTCAGCGAATGGCCGCCGATGATCTCCTGGGCCGGCCGGCTGACCAGGAACGCGAGGAACTTCTGCGCGGCGGCCTGCTGCCTGGAGGACTTCAGCACGGCGGCGCCGGACACGTTCACCACGTAACCGGGGTCGCGGGGGGCAAAGTAGGCCAGCTTGGAGTGCATGCTGGCCGCGCCGATCTCGGCGCGCATCCGGTACCAGTAGTACTGGTTGATGATGCCGAACGCGGCGCTGCCCTTGTTCACGTCGCTGGCGATCGTCTCGTTGTCCGGGTAGATGTGCCCGGCCGCGTTCGCCTTGATCGCCGTCAGCCAGCGCAGCGTGGCTGCCCGGCCGTGCGCGCGGAGCACCGAGGTGACGATCGGCTGGAAGTCGGTCTCCCCGGCGGCCAGGGCCAGCTGGCCACGGTACTTCGGCTCCGCGAGCTGCATGACCGAGGTGGGCAGCTGGCGGGCGCTGATCAGAGCGGGGTTGTAGATGAGCACGCTGACCCGGGCGGACACGCCCACCCAGTCGCCCTGCGGGGAGCGGTAGCGGGCCGGGACCGCGGCCAGCGTGCCGGGCCTGACCGCCGACAGCAGCCCCTTGCCCTGCAGGTACTCCAGCGGGGGCGAGTTCTCGGTGTAGAACACGTCGGCGGGGGAGTGGCTGCCCTCGGTGGCGATCTGGTCGGCCAGCACGTCCTCGTCGTCGCTGCGCACGCTGACCGTGATCCCGGTCTTCTTCTCGAACGCCGACACCAGCAGGTCGGTGGTCTGCGGGTGCTGGCCGCTGTACAGGATGAGATGGGACTGCGTGCTGGCCGACCCGGACAGCTCGCCGCAGGCGGTCAGTCCCAGGCTGGCGGCCGCGGCCGCGGCCGCCACCATGGCCAGCCGGGGGAGCCGGGGGAACCGCCCCCATCGCCTCATGCGCACCAGTCACCTCTCTTGTCACGCCGCGGACGGACCGGCCGCACGGCCGGGCCCAGGGAACGCAGGGAAGCTTAGGCTAACCTAAGTGCTGGGGTGCCGGTGGGGGTCGGCCGGGGCGACGATGGCGCGGCACGCGGGCCGGAACGTACCCTGAAGCCATAATCCGGGCCGGCCTGGCCGGGGCGCCGGGGCGCCGTGGCCCGGCCCTGAGCCTGGGTCGGCGAGATGCACCGAGGTGAAGCGGTTGCGAGACATCCTGGACCCGATCGTGAAGTGGTGGGACACCGGCGAGGTGTTCGGCCTGGCCACCGTGGTGCGGACGTTCCGCAGCGCCCCCCGCGAGCCCGGAGCCGCGATGGCCGTGTCCGCCGAGGGTGAGGTCACCGGCAGTGTGTCCGGCGGCTGCGTGGAAGGGGCCGTATACGAGCTGGCCCAGGAGGTCTGCGCGAGCGGGCAGCCGGTCCTGCAGACCTACGGCGTCAGCGACGACGACGCGTTCGCGGTCGGCCTGACCTGCGGCGGGATCCTGCACGTGTTCGTGGAGCCGGTGAGCCGGGCGACCTTCCCCGAGCTGGCGGACGTGGTCGCCGCGATCAGGTCGGGCGAGCCGGTGGCCGTGGCTACCGTCATCGAGGGGCCGGGCCGGGTCGGCGCGCGCCGGGTTATCTGGGCCGGGAATGCCGGGCCGGACGGGGAGCCAGCGCAGCACACCGGGGCGACCGGCAGCCTGGGCGCTGGCGACCGGCTGGACCAGGCCGTGGATGACGACGCCCGCGGCATGCTGGCCCAGGGGCTGACCGGGGTCCGCCACTACGGGTCGCACGGCGAGCGGCGGGGCGACGAGCTCGCCGTCTTCGTGCACTCGTTCGCGCCGCCACCCCGGATGCTGGTGTTCGGGGCCATCGACTTCGCCGCGGCGGTCGCCCGGGCCGGCAAATTCCTCGGCTACCACGTCACCGTGTGCGACGCCCGGCCGATCTTCGCCACCCGGGCCCGCTTCCCGGAGGCCGACGACGTGGTGGTGGAGTGGCCGCACCGCTATCTGGCCCGGACCCCGGTGGATACCCGGACGGTGATCTGCGTGCTCACCCACGATCCCAAGTTCGACGTGCCGGTGCTGGAGGTGGCGCTGCGCACCCCGGCTGGCTATATCGGCGCGATGGGCAGCCGGCGGACGCACGAGGACCGGCTCGACCGGCTGCGGGAGGCGGGCCTGACCGAGCCCGAGCTGTCGCGGCTTCGCTCGCCGATCGGGCTCGACCTGGGAGCCAGGACCCCCGAGGAAACCGCGGTCTCGGTCGCGGCCGAGCTCATCCAGCTGCGCTGGGGCGGGTCGGGCCAGCCGCTCACCCTGACGTCGGGCCGTATTCACCACGGGTGAGCGGGCCGTCCCGGGTGGCCGGCCTGCTGCTGGCCGCGGGGGCCGGGTCCCGGCTGGGCCAGCCCAAAGCCCTGGTCGAGCTGGCCGGGGTCCGGCTGGTCGACCGGGGGGTGGCGCTGCTGCGGGACGGCGGGGCGCAGCCGGTCGTCGTGGTCACCGGGGCCGCCCCGGTCACCGTGCCCGGGGTGATCACCGTGGTCAACCCGGACTGGCCGGCCGGCATGGGCTCATCGCTGGCGGCCGGGCTGCGCGCGGTGCCCGGCGACTGCGCCGCCGCCGTGGTGGCCCTGGTGGACCAGCCCCTGGTCGGCGCGGCCGCGGTACAGCGGCTGATCCAGGCGTGGGACGGCGGCGCGGGGGTCGCGGTGGCCGCCTACCAGGGCCGGCCGCGCAACCCGGTGCTGCTGGCCCGTGAGCACTGGCCGGAGGTCATCAAGCTGGCGGCCGGCGACGTCGGCGCGCGGCCGTTCCTGCGCGCGCACCCGGATCTGGTCACGCTGATCGAGTGCGCTGACACCGGGCAGCCCGACGACCTGGACACGCCCGAGGACCTGGCCCGGCTGAGCGGGCTGGCCAGCCCCGGACGGCCGGCCTAGCCCGCGGCCGCAGACCCGGATGAGGGTGGGCGCTCGCCCGCGCTGACCTCGATGCCCCAGATGTGGGTCACGCTGTCGCCGGGTTCCAGCATGAGCAGGCCGACCCCGGAGGCAAACGCATTGGCCGGGCAGGTCATCGGCTCGATGGCCAGCGCCCGGCGCTGCCTGGCCGGTTCCAGGGTGTCACCGGTGAACACCTGGAGCCACTCGTATCCGGGCCCAGCCCACATGGCCACCTGCCGGCCCGGGCTGCTGAGCCGGGCCCAGGCCAGGCCGCTGCCGTCCCGGGCCAGGCCGGAGAGCGCGTGGTCCAGCCGGGTGGTGCCGACCAGGCGGGCGGCCCGGAAGTCGAACTCGGTGCCCGCCACGTCCTGGGGCTGGCCGGCCGGGATCCCGCGGTCCCCGCTGGGCTGCCACAGCCCGGCGGGCAGCAGCAGCTGGCACTCGTCAACCGCGGCGGCCCCAGTGGTCAGGTAGGGGTGCGACCCGGTGCCGTAGGGCGCGGCGGCCGTGCCGACGTTCCGCGCGCTCACGCTGACCCGCAGGCCCCGGGCCGCATCGACCTGGTAGGACGCGTCGAGTTCCAGGCAGAACGGGTAGCCCTGGTGGCCGAGCAGCACCAGCTGCAGGCTGACGCTGTCCGCAGTGTGCGCCGTGGCCGGCCAGCGCGACCAGCGGGTCAGCCCGTGGATCGCGTTCTGGTTGGCTGGCTCGGACAGGTCGAGCTGGTAGGCCTGGCCGTCGATCGTGTAGCGGCCACCGTCCACCCGGTTCGGCCAGGGGCAGAGCAGCTGGCCGGCCGCGCCCGGCGGCAGCATGTCCGGCTCGTAGCCGCTGATGGCCGGCTGGCCGCGGTATGACAGCTGGCGGAGCCCGGCGCCCAGTTCGGTGACCGTGGCCTGGTAGTCGCCGGCCGAGATGGCGAACTGCGTGCCGGTGCGCGGGACAGGCCCGCCGGTGAGCGAGGACATGATCAGCTTTCCTGCGGGAGGACGGGCCCGGGGACAGGATGCCGGGGGAATGGGCAGGTGACGCCCGAGTGCCGGCGGGGCTGCTTGGGGAGCGGGGGACCGTCAGCCCCGCCGGCACTTGAACGATAGCGGCCTGAGCCGCGCATGCGGGCGAAGTTCATCAAGCCCGGCCGTCCTGCACACACCTGTAACCTCTTGCAACTCATAGTTCTTACCTGGATACTCTGAGCGCTAAATCCCTGGTCAGCGGTGACGCATTGCTGGGTACCCAGCTGTCACACGAGCGTATCCGAGTGCCCCGGACGCTGCGCAGCTCAGCCCTGGCCATGCAACCGCCCGCGGGTGGCGGCCCGAATCCCCGGTGATGACATGTTCCCGGGCAGAAGGGACCGCGGAGCGGTGACTGTGCAGGCCGGTGTGGTGTGCCCGGAGTGCGCCGAGGAAGGCTGGCCCCGCCGGCACCTCGACGCGGAGCTCAGCGCCATGCTCGGCCGCCGGCTGGCCGAGCTGGGCTTCCTGGGTGACGACCGGGCCCCGTTCGACGACGTGCTCGGCCGGCTGGTCCGCGGGCCGGGCAAGCGGCTGCGCCCGGCCTTCGTGTACTGGGGATACCGGGCGGCCGGCGGAACCGGGGCCGGGCCCGGGGTCAGTGCGGCGCTGCGGGTCGGCTGCGCGGTGGAGTTCCTGCACGCCTGCGCGCTGATCTGTGACGACCTCATGGACGGGTCAACCGTGCGGCGCTGGGCCCCGGCCGCGCACGTGGCGCTGGCCGGGACACACGCCCGGCAGGGCTGGCACGGGGACCCCGGCCGGTTCGGCCAGGCCGCCGCCCTCGCCCTCGGCCTGCAGGCCTTCACCTGGGCGGACAGCGCCATCTGCGATGCCGGGCTGCCGCCCGGCGTGCTGCCCGGCGTGCTGCGCGTGTTCGCCGTGCTGCGCACCGAGGTGATCGGCGGGCAGTACCTGGACCTGGTCCAGGCCTGCCGGGGCGGCGCCGACCGGGCGGCCGCGCGGCGCATCGCCCAGTACAAGTCGGCCCGGTACACGGTCGAGCGGCCGCTGCAGCTGGGTGCGGCCGTGGCCGGCCTGCCCGCCCCGGACGCAGCCGGGTTCCTGTCCGGCTACGGTCTCCCACTGGGCGAGGCGTTCCAGCTCAGGGACGACATCCTGGGGGTGTTCGGCGACCCGGCGGAGACCGGCAAGCCGACCGGCGAGGACATCCGGGAGGGCAAGCAGACCCTGCTGCTGGTGCTGGCCCGGGAGCTGGCTGGGCCGGCCGAGCGCCGGGCCATCGACCTGGCGGCCGGCCATCCGGGGGCGTCCGACAGCGAGGTGATGGGCGCCCGCAAGGCGCTGGCCGGGTGTGGCGCGCTGGACGCGGTCGAGCGCGAGATCAGCAGGCTCACCGGCCAGGCCCGGGCGGCCGTGGCCGCCGAGCCCGGCCTGCCGCCCGCCGCCCGGTCGGCGCTGCTCGGGCTGGCCGCCGAGACCACCCGGCGGGGCCGCTGACGTGGCCGGGCGCACCGTGGTCATCGGTGCCGGGCTGGCTGGCCTGGCCGCCGCGATCCACTTGGCCGCGGCGGGCCGCGAGGTCACCGTGCTGGAAGCGGGGGATGGTCCCGGCGGATGCTGCGGCACCGCGACGGCCGGGGGATACCGGTTCGACACCGGGCCCTCGGTGCTGACCATGCCCGGCGTGCTGGCCGACACGGTCGGCGCGGCCGGGGAGGAGCTGAGCAGCTGGCTGCCGCTGGCCCGGCTCGACCCGTACTACCGGCTGGCCTTCCATGACGGCTCGCGGCTCGACGTGCTGGCCGGCGCGGACCGGATGGCCGCCGAGGTGCAGCGGCTGGCCGGCCCGGCGGAGGCCGGCCGCTACCTGCGTTTCCGGGACCATCTGGGGCGGCTTCTGGACGCCGAGTGGGAGCCGTTCGTGACCCGGGACTTCACCCGGCTGGCCAGCATGGCCCGGCCCGGCCAGCTGGCCCGGCTGATGCGGCTGGTCCAGCTGGGCGGGCTGCGCCGGATGAGCCGGCTGGCCAGCCGCTATCTCACTGACTGGCGGCTCATCCGGGCGCACACCTTCCAGGCGCTATACGTCGGGCTCGACCCCGCCCGGGCGCTGGGCATTTACGCGGTTATCGCCGCGATGGACACGATCGGGGGTGTGTACATCCCGCGTCGGGGCGGGATGCACGCGGTGCCCCGCGCGCTGGCCGACGTCGCGGTCAAGGCCGGGGCCGAGGTGTGCTACCGCAGCCGGGCCAGCCGCGTGCTGGCCGACGGCTCCGGGGTGACCGGCGTGGCCCTGGCCGGCGGCGGCCGGCTCGCGGCATCCAGCGTGATCATGACCGGTGACCGGCCCGCCGCGCACCGGGACCTGCTGCCGCGCGGCGCCGCCGACTGGCGGGTGAGCCGGCCGCGCTTCGCCCCCTCGTGCCTGGTGGCGCACTTCGGGCTGGACCACCCGCTGCCCGGCCAGGCCCACCACACGCTGCACCTGAGCCGCGACTGGGACGCCACATTCGAGGCGCTGACCAGGCGTAACGACATCCAGCCGGGGCCAGACCCCAGCCTGCTGGTCACCGCGCCCAGCCACGACCCGCAGGCGGCGCCGGCCGGGCACGCCACGCTGAGCGTGCTGGAACCGACGGCCAACCTTCTCGGCGGGCACGACTGGGCGGCCACCACGCCGTGGCTGCGGGACCGGCTGCTGGCCCGGCTGGGCCGGCTCGGCTACGGTGACCTGGCCACGGCCCAGGCCGAGCTGCTCGTGGACCCGCCCGGCTGGGCATCCCGCGGGCACTCCGCCGGTACCCCGTTCGGCCTCGATCACCGGCTGGCCCAGACCGCGTGGTTCCGGCCCGCCATCACCGCCCGCCGGGTGCCCGGCCTGCACTTCGCCGGGGCCGGGACGGTGCCGGGGATCGGCGTGCCCATGGTGCTGGTATCCGGGCGGCTGGCCGCCCGCGCGGCCCTGGGCGAGCGCCGGTGACCGGGCTGAGTGAGGTGTCCGGGCTGAGTGAGGTGTCCGGGCAGCGGTTGTGGCCCCCGGCGGGCGGGCCAGGCCAGCCGGGACCGTACCGCCCGCACACGCTGACCGCCGCCTACGAGCGGTGCCGGCAGCTGAACCGCCGCCACGGCACCTCGTACTACCTGGCGACCAGGCTGCTGCCGGACTGGAAACGCCCGCACGTGCACGCCCTCTACGGCTTCGCCCGGTACGCCGACGAGATTGTGGACGCTTTCGGTGACAGTCATCCCGAACAGCGGGCCACCGCGCTCGCTGACTGGGGGGAGCGCTTCTTCGCCGCGCTGGACGAGCAGTCCTGCGCCGATCCGGTGCTGGCCGCGGTGGTGCACACGGTCCGTTCGTTCGGCATCGACCGGGCCGACTTCCGGGCCTTTCTGGCTTCCATGGCGATGGACCTCACCGTGACCCGCTACCCGGCCTACCCCGATCTGCTGAACTACATGGAAGGATCAGCCGCCGCGATCGGCACCATGATGCTGCCCGTGCTGGAGTCCGCGGACCCGCCGCGTGCCCGGGAGCCCGCCCGCCAGCTGGGGCTGGCCTTCCAGCTCACCAACTTCATCCGGGACGTGGCCGAGGACCTGCACCGCGGCCGGGTCTACCTGCCGCTCGCCGACCTGGACCAGTTCGGGGTGACCCCGGCCGACCTGGCCCGCGCGGAGCCGACGCCCGCCGTCCGTCAGCTGCTCGCCTTCGAGTGTGACCGGGCCCGCGCGCACTACCAGGCGGCGCTGCCCGGTGTGGCGCTGCTGGTGCCCTCGTCACGTCCGTGCGTCCGGGCGGCGCTGGAGCTGTACGGCGGCATTCTTGACGAGATCGAGAGCTCCGGCTACCGGGTGCTGCGCCGCCGGCTCCGGCTGCCCCGCCGCCGCCGGGCGGCCATCTTCGCCCGTCATCTGTCCGCCGCGGCCCGGGCCACCCGCGCGGAACGGCGGGTCGCGGTGCGGCTACCCGGGCTATGAACCCGGCGGCGCGGAGCCTGCTCGGGCCGGTGTTCACGGTGAGTGGCGCGGCCCGGCGGCTCGGCATCCCCGCGGCAACCCTGCGGACCTGGGAGCGGCGGCACGGGATCGGCCCGTCCGGGCGCAGCCCGGGCGGGCACCGCCGGTACACCCCCGATGACCTGGCGCGGCTGCAGGCCATGCGGACCCTGGTAACCAGCGGGGTGCCCCCCGCCCAGGCGGCCGCGCTGGCCACGCTGCCCGACGCGGCCGGTCCGGCCGGCCCGGCTGGCCAGCGCCAGGCCACGGCGCTGCCCCCCGCGGCCGCGCTGATCGAAGCCGCGCTGAAGCTGGACGCACCGCTGCTGTATTCGATGCTCGGGGACGCCTTCGCCGGGCACGGCGTCTCGGTCAGCTGGCAAGGGCTGGCCGTGCCTGCGCTGCGTGAGTTCGACCGCCCGGCCCCGCAGGCCGCCGGGCACGTGGCGGCCGAGCACATGCTGTCCGGCTGCCTGCTGGCCGCCCTGCTGCACGTGATCACCCGGGCGCCGCCCGCCCGCAGTGCCCGGGCGGTGCTGCTGGCCTGCGCCGCGGAGGAACAGCACGTGCTGCCGGTGTACGCGCTGCACGCGGAGCTGGCAGGCCGTGGTGTGGATGTGCGGCAGCTCGGCAGCCGGGTGCCGCGCCAGGCACTGGCCCACGCGGTGCGCGCGGTGCACCCCGCGGCGCTGTTCGTCTGGGCCCAGACGCCCGCGACGGCCCGGCCGGAGCTGTTCGACAGGCTGCCGCCGCTGCCCCGGATCGTGGTGGGCGGGCCGGGCTGGGCGGCCGGCCCGCCGCGGGCGCCAGTCAGGCTGGTCGGCTCGCTGGACGGCGCGGCCGACCTGCTGGCTGGCTGCGCCAGCGCCCCGTGACTCCCCCGGGCGGGCCGGCCCCACCGCCCGCGAGACGACCGCCTCAGCAAAGGAGCCCCGATGCCCGGACCCGACGCGCCTGTCGTGCTGGACGCCATGGGCGGTGACCGTGCACCAGGTGAGCTGGTCGCCGGGGCGGTCGCCGCGGCGCGGCAGCATGGTGCCCGGATAGTGCTGGCCGGTCACGCACCCCGGCTGCGGCGCCTGCTGGCCGGGCACGGCGCGGCCGGCGAGATCGGCGTGGTGCACGCCCCCGAGGTCATCCCCATGGGTGACAGCGGGGTCGCGATGCGGGCCAACCCCGCGACCAGCATCGCCGCCGCCTGCCGCGTGCTGGCCAGCGGCCAGGCGGCCGCCGTGGTGTCGGCCGGGTCGACGGGCGGGACCGTCGCTACCGCGCTGGCCACGCTCGGCTGCGCGCCCGGGGTGCTGCGGCCGGCCATCGCCGTGCTGCTGCCCACCGGGCGGGGCCGCACGGTGCTGCTCGACGCCGGGGCCACCGCCGACCCGACCGCCGCGATGCTGGCGCAGTTCGCGGTCCTGGGCAGCGCCTATGCGGCCGCCCTGCTCGGCGCCGGGCCGCCCACCGTCGGCCTGCTCACCATCGGGTCAGAGCCGGGCAAGGGAAACCGGCTGGCCCGCCGGGCCCAGCCGCTGCTGTGCGCCGCACCGGTCCGGTTCATCGGCAACGTGGAGAGCCGGGATGTGCTGGGCGGGGCGGCCGACGTGGTGGTCACGGACGGGTTCACCGGGAACGTCGTGCTCAAGGCCATCGAGGGCAGCCTCCGGCTGGCCGTGACCGAGACCCGGGCCGCGCTGGCCGCGGGCCCGCTGGGCGCGGCCGCCTGCCTGGCCAACCGGCACCGGCTGCGCCGCGTCGCGGACCGGTTCGACGCCGATGCCCAGGGCGGTGCGGTGCTGCTCGGCCTGGCCGGCACGGTGGTCATCGCCCATGGCGCGGCCCGGGCCCGCGCCATCACCCGGGCCTGCCTGCTGGCCCGCGAGCTGGTCCAGGCCGGGATCCCCGGGCGGGTGGCCGGGCTGGCCGCGGGCACGCCGGCCGGGGCGCGGCGGTGACCACGCGGACCGGGGAGCGCGGCGCGGTCCGGCGGCCGCCGGCCGGGGGAGCGGGCGGGTCAGGCCGCGCGCAGCGGGTCGGCGCCATTCCAGGAACCGGCCGAGGCGTAGGGGGTGAACCGGGCGAAGCATTCCTCGGCGAACCAGTCCTCGGCGCGGGTGCGGAAGATCACGGCCTGGTGCGCCCCGGGCGCGTACGCGAAATCACGGATCGCCGCGGCGTCCCGCCACAGGCTGAACGTGGCCTGCCGGGCCAGCGGCCACTCCCCGGCCGCGACCGCAGCCAGGCAGCCGTCCGCCGCGGCCAGCGAATGATCCACGGCGGGCACCGCGCGGTAGAAGCGGCGCAGCCGCCGGGCCCGGATGGCCGCCCGGGTGAGGACGGCCACTGGCCTGCCCGGGGGCACAGGCCGCGGCGTGAGGCCGGCGAACGGGTCGCGGCCGCCCCACTGCCCATGACCGCCCGCGTAACCGAGCCGCACCGACCAGGTTTCCTGGCCGGCCTCGCGCCACCGGGCCGGGATCGGCGACCCGGCCAGGAACTCCTCCAGCGCCGCGTCGTCGTCCCAGACCGCGAACAGGGCCCAGCGCCGCAGGTCGGCGCCCAGGCCCATACCGCTGCCCCGGCCGGTGCCGAGCAGCTTGCTGAACCGCAGCCCGCTGGTCCGGGTGAGCACCGGCCGGTCGAAGGCCATCCGGCTGGCCGCCGGCCAGGCGTGCCCGGGCGGGTAGCTGGTGAGGTGGAAAGAAGCAATCATGACTGACTCCTGGCTGGCCGCCGCGCTGGCCGGCTATCTGCTGGGTTCCATCCCGGTGGCGGTGCTGGCCGCCCGGGCCCGCGGCTTCGACCCGCGACAGGTGGGGGACCGCAATCCCGGGTTCTGGAACATGAAGGAGCAGCTGGGCTGGGCCGGCGCCATCCCCGTGCTGGCTGGGGACACCGTCAAGGGGACCCTGGCCGGGCTGGTCGGGCTGGCCGCCGGGGGCGTGGCGGCCGGGTACGTGGCAGTCGCGGCGGCCATGATCGGGCACGCCTGGCCGGTGTTCGCCCGGCTGCGCGGCGGGCGCAGCGTGCTCACGTTCGCCGGCGGATTCGCGGTGCTCTGCCCGCCCGCGTTCGGCCTGGGCGTGCTGCTGTGCGCTGGCCTGGCCCTGCTGACCCGATCGTTCGCGGCCGGGGCCCGGGTTGCGGTGTTCGCCGCGCCGCTGCTGCAGCTGCTGTTCGCGCCGGCCTGGGAGGTCGCGGTCACCGGGGCGCTGATGTCACTCATCGGGCTCCGCTTCGGGATGGCCGCGCTGGCCCGGCGGCGCCGCTCGCCGGGGACCTCCTGACCGGGTAGCTGCGCCCGCGCCAGCTGCGCACCGGCCACAGCGCCGCTCCGGTCAGCCGGAGGAAGATGGCCAGGTCGGCCGCGGGCGAGCAGCACAGCCCCGGGCCTGGCCGGGTGTAGCTGTGCCGCAGCGGGCCGAGCAGCGCCGCACGCAGCGCGAGCAGGCCCAGGTCCAGGGCACCAGGCCGGCCCGCAGCCAGCCGGGCCAGCGGCAGCGCCATGGTCAGCCCGAGCACGGCCAGGTCGGCGGCCTGCCAGCCGGGGGAGGTGACGTCCGGCATCGGCAGCGAGCGGGCCCACTCCCGCCACAGGTCCGCCGCGGAGCTGTGCATGTCGACCTCGAGCAGGTCCCGGCCGTCCAGGAAGCCGACCCGCCAGCCACGCCGGGCGAGCGCCCGGGCCAGCGCGATGTCATCGGTCAGGTGGGCGCGGGCCAGCCCGAAGCCACCCTGGGCGGCCAGCGCGGCGCGACGGGCCAGCAGACACTGGCCGTTCACCACCAGCCGGTGCGGTGGCGGCTGCCGGGCCGGGCCGATCGGCCCGAACCGGTAGACCAGCGTGGCCAGTGCCGAAGCGTGCAGCGCCTGCTCCGCGGCGCTCCCGCAGCGGAACCGGGGACCCGCGCTGACCAGGTCGAAGGGCCCGGCCCGGGCCGCGCTCAGCAGAGCCGCGGCCAGCCCGGGCCGGGGGCGGGCATCGGCGTCCAGAGCCAGCACCCACCGGCCGGTGGCCTGGTCCAGGCCCTGCTGGAGCGCCCACTGCTTGCCGACCCAGCCGTCTGGCAGCGGCTGCCCGGTCAGCACCCGGGCACCGGCCTGGCGGGCCAGGGCGGCGGTCCGGTCGGAGGACTCATCGTCGACCACGATCACCTCGCCGACCCCCGGGTCGGCCCGGGCGGCCAGGATCGCGGGCCGGATCCGGGCTTCCTCGTCGCGCGCGGGGATGATAACCGACACGCTGTCCGCCGCCGGGCCGGGTGCCGGGCCATCCAGGATCGGCCCGGCCGGGGCTGGTCCAGCCGGGCCCGGGCCAGCCGGAGGCCGCAGCGGAGGCCGCATTGCCCGGCCCCGGGCCAGCCGGATGGCCACCACGGCCGCCGCCACCGCCTGGGCGGCGGTGATCCCGCCCGCCAGCCCCGGCCGGAACGCCGGCCGCATCAGATCAGGCCCTTCGCGAAGTCCTCGGCGACCAGGCTGGCCACGATGCGCGCCCCGGTGAGCACGAGCGGCAGCCCGCCGCCCGGGTGCACCGAGCCGCCGACCAGGTACAGCCCAGCGAGCGGCCCCCGGTTGCCGGGCCGCCGGAACGGGGTCAGCCGCCCGTTGTGCGAGGTCCCGTAGATCGAGCCCTGCCATCCGTCGTAGCGCTGCTCCAGGTCGGCCGGGGTCAGGGTCTCGGTGAACAACAGCCGCCCGCGGATGTCCAGACCGGCCGCGGCCAGCTTGTCCAGCAGCTGGCGCTGGTACTCCGCGGGAGACCAGCGCCAGCTGCTTACCGGGCCGGATGGCACGTTGACCAGCAGCACCAGGTTCTCGTGCCCGGCCGGGGCGGCCGCCGGGTCCTGCACCGCCGTGCAGCCCAGGTAGATCGTCGGGTCTGCGGGTGGCTGGCGGTGGCGGAAGATGTCCGCGAACTCGGCGCGGTAATCGGCCGAGAACACCACGTTGTGCTGGGCCAGGCCCGGGGTGGGGCCGCGCACGGCCGCCAGCACCAGGAACCCGGACGAGGACGGCCCGAGCCGGCCGATGCGCCGGCGCATGGCCCGGTCCGGGTACAGATCCCGGTACAGCCGGGCGGCGTCGGCCCCGCTGACCACCACGTCGGCGGGCACCCGCTGGCCGGCCGCGAGCACCCCCGTCACCTGGTTCCCGGTGGCGAGCACCCGGGTCACCGGGGTCCGGGTGTGCACCTCGACACCCAGCTCGGCCAGCAGCCGGGCCAGCGCATCGCGCAGCCGGGCCAGCCCGCCCAGCACGTACCACGCGCCGTGCGTGTGCTCCAGGTACGGGATACAGCCGACCGCGGCCGGCGCCCGGTACGGCGACGAGCCGGAGTAGGTCGCGTACCGGCAGGCGTACTGGATCAGCCGGGGATCGGAGAAGAACCGGCCCGCGTGGCCGGCCAGGGTCTGCCCCGGTGCACTGGCCACCAGGTCGGCCAGCCTGGCCTGGCGGGCCCGCAGCGCGGCCAGGTCCAGCGGCCCGCTGAGGAATGCCCGCTCGCTGGCCGCCCAGCAGCGCTCGCCCCACCGCACATAGCGGCGCCAGGCCCCGCCCTGGCCCGGGGCGAACCGCTCGACCCCGGCCTCCATCTCGGCCAGATCGCTGCGCGCGTCCAGCACGCTGCCGCCGGGAAAGCGATAGCGGCACACCGGGTCGACCGGGACCAGGGTGACCAGGTCGCCGAGCTTGCGGTCGGCCTCGGCGGCCAGCTCGGCGAACAGCCCGGGCAGGGTCAGCAGGGAGGGGCCGATGCCGAAGGTGAAGCCGTCCCGCTGCACCTCGGTCAGCTTGCCGCCGAGCTCGCCGCGCCGCTCGAACAGCCGGACCCGGTGGCCCCGGGCGGCCAGCCTGATCGCGGCGGCCATGCCGCCGACCCCGCCGCCGATCACCGCCACGTCACGCATGTGGTCGCACCCTCCTGGTCCCGGCCCAGGCGAGAGCGGCCGGGACGGCCATGCCCACCGCCCCGGCCACGGCCACGGCCCGGCCATCCGGGAAAACCGCCGCGAAACCTACCGTCTCCATCACGCCCAGCACCGTGTAGGTGGCCAGCAGCCCACGGTCCCGGCGCCGCCGCTTCGGCCCCAGCGCGGCCTCGAACAGGACCATCAGCAGCACCGACACGAGCAGCCAGCCGGCGAAGTTGGTCAGTGGCACCCCGTGGTAAGGCCCGGGGTGATCCCAGTGCCAGGCGCCAGCCTGCAGCATCTGCGGGTCCAGGAACAGGTCCCAGGCGGTCAGGGCAACCGCACCGGCCAGCACCCGGCCGGCCCGCCCACGGCCGATGCCACAGCCCACCCGGTAGCTGGGCAGGCCCATGGCCGCCCAGGCCAGCGGGACGACCAGCGGCACGGTGGCGGCCGACGGGTGCAGCAGCCCGGTGTAGCGGTAGCCGCCGAACGGGAACCCGGTGCGCGTCCCGGCCCATTCGGCGAGCAGCCCGAGGGTGAAGCCGGCCGCGGCCGCGGTCCCGGCGCGGCGCCAGCCCGCCCAGGCCGCGGTGAAGCAGAGGCTGGTCAGGGCGAGCAGCGCGACGATCAGCGTGATGTACAAGACGACCTGGCCGGCCCGGGACGAGGCCACCTGGGCCACGGCCATGGCGGCCAGCAGCGCCCAGCCGAGCCGGCCGGCCGCGGTGGCCCCGGCTGCTGCCTGCGCTGTCCCGGGCGGAGGCGGACCGGGCTGGAGCGGACCGGGCTGAGCTGGACCGGGCTGAGCTGGACCGGCCCGGGCGGCGGCTCCGGGTGACGGGTCCGCCCCCGGCGCCACGGCCTGCTGATTGCCCGCCATCTTGTTGGTTACCCCGCATCCAGGTTGAATGGCCTTCCGGGGGCCGGGCCAGTGGACGCCCACGCCCCCCGATACAACACGGTCTGGCCGGGGATTAGGTCATGGCGGATGAGGTCGGGTTCAGCGTAGGGACGGTGGCCCGCCGTCTTGGGGTCGCGCCCTCGACGCTGCGCACCTGGAACCGGCGGTACGGAATCGGTGCCCAGGAACTCAGCCCGGGGCGGCACCGGCGGTACACGGCTGACGACATCAGCCGCCTGGAGCACATGCAGAAGCTGATCCTGAGCGGCGCGTCCCCGGCCGATGCCGCCCGGGTGGCGCTGTCCGCTGGGCTCCCGGCCGCCCCGGACGGGAAAGACGGCCTGCCGGTGGCCCGGCCGGGACCAGGTCACGGCGCTGGCGGCCAGCGCATCTCGCTGCCCGGGGCCACGCCCGCCGCGCGCGGCCTGGCCCGGGCCGCCCTGGCGCTGGATGACGGCCTGATGACGGAGATCATCGAGGCCGGGCTGGCCCGGGACGGGATCATCGGCACCTGGCAGGACCTGCTCGTGCCGGTGCTGACCGGGATCGGTTCCCGGACCGCGCACACCGGGAACTGCATCGAGGCCGAGCATCTGCTGTCGGCGGTCATCATCGGCGCGCTGGGCGGCCGGCCGGCCGCCGCCCCGGCACGGCCAGACCACCGGGCCGTGCTGCTGGCCTGCGCCGAAGGAGACCAGCACAGCCTGCCGCTCTATGCGCTGGCCGCGGCGCTGGCCGAGCGCGGTGTCCGGGCCCGGATGCTCGGCGCCGACCTGCCCTACCGCTCGCTGGCCGCGGCTGTCCGGCGGTCCGGCCCGGCTGCGGTTTTCCTGTGGTCCCAGATCGCGTCGAGCGGGGACCCGGCGTCCCTGCCCGCCCTGCGGCCGCGGCGGCCGGGTACCCGGCTGCTGCTGGGCGGCCCCGGCTGGCAGCGTGACCGTATTCCAGGCGGAGCGCGGTTCACCGGGTCGCTGACCGCGGCGGTGGCCGAGGTCATGGCGGCTCTCGGCCGCGGCTGATCCCGGCTGGCTGCGCGCCGCGGGTGACCCCGGCTGGTTACCGGCTGCGGCTGGCCCCGGCGGCCGGCGCGCGGCGGCCCGGTCCCGCCGCCCGGCTGGCTGCGCCCCAGTGGCAGCCGACCTCGTGCGCCGTCGGGTCTGGTCCCGCCGCACTTCCCTACCTCCCGGTACCTGCCCGGCTCGGCTTGCATTCAGCTCACCTGGGTTGTCATCCAGTTCATCTGTGTTCGGGTGGGGGCCCGCGCCCGGTTGCATTCACCGTGCCCGTAGGCTATGAATAACTTTTGAATCAATTTGGCGGCAAGCGGCACCGCCGCCGTCAGGCAGGCGGCGCCGCGGCAGCGGACGCCGCCGGTCAGGAATGGTGATGGCAGCGGCAAGCGCAGACCGGTTCCGGGAACTCGGCGCCCGGCTGGCCGGGGCCCAGGACAACGTGTTCGCGGACTGTTACGCGGAACTCGGGCCAGTGCTCCGGCGCTATCTGCGCGGGCGGGTCCCGGACGCCGACATCGATGACGTCGTGCAGGTGGTGTTCGTCGAGGTCTGGCGGTACCGGAACCGCTTCGACCCGGGACGCAGCCTGGAAGCCTGGGTGCTGACGATCGCGCGGCGGCGGGCCATCGATCACCTCCGGGCCCGGTCCCGGGACATGCTGCCGCTGGAGGACGCCGGCGTGGTGCCCGGGCCGGACGGGCGGGACATCGCCAGCCGCGTCGAGCAGTCACAGGACATGCTGGTGGCCCTGGCCCGGCTGCCCGGCCCGCAGCGCGAGGCGATCGAGATGGCCTACTACGCCGACCTGACCCAGCGCGAAATAGCCGAGCGGCTGGACGTCCCGCTGGGCACGATCAAGGCCCGCACCGCACGCGGCCTGCGCCGGCTGAGCGCCCTGGTCCCCGCGCCGGTACTGCCGTGACCGGCCAGGGCTAGCGCGGCGGGGTCAGCGAGCCGCTGCGGATGGCCTCGGCGGCCAGCACGCCGAACAGGTAGAAGTACGCGGCCTCTTCATTCTCGAAGGTGCGCACCTCGTGCCGGGCCCCATCGGCCGCGCTGAATACCTCGAAGCCATCCTCGGTGCGCAGCAGGCACATCGCCCCGTCGGCCTCCTGCTCCAGTGCATAGGCGGACCGCGGGATGGCGGCCAGGTCGGCGAGCTCGCAGAAGATCGTCCGGGTACGCACCCGCTGCTTGCGCGCGGACCGGCGGCCGAAGTAGCTTCGTGGGCCGCCGGGGACGGTCGGGGCGTCCGCGGCGGCGCCGGGTCCCGCCTGCTCGCGGCCAGCCGCGCCGGTGGCCTCGGGCGGGGCCGTTGGGCCGGTGCCGCCCCGGCTGGTCGGGCTGGCGGCGGTCGGCACGCCCGGGCCAGCCGGCGGATAGGGCGACCGGTTGCGATTCCACCCTGCCAGTGGGTCGTTGCGGTGCGCGCCGTTGCCGTTCCGGCTGTGGCCCGCGCTGCCCGGCGCGCCGTTGCCGGTCCAGGTCTTGCTGGTCAGCGGGTCCTCGCGGTGGGCGCCGTTGCGGTTCCGGCTGTGGCCCGTGCTGCCCGGCGTGCCGTTGCCGGCCCGGCCATTGCTGGCCGGCGGGTTACCGCCGCGCCCGGTGCCGAAGCGGGGGGCGGTACCGGTGCCATTCCAGGCCCCGGCCGGCGTCACCCCCGGATCGCCCGGGTAACCCGGCCCGGCGTCCCGGACGGGTACGGCGGGTGGCGCCAAACCAGCCGCCGGGGCGGGCGGATACTGCTCCCCGCTGTACGGATAGGAGGGCATCGGCGGTGCCGTGGCGGCGGCCTCGGCAGGAAGGAAGCCCTTCTCCACCTTCTCCTCGGTAAGCCCGGTCACCTCGTCGCGCGGCGTCAGCAGCTCGAAGACGCCGCGGTCCACTTGCCAGTAACCCAGCTCCCTGGCCCGCTGGCCATCCTGGCCCAGATACGCGATGTGCAGGCGATCACCCAGGTCATCCACCACCAGGCACGGTTCGCCGTGGAAGCTGCCCATCGGCCGCGACTCCCACAGCGCGTCGGCCTCCGCCCGGATGATGCGCTTGCGCCAGTGCCCCGGGGCGGGCTCGAAGCCCAGCCCTTCCGGCGGTGGGCACGCGGCGAACAGGACCACATCGGAGTCGGTGGGCCCGATCCCGGCCTCGTAGGGCACCCCGCGGTACGTGGCCATCTGCCGGAAGCGCATGGTTCACCGCCCCCGGGACGGGCGCAACCAGGACTGCCCGTCGTAGCGGGCGATGAATTCCGCACCACCCGGCACTATCCGGTGAATCTCCGCCCCCACCGGCACCGGGATCGGCAACGTGTAGAACTCAGGGACCGGTGTGCGGGCCGGGCCGGCCGCGCTGTCTACGGGCGGCGGCGCCAGCGACGCGTCCATGTCCAGGGCCGGCCAGCGCATGACGTATATCTCCGCCAGTTCGGCGGTGAAGTCTGATCCCTCATAGCCCAGGTTCAGCGCCTGGTAGAAGTCGGCCGGGCCGCGGAAGGCGCAGTCCATTGTTCGGTACACATACCCAGCGATCACTGAACGCCGCCCGGTGAGGTAAGGCTCGACCAGGCGCGGCGGGATGACCTTCTGCATTGGCGTGCCCGGCTCAATGATCCTGACCATGTGCTCAGCCTGCGTCACACGCTCCCCTCCGGTCGTCCTGCGGTGCAGTCCAAAAGCCTCTCATACGCCGATTTCACCCTCAACTGCTTCGCTCGCAGTGGCCGGATCAGCCGATGTGAGCGATGGCACGCCGCCGCCGGGCTGGCCGTGCTCTGCGATCGCCGGGCCCGGCGGTGGGGCTGGCGCCTCGGGGTGCCGGCCGGGTCAGCCGACCACGGGCCGGGCCGACGCGGCGGCCACCAGCATGGAGCCGTTCGTGCACCATGAGGAGCCCCCGCGCCGCGGCTGAGCAGCCTGCCGGCGGCTCTATGATCGAATGGTGCACCCGCCAGGGCGGGTGCCGCCGCAAGATCACGGACTACGGCTGAAGTGCAGGGGTTTGCCGCATGCGTGGGCTGAACGCGGCCGAGTCGCAGTTCTCTGCCGATGACGGGGCCGCTGACCCGGTGGTTTCGGCCGCGCTGGCTGCGTACGCGGCTGGCCAGGGCAGCGAGTTCGCCGCGCTGACCGCGCTGGCCCGGTGCCGGCTGCTGGTCCCCGTGGTCGCGGTGCTGGCCGAGGCGGAAGACGCGCCGACCGATGACCCGGCTCCGGCCGGGGAGCGGGTCCAGACCGGTGCCCGGGTCCCCGCGGGCGACAAGGCGGGCGGGCGTCCGGGCGACAAGAAGGGCGGCAGTTCGGGCGACAAGGCGGACGACGGCGCGGGTGATCCGGGCCTGACCGCGGGGCTGCGCCGGGAGAAGTCCACCGAGATGGCGCTGCCCACGCTGATCGGGCGGGACGGCCGTCCCGCCGTCATCGCCTTTACCAGCCTGGACGCACTCACCCGGTGGCGGCCGGACGCACGCCCCGTGCCGGTCCCGGCGGCCAGCGTGTGGCTGGCGGGCATCCAGGACGCCAGCGCCGTGGTGATCGACGTGGCCGGCCCGGTCCCGGTGGCGGTGGACGGTGCGCGGCTGGCGGCGCTGGCTGCGGGCCGCCCCGTGCCCATGCCGCACCAGGACCCCGACGTGCTGGCCGCGCTGCAGGCGGTGCTGGCCGACGAGCCGCTCATCGCCCAGGCCGCGCTGACCACGCCGGACCAGCGCGTCGCGGAGGGGATGGAGCCCGGCGATCCCGGTGATCCCGCCCTACCAGCCGAAACCCCAGCCGAAATCCACGGTGAGACCCCAGCCGAAATCCAGGTCGAAACCCTGGCCGGCGACAGCGCCGCAGCCGCGGACGACGACGCCCGGCACCAGGCTCCGGCCACCGCCGACCTCGCGCTGCAGGTGACCCTGGCGCACGCGGGTGACCAGGCGGCGGCCGCCGCCGCCGCGCAGCGGATCGTCGCCGCCCTGCTCGCCGCGACCGGGGGCCGGCTGCGGCGTGGCGTCGAGGTATCCGTGATCCACCCCGGCTACCGGACTGGCCAGGCATGATGGCCGCCGCGGTAGACGTGACAGGATCGGGGACATGTTTCGCTGGCTGACCGCGGGAGAGTCGCACGGCCGCGCGCTCGTGGCCATCTGTGACGGGCTGCCCGCCGGGATCGAGATCAGCACGGCCGACCTGGCCGCCGCGCTGGCCCGCAGGCGGGCCGGTTACGGCCGGGGTGCGCGGATGAAGTTCGAGCAGGACGACGTGGAGATGACGGGGGGCGTCCGGCACGGGCGCACGCTCGGTGGCCCGATCGCCATCCGGGTCGGCAACACCGAGTGGCCGAAATGGGAGACGGTGATGTCACCGGATCCGGTTCCGGCCGAGGACCTGGCCGACCTGGCGCGCAACGCCCCGCTGACCCGGCCCCGCCCAGGTCACGCCGACCTGGCCGGCATGCAGAAGTACGGGCACGACGACGCCCGGCCGGTGCTCGAGCGCGCCAGCGCTCGGGAAACCGCCGCCCGGGTGGCCCTGGGCCAGGTGGCACGGCAGTTCCTGGAACAAGCGTTCGGCATAGAAATCGTCTCTCACGTGGTGGCGCTCGGGCCGGTCACCGCGCCCGCGGGTGCCCTGCCGAAGCCCGCGGATCAGGCGCGGATCGACGCCGACCCGGTGCGCTGCCTGGACGCGCGGGCCAGCGCGGCGATGTGCGAAGAAATCGACGCCGCCCGTAAGGACGGCGATACGCTCGGGGGAGTGGTCGAGGTGCTGGGTTACGGCCTGCCCCCTGGGCTGGGCAGCCACGTGCACTGGGACCGGCGGCTCGACGGGCGGCTGGCCGCCGCCCTGATGAGCATTCAGGCCATCAAGGGCGTCGAGGTCGGTGACGGGTTCACCACGGCGCGGCGCCGGGGGTCGCAAGCGCATGACGAGATGGAGCCGGCCGGCGGCAGCGTCCGGCGGCGGACCAACCGGGCAGGCGGGATCGAGGGCGGCATGAGCACGGGCGAGGTGCTGCGGGTACGCGCGGCGATGAAGCCCATCTCCACGGTGCCACGCGCGCTGGCCACCGTGGACGTGGCCACCGGCGAGCCAGCCCAGGCCATCAACCAGCGCAGCGACGTGACCGCGGTGCCCGCCGCGGGCGTGGTGGCCGAGGCCATGGTCGCGCTGGTGCTGGCCGACGCGGCGGCCGAGAAGTTCGGCGGCGACTCGGTCACCGAGGCCCGGCGCAACCTGCGCGGCTACCTGGATTCGCTGGTGATCACGTGACCGCGCCGCAGGCCAGGACGCCGGCCGGCCCGGTGGCGATCCTCATCGGCCCGCCGGGAGCGGGCAAGTCGACGGTGGGTGCCCTGGTCGCCGCCATGCTCGGGGTGGGCTTCCTGGATACCGACACCGTCATCGAGGAGACCGCCGGCAAGCCGGTCGCTGACATCTTCGTCGAGGACGGCGAGGAAGCGTTCCGCGCGCTGGAGCGGGCCACGGCCGCGCGGCTGATCGCCGGGCACCCGGGCGTGCTCGCGCTGGGCGGCGGCGCGATTCTCGATCCCGGCACGCGGGACCTGCTGGCCGGTCAGCGGGTCATCTACCTGGAGACCGGTTTCGCCGCGGCCGTCCACCGGACCGGGCTGGACGCGCCGCGCCCGCTGCTGTTTGGTAACCCGCGGGCCCGGATGAAGGTTCTGCTGGATGAGCGGCTGCCGATCTACGCCAAGCTGGCCTGGCGCACGGTGCCCACCGACGACCGGGAGCCCAAGCACCTCGCGGAGGAGATCGCCGCGATGCTGGAGCCCGGGCCGCCCGCGCCGCTTGCCCCGCCTGCGCCGCCCGCCCCGCCCGGCGCCAGTTCCGCACCGTGACCGTCACCCGGATCCCGGTCGGCGGCGAGCACCCGTACGACGTGGTCGTGGGCACCGGAGTGCTCGGCGAGCTGCCCCCGCTGATCGGCCCGCGGGCGGCCACCGTGCTGGTGATCGCGCCCAAGGGCCTGGACGGGATCAGCGGCCCGGTCATCCGCGCGCTGAGTGACGCCGGGTACCGGGTGCACCCGGCCGAGGTGCCGGCCGGCGAGGCGGCCAAGGACATCAGCGTGGCCGCGGCGCTGTGGTCCCAGCTGGCGGCCAGCCGGATCACCCGCAGCGACGCGATCGTGGGAGTCGGCGGCGGCGCCACCACCGACCTGGCCGGGTTCGTGGCGGCCACCTGGCTGCGCGGGGTGCGGGTGGTGCTGGTGCCGACCACGCTGCTGGCCATGACCGACGCGGCCGTCGGCGGCAAGACCGCGGTGGACATCCCGGAGGGGAAGAACCTGGTCGGCGCGTTCCACCCGCCCGCCGGGGTGCTGACTGACCTGGCCGTGCTGGAAACGCTGCCCCGCGCCGAGTACGTCAGCGGGCTGGCCGAAGTGATCAAGGCCGGGTTCATCGCCGACCCGGTGATCCTCGAGCTGATCGAGGCCGACCCCGAGGGTGCCGTGGTTCCGCACGGCCAGCACGCCCGCGAACTGGTGGAACGGGCGGTGCGGATGAAGGCGGCGGTGGTGTCCGCCGATCTGCGGGAATCCGGGCACCGGGAGATCCTCAACTACGGGCACACCCTCGGCCACGCGATCGAGCGGGTCGAGGGGTACCAGATCCGGCACGGCGACGCGGTCGCCATCGGCATGGTGTACGCGGCCGAGGTGGCCCGGCTGTCGGGCCGGCTGGATCAGCTGACGGCCGGGCGGCACCGCCGGGTGCTGAAGGCGGTCGGACTGCCCACCGCGTACCGGGCCGACGTGTGGCCTGAGCTGCGGGACGCGATGACCGTGGACAAGAAGGCCCGGGGCGCCCAGCTCCGGATGGTGCTGCTGAACGGGCTCGCGCGGCCCACCGTGGACAGCCCGCCGGACTCGCTGCTGAGCAGCGCCTACCTGGAGGTGAGCAGGCGATGACGCTGGTACCGGGACCCGCCCGGGGGGTGTGGGCATGCGCGCGGTGAAGCAGGTCCTCGTGCTGAACGGGCCCAACCTCGGGCAGCTGGGCGCGCGGGAGCCCGACGTGTACGGCACGCAGACCTTCGACGACCTGGCCGAGGCCTGCCGGATCACCGGGCGCACGCTCGACCTGCACGTTGAGGTCAGGCAGACCGACGACGAGGCCGAGATGATCGGCTGGGTGCACGAGGCGGCCACGGCGCGGACGCCGGTGGTGCTCAACCCGGCCGCGTTCACCCACTATTCCTACGCGCTGCGCGACGCGCTGGCCATGCGCACCGCGCCGCTGATCGAGGTGCACCTGTCCAACCCGGCGGCCCGTGAGGAGTTCCGGCACACGTCGGTGGTGGCGGGCGTGGCCGATGGCACGATCGCCGGGTTCGGCCTGATGTCCTACCAGCTCGCGCTCCAGGCCGTGGCGGAGCTGATCTCGGTGCGTCAGGCGGCGGGCGAGGACACCGTCTCGGACTGACCCGTCGCGGGCTGGGCGGGGGAATGGCCGGGCGCAGGCTGGGGTCCGCGGTTCGGCACGCGCCCGCTACCCTCATGACCACGTGAGCCGAACGAAATTCGGCCGGCGGCTGCCATGCGAAAGGCCGGGGTATGCGCATCGGGATGCACCTGAACTACGCTGGCGGGTTCGCCGACACCGTGGCCGAGCTGGCCGACTTCGAGCAGGCGGGCCTGGACGCCGTGTCCGTCCCCGAGGCCTACAGCTTCGATGCGGTGAGCCAGCTGGGGTTCATCGCGGCCCGGACCGAGCGGCTGGAGATCGCCTCGGGCATTTTCCAGCTGTACTCCCGGACCCCGGCGCTGACCGCGATGACCGCAGCTGGGCTGGACTACGTGTCAAACGGCCGGTTCACGCTCGGCATCGGGGCGTCCGGCCCGCAGGTGATCGAGGGATGGCACGGGGTGCCGTATGACGCCCCGGTCGGCCGCACCCGGGAACTGATCGAGATCTGTCGGCTGGTGTGGCGCCGGGAGCGGCTGGACTACCACGGCAAGTACTATCGCGTCCCGCTGCCGCCCGGGGAAGGGACCGGCCTGGGCAAACCGCTCAAGCTGATCAATCACCCGGTCCGGGAGCGCATCCCGATCGTGGTCGCCGCGCTCGGGCCGAAGAACGTCGCGCTGGCCGCGGAGCTGGCCGAGGGCTGGCAGCCGATCTTCTACTACCCGGAGAAGGCGGCCATCGCCTGGGCCGAGCCCCTCGCGGCCGGGCGGGCCCGCCGCGACCCGGCGCTGGGCCCGCTGGACGTCGTGGCGTCGGCCCCGCTGGCCATCGGCCCGGATGTTGCTGGCTACCTCGACCTGGCCCGGCCGTTCTTCGCGCTGTACATCGGCGGGATGGGCCCGCACCGGGACAAGGGGCACAACTTCTACTACGAGCTCGCGGTGCGCTTCGGCTACGCCGATGTGGCCGCCCGGATCCAGGACGCCTACCTGGCCGGGCGGAAGGACGAGGCGGCGGCGCTGGTGCCGGCTTCGCTGCTCGAAGGCACGTCGCTGATCGGGCCGGAGGGCCTGGTCGCGGAGCGGGTGGCGGCGATGAAGGAATCCGGAGTCAGCACGCTGCAGGTCACGCCGCTGGCCGGCAGCCACGCCGAGCGGGTGCGGCTCATCGAGCGCATCCGCGACCTATCCGCCTGACCCGGCCGGCCGCCTGACCCGGCCGGCCGCCTGACCCGGCCGGCCACCCGATGCCGCGGGCCACCGGGGCCTGACTTCGTGATCATGAGATTGGGGTGAATCTATTAGCCCCAATCTCATGATCACGATTCTTGGGCCTGGGACGGGTGGTGCCAGCGGGGTGGCTGAGCTAGCCAGCCCGCTGGCACCGGGGGTTAGACGGATTTCTGGTAGGCGCGGAAGGTCAGCACGGACAGCGCGGTGACCGCGAGGGCGAGCGCGAGCAACCCGCTGCCCTGGGCCAGCACCCGGCTCCAGTCCGGGCTGGCGCTCATCGCGGCCCGGCCCGCTTCCAGGGCCCAGTTGACCGGGTTGCAGTTGGCCACGATCTGCATCCAGTGCGGCATCAGGTTCTTGGCCATGAACGCGGTGGACAGGAAGGTCAGCGGCAGCAGCAGGAACACGCTGAGGCCGATGATGGTCTCCCGCTGCCGGGCCAGCATCCCGATCGTGTTGGACAGCGCGCTGAATACGACCGCCACCAGCACGGACGTGGCCAGCAGCACAATGACGCCGGTCATGCCGCCCGGGTAGTGCGCCCCGGCCGCCCAGCCGAGCAGCACGATGATGATCGACTGGATCGTGGTCGTGATGGCCTGCATGACCACCGACGCGTTGATGATCGCCGAGCGGCGCAGCGGCAGCACGAGAAACCGGTCCATGATGCCGCGGTCGATCTCCTCGAGCACGCCCATCCCGCTCCACATGCTGGTGGACAGGGCGCTCATCACGACCACGCCCGGCACCAGGTAGTCCAGGTAGGACGGAGCGCCGAACCCGGGCAGCTCGGCCACCCTGCGGAACAGCGAGCCGAACAGGAACAGCCAGATGGCGGGCTGGATGATCTGGATGACCAGGTACGCCGGCTGGCGGGCCAGGGCCTTCAGCTGGCGCTGGGTCATCCAGGTGGTGTGGGCGGCGATGGTGGTCATCGCGAACCTCCTGACGGGTTGGGGCCGGGCTGCCCGGCCGGCTGGCTGGCTGTGGCGGGTTCTTCCGCCTCGGCGAAACGGCGCCCGGCGTACCGCAGGTACACGTCGTCCAGGCTGGGACGGGCCGCGGTCACGCCGTGCACCGCGATCCCGGCCCGATCCAGCGTGGCGAGCAGGGCGGGCACCGCGGTGGCGCCGTCATCCGCGCGGGCGCTCACCCGGGTTCCGGTGATGCCGACCTCGCGCACCCCGTGGACCTGGCCGAGGATGGCATCGAGGCGCCCGGGATCACCGGGGGCAGCCAGCTCCACCAGGACCGTGTCCCCGCGCAGCTGGGCCTTGAGCTCATCCGGGGTTCCCTCGGTGACCACCCGGCCGCGGTCCACGATGGCCAGCCGGCTGGCCAGCCGGTCGGCCTCCTCCAGGTAGTGCGTGGTCAGCAGGATGGTCAGGCCCTCGCCCCGGGACAGCCGGGCGATCTCGTCCCACATCGCGGAGCGCGACTCGGGGTCGAGACCGGCCGTGGGCTCGTCCAGGAACAGCACCTGGGGACGGTTGATCAGGCCCATGGCCACGTCGAGCCGCCGCTGCATGCCGCCCGAGTACGTGCGGACCATCCGGCCTGCCGCGCCAGTCAGGCTGAACCGGCTGAGCAGCTCATCGGCCCGGCGGCTCAGGTCGCGGCCGCGCAGGCCCTGGATGCGGCCGGACAGCAGCAGGTTCTCCCGCCCGGTCGCGGTGGGGTCGGCGCCGGAGTGCTGGGCCACCACGCCGATGACGCGGCGCACCCGGGCGGGCTGCGCCCGCACGTCCAGCCCGGCCACGCTGGCGGCGCCCGAGTCGGCCTGGGCCAGCGTGGTAAGAATCTTGACGGTGGTGGATTTGCCTGCCCCGTTGGGGCCCAGCAGGCCGAAGATCGTGCCAGCCGGCACCGCGAAGCTGAGCTGGTTCAGCGCGCGGACGCCCTTGGGATAGGTCTTGACGAGATCGGCCGCCTCGATCGCGACGGCCGAGGCCGGGGCGGAGTGGACGGTGCCCGCCTCCGTCGCCTGGATACTCATGGGATGTTCCTCCGTGCCTGGTCGGTTGGCGAACCGGTCCACGGCGAACGCACCGAGTATCCTTGAGCTGCTATAACCCGTTCGGATCTCGTTGCCGCGGGATCGGTTCGTGGATCACGGTCCCTGGCCGGGTGTTGCCGCACCTGGCTGGGGGCCGGCTCGCGTAGCTAGGTCACTTCAGCGCCCCCCTCCGCACCCCGAGCTGGGCTGCTGTCATCGGCGGCGCCAGGTTCGTGGCCCGCCATCGCGCTGGCCAGCCGGGGGTCCAGGTCGGCGGTCAGCTCACCGGTCTTCACCCAGTGCGCCCACGCGGCCAGGTCGGGGAACGTTCCATCCCCGAGCTCGGCCACGACGCCGCGGACCCAGGCCAGCTCGGCATCCTGCATGGCCAGGTGGTATTCGGTCTCGATGAGGAACAGCCGGGGCAGCCAGGGGAACTGGGCGATCTCGGCGCGAACCTCGGCGATGCCCTGCTCCAGCGCGGCGGCGCGCTGCCGGAGCAGCTCGAGCACCCGCTCCGGCGGCAGCACGGCCATCTCGGACAGGGCCGCCTCGAACTGCGGGTACTCCTTTACCGGCGTGCCGATCAGCTCGGCCAGCCAGTCTTCCAGTTCCGCGCGCCCGGCGTCGGTCAGCCGGTACGTGGTCCGCTCAGGCCGCCGCCCCTCCCGGCTGGCCTCCACCGCCTCAATGAACCCGTGCTTGGCCAGGTTGTCCACGACCGTGTAGAGCGAGCCGAAATTCAGCTTGATGCTGCGCTCTTTGCCCTGGGACCGCATGGTGGTGGCCATCTCGTAGGGGTGCATCGGGCTCTCCCGCAAGGCGGCCAGCACCGCGAGCGCCAGCGGGTTGGACACCTTGCGCCGTTTGGTTGCCATGGCCTGTTCACTACCCTCATTCGCTGCTGGCCGGCGGGGTGATCCTGTGCCCCGTGGCCGTATATCCGTTGACGAGTATACGGCGACTTGTATTCGGCGGCAAGCATGTTCGAGGTGGTTCCCGGAAGTGTGGGCGGAAGGTGCCGGTCGGTGCTGGCGGCCCGGTGGTGCTGGCGGCCAGACGCGCCGGGGCTGGCCCGCGATCAGGGGGTGCCGATCAGGGGGTGCCGATCAGGGGGTGCCGATCAGGGGGTGCCGATCAGGGGGTGCCGATGAGGCGGTGCCGATGAGGCGGTGCCGATCAGGCGGTGCCGAGGAACCGCTCGACGTCGGCGGCGTCGGCCTGCAGCGCCGCCTGGTCGGCGAGCGTCAGGTCCTCCAGCGGGCTGAGCGCCACCCGGCCGCGGGTGACCGTCCAGGTACCGACCGCGTGCCCGTGGACCAGAGCGAACGGGATGAACATGCCGCCAAGGATGATCTTGCTCTGATGCTCGCCCAGCACCGGCTCGCGGGACAGCCAGCCGTGCAGCACTGGGTCGAACGAGCCCAGCAGGCGCGCAGGCGGAAGCGCCGGTGGCTCCGCCCCGGGCCCCGGTCCTGGGCAGGGCGGAGCGGGCGGCAGCTCGGGCTGGTCCGGCCCGGGCGACAGTGGGCTGGCCCGGCCGGGATCCGCCAGGCTGAGCAGGCCGTCACCCCGCTCGTCCAGGTCGGCGGCGATGCTGGCCAGCCCGTACCGGGCGTCGCGTAGCGGCAGGCCGGCCCACTTGGCCAGGTCCCGGTCGGTGGCCGGGGCATGACCGGCCAGGAAGCGGCGGGCCAGCCAGCCCAGGGCTGCACCACGGTCCAGCACGGGCGGTTCACCCAGCCAGTCCCGGGCCAGCACGTAGGCATGCTGCTTGCCGATCATCGGCCCGCGGACGATGCTGCCCCGCAGCGACGCCAGGAACAGCAGGTAGGTCATGGCCTGGCCCGCGGTGGGCACTCCGGCCGATGACAGCCGCCCGGCCAGCTGGGCGCGGGTCAGCGGGCCGTGCTCCGCCAGCGCCTGCTCGATGAGGGCCACACCACGGCCCGCGTCGAGCGGTGAGAGGCCCTCCTGGGCCAGCCGCCGGTCGCAGGCGGCCTGCAGCTGCGGCGTGGTGAGCTGATGCAGCGGCCAGTAATCCGCGGCCCGGACGAGATGCAGCGTGCCCCGGTTCAGCCAGCTGATCACGAGCGTCCGGGCAGTGGTCAGCGCGCAATCCACGTCGGCCACGGTCAGGCCGCGAGTGCGGGCCCGGATGGCCAGCCGGGCACCCCGGGGATCCTGGGCCTGGATGGCGAGCAGATGCCCGGTGACCTGCTCGGCGGCGTCCGCGGGCGGGCCCGACAGCAGCTGGGCCGCGTACCGCTCCGCGAGCAGGCGGGACGGTGCGGTGGTGGCGGCTGGCCCGGTCATGCCCTGATCCTGCCAGCTGCCACCGACACTGGCTGAGGTCTGGGCCTGGGTCTGGGGCTGGGGCTGGGGCTGGGGCTGGGGCTGGAAGCTGAAGGCTGAGGGCTGGGGCTGAGGGCCGGAGCCGAGGGCAGGGAGCTGGAAGCTGAGGGCTGAGGGCCGGCGCCGAGGGCTTCTCCGGGAACATTTCAACGCCGATATTGGAGGCAAAGGTGGCTGAATTGTAATTCAGATAGCCTTTCGGTAATTTTTATTTTGTGCTATGCTAATTTCTCAAACAGGTATTGTCGGCCGCGTGCTAGAAGATGAACGGCCAAGCCAAACCGCGCTGACCGCGGCGGCCGCCCGGGCCGCCCATCTGATCGTCGACAACGCCCCCACGATCTTCGCTGACCCGCTGGCCGCGACCCTGCTTGGGGAGCAGGCCGACGTGCTGATCGGCTATCACCGGGCGCACGGCACGCACCTGGTGCTGGTCGGCGCCCGGGCCCAGGCGACCTGCCGCAGCCGGTTCACCGAGGACGCGCTCGCCGCCAGCCTGGCCCGGGGCATTACCCAGTACGTCATTCTCGGTGCGGGGCTGGACTCATTCGCCTACCGGTCCGCTGCCCCGGCCGGCCAGATCCGGGTATTCGAGGTCGATCACCCGGCTACCCAGGAATGGAAACGCGCCCGCCTGTCGGCCGCCGGGATACCGGTGCCGGACAGTGTCAGGTTCGTGCCACTCGACTTCGAATCGGGATCTTTGGCCCAGAGCCTCGGTGACGGCGGGTTCGAGCCATCCCGGCCGGCCCTGATCAGCTGGCTCGGGGTCACCATGTACCTGACCGAGGGCGCCATCGGCCAGACCCTGGCCGAGATCAGCCGGTTCGCCGCGGGCACCGAGCTCATCACCGACTACCTGCTGCCGCCCGGGCTACGGGATGAGACCGGCCGGGCCTACGCGGAGCTGGTCATGCCGGTGACCGCCGAGCGTGGCGAGCCGTGGCGGTCGTCCTTCGCCCCCGGTGACATGTCCACGCTGCTGGACCGGCACGGCTTCGGCGGCGTCCGGCACATCCGGCAGCGGGACACGGTCGATCCGGCCTGCTGGGACCGGTCCGATTCGCTGCGCCCGGCCGACCTCTCCGTCCTGGCCCACGCCACCGTCCAGCCGTAACCCTGACCGGCGAAGCACCGCGTACAGTCGGGGCATGCCCGAGATGCATGAGGCGCGCCGGCAGCGGCTGCGGCCCGCGGTGGCTGCGCTGGACGCTGCCGCCGCCCTCATCACCAGCCCGGCCAATGTTCGTTACCTGACCGGCCTGGCCAGCTCCAACGCGGCTCTGCTGCTGCCGGCCGCCGGGCCCGCCGCGGTGCTGGCCACCGACTCCCGGTACGCCCTGGCGGCCCAGCGGGACAGCGCTGACCTGGAACTGGTTACCGAGCGCTTCATCGAGCCCGCGCTGGCCCGGCTGGCCGTGGCCCGCGGCCTGCGCCGCATCGCTTTTGAGGCCCACGAGATGACCGTGGAGCGGCATGAGGAACTCGCGGCCGCCGCTCCCGGCCTCGACCTGGTGCCGCTCGGCCGGGCCGTGGAGAACCTGCGGATGGTCAAGGACGAGACGGAAATCGCGCTGCTGGCCGAGGCGTGCGCGATCAGCTCGCGGGCGTTCGAAGAGGTCGTGCAGCAGATCCGGCCGGGAGTGACCGAACGCGACCTGGCCATGCTGCTCGACGGCAAGATGGCTGACCTGGGCGCGGAACGCCCGGCCTTCGACACCATCGTCGCCAGCGGGCCGAACGGCGCGATTCCGCATCACGCGCCAGCCGGCCGGCTGCTGGCGGCCGGGGACATGATCACGCTTGACTTTGGGGCCAGGTACCAGGGTTATCACGCGGACATGACCCGCACCGTGGTGATCGGTGAGCCGGCCGCCTGGCAGCGCGACCTCTACACGCTGGTCGCCACGGCCCAGCAGGCCGGCATCACGGCGGCCACGCCCGGCGCGGACGTGACGGTGGTGGACGCGGCCGCGCGTGACCTCATCATCCAGGCCGGCCACGGTGAACATTTCCAGCACGGTCTCGGCCACGGTGTGGGACTGCAAGTACACGAGGCACCGATCGTCGGGTACGGGCGGCCGGGTACACTCGGGGACCGGGTTCCCATCACCGTCGAGCCCGGGGTCTATCTTCCCGGCCAAGGCGGCGTCAGGATCGAGGACACCCTGGTGGTGCGCGCTGGCTCGGCGGAATCGGCGGCATCGCAGGAACTTCTCACTACTACCACCCGGGAATTGCTCGTCCTGTGACCGGGCACTCACGCACGCAGGAGATACACAGACGTGGCCACCACGAACGACCTAAAGAACGGCATGACGCTGAACATCGACGGGCAGCTCTGGAATGTCGTCGACTTCCAGCATGTCAAGCCAGGCAAGGGTGGCGCCTTCGTGCGCACCCGGCTGAAGAACGTGCTCTCCGGCAAGGTGGTGGACCGGACGTTCAACGCGGGGGTCAAAGTCGACGTGGCCAACGTCGATAAGCGGGAGATGCAGTACCTCTACCGTGAGGGCGACGATTTCGTCTTCATGGACACCCAGGACTACGACCAGCCACACATCCCGCAGCAGGTCGTCGGCGGCGCCTCGGACTATCTGCTGGAAGAGCAGACGGCCGTGGTGGCGTTCAACGACGGCACCCCGCTGTACGTGGAACTTCCCGCCTCGGTCGAGCTGACCGTGAGCCAGACCGACCCGGGGGTGCAGGGAGACCGGTCCACCGGCGGCACCAAGCCCGCCACCCTGGAGACCGGCGCGCAGATCCAGGTGCCGCTGTTCATCACCACCGGGGAAAAGGTGAAGGTGGACACCCGCTCTGGTGATTATCTCGGCCGCGCCTGATCGAGTCCCGTGCCTGCCCGCAGCAAGGCCCGCAAGCGGGCCCTTGACATCCTGTTCGAAGCCGAGGTACGGGGCGAGCCCGTGCTGGACCTGCTGGACCAGCGGATGGCCCAATCCAGCCCGCCAGTCGCCGAGTACGCAGCCCAGCTGGTGCGCGGGGTGCAGGCGCACCGCGAGCGCATCGACGGGTTGCTGGCCGAGTATGCCGAGGGCTGGACGCTGGACCGGATGCCCATCGTGGACCGCAACGTGCTGCGCATCGGCCTCTACGAATTGCTCTGGGCCGACGACGTGCCGGATGCGGTAGCCATCAGCGAGGCCGTGCTGCTGGCCCGGGATCTGTCCACCGACGCGTCGCCCGCGTTCGTGAATGGCCTGCTAGGCAGGCTGCTCGAGCTGAAGCCCACGCTTACCGTCTGACCGCGCTACCGGCCTAGCCGCCGGCCCGCGACCGCGGGTCTTCACATCGTGGCGAACTGCACCCGCAGCCCGTGCTTGCGCAGCACCGACCAGAACCAGACGACCGAGGCGCCAATGCCCGCCACGGTGCCGGCCACGGTGGCGAGCGTGGAGAGCAGCAGGAACGTGCGGGCTGGCTCGGTCCACATCATCACCGCCAGGCCCGCAGTAAGGACGAGGAAGATACCCGCCCACAGCCAGGTCGCGCCCTGGAAGAACCGGTGCAGCCCTGGATGGTGCGCGGGGTGGTGCAGCGCCACCACCTCGGCCGCGAGCTTGGCCACGATCGGATTCGGGCCCCAGGCGGTGCGCGCGAACAGGATGAACATGGCCGCGTAGCCGAGCGGGAACTGCAGCAGGAAGATCCAGAACACGCCCGTCGCGAGCACCACGGCGGTCTGCACGGAGAGCACGATGGCCGAGATGGTCAGCAGGCTGGGCACTGATCCGGACACGATTTTGCGGATCAGCGCGGTCACCCAGATCGCCCCGACGCCCACCAGGAGGCCGGCGTTCCGGCCGCCGAGCCAGGCGCCGAAGGCGTAGGCGGCCAGCGGGAGCCCCAGGGATTCGCTCAGGCTCAACCCGGTGCAACGGAGCAGTCGCAGCGGCCGGGGGAGCTCCAAGTGCTCGACCATGGGGGAGAGCCTAGGCGGTGCGGCGCGCATGTGAGGCTGCTTTGGAAATGGCTGAGCATTCTCTGTGGCAGGCCCGAGGAAAACCGTGCATAACCCTTATACGGGCGGGCCGGAAGGCTGGTTCCGGCGGCACAGGCTTTCGTGGGATCGTCATGTCTGGGCTGACCTCCGGCGGGGCTGTCGCTGGCCTAGTACTGCCCGGCAGTGAGGGCGCTAATCACTAAACAGATTGCGAGCGGATCACGGCCCCCCGGGCCATGGAACCCAAGCTCACCTGGGGGTGAAGCCGGCGGGTTGTCCTCGGCCAGCATTACATTGGGACCCTACGGTGAGCGAGAGGGGTGGCCGTGGCCAGCGCGCAGGCACAGCGGTGGTACAGGTACGAGGATGCGCGCACCGTGGTATTCCGCGACGTGCTGCAGGCGGTGATCTCCGAGCTGGTCAGCAGGACCGGCCGGTCCCAGCTGGACATCGTGGATGTCGGCGGCGGAACCGGTGGCTTCGCGGCGCCGCTGGCCGGCCAGGGTCACACGGTGACGGTGATCGACCCGAGCCCGGACTCGCTGGCCGCCGCGCAGCGCCGGGCGGCCGAGGCGGACGTGCCGCTGCGTGCCGTCCAGGGGGATGTCACCGACCTGGCCCGTCTAGTCGGCGGGCAGGGCGCGGACCTGGTGCTCTGTCACCGGGTCCTGGAATACGTGGACGCCCCGGACGCGGCCCTGAGCGCGGTGGCCAGCGTGCTGCGGCCCGCCGGGGCGGTGAGTGTACTGGCCGCCAGCGCGGTCGCGGCCGTGCTGCACCGCGCCCTGGCCGGCCGCTTCGACGAGGCCCGCCGCCTGCTCGCTGCGGTCAGTGCCGACCCGGCCGGGGACGTGCCCGGCGCAGGCCGCAGCGGCTACAGCCAGACGGGGACGCCGCGCCGGTTCACCGTGGCTGATGTGGTTCGGATGATCCAGGGAGCCGGGCTGCGGCCCGGGCCTACCCACGGGATCCGGGTCTTCGCCGACCTGGTGCCCGGCTCGTTCGCGGATGTCGACCCCGATGCCTCGGACGCCCTGCTGGCGCTGGAGCAGGCCGCCTCGGCTCATCCCGCCTTCCACGACATCGCCGCCCAATTCCATGTGCCCGGATACCGATGAGCCGGGCCGGGCCCGGCCCGGCGCCGGATACCGGTGCCGCCGCCGCAGATGACCGCGGCTGCCACATCCTGCACGCAGACATGGACGCCTTCTACGCGAGCGTCGAGATCCGGGACCGGCCGGACCTGGCCGGGCAGCCGGTGATCGTGGGCGCCACGGCCACCCGTGGCGTGGTGCTTTCGGCTACCTACGAGGCCCGGGCCTTCGGGGTCACCTCGGCCATGCCGGTCACCCGGGCCCGGCGGCTGTGCCCGCAGGCCGTGTTCATTGCGCCGCACCACAAGGCCTATGCGGCCGTGTCCCGGGAGGTGATGGAGATCTTCCGGGCGGTCACCCCGGAAGTGGAGCCGCTCGCCCTGGACGAGGCGTTCCTCGACGTGTCCGGGGCGGTCCGGCGGCTCGGCTCACCCGCCCGGATCGCGGCGCAGATCCGCGCCACCGTGGCCGAGCAGCAGGGCATCACCTGTTCCGTCGGCGTGGCCTCGGCCAAGTTCATCGCCAAGCTTGCATCGGCCCGGTGCAAGCCGGACGGGCTGCTCATCGTGCCCGCCGACGGCATCCTGGACTTTCTCCACCCGCTGCCGGTGGCGGCGCTGTGGGGGGTGGGGGAGCAGACCGGGAAGATCCTGGCCCGGCTCGGCCTGCGCACGGTGCAGGATATCGCGCAGACTCCGCTGGGCACTTTGCAGCGTGAGCTCGGCCCGGCCCTCGGCGCGCACCTGGCCGCGCTGGCCTGGGGGCGCGATGAACGACCGGTGGTGAGCCGCGTCCCGGAGAAGAGCATCGGCGCGGAGGAGACGTTCGCCAGCGACATCGATGACCCCGAGGTGATCCGCCGCGAGCTGCTCCGGCTGTCCGGGCGGACCGCGAGCGGCCTGCGCGCGGCCGACGCGCTGGCCCGGACGGTGGTGGTCAAGCTCCGGCTGGCCAACTTCACCACGATCACCCGGTCGCGCACGCTCGCTGAACCCACCGACGTGGCGCAGATCATCTACACGACCGCCTGCTCGCTGTACGCCGCCTCGGGCCTGGACGGACGGGCCCGGCTCCGCCTGGTCGGGGTGCGGGCCAACGGCCTCGTGCCATCCTCCCGCGCCGCCACCCAGCTGGCCCTCGGCCAGCGGCCCACCGGCTGGCGCGATGCCGAGCGGACCCTGGACCAGATCTCCGGGCGGTTCGGCGTCGGCTCGGTGCGGCCGGCCACGCTGGTGGCCGGGCAGGAGGGTGAGCCGGCCGGGCCGCGACGGCCGGAATCTGCGGCCCGGCCGCCGGAAGAAGGCTGATATGCTCACCCTAACTGATCGAATTCGAATCTTCGTTTGGCTGAGATTCGGATCGGTGGAAGGGCAGGCGCGGCATGCGCAGGGGAAGAGCCGGGGTACCCGCAGTCACCTGGAATTCCTTTACCCTTCCACTACCCTTCCACCCGGAGCGGCCGGGCTCGTATTCTTGAAGCAGAACCTGGACCGTGAGATGAAGTCATCGCACCCGTCCCCGCGCGCGAGGTTTCATGGGAGGCGCCGTGCCGCTGTCTGAGCACGAGCAGCGTCAGCT
>Ga0335078_10000305_pt1 | contig 78843 bp, 77 predicted proteins | sample Lox_Sample_32_FD_206711 | JGI IMG/M metagenome (GOLD analysis project Ga0335078, IMG submission 206711) | Soil microbial communities from Loxahatchee National Wildlife Refuge, Florida, United States - Lox_Sample_3.2 | ecosystem: Environmental > Terrestrial > Soil > Wetlands | place: USA...
AAGGTTGGGTAATTGTAAATGTCAGACTGGTTGTATATGTTGCAGTGTTTGTAGCCGAAATAGTAGCTGTTGGCGAAGAGGTGAATGTGCCGGAAACCGTATAAGACGGCGTTGCTGAAACAACAGGTGAATAAGTTGATGTCGGGGTTATGGTTTTTGTAGTTCCGCTGGTCTTGGTCACAACAGGTGTGTCAGTTGGAAAATAAGGGCCTGACGGACCGCTTGTTTTTTTCTGCGAACAGGAATAAGCGATAAATACGACTGCTAAAACAAGAATAAAAACAGAAATTTTTTTTTGCATTTTTTCTCCTCAAAGTAATGTATTTTTACCAAGTTTAAAACTTCTCCTAATAAAAAAAGTTATCAATAAGTATACTTTCCTCTTTACCAGTTGTCAATCCGGATCAAAAATATTTTTAATAAGGCTAAATTTCCAGTTTGTCGGTATTCCGCAAATCAGGAAAAAACAGCATCCACAAAGCGACCACCACAAGCGTACCTATTCCTCCTATGACCACAGACGGCACCACGCCGAACCACGCAGCGGTCAGTCCTGACTCAAATTCCCCGAGCTGGTTTGACGTGCCGATAAACATGGAATTGACCGCGCTTACCCTCCCCCTCATGTTGTCAGGCGTCTTGATTTGTACAAGCGTGTGCCTCACGACCATACTTATCACGTCCGCAGCGCCCAGTACAATAAGGCTGCATAAGGAAAAAATAAATGATTTTGATATTCCGAATAGTATAGTGCCTATTCCGAATATTGCCACTGCAATGAACATTGTTCTTCCCACTCTGTTCCTCAGCGGCCTGTATGAAAGGAAAAGCGACATTAATAAAGCGCCTATTGCAGGCGCAGAGCGCAGTATTCCCAGACCAATCGGCCCTATTTTGAGTATGTCACGCGCATATGCAGGCAGCAGCGCTGTCGCGCCTCCGAGCAGCACCGCAAAAAGGTCGAGCGAAATGGCGCCCAGTATTTGCGGTTTGTGCCTTATAAAAGATATTCCTGCAAACACAGATTTCAGTGTTTCAGTCTTATGCTTTTCCGGCTTGTGCACGTGCCTTATAAGGAAAATCAGCACGCCTGCTGTAAATATCAAAACGCCGGACACGGTATATACCACTCCTGCGCCCGCAGCGTAAAGCAGCCCTCCGAGCGCCGGCCCTACTATAAATGCTGTTTGAAAAGAAGATGCCGACATGGCTGTCGCGCGGGTGAAAACCTTTTTCGGTACCAGGCCGGGCAGCAGCGCCTGCATAGTCGGCCCCTCAAATGACTTCGCTGCCCCGAATATGAAAACTATCGCAAGTATGCTTTCCTTGTTCAGCCAGCCCTTGAAACTGCCCCATGCCAGCACTGCAATGCCGATTGCCTGGGTTACCTGGCTTATGTATATTATTGTCCTGCGGTCATACCTGTCCGCTGCCTGCCCGACGGCAAGCGTAAGCAGGAACATAGGCAAAAACTGCGCCAGTCCCACAAGCCCGAGAAAAAATACGCTCCCTGTTATCGCGTATATCTGCCAGCCTACGGCTACCGCTATCATCTGCGACGCCACTGCGCTTGACATGCGGGCAAACCAGTAAAATATGAAATTACTCGTAAAAAGTTTTCCTTTGATTATGCTTTTCTTCGACATTGTGCCTGCTCCGTCAATAAAATTTTAAATCCGGTGCGGATATGCTATCATCAATACAATTAAAATCAAGGAAATGATATTACTGGTTTTTTGAGGTTGTCCCTGTATATGTCTATACTGCGGCAGCTGCATTTCTTCTTTTCACGACCATGAAAACCAGAGCGTATATGAGTATGCCTGCCAGGGTAAGCATCAGCCCGTTTATTATATCGTCTTTTTTATAATAAAATTCCACCACGTGCTCACCCTTTTCCAGCACGATTCCCGATGTAATATAATTTACATTGTAAATTTTCCCGGGTTTGCCGTCTATCTTTACGGCCCAGTTCTCATCGTAAGTGCTTGACTGCTGCAGCATTGATTCTTTATTTACGGCAACACGGACTTTTATGTCATCCGGGGTATAGTCGAGAATCTCCACTTTATATTTCAGCGGCAAACTGTCTTTTTTCAGTATGATATCGTCTGTTACGATAACCTTGTTCAAATCAAACATATTTTTGCTTATCAAATACAGCGCCTCGTTTTCCGTTGCCACCCTTATGAGTTTATCGGCGACATAAAATCTCGGCATTGCCTTTTCATCCTCATATATTTTCACGTCCTTATCGTAAATTTTTTTCAGGTACGGCAATTCGTTTTTCGATATGTAATATTTCACGTTATAGAGCCTGTTAACTTTTAAGTCATCGAGTACCCCGGTTTCTGCGAGATTGTCAAGCTTATAAGGGGCGGTCCCGTCATATCCCGCGATTTCTTCCAGCCCGAAGTAAAGGTTTGCGTTTGGAAAATCACTTCTATTCATTGAATTAATCCGGAATAATGCTTTATCCCTTTTTATAAAATCAGCCGCTTCTCTTTCATAATTGAAAAACCTGCTGTAATTTTGAAAATTTATGTATTGCAGCGAGTGCCAGCGCGCATCGCAAAAATGCACAAGCATAAACGCAGCAAGTACTGGAATAAAATTTTTTATCTTAAACTTTGCCGGAGCAAGTATGCCCAGCGCGGCAAACAGCGCCATTGCAGTAAAAAACAGGAAATCGCCTCTGTATATTTTCATTACGCCGGCAAGGCAGGAAAGGCTGTTGCAGATTTGTTTTGACGCATAATATGATTTAAACCAAGCAGGTATAATCGCCGGGACTCCGGAAATCAGCCCGGCTATCCCGGTCAAAACCGGTATTCCGGAAATAATTATCAACAATCTGGAACTTTTTCCTTCGTTTACATGCTGAAAAATGTTGTCCAGAGACATTGCCGCAAGCACAGCTATAATAAAATTTACTATAAACAAAAACCTTTCTGCATGCCTGAACCCTTTAAAAACAGGCAGGTAATAGAATAATCTGTAAACCGGCGTATAACCGCCGAAAGCAAGTACAAGGAAAATTAAAGCCGTGACGGAAAAAAATATTGCAGTTTTTCTGTGTTTCATGCCTATAAAAGCGTATGGGAGGAGTAAAACAGGCAAAAGCCCGCAGTACTGCACGGCTCTTGCTATCCCGACAAAATCTATTGCGTTATCCGCTGCCAGGAGCGAAAAGCCCGGCAGGATAAAGCTGAGCGTTTCCAGCGGAAGGAACGACCGCTCCGTAAATTGCTTGTAAGTCATGTGGCTGCGCCAGCTATATTTCATGTAATCAAGCGTCGGCATGGTTTGCAGGGCACCCAGCAAAAAGGTCATGCCGGCTATAGCAGCCATGTACAGCATGCAATTGTAAAATTTCTTTGGCGTGGGTTCATGACGCAGGGATATTTCATAAATCATGTATATGGCTGCCGCTGCAGCGGTGTAAACTGCAAGCTGAAACATCAGGCACAGCACCTGCATTGCCAGGCAGAAGCCTGCGTTAAAAAAATGCAGCGCCTTTCCCTCATCGACGCCCCGTTTTACAAAATAAAAAACAAACGGGATATAGGCGGCTGCCTGTAACACTCCCAAATGCCCGGCTGTGACAAGCGTGAATATTGCCGGGCACATCATATATGCAAACCCGCCGAAACAAGACGCTGCCCTGGAGCAGCCCATTTTTCTGGAAAAGAGGTATAATCCTGCGCCGCCCAGGAGCATGTGCATTATGACAAGCAGGGTGTCATCCATATTGACCGGTATCGGGAGAAGCATCAGGAGCAGGTTTGGAGGGTAAAAAAATATGAGGTTTGCTATTTTTATCAGCGGCACTCCCATCATTATATTCGGGAACCACACCGGAAGATCCCTGTATTTAAAAATCATCTCCCTGGCGAATATCCTGAAAGGCATGCCGAGCGTTACAGTGTCGTAGCCCGCGAGCATCATGTGTGGTTTAAACCCCTGCCAAAACAGGATAAATGGCGCAACTATGAATATTGCAAAAACTAAAATTTTCCCCGGATTTATTCTTTTCAAATTTTTTCTCCTCTAACGCTCCAACCTGCCAAATCTACGGCGAAGACGACGCTTCCAGCTCCTGCAGTTTCGGACCTATGACATTTGCCAGCCTGCCGCCTGTGGAAAAAATTGCATAGCCAAAAGCAGCGACCAATACTGCTATTATTATAAAGGACCACAGGTGTTTTGACTCAAACCTCTCTATTGTCCTCGCGTAGGAAAAAAGCGCTATCAATGCCGCGATTATTATGACAGCATCCACGCTTGCCCTCTGCCAGTAGCTTCCGCCAAGGTGCAGCCACATCCCAAACTCGTCAAAGGTAAGCGCCATGGCAATCCCGTATAAAAGCGCTGTTATTTCTGCCGCCCGCTCGGTTGGCCTGCGGAACACGCTGTATCCTGCGACAATTGCCAGCATGAAAATGCCGTAGTTTAAATGGTGCACATGCGTGCCCTGCATGAAAAAATACATGTTCGGTATCTGGCGGGACATTATTAAAAATACGTCGACTCTAGCGATTATAAAAGTAATTATGAAACCAAAAAGCGCCCTTCTCGCCAGCCTGTGTACAGTCTCGCGGTGCAGGTGGTGTTCGGGTTCACAGGGTTTTTCTTTTATCGGCTCGTTCATTTAATTACCTCTGAATCCAAAACATTTTTTACGAATTCAATTAAAAAATCTTTCTGGCCACTAGATAAATAATATGCAATCGACGGGAAGAAAAAAACCCCAACCGCAAACAAAAGCAGAAAAAGGTGGGCTGTCAAAGGGGCTTTTGCTGCTAAAGTGCCAAGTTGTGCAATAATTGATACAACAATGAGCAATATTGCCACAAAAGGACTCATCTCATTAAGCCCAAAATATCCTTCAATCCTTGTGCCGCCTGCATCCTGCAGAAGTTCGCCATAATACACAGGAGAGCTGCTATTGCGTGAATATATTCTTTTCTCCAGTCTGATTCTGTTTTCATAAAATGAGCCAATGACTGGTTTACCTTTAACATTTATTGTTAGGTAATATTTCAAATTATGTTGATCTGTTTCCTTCTTTAACAATTCTATGCACTCTTCAGGCTTATATTTTGTCTTAAATGACATTTTTTCCTTAATAAATATAAACTGCATTTTATTTCCCCTTTTTACCTCACCACATCCGGTGATTCGGTGTAATAGTACTCATACTGCTTTATCATCTGCGCGCCGTCCCATTTAAAGATCTCCAGTTTGCGCAGGCAGCAATGGCCCGAGTCCACGCAGTAGCTGTACTTCTTCGGGAATTTCGGACGCGGCACGCGCATGCTGACTATAAACTGCTGCATTCCTTCCCCGCATACATCATAAACATCCCAGTTTATCATCATGTCCCACAGCTTCATTTTCTTTTTCATGGAACCATTGCCGGAAAGCTCGCTTACTTCCCCCTGGCAGAACGAGTTGAAAGTCTGCCATTTCTGCACTACAAATACAGGCGAATTGTTCCCGAGCGTAAAGACATTGAGCATGCCCGCTCCGTGCACAAGCTCCTTTATTTCGCCGTTTTGCTTTTTTTCATATAAATTCAGGTAGTCTTCCTGGTTCTCATCCCCGGTCCAATAGTCCCCGATATATAGCTCATGCCCCTGTATTGTTGCTGCTTTAAGGGATTTTAGCTCCAGTGTCACTGGCGAGGAACCAAAATGTTCTTCTATTGGGCCGCCTGCTGCATCAGTACTTGCCGGAACTCCGTATTCAGCCGCCCTTGATACAGGTATTCCTGTAAATTGCTTGTCTTCGCCGCTCTGCACATTGTTGAAATAATGCGCCGGATCATCGCTGACAGCGGCTGGATATACTACGTCTTTGCCGAGATACTGTAGTATTGCTTTCCTTAATTCCTTCGGGATTTTCTTGTTCTGTTTGTCTGTCCACTGGTTTATATACCTGTCGCATTTGTCGTAATCCTCGCTTACGGCCTTATGTGATTTCGCCGTTAAAACAGGCAGGGATATAAACATGCTTATTGCAGCCAGTATTGCAGTGATCGATAATTTTCTCATTTGCCGTTTATAGCACCCTGGCTTTTTTAACCGGTTTCCCCTTAAGGTTCGCCTTTATAGTTTCAAAAAAATCGTTGTCCCTGCCGTTGTCTTTTGCCAGTTCCAGGGAAAATGAGCTGCCGTCTGTTTTCACAATGGTTATTTTTGTCGGGTCGGTTTTTTTCGAGCCCTGATCCATTTGGACATCGGCTATATCCTGGAACAATGCTGCGTCTTCTGTCATCTTTTCATCCTGCTGTTTGTATGAAACAACCTTTTTATCCGTCAGTATGCTGCCTTCTTCCAGCATGTCCAGCCCGCCGGACGAATAATAATAAATTATCTGCTCGTCGGCCCCTACAAGCTTTGAGTCGTGCAGTTTTTTCAGCTCGTTCTGGTGCAAATCCCCGCCTTTTATTATCACACTGGAGTCGGGTATTACCCTCAGGTTCGCGAGCACACCGAGCGTGATAACCCCGAGCACTATCACCCCCGCGGCAATGCCTGCAACCATCCAAACCCTGCTTTTCTTGCCGCTTTGAAATTTCGGTTTGAGGTTGTGGTATACGAACGTGCCTCGTATTGCCATGGCATAATAATAAACAAACACCAGGGATATTGCCATGCTGGGCATGCTCTTTGTCGCAGAAATTATGTCGATTTTTGAGTAGATGAAATCCGCAAGCAGTATTATAGCCGCCACCCTGCTGCGCTTAAAAACAAAAAACGCCAGTGTGAATACCAGGGCTGCGTCGACAATCAGCCAAGGGTCGTTGAAATAAGACATTCTGCCGCCTGCGTTAGTGACCGTGCCTATGATCCAGAATATCAATGTCACGGTCCCGGATACAAGCGCGGCTATGCCGCCGTTGCGGATATCTTTTTGCGCCTTGTCAAGCTTGTCCGGCGCCGGAGGCTGCGGCGCAGGCGTTACAGGTGACGGTGACGGCCCGGAACCTGCCGGTATCGGCTGCTGGTAATTTTGTTCATCCATAAATTATTTCCTCCTGTTTTCATTTGTGAAATATTATCATCACTGATTTTAACACAGCTTTTATCGGCAAATCAAATTATTTTATCGGTAAAGCCCACCTAATAAAAAAGCCCGGAGGAAAATCCTCCGGGCTTTTAATTTTCAGATTATTTTTACGGTTTGAACTCCTGTATCCTGCTGTTGCATCCATCCGCTACATAAACCGTGTTGCTGCTGTCTATTGCTATTCCATACGGGTAGCAGAAATCCATTATTGCGCTGCCGCTGTTCGGTTCTGAATTGCCGTACTGCTGTATAAAATTGCCCGATGAGTCGAATTTCTGTACCCTGTTGTTGAATGAATCAAGCACGTAAACATATCCAAGGCTGTCTACAGCTACGCCGTAAGGCACTTTAAACTGCCCCGGCCCGTTTCCGGAACTGCCCCACTTTAGCAGGTAATTGCCTGACAGGTCGAATTTTTGCACCCTGTAATTTCCTGTTTCTGTAATATATAAAACTGAATTGTTGTTGTCTATTGCTATCCCTGCGGGCCCTGCAAAATTCCCGTTACCGCTTCCGGAACTGCCCCACATCGCCAGTGTGTTCCCATTTAGGTCAAATTCCTGTATTCTGCTGTTGTTGCTGTCTGCTACGTACACTATTCCGGCATTGCTAACCGCGATTCCCCACGGCCAGTTAAACTGTCCCTGGGCCGAGCCTGACCCTCCCCATGACAGCAGGAAACTGCCGCTTGAATTAAATTTCTGGATCCTGTTATTAAATGTGTCCGAAACAAAGACGTATTGCCCGCTGCTGTCAAGTGCAATTCCCGATGGGTCCCAGAACTGGCCGGTGCCGGTGCCGTATGTGCCCCACTGCCCGATTGGATTTCCGCTTGAGTCGTATTTTTCCACATAAAAATTCCATCCGGCTGAGTATTCCGCAGGAAGGAATTGCCCCTGTAATGAATACAATGTTTTTGAGCTGTCCACCGCAAGCGCAAAAGGAGTGCTTACCGTAGGTATGCAGGTCAAAACATAAATGTAAGTTGTAGGCGTTGCTGTTATGGTAATTGTCGGCGAGGACTGGAACTGAGTGCTTGTTGCCGTGAATGTCGGAGTTACCGTAGCTGTAAGGCAGTCACAAAAATAAGTCAAAGTGACTGTTAGTGTCGCCGGAACCACATATGACAACGTGCAAGTGGCTGTGGGAATTTGTGACGCTGTTAATGTCGGTGTAACTATAGGTGTCGGAGAAGAGCACTGGTCCGACATGTTTACCGTGGATACAACTGCCGGCGTTCCTGCGTAACTCAACGAAGCATTATTGTGCCAGTTGCAGACAACAAGCGGGCCTGCCGTGAAGTTTGTCAAATTCATCTGCAACGCATAGCATCCTGTAAATCCCGAGGTTGTAGGCACCACTACAAACGTCACGTTATTGGCGCCTCCCGAAGAGGATATTGACGCTATACCGGGTGCCGGACTGCCGAGATAATACGGCCCGTTAAAGCTCCAGGAATCGGCTGCAGCGCTTGACCAGTCGTCGACAATTGTAATATCCTGTGTTGCCGCGCCGCCTGTATTGCATATTTGCAGAGTAAAAGTAAGGCCGTCGGAACTTACGATATTTGTTGTGTAATTTGATGTTTTTAAAAGCGTGAACACAGGTACTATTGCAGCAGTATTTGTAATTGTCGGCGTCGCAGGCACCACATATGATACTGTACATGTTGGCGATGATACCGGTGATTGTTGGGACTGCGTGACCGCTGTTGTAACTGTTGCTGATGGCCTTGGCGTCTGCTGGGTAATGATATTTGTCGGCGTTGAAGTTGATGCGGTTTGGGCCGTAGTTGATGTCGCTGCAGGCTGGATCGGCGTATCTGTCGCCGCAGGCGCTGTAGGTGACGGTAATTTCTTGCAGCATCCCGCAATAATTATCACAGCAGTAAGTATGATTGCTGCTACGAACCAAAATCTTTTCATCATTATACCTCCATCTAGTTTTTATTATATGTCAATTTAGACAGTTTACATACAAAAAAGTTCCAAATATCTGTTTTTATTTATTTACTGTTGCTGATTGAATGTCTTCTATTAAAAAAGTGCTTCCGGAGCTCGACCCTGAAAATGCGCCTATTGTTTCCTGTATAACAGTAACCATTATTGTGTATGTCCCTGTGCCCTGGTTATAAACTCCGCTGCCTGTTATATTTACCGGGGAACTGACAGGCGGCCCTATCTGTACCTGGCTTGATGGGCCCCCTATATTGACCTGGTTCATGTTTCCGGTATACAGCCACGAAGCGCTCGATCCGTCTGCGGCAACTGTTACATCGCCTACGGCATTTCCAGCCTGGGTAAAAGTCTGCCCGTTTTCAGTGACTGTAACCGTATAAGATTTGTTGAACTGGTAATAATTTGCAGGTGTATTTGTCCCCCCGAATGCATATGAATACTGGCCCATAGAATAAGCGTCATTTAGAGTAAATGTTCCGCCCGGCCCTGAGACAGTTACGTCCGCTCCCAGAAGCGCCGCATTCGGGCTTACAGTGCGAAGTATTACTGAATATAACACCTGTCCCGTTGTGCTTCCGGTGTCCTGCCTTGTTATTGTGGAAGCTATCAAAAGGTTTGTGTCATGCCCTCCTCCGCCGCTGTTGTTATTCCCATTTGATGCGGCAGGATTTGTGTGCGTGCAGCTAAAAAATAAAACTAAAGCAATTAAAGCAAAAAACATTTTTTTCTTCATATCGCGCCTCCGTTTGATTGGTATTTAAATTATATTTTGTCCAGCCTTCATCGACAATTAATATTCTCTTTTATGGATGAAATTTTTCTATTCTGTTATTATTGGCATCTGCAACATACACATTTCCGTTACTGTCTACCGCTATTCCAACAGGAAAATTAAACTGTCCGTTGCCGCTTCCGGCACTGCCCCATTGCGTTATGTATGTTCCGTTACTGCTGAATTCCTGAATTCTATTATTGCCTGTATCGGCAGCATACACGTTGCCGCTGCTGTCTACGGCTACTCCTTCAGGATAATTAAATTGCCCGTTGCCGCTTCCGGGAATAAAACCCAATTGCATAATGTACGTTTTGGCGCTGTTGAATTTTTGGATTCGTTGACTGTCATAGTCTACAACATACACATTGCCGTTGCTGTCTACTGCAACTCCCAGAGGCTGGCCAAACTGCCCGGGCTGGGTTCCCCAACTGCCCCATTGTGTTATATATGCTCCTATACTGCTAAAAACCTGGATCCTGTTGTTGCCGGAATCCGCCTCATATACGTTTTCATTGCTGTCTATAGCCACTCCAACAGGGCTGCCCATCTGTCCATTTCCGCTTCCAACACCGCCCCACTGCGTTATATATGTTCCTTTATTATCAAATTCCTCTATCCTGTTATTGCCGTAGTCTGAAACACACACATTGCCGTTACTGTCTACTGCTATTCCTTGGGGCTCATAAAACTGCCCATTGCTGCTTCCCGGAGTCGGCGCTGAATTCGGCCATTGGGTTATATATGTCCCTGTGCTGCTGAATTCCTGGACTCTGTTGTTAAGCGTATCTGCGACATACACATTTCCGCTGCTATTTACTGCTATTCCCAGAGGACCGTCAAGCTGCCCGTTTCCGCTTCCGGCGCTGCCCCACGCCGTAACAAAAATTACAGTCATGGTCGCTGTCTCGTTAACAGTTGCTGTTATGGTAGCCGTGCTTGTATGTGTAAACGAAAGTGCTATCATAGTTTGTGTCGCATTTGGCGTATTCGTCGAATTCGGGGTATTTGTCGCCGCAGGCGTGGTAGGCGAATTCCTTTGGCAACTGGCCATTATGGAAATTACAACAAGAATTACTACTGCGGCTAAAAATTTTTTCATATAAGCCTCCATAGATTTCGTTTACTTTACCAAGCCGTCAACAGGCGCAGGTAAAGTATTACGAAATCTTGTACCCGCTCAAGTTTGAGGCTGTAAAGCCGAGAAAAAGTGGTGCCGGTTTTATTTTAAATTTATGGTCGTTATTTAGACAATCGTCCCCGTTTTTTTGCTGCAAGTATTTTTATTAGTCTTTAAGTCTAAAACTATTCAATAACTGCTGCTTTTTCGATCTTTTCATAATCCCCGATCTTGATATAAATAATATATATCCCGGCGTCGACTTTTCCGCCGATATCGTCGCAGCCGTTCCAGTTGGTATCGTAAAACCCTGCCTGCTTTTTCTCATCCACTATGGTCTTTATCATTCTTCCGTTCCTGTTGTAAACCTTGATTTTCACTTCGCATTCCTCGTCGCAGTTATATTTGATATCCACTATCTCTCCCTTGGCAGGATGTATCAGATTATTTGAGACCAGGCATGATTTTTTGTTCCCGGGCAGACCGGCAATGGTCGGCGTCGTGCCGGGCGTTGCTGCGCATGCGCCGAATTTTTCCACCCTGTTGTTTTTATAATCCGTGGCAAATACAATTCCCGTTCCATTTAATGCCACACCATAGGGGCGGTTAAACTGCCCGGCGCCGCTGCCCTGGCTCCCCCACTGCGTTATGTAATTGCCGGAAGGATCGAATTTCTCTATCCTGTTGTTATTTTCGTCCGTGACGTATACGGCACCGTCCACCCCTATTGCCACGGCGACTGGTCCGTTAAACTGTCCGGTGCCGCTGCCCTGGCTCCCCCACTGCGTTATGTAATTGCCGGAAGGATCGAATTTCTCTATCCTGTTGTTTGAAGTGTCTGCGACATATACATAGCCGCTGCTGTCCACTGCAATTCCGGCCGGATAATTCAATTGCCCGTTGCCGCTCCCGTTTCCGCCCCACTGCTTTATATAATTATATGACGGATCGAATTTTACTATGTTGCTGCTTCCCCAGCCCGCCACATATATATACCCGCTGCTGTCTATTGCAACCGCAGACGGCAGGGTCAACTGGCTGTTGGCCAGCTGCGTTACGTAATTGCCGGAAGAGTCGAATTTCTCTACCCTGCTGTTTTGCAGGTCTGCAACATATATATATCCATTTCCGTCTATTGCCACTCCCCACGGGTAATTAAACTGGCCGTTCCCGGTTCCGTAGTTTCCCCATTGTGCTATGTAACTGCCGTTTGAATCAAACTTTTGTATCCTGTCGTTTATTTCGTCAGCCACGTAAACCTCTCCTGCGCTGTCGACAGCCACTCCCCACGGCCCGTCTAACTGCCCGTTTCCGTTTCCGGAAACACCCCATTGCATTATGTAGCACGGCGGCGCCGGATTTATTGTAGGAGTTATGGTAAAAGTTGCAGTCGGCGTAACCACAGGAGACTGCGTATTGGTTGGCGTTATAGTGGCTGTAATTATTATTGAAGTATATGTGCCCGTCGGTGTTGCTGTAGCAGTCGTTGACGGCGGCTGGAGCTGGCCTGTCGGCGTTGTCGTTATTGAATATGCCGGTGTATAGGTACTTGTAGACGTAGACGCTGCTGTCAGTGTTGAAGTCTGTGCGTATGCAGGCGTCATCGTCGCGCTCGGCGTTGTTGTAGCAGAATAAACAGGCGTGTTTGTCGCTGTCGGTCCGCATGCACCGAATTTCTGTATCCTGTTATTTATTGTGTCTGATACGTACACATCACCGCTGTTGTCTGTGGCTATGCCTTCCGGCTGCTCAAATTGCCCGTTATTGTGCCCTGCGCTGCCCCACTGCGTTATATAGTTCCCGGAGGAATCGAATTTCTCTATCCTGTTGTTGTTGTAATCCGACACATAAATATACCCGCTGCTGTCGGCAGCTACGGCATTGACTCCGCCAAACTGCCCGTTTCCGCTTCCCTGGCTGCCCCATTGCGTAATTGTATTGCCGGACGTGTCGAATTTCTCAATCCTGTAATTTCCCGTATCGGCTACATATATATAATTACTGCTGTCTATTGCCACACCGTTCGGCCCGTTAAACTGGCCTGCCCCGGCGCCTGCGCTGCCCCATATTGTTATGCTGTTTCCGGACGGGTCGAATTTTTGTATCCTGTTGTTGTTGAAATCCGCAACATATACATATCCGTTTGAATCAACGGCAATGCCCGAAGGCTCGTTAAACTGTTTCAGCCCGGCGCCTGCGCTGCCCCATTGCAAAATATAATTTCCCGAAGAGTCGAATTTTTCCACTTTATTGCCGCTCAAATCAGTGACATATACATTATTGCCGCTGTCTATTGCAATATCTAAAGGGAAAGCAAACTGCCCGTTTCCGGCTCCAACGCTTCCCCATGATGAATAGTTTGCGCCTGACGATGCAAATTTCTCCACTCTCGAATTATTCGTATCTACAACATATACATATCCGCTGCTGTCCACGGCAATTCCTCCGGGGTTTTCAAACTGTCCTATGTTGGTGCCGCTTGTGCCCCACTGCAGCAGGTAGCACGGAGGGTATGAGTTTACAACCGGCGTTGAAGTAAGTGTAAAAGTAGCTGACGGCGTATTTGTCGCTGTCGCAGCGCATACCCCGAATTTTTCCACCCTGTTATTGCCTTCGTCAGTTACAAAAATATTACCATTCCCGTCTATAGCTATATCCTGCGGGTAAATAAACTGCCCGTTTCCGCTGCCGTTGCTTCCCCACTGGTCTATATAATTGCCCGATGAATCGAATTTTTCTATCCTGTTATTTCCTACGTCCGCCACATATATATAACCGCTGCTGTCTGCAGCTATGCCTATAGGATTGTTAAACTGCCCGTTTCCGCTGCCGCTTGTTCCCCATTGCGTTATTGTATTTCCATTTGAATCGTATTTAATTATCCTGTTATCACTGTAATCCGCTACATATAAATAGCTGCTGCTGTCTACAGCTATACCTTCAGGGTACTCAAGCTGCCCCAATCCGCTTCCTTCACTTCCCCACCTGGTTATTGTGTTTCCGTTTGAATCAAATTTTTGTATCCTGTTGTTATAAGTATCAGCCACATATACATAGCCGCTGCTGTCTATAGCTATACCTATAGGGTCATCAAGCTGTCCCGCTCCGCTTCCAATACTACCCCACTGGGTTATATAGTTCCCTGCTGAATCAAATTTTTGTATATTGTTATTTGCGTAATCTACCGCATAAATATAACCGCTGCTGTCAACCGCTATACCCATAGGTCCTACGAACTGGCCGTTACCTGTTCCGTGGCTTCCCCACTGGGTTATATAGTTCCCTGTTGAATCAAATTTTTGTATCCTGCTATTATTCATATCTGTTACATATATATAACCGTTGGTATCAGAAGCAACGCCAAAAGGAAACTTAAACTGCCCGTTCCCGGTACCGCTGACGCCCCACTGCAATAGATAGCACGGAACTGTATCCGCGTAAATGGATGCAGTGAATAATACCGATAAACAGACTAAAACTGCAATCCTTTTCACTGCCTGTACTTTAGCCGGTTTAACTTTCATATTTCTCCTTTTCATTTTTTGTTTCATATTCATTTAGACAAAACATTTTATCAACATGCTGCAAGTATTTAAAAAAACATGTCCAGGCTCAGCCTGTGCACTGCGCCCAGGTCCCCGAACGGCTGGAAAGCGTACGATAAAGATACGGATTTAAAAAGCACAATGCCTGCGCCGAGCGCCAGGTTTTCTCCGTCGTGTTTTATCGCGTAGCCGCCGCGCAGGTACAGCATGTCGTAAAACCCGATTTCCGCGCCCAGTCCCGCGTCAGGATATTCGCTTATCAGCAGCTGCTGGTTCAAATCCACGTCGAATATCATCGAGTAATAATCCAGGAATTTGTACTTAACGCTTATCCCTGTTTCCAGGTTCAGCGGAAGCGGCTCTTTTTGCGTATCATAGGCGCTCTGCCAGCCCATGTTTTGCAGGACGCATGCAATGTTCACTTCCGGCTCTTTTTCATTTATCTTATAAATCAGTCCGCCGTCGTATGCCATGCCGTATTTTATATATGTAAAGATCCTGCTCTGGAATAGTTTGATGGCTGCCCCGGCTGACAGCCCGGGGATAATCATGTATCCGAAAGCTGCCGTGGTTACAATGTCGTAGTTGATTATTGCCCCCAGGTCCTGTCCGTTGCTGTTGATAAGGTCGAAATTTCCCGTGGAGTCGTAAAGCAGGCTGCCGCCGAAGCCAAACCTGCCGCACGGCACTGCAAAATCAAAATACTCGTAGCTCGTGCTGGCAAATGACGAAAAATATGTCAGGGAAAAATCCGAATGCCGGCACAGCACAAGCCCGGCAGGGTTGAAAAGCACGGCATTGGAGTCATCAGCGACGGCTGCAAAGCAGTTTGCCATGGCCGCTGTCCTGGCGTCCGGCTGGGCAAGCAGAAAATCCGCGCCGGCAGACGCATCTGCGTAAAGGCGGGAAAATACAATAAACGAAAGTAAGATATAATAAATTAAAATTTGTATATTTTTATCCGGTATTTTTTGCTTTTTGGATTTGCGGACCCTGTTTTTTATCTGCATGGTTTCTCTTTGCCGCTTTTTCAGCAAGGCATTATTTTACTACGCCGACTGTTTCTTCTTTCTCGAAACTGCAGATTTTAATATACACAATATATATCCCGGCGTCAACCACAGCGCCGTTGCTGTCGTCGCCTTTCCAGTACTCTGTATGGCTGCCCGGCTGGCCGGATCCTGAAAAAATATCTTTTATTAGCCTGCCTTTCCTGTCGTAAATCTTGATTGTAACATTGCATTCCGGCGGCGCTGTATAGTCGAGCTCGGTCATGTCGCCGTTTAAAGGATGGATGAGGTTGTTTTTTATCCCGAAGCTTACCCCTGATGGTGTCTCTGTGTTGGATTTTACGTCATTGTCGGGTGTTTGTTTTTGCATACCGGCTGAAGATACCTGCTTGTTTCCGGTATTTACTGCAGCTGCATTTGCCCGGCTGTTTAGCGCTGCATTCATGGCTTTTGCCTGATTGGGCTCCGCCTGCTGGTTATTGACAGCAGGATTTATAGCAGCAAGCGCAGGCGGCTTTTGATTATTTTCATTGCCTGACGTCTGCCTTGTCGGCTGAGGTACTGTTATTTCAGCATACTTCCCCTGTGCTATTACTGCTTGTTTTTCTTTTACAGCATTGCCTGACGATCCCTGATTCATTGCAATGTTTTCCCGGCTTGCTGGCTTTCCGGCTGTTATTATTCCGGGCTTATATATTTTGTTTATAAAAATCACGGCAACCAGTATCACCGCACATGCGCATGCAGCAGCCAGTCCCTTTCCTGATAATAAAAGTCTCCTCAGCCTTGACGCAAGAGACGGGTTTGGCTCTCCTATCCTGCCCCATACTTTATCCGCGAAATCGCCCGGTACTTTCATTGACTCGTCCATCCTTGAGCCGACGAATTTCAGCGACTCTTTCATTCTGCTCTCAAAACTTTTTTCTTTTTTGTCCATTTTTACCTTTCAGCGCCTTTCTTTTTTTCCAGGATTTCCTTCAGTTTTCGCCTGGTCCTGGAAATGCTCGACCTCACGCTTCCTTCCGGCATGTCCAGTATCTCAGCTATTTCACCGGTCGAGTAATCTTCCATGTCCGAGAGTATAATGGCGCTTTTGTCCATTTCGCTGAACCTGTCAAGCTCCCTGAGTATTGCTGTTCCTGTTTCCTTTAATTCCATTTCCTCGTCTGAAAGTTTCCTGCCGTCTGTAACAAACTCGAGCTGCTCCCGTTTTTCTTCGTCATCGATATAATGCCTGTTGTCAATTATTGCGTTCCGGCTTTTGATTGACTTCAGCCTGTTTATGCACTGGTTTACCGTGATGCGGTAAAGCCATGTTGAAAATTTCGATTTAAAGCCGAAACTTTTTATGCTTACATATGCCGAACAAAACACTTCCTGTGCAGCATCCACTGCTTCATCCATGTTCAGCATATATTTCATGCAAAGAGCAGTGACCCTTTTCTGGTAAATGGCGATAATCTTGTTGAATACCTGCTTTTCGCCCTGCTGCAGCCTCTTTATCTCTTCAAAACTAATTTCTTCCATCATATCTGCCTTTTGTTAGACATTTCATATGTAAAATCTGCTGCAAAAATTTCACTATTATTTTTATATGCTGAACGGGATGTAAAATAGGTTATTTTATAAACATTATTTCGCTGTTTTCGTATTGCTTTCCGCCTCTGCCTCGAGCTTTGTCTTGAGGTCTATAAGCGCGGTCGTGGAAGCCGCTATTGCATCCCCTTCTTTTACCCCTGATTCTATCTCAGTATAGTCGTCGTTTTCATAGCCTGTCTCGACTTCGGCAGGCTCGTACTTTCCCGGCGCCTTTTTCAGGAATACCACGTCTTTGTCGCCGGTGTCGAAGATGCTGTCGTTCGGTACGCACAGCCTCTGTCCAAGGTCTACATATATGACGGCTTCTATCTCCATGCCGGGCTTTAAAAGCCCGGCGCGGTTGGCTGCCTCTATTGTTGCTTTAAGTATTTTGTTGTTAGGGTCCTTTGTCTCTTCCACCTGGCTTAATATGCCGGTGAACTTTTTCCCCTGGTGCACAGCTGTAGTTATCTGTGCTTTCTGCCCTGGTTTTGCAAGGCTCTCCTCGCCCTCGTAAATCTGCGCCTTTATAGGTATTGTGCCTGCCTCAATCTCCTGCTGGCTTGCCTGTCCTACTGTGCCCGTGCTTTTCAGGCTTAAAAATATCTGCCTATTTTGCGGAGTTGTGGTTTTTATGCCTGCAGCCTGCTCCTGCTGCTGCGTGATATCCACAGGCCCTTCTGTTATATTCTGCTCAACACCCTGCTCCTCGTCATTCATCATCTCGTCAAGGTGGTTTTCGTCATCGTCTGATTCGCTGATCCCGCCGTCTGACTCCTCATCTTCAGGTATTGACACCTTTGCCTGTTTTTGCGGTGTTTCCCTGGCCTGAACAGGCTGCTGAACAACCTGAGCCTGCTTTTTCGGTTTGAGCAGGGCATAGCCTATGATTATGATAACCGCTATTATAAGGATTGTTGTGATAACTTTTCCGTTTTTCATTTTATTTCCTTTTGTTTTTATTTATCGTTATTATATAGTCTTTCAATCTAAAATCAACATTCTAAAATGCGGAACCCCGCCGACAGGAGTCGGCGGTCCTTAAAAACCACCGGAGGTTGTAAAGAGTTCCCTCCGGAAAGGTATAATTCATCCCCCAACCGGAGTTGGGGGATTTCTTTCGGGACTAAAATCACTTTAGTACTTCATTCATGCTCCCGCTCCTGAATCCTTCTATATCCAGTGTAATATACTTAAATCCGAACTTCTTAAAACTTTTTACTATTTTATCCCTGTTCTTTTGCAATAGCAATGCCTTAAACTTATCCGGCTCCACTTCTATCCTTGCCGTATCGCCGTAATGCCTTACCCTTACCTCTTTGAGCCCCATGCTTTTCAGTATTTCCTCGGCTTTTTCCACAGTCATCAGTTTCTTGATTGTTATTTCATTATAATAAGGTATGCGGGACGCAAGGCAGGCCACTGCAGGCTTGTCCCATGTCTTGAGCCCCATCTTTTTTGATAACCGGCGCACATCTGCCTTTGTGAAACCAGCTTCTGCCAGCGGATGCCTGACCCCTGCCTCGCCTGCGGCCTTTAGTCCCGGCCTGAAATCCTTGAAATCATCGGCATTGGCGCCGTCTGCCATCCACCTGATATTTTTGCTTTTCGCTATCGCATACATTTTGGAAAAAAGCTCTGCCTTGCAGAAATAGCAGCGCTCAGGCGGGTTATCCTTGAAATCCTTGTTCTTAAGTTCCTCTGTTTCTATTACGACATGCCCGAGTTTATTGCCCTTTGCAAAACTTCTCGCTTCCTTCAGTTCCTTTGAGGTATATGTTTCCGAGACCGCTGTCACAGGCAACACCTCGCAGCCTTTTGTTTCCTGGCTGGCCTTCAGCAGGAATGTGCTGTCCACCCCGCCCGAATATGCGAGTACAAACCTGGCCATGCCTTTTAATATCCTCTGGAGCTTTTCATATTTTGCTGAAATTGTTTTGCTTGTTTTCATCATCACCTTCTATTTTAGTTCAAACACTACGCTTATGTGTGCCGTGACTTTTATCCTGCCGAGCGCTATTGTGCTGCCTTCCGACGATGAATTTTCCGATTCACCGCCGGCCTGCCCTGATTGCATTGAGTTCTGCGCCGGTATCGAGGCGTTGTAAAGCCCTCCCCAGTCGTACCACGAAGAGCTCTGCTCGTCTATGGTCAGGGGCTGGCCTATGGACTGGCCAAGCTCTTTTGCAAGCGCCGTTGCCTTTTCCTTTGCAGCTTTTATGGCTGCTGCCCGGGCCATGTCCCTGTATTTCCTAAGCTCTGATGTCTTAAACTCGACGTTGCTCACATAGTTCACTCCCGACTGCACCGCATCGCTGAGAAAGCTCTCGTACAGGGATGCGTCGTGCAGCGTGACAACGATATTTTTTGTCACCGTGTACCCGATAATTTCCGTGTATTTATCATACCTGTATTTCGGGCTTATATTTGTGTAGTCTGTCTGGATGTCTTTCTGGTCAATCTTGTATTTTGCGGCCAGGTCCAGGACTTTTTTGACCTTGTCGTCATTGCTCTTTTTTGCGGCTGCAACGTCTTTGCTTTCCGTAAGCACCCCGAAAGTGATTACTATCTGGTCTGGTATGACCTTGATTTCGGCATCCCCCGTCACTGTTATATGCCTCTTGTCCTGCCATCCTCCGGCGCATATAACCGCCGGCAACAGCGCAGCCATAAAAACAGCCAAAAAAATAAATTTATTTTTCATACCTGCCTCCTCTTTTATTCATTTGCTTGCTGCTTTATTTTATCACTGCTTTTTGTTCAAAACAAGATAGTATTTAATTTCCGCAATAAACGCTTGATTTTTACTCCTTTATTTGGTATATTTATGAATAATAAAAGCAACTTATAAGTTTCTTTTTTTAGATAATAAAGCAACTTTAAAGTATCATTCCCGGAGGCAAATAATGCAAAATATGGCTACAAAAAGCACAAAAATAAGGCAATTATCCGAGCAACTAAAAAAAGGCAAGCCTCTTCCTCTGGAAAAAGTCGGCTATATGTTAAAAGAAATAAGAAAAACTCTGGGAATGACCCAAAAACAAATGGCAAAAAAGCTTAATATATCCAGGCAGGCTGTCACAAAACTTGAGAAAAAAATGCAAACAGCCAATATAAAAACTTTGGAAAAATATGCTTCTATGCTTGAATGTCATATTCTCTTTGCTGTGGTATCTGAAACTGGCATTGAAAAAATTATAGAAAGGCAGGCCAAAAAAACAGCGTTGCGAATACTAGGACATTCTTATGCGAACATGGCGCTTGAAAAACAGTCCCCAGGTAAAAAAGCCTGGCAAAATGAACTCAAAGAGCTTATAGGGGAATTATCCTTAAATCCTGATTCTTCCCTTTGGGAGGATTGATAATGATTTCGCCGGGCATACCGGAAGGCACCACGCCGCTTGATGACATATCGCACTTACTGGTGCCGCATATAGATACAAAAACACAACTGAATGAATTTGAATCCAGAAATATATCAAAAGCCACGCGCAAATATCTTTCAAGGCCCAGAAAATATAAAATTACCGTTGGTTTTATAAAAAAAGTACACAAGGAAATGTTTAACGAAACATGGGATTGGGCCGGGAAGCTGCGTACTTCAGAACTGAATATGGGAGTATCGCCTGCCCAGATTCAGGTTGAACTTTATAAGCTGGAAAAAGATATTGAATTATGGGAAAAAGAAAATATTATGGATGTTTTTCAGCGTGGAGTCATGATACACCACCGTCTTGTAAAAATACATCCCTTCACTAACGGGAACGGAAGGCACGCAAGACTGGTTTCAGATATTTACCTTTACGGCCACGGCTGCAAGCTGCCTGCCTGGCCCGATAGAAACTTGATAGAAAGTACTGATATACGGTCTCGGTATATAGCTGCATTAAAAGAAGCAGATAACGGCAATTATGAATTGCTTACCGATTTTACAAAGGAACTGATTAAATAAATAATAAATTTATTACGGGCGGAGGTTAAAATGCCTGAAAAAAAATATGCCGGAGCCGTGGACCAGGGTACCACAAGCACAAGGTTTATGCTTTTTAATAAAAGCGGCGATATCGCGGCCGTACACCAGCTCGAGCACAGGCAGATTTACCCGCAGGCAGGCTTGGTCGAGCACGACGCAACGGAAATCTGGAACAACGCAAAGGAATGCATAAAGCAGGCTCTTGCTGAATCAGGCATCAAGCCCGATGAAATCGCGTCCATCGGTGTCACAAACCAGCGCGAAACCACGGTTATATGGGACAAATCAACCGGCAAGCCGCTCCATAATGCCATAGTCTGGCAGGACCTGCGCACAGCAAAAATATGCGAAGAACTTGCAAAAAAAGGCGGGCAATACAGGTTCCAGAAAATAACAGGCCTGCCGCTTGCCACATATTTTTCCGGCCCAAAATTAAAATGGCTTTTTGACAACAAACCTGAAATAAAAAAAGCTGCAGAGTCAGGTACTGCTATTTTCGGCACAATGGACACCTGGATAATATGGAACCTGACAAACGGCAGCCATGTCACTGACCCGTCAAACGCCAGCCGCACCATGCTCATGAACCTGAATACCCTATCATGGGATAAAAGCATGCTGAAAACTTTCGGCATACCCGAAAGTATTTTACCTGAAATCAGGCCGTCTTCGGACCCGAAGTCATACGGAATGACCCATAAATCAGGACCGTTTGGCGCTGAAATACCTGTCATGGGCGACCTGGGCGACCAGCAGGCAGCGCTTTTCGGGCAGACATGTTTTGAAAAAGGCACGGCAAAGAACACATACGGCACAGGATGTTTTTTGCTTTTAAATACCGGAAACAAGCCTGTGTTTTCAAAAAATGGATTGATAACGACTGTCGGGTATAAAATCGGCGACTCGCCTGTTGTCTATGCACTCGAAGGCTCGATAGCAATAGCAGGCGCGCTTGTCCAGTGGGTGCGTGATAAACTAAAACTTATCTCTTCTGCACCTGAAATAAACGGCCTTGCAATGCAGGCCGAAGACAACGGCGGTGTGTATTTTGTGCCTGCTTTCTCCGGGCTGTTTGCCCCATACTGGCGCAGTGACGCCCGCGGCATTATCGCAGGCCTCACGCATTACACAGGCAGGGAGCATATCGCCCGCGCAGCGCTTGAGGCCACAGCATATCAGGCGCGCGAGATTTTTGAGGCAATGGAAAAGGATTCAGGCATCAAACTCGCTTCCCTGAAAGTCGACGGCGGCATGACCGCAAGCGAACTTTTGATGCAGTTCCAGTCTGACCTGCTCAATGTGCCTGTCTCGCGGCCCAAGGTCGCAGAAACAACCGCGCTCGGCGCAGCATACGCCGCGGGCCTTGCAGCAGTATTCTGGAAATCGCAGGACGAGCTTAAGGCAAACTGGATATTGTCGAAGCAGTGGCAGCCTAAAATGGCAGCCGATAAGCGTGAAAAATATTTCAAGGAATGGAAAAAAGCAGTGCAGAAGTCTTTGGGGTGGATGGAATAAATTTTGGATTTTGGATTTTGGATTGAAATACCGCTGCTTATCAACGTGTACTGAATAAAAAATCTTTTTATAAAGCCGGCCGGATATTTCGAGGTAGGTTACGTTTGTTTTTTATTTTGATAGGGTTTTCATAAGAGATTTTAAAGCCGGTAATTCTTTTTCCTTTACTTCCCGGACTTTTTTAATATCGATGCCGAAATATTCATGCGCCAGAATATCCCTCATACCGGCCATTTTCTTCCATGGAATTTCCGGATTTTTGTCTTTCAAGTCCTGCGTTATATTCTTTGTTGCTTCACCAGGTATCTCAAGGCTCCGGACAACCGCATGCCTCGTTTTCGTATCCTTTAAAAAAGTTTCAAAGTCCATATTTGATGTGAATTCTTCAACTTCGGTTATTGAATTCAAAATATCATTGATATAATCGGTATTGTCCCTCTCGCCTTTCATACAAAAACAACCTCATCCAGAATATGCCTGCCGATAACCGGCTTTAGGGCTTCTCTTGTAACAATATCGGCCTTTAACCCAAGCAATTCTTCAAAATAATATTTTAATTCCAGGACGTCAAAAAGGCTTATATGACCGTCCGAATAATCCACCAGGATATCTATGTCGCTGGTTTCATCCTGCTCGCCCCGGACATAAGAACCGAATATGCCTATTTCCTTAACCTTGAATTTAAATTCCAGTTCCTGTCTGTGTTCCTCTATTATTTTTTTTATTTCCTCAAAAGTTTTCATTGTTGCCTGCTTTCTTTGAACCAATTATAACGCCGGTTATTATTGAAGTCAATTTTAAAAACAAGCTTGCAGGGCCTCAACTTAGTTTTCTTTTAACATTCCAATTTGTTATCTCAAGTTTGATGTCGCAAATTGCGATTTGTCCGATACTCCTTCTTACCCCTCGCCCTTTTTTAAGAGTTCAATATCCCAGTGGGATGTTGAACGGGAGAATTCATCTTTGAATCTTCATAATATGCTTTTCTCCCTAAGGGACGGGGTGAGGGTTTACTTTGTGCCTTGCGTCGCTTTGTCCTTCATCCCCCACTTCGCACATAGCACCCGGCACGTTGCCAGCTTTTGCCTGCAAAACCGTCTGCTCCTCACGGTCTGCGTCGTCTGGTCTTCTATGTATGGCAAGCTCCTTAGTCACGGCAAGGACAGCAGCCTCCTATGCCTCCCAACCATCCAAATTTACCGCTTAGCGGTAAATTTCCCGCCCACTTGTCCGCCGAAGCCTCCGGCGAAGGCGGATGCCCGCCTTCCAGCCCCCAGAATTTATGCAATTTGTATAAACTTGCTCCTGTGCAAACACCTCTAAACCCTTAATTTTACACTTTAAGTGTAAAATTGCCTCTTAGTCAGGGTCCTAACCCATCAGTTTTACCGCTAAGCGGTAAATTATCGACCCTCAAGCCTGAATTTTATTATTTCGTAATAATTTGTCTTAAATTCCGATATTTCCAACAATGACAAGGCTTTTATAGAGTGAGTGGCATATTTTTGAGTCGCAGCTACCCCTGCTAACCCCTATAAGGGCTATTAATTATAGGTGTACCTAACCGTCCGAAATTATTCGATTCGAATAATTTGTTACCTCGCCTACCCCCTCAAGCCCGAAATTTTACGCAATTTGCGTAAATTGTCTATTTTTCCGATTTTCCATTTATTGGCAAGGCTTTTTTGGCACGATTGTCCAAAAATCGCCATATAGCTACCCATGTACCAGTCTCTACGTTCCGGTACATGGCCATAAACCTGAGTATATGACGAATGGTTTATGGCTCAACTCTGTCTTCGGGTCAAATTCAGGCTTCTCCTCTGCATAAGCACCTAGCCAGCTATTATTTTATACCTTGGGTAGAAAATAACCTGTCTGGAATCTAAATCTCGTTTCAAATTGAAACATAGATTGCACAGCCTCACCGTCTTTATAGACGCCATTCAAGCTGTCTATCATGTCCTGCCATATAACTGCCCGGATTGTCGTGCCCTAAATCCGACCTTATCTAGTGGTTTGTGATAGTTTAAAGGTAGCTTGAGTTGTTGGAGTGTCATAAACCTACGCTATAGCAAATGATTTTATGGCCAAATTTTGAAATAGGTATATCCGTGAAATTCCTTCCTCTTCTTTTAGAAACCTGGAAATCCTAATTTTTTCATCACTCCTGCTTTTCCTTCATTAACTTCCACTTCTTTAAACCGCTCGTAGCATTTAAAGAATTGTTCATATTGTATTTTTAATAACCGTGCTTTACATAGCCATAAATTTATGTAGTTGTTTTTTTCGCATAATATACTCTCTACCCAACAAGCAAAACCTTCATTATTCATAAATTGCCATTTGTCAAAAGAATCTTCTGGCTTATTTGTTACTTTTTCTATCTCGTTAAATGTAAATACTCCTAAATTAGAATAATTTTCCTTTTTTTCGTCTTTGTTTATTCCATGTACTTTTGAATATTCCGCATAAAGTCCGTGCCCAAATAGCTCGTGAAACAGAGTTGAAATAAAAAAATCTTTTTCTATACGGACATACGCCATATGCGGATTCTCTTCGATATTATATTTGCCTTCTTTGTTCTTGCACCAGTTTTTTTCATTACAAAGTTTATTCCAGTCCAAATCACTTATCAATTTATAATCCGAATGTGTAAGTTCAAGTTTAAATTCACTTTTGATAAAATGCTTGGAATTTTCAAGCAATTTTTCAAAGAATTTTCCGATTTCTTTTTCATCAATCATAATTTTTTCTCCCCTGCGTCCATTTTATAGAAACCTCTTCATTTTTTAGCTAACAGAACCTTACTTGTATTTACTCAAGTGAATCTTTAATATTGCTTTTGAAAATGTGAAACGTAGGCTCAATCCCTTTCTTTTCCGTGTATCAGCGCATTCAATTTTTTTCAAAATTATTTAAATACTTTTCATATATTTGCTTAAATTCATCGATTTTATGCGCTATTGACTTTTTATCCGAAGGGCTCATTAAATTATTTTTATATTGAACATATCGATATAAATGAAATAGTTTCTTTTCCGGTATTGAGTGAACTTTGTCATATACATCTCCTTGTTTCATTCCCAATTGTTCTTTTTGTCCTTTCTCAAATTGTTCGGTTATTTGTTTGTCTGCTTCAAATTCTAATTCTTTTCTAGTCATATACATTCCTCCTTTACTTTATTTTAAAATAAATGTCTCTGTGACAAAAACCGCAAGGTATTCTAAAGGCATTGATGGCTGAGTAAACCTATGGTTTCTCAAACTTATTCAACAAGCTTATATCCCAAACGCATATAAGTATCTATAATAATTTTTCTTGCAAAAAATGGATATATTAACCATGAAATTCCACAAGTGCAGATGGCAAGAATAAAAGCTAATATTGCCTGCCCCCAGACGTTTTTATAAGCCAGATAGAAACAACCAAAAAGAAAGCACCAAAGTACTGCCCCATCAACACTTACCCTATGCCCATTCACCGGATTTTCAAGATAAGCCATTTTCCACCTCCTTTTTTGTAGTTATCTTTTTTTTGTATTCATAGGCATCCACAACATCACCGAACTAATAAAGCGATTCCACCGCGAATGAAAAACCTGCCGTGCATTTCCATAATGTATTGTACTGAATACGACACTTAAAACAAAATTGCTTGTGTTTAGTAATTAAAACGGATATACAACACTTGAATCGTCTGGGTCTGACACAAAAGAAGAACCTTGTTTACCTGTTCCTCGTATTGGACAATTACTATCAACATAATAACTAAATCCGTTGTCGGCAGTAATCATCGTAATATAAAATGCTTTCATCTCTGATACATTCACAATTATACCAACTCCATTTATTCCTCCTGTTTTGGCAAACTTATAACCTTTATCATTTATTTCTTGTGAAGTGTAAGTTCCACCAATTTTTATGTCTAAATGTTCCTGTGTCGATTTGGCTATGTCCTTAGGACTATTAAATTGCCCATTGCCGATTTCCATATTATTCCAACTACCCCATTCGACTAAATATCTTCCTGCACTGTTGAATTTTTGTATTCTATTATTACCCATGTCTGCCACATACACATTGTTGCTGTTATCTACTGATACTGCACAAGGATGATTAAACTGCTCGGCGTCTTTTCCTTTACCACCCCATTTAGTTATATATTTGCCTGCACTACTAAAAACTTGAATTCTGTTATTACCATATTCTACAACATATATGCTTCCGTTACTACCTATTGCTACTCCAGCAGGCTCCTCAAACTGCCCGATGTCTTTTCCTTTACCACCCCATTTAGTTATATATTTGCCTGCATTATTGAATTTTTGTATTCTATTATTACCTGTGTCCGCAACATATACATTTCCATCGCTGTCTACTGCTACTCCACAAGGCCCTTCAAACTGCCCGATGTCTTTTCCTTTACTACCCCATTGTGTTATATATTTCCCTGTACTACTAAATACTTGAATTTTGTTATTACTGCATTCTACAACAAATATGTTTCCATTGCTGCCTATTGCTACTCCAGCAGGGTCTTGAAACGACCAATTGCTCAATCCTTTACCCCATTGTGTTATATATTTCCCTGCATTATTGAATTTTTGTATTCTGTTATTACCCGTGTCTGCAACATATATATTTCCATCGCTGTCTACTGCTACTCCCATAGGGAAATTAAAATACCCGTTCCCGGTACGAACAGGACCTAGACCACCCAATTCTGTGATATATTTGCCTACACTGTTGAATTCCCTGATTCTGTTAGCGCGCTCGTCTGCAACATACACATTTCCGTTACTATCTATTGCTATTCCCCGAAGTTGATCAAATGACTCATTGCCGATTTCTTGACTGCCCCAACATGTCTTAAAATCTAACATCAATAAAGTTGCTGTAAAAATTAATACCGGGATTAGAACTTTCTTCATTTTCCGCCTCCGTTTTTAAATAATTTTCAATTCCCAATTCCCAATTAATTGCTTTAATTGAAAACTGATAATTTATTAATCTCCCTAAATTGTTATTATAAGTATACCCCTTGTTTATTGCGCTGTCAAATAGACTTATAAATAGTTAAATTTTGGATTTTGGATTTTAAAAAGCCTGATTATTTAATACCAGTATCATTACGCCGCAATCAAATAACATATCTCTGTTTTCTCCGCATATCATGTATATATTTCGTGGGATTTTTCATATCTTCCCTGTCTTTCCACATGCCGAATGCAGGATGGTCCATAACGGACATTCTTTTCTTTTTGCCTGTCTTTTCAGGTATTATGACGCCCTTTTTTTTACCCCTGTAATAAATCTCGACAGGTTCGTTGAGTTCCATGGCCTTTATTATATCCTTCATGTTTTTCCTGAAATCGAGAAAATTTGCTTTCATGCGTTCCTCCAATGATAGTGTTTCTTTTGTCTATCCGTCATTGTAGGGGTAATTCACGAATTACCCGTCTTGTTTTTCGTTCGTTTTGGGCAATTCGTGAATCGCCCCTACCTTACCCGCTCAAGTCCGAGGCTATATAGCCAAGGACAAGCTTTACTCAAGTGTACACTCTAAGTGTACACTACGATAATCATATAAGTCAAGGTTAAAGTTTTGAGTTTTTGATGCTTTTTATGTATAATATAATTGCATTTTAGATTTTGCCTTTAAATCTAAAACCAACAATCTAAACTCTAAAATAGCGGAGAATTAGGCGTATGCAACATAATGATGCACCAAAATCAAATACTTATGACGTAATAATAATCGGTTCCGGCATAGTCGGCTCTTTAATAGCCCGCTATCTTTCCCGCTACGAACTTTCAATACTTGTCATAGAAAAAGAAATAGACGTGGGTATGTGCCCGTCATCGGCAAACTCAGCCATCATCCACTCAGGTTTTGACCCGAAGCCCGGCACAGTAAAGGCAAAGATGAATGCCGCAGGCAATAAGCTCTGGTATTCTCTTGCGCCTGAGCTTGGCATTGTCTTCAAGCAGACAGGCAGTTATGTTGTGGCAATAGGAGATGCTGAATTCAAGCGCCTGCCGGAACTCCTTGAGCGCGGCAAGTCAAACAATATTCCCGGAGTTGAGATAATAAACCGCTACGAACTTCTGCGCCGCGAGCCCATGATAAATCCCGAGACAACAGGCGCGCTCTGGGCGCCGAGTGCCGCGGTAATTGACCCGTTCGGTGCTACTCTCGCTGCCGCAGAAAACGCAGTCGTAAACGGAGTCACTTACCTTTTTGAGACAGAATTCACGGAATTTATATTTGAGTATGGTAGGGACAGCGCTCCTGCGCTGTCCACAAATATGCGGAAAATAATTGGAATTAAAACCAATAAAGGCGACTTTTTCTGCCGCTGGGTCATAAACTCAGCAGGACTTTATTCTGACGAGGTTGCGCACAGGGCAGGCGCAAGGAAAGAATTTGAGATAATGCCAAAAAAAGGCTGTTATCTTATTTTTGACGCCGCGAAATTCGTAATAAACAGCGTGTTGTTCCAGCTCCCTACCGAGCAGTCCAAGGGCATACTTGTCTCGACCACCACTCACGGCAATGTAATGATAGGCCCTGACAACGCGCCCTGCCAGGGAAAAGACGACACTGCCACGACAGCCGAAGGGCTCGAAAGGATTGTTCAGGGCGGCAAGCGGCTCATCCCTGCCCTTGACCCGAGAAACACTATAGCAATGTACGCCGGCATCAGGGCAACCGGCAATGGCAGCAGGGATTTCATAATTGAAATGCCAAAAGAAGTAAGCGGACTTATAAACCTTTGTGGTATCGAATCCCCCGGCTTTGCTTCAGCGCCTGCAATAGCGCTTGAAGTCATAGAAATGCTAAAAAACGCCGGTGAGAAACTGAATGAAAAGAAAAACTGGAACCCTGTGCGGAAACCTTTCCCGCATTTTCACATGATGAAGCACGGAGAAAAGGAAAAACTAGTGAAATCTAACCCTGCGTACGGCAGGATAATGTGCAGGTGTGAGGAAATAACCGAGGGCGAAGTGCTTGACGCCATACATTCGCCAGTGCCTGCGCGCACATATGACGGCATAAAAAGAAGGACATGGCTCGGCACAGGCCGCTGTCAGGGCGCGTTTGACTACCCGCGCGTGATAAGCATTCTCGCCCGAGAACTCGGCATACCCGAAACCGAGGTAACGAAAAAAGGCAAAGGCAGCGAATTGGTGTTTAGAAGAACAAAAGAATATTAGATAGCGGATATTAGATATGAGATATTAAGCTTTTATATCTGCTATCTAATATCTTATATCTGATATAGCGATGATTGATAATAGTACAATGAAGAAAGGATAAAATGAAAAACGTATATGATGTGATCGTCATCGGCGCCGGGCCTGCCGGCCTTGCTGCCGCCATAGAGGCGAAAAAAGCAGGCGCAAGCGCCCTTATAATAGAAAGAAACGACGAGCCGGGCGGCATACTCCCCCAGTGCATTCATAACGGGTTCGGGTCAGTACTTTTCAAAAAAGACCTTCCCGGCCCTGCTTATGCGTGGAATTTTGTAGACGAGGCGCAGAAACTCGGCATCGAGATGCTGCTTGATACCTTTGTCCTTGATATAACCAATGATAAAACAATATACGCAACAAACAGCCGAGAAGGCTTTCTTGAACTCAAGGCAAAATCAATCGTTCTTGCCATGGGCTGCAGGGAGCGGACAAGGGCGCAGATAAGGATACCGGGCGACAGGCCCGCAGGAGTGTTTACCGCAGGCATGGTGCAAAGGCTGGTGAACATCGAGGGATTTATGCCCGGCAAAAATTTCATAATCCTCGGCTCAGGCGACATAGGCATGATAATGGCGCGCCGGCTCACAATAGAAGGTGCGAAAGTAATCAAAGTAGTCGAACTCATGCCCTATCTCACAGGCCTGCGCAGGAATTACGTGCAGTGCCTGCAGGATTTCAATATTCCCCTTTCCCTCTCCACCACCATAAAACGCATAATAGGCAAAAAACGCGTGGAAGCAGCAGAGACTATAAAGGTTGATGAGAGCCTGAACCCTGTTGCAGGCACAGAGGAGACCATTGCCTGCGACAGCGTGCTTTTGTCTGTCGGCCTCATACCCGAGAACGAGCTCTCAAAAAAAGCAGGCGTCATGCTCGACCCGCTCACAAGCGGGCCTGTCGTGGATGAGAACATGGCAACAAACATCCCCGGCATATACGCCGCAGGAAATGTCGTTACTATCTACGACCTTGTCGACTATGTTTCGCAGGCAGGGTTTACAGCGGGACGCAATGCCGCGCTTTTCGCGGCAGGCAAGATCCAGCCGGCAAAATATATTGAAATGAAACCCGGCGACGGCATCCGCTCTGTCATGCCGCAAAAAATATCTTTGCCTGTTTCTTTAGTAGAGACAGGTTTAAAACCTGTCCCATCTGAATTCCTTTTGGAACTCCGTGTCTCACGCGAATTCCCCGAAAAAATCTCTGTCGATGTCATGGGCAACGGCGATATCATAAAATCCTTCAGGCAGAAATACGCCCGTCCCGCTGAAATGATTACTTTAAAAATAAACCCGCAGGAATTTTCTGCAAAGCTCAGCGCTGATACGCCGGAAATCACAGTCCGGATAAAAGAGGCATAATATGGAACGCAAATTCATATGTATCCGCTGCCTGCCTTTTAATCCCCTCTCCCTCGACGGGAGAGGGATACAGGGTGAGGGTGAAAAACCAAAAACAGACCCCCTCTCTCTAACTCTCTCCCGCCAGGGGAGAGAGAATTCCTCTTGTTATGCACATTTGAGGTAAAAATGCAAAAAAAATTCATATGTATCCGCTGTCCGGAAGGCTGCGAGATTACCACGACCCTCGACGGCCTCGGCAATATCACGGATATCAAGGGCAACTCCTGCAAGCTTGGCATTGAGTATGTAAAAACCGAGGCTACGGACCCGCGCCGTACCCTCACGACCACAGTAAAGGTCGAAGGCGGCGTACATCCGCTGTGCCCTGTATGGAGTGAAAGGCCCGTGCCGAAAGACAGGGTTCTGGAGCTTGCCGCGGAGCTGCGCAAAATCACGCTAAAGGCGCCTGTTGTAGCCGGCCAGATAGTGCTGGAAAACGCGCTCGGAATTGGAGTGAATATTATTACTTCATGTGGTATAATTGGGATAAGAGGAAAATAAAATATCAGGAGGGTACACATGGACAAGAAAAAAGTACTCGCGGTTGACGACGAACCGACCATACTTTCGGCTATCAAGGACTCACTCAGTGACAAATATAATGTATTAACCGCGAAAAACGGCAAGGAAGCGCTGAAGATCGTGGAAGCGCAGGATCCGGACCTGGTAATAATGGACGTCATGATGCCTGAGATGGACGGGTTCGAGGCGGCAAGGCGCCTGCATCTGAAAAACAAGTTCAGGCCTGTGATAATATTTTTAAGCGCAAAGGCTTCACTTGCGGATGTGGAGCATGGCCTGAAAATAGGCGGCTTTGAGTATATTACAAAGCCTTTCTCGCCTGCAAAGCTTGAGGCAAAAGTGGACGAGGCTTTTGCAAGGATGGAAACAAGAAAACACATGAAGTCAAATAACAACACATAAAATATTGCGGGGCAAACAATGCCGAATTTCGAGTGGATCACGCACAGGGACAAAAGGATTCTTTACATGAACATTGCGACCGACAGGACCGAGGCTCTTAAAAATGCAATAGAACAGTTAAAACCTTTAATAGAAAAAGAGCCTTTAAACTCCATACTCTGCCTTGTGGATGTCACGGGCGGGCATATAAATGTCGATATTTCAAAAGCTTTGAGGGAATTTACCGAGCACAACAAACCGTATATGCTCATGACCGCAGTTATAGGCATAACGGGCCTGCAAAGAGCCATATACGACGGCATACTGATTGTCACCAGGCGGAAAAACCTTGTAATGAAGAATTCCCGGGAGGAAGCGCTGGATTTTTTATCCGGTATTTAGTGGATAAAGGGAGGATTTGAATGGGCAGGAAACTTATATTGGTTGTGGACGATGAGGAACACGTACTGTCAGCGATAAAGGAAACCTTAATTGACAGGTATGACGTACTGACGGCAAATACCGGCCGCGACGCCCTGAATAAAATAGACGAAAACAACCCGGACCTTGTAATAATGGATATCCTTATGCCCGAAGTGGACGGGTTTGAGGCAGTGAAGATACTGCACGAGCAGAGGCATCCCCTGAACCCGCCGGTGATTTTTTTGAGCGCAAAGACCGGCCAGGCTGACATTGACCACGGACTTTCTCTCGGCGGCATGGACTACATGACAAAACCATTCTCCCCTTCAAAACTCACGAAAAAAATCGAGGAAATATTCGAAAGGGTTGAAATCAAAAAAAGGCTGCAGCAGAAAAATAATAAGTAATTGTTTTAACCATCAAATTTTTTATCCCAAATCCAAAAATGTTTGCAAACAAAAGTCAGAATTGCCCTGTCAGTTTTTGTACCAAAAGGCTCGTGCCTGCAACAGCTGCCCAGGCAATCAGCCCGAGCAGCATGGGTTTGAAACCTGTCGTGAGCATTTTTTTTATATCAGAATGCAGCCCTATAGCGGTAAGCGCTGCCACTATCATAAATTTCCCTGTTTCCACAAAAATCTTTGACGCAGCCGGGCTTATTATGCCGAAAGTATTCAGCATCGACGCCGCCAGGAACCACAATATGAACCACGGGAATATTTTTACAAAACTGTAATGCACGTGCTTTTTCTCGGCCTCTTTTTCCCTGCTGTAGACCGCAAAAACCGCGAATACCATGGATATAGGTATTATCATTGTTGTCCTCGTAAGTTTTACTATTGTGGCGTACGCGCCCGCGTCATTGCCGTAACTGTAAGCTGCCGCGACAACCGAAGAAGTGTCGTTTATGGCAGTGCCTGCCCACAGCCCGAACCCGTGCTGGGACAGCGCCATTATCCTTCCAAGCGCCGGGAAAATAATCACGGCTATGATATTGAACATGAACACCGTTGAAATTGCGTATGCGATTTCCTGGTCTTCCGCTTCTATAATCGGGGCTATTGCCGCAATGGCGGACCCGCCGCATATTGCTGTGCCCATGCCTATGAGGCTGGTGAGCTTAAAAGGCACTTTAAATATCTTTCCGAAAAGATAGGCCGTGATGAATGCGGCTGACAGCGTAAAAACCATGACATATAGCGATGATATACCGGTAGTATAGACCTGCTTCAGGCTCAAACCGCCGCCCAGCGCGATTATCGCCCACTGTAAAATCTTCTTCGAGGTAAAATGTATCCCGGCCGCCGTGCCGTTTGGCCTGCCTATCAGATTCCCGAATATTATGCCGAGCAATATCCCGAAAACAGCGCCGCCTACTATAGGTACAAGCCCTCCCAGGAATACTGCGGCAAGGGCAATCACAAGCGAAAGCATTATTCCTTTGATGTTTTCCGCGAGCCATTTCATAATATTTTTCATCCCTTCGGGTAACTTGTAAACCCGCCTGAAATATTGAAAACTTCCTTAAACCCATTTTGCTTCAGTATCCTTGCAGCAATGCCGCTTCTTACACCGGATCCGCAATAAACTGCTATCTTTTTGTATTTTGGTATTGTTGCCAGGTTTTGCCTTAGCGAGTCTACCGGTAAATTTACGCTTGCTTCCAATTTGCCCTTTTTCACTTCCCCGGGAGTCCTTACGTCAAGTACAAAAAACTCTTTCAAATCCGATTTTAAAAGCTCCTGCCATGTCATTGCGTCCACCTTCCCTGTCAGTATATTTTCCGCGGTAAACCCCGCCATGTTCACAGGATCCTTTGCCGATGAATACGGCGGCGCGTATGCCTGCTCAAATTCCTCAAGGTCGTATATTGTGCCTTTCTTGCCTATCAAAGCTGAAATCACGTCGATCCTCTTGTCAATGCCAGCCTGCCCGGCAGCTTGCGCCCCGTATATTTTTCCGTCAACAGGTGAAAAAAGTACTTTCAAAGTCATGGGCATTGCGCCGGGATAATAGCCTGCGTGGTCGCCCGGGTGAAGGATTACCTGAGTGTATTTCATGCCTGCTTCATTTAAAGCGTGCTCATTTGCACCTGTCACCCCAATGGTTAAATCAAAAATTTTTACTACAGATGCCCCTATTGTGCCCCGGTATTTTGACTTGTTCCCTGATATTATATTGTCCGCAGCGATCCTTGCCTGCTTGTTTGCGGGCCCTGCAAGCGGTATATTTGCTTTTTTACCGGTCACAAAGTTTGTCGTTTCCACTGCGTCGCCCACGGCAAAAATATCCGTGTCAGATGTCTGCATGTATTCGTTTACTGCTATGCTTTTTTTTATGCCCAGCGCCAGGCCTGCTTCCTGCGCTAGCTTTGTTTCAGGCGCAACGCCAATTGAAAGCAGAACCATATCGGCCACGACAGCGCCTGATGACAGCCTTATTTTTATTTTCCCACCCGCATCCTCAAAGCCCTGCACTTTTGCGTTCAGTATTACTGCCACGCCTTTGCCAGTCAGCTCTTTTTGCGCGATTGCCGCCATATCGGGGTCAATCACAGGCATAACCTGCGCTAAAGCCTCTATTACTATAACGTCTATGCCCAGCAGCTTAAGGCTCTCGGCCATTTCCATGCCTATGAACCCTGCGCCTATAACAGCAGCTGTTTTAGGCTTGTTGGCTTTTATATACCCAACAATCCTGTCCGTATCAGGCACGCTCCTGAGCCTGAAAATTTTTTCATTCTCAATGCCCGGCAAAGCCGGTTTTACAGGCTCAGCGCCCGGGCACAGCAATAGTTTGTCGTAGTTTTCATCGTATTCTTTATTTTTCACAAGGTCCTTTACCCTGATTTTTTTTGTCTTGCGGTCTATTGATATGACCTCGCTTTTTATCCTGACATCTACGTTATACCTGGCCTTGAAAGACTCCGGAGTCCGCAGGAAAAGCTGGTCCCTGTCCTGTATTTCGCCTCCTATATAATATGGAAGCCCGCAGTTCGCGAAAGACACGTGTTCACCGCGCTCAAATACGGTGATTTCGTCGAATTCCGACAATCTTCGCATGCGCGCTGCCGCCGTCATGCCTCCTGCCACGCCTCCTACTATCAGGTATTTTGCCATATTGTTTGCTCCTTTGTTATTAGGTTGTTTAATTGCTCTTTTCGGCATGTATTATAACATTAAAAAGCAGAGCCTCTCAAGTTAAAGCCATGGGATTTTTGCAAGGGGTTATTAAATAAAAAAAGCAGAGCGGGCCAAAGGGGGGTTTGGAGGGGAATGGGGGATAAAGGCCCGCCCTGCATATCACTTTATTCTTTTTGTATTATAGCATTTTCTTTATTAACTTGTGGTTTTTTCTTATATTATTTATTATTACTTCCTGCATCAGGTTGCATGCCTGCCCTATTTTCCTGTCGGAAAGGCTGTAAAACACGTTAACTCCCTTTCTCGTTGAATTTACCGCGTTTTTCCCTACCAGTGCCGACATGTGCTGCGACAGGTTTGCCTTCGACAGCCCTGTCTCCTTTATAAGGTCCGATGCCGACATTTCTTTCTTATAAAGCAGCCGTATAATGTGCATCCTGTAAGGATTCGAAAAAGTCTTGTAAATATCCGACTCGAATTTCAGCATTTCAATGTTAATGTCCATTAATTCAGCCTCTTTCAAACAGTTTAGCAGTTCCTAAACTCATAAACATTATAACATCCAAATACCGGATAGTCAAGTTCTTTTTTTTAGCAGTGCCGGCCCAAAGAGACAAAAGCCCGCCCTGCAATACTTGTATTATCCTTTTGCCTTCCTCATGGTCAGCGCCTTGCCCGCAAGGAAAATCGCGAACATTATTCCGAAAACAGCCACAATTGACGCTCCTGTCGGCATGTCGAGCGATACGGAAACCCCCATACCGGCCAGGCTTCCTGCTATACCGAGCCCCCATGATATAAAAAGCCTGTTTTTTAGTGTTTTTGCGATCATTATGGAGCATATCGCCGGTATTATAAGGTATGAAAATACCATGAGCACGCCGGCCATCTCGACCGACGACGTCACTACCGCACCGAAAGTCGCGTAAAACAGGAAATCCCATAATTCGACGTTCATTTTTTTCTCGCAGGCTTTTTCGCAGTCCTCAGTCACAAGCCAAAAATTTTTCCTGAATATAAAATGAAAAATCCCGATGGCTGAATAAAGGACTGCGGTTTTTATTACTTCTTCCGGCTTTACGAACAAAATATTTCCAACAAGCATGTCCTTGATGTGTTCAGACTCCGCTGGCGCTTTTGCAAGTATGAGTACTGATGCTGCAGCCGCGAAAACATACGTGATGCCGATAACCGCTTCCTGGATGACTAACTTTTCCATCTCCCTTGCCATAGCGAAAAAAAACGCACCTGCCAGTGCGAATGCAAGCGATATCAGGTAAGAGCCTGTTGTGTGCATTGCGACACCAAACGCAAAACCAACCAGCGTGCCCATTGCAGCGGTCTGCGCCAGCGCAAGGTCGACAAATATTACGCCCCTGCGTATCACGTGCATGCCGAGGTACGCGTGAATGCCTGTCAAAACAACGCATGCGATAAAAGGCCATAACAAAATATCGAACATCTATTGAAACCTCCATAGAGTCCGTTGATTTTGCCGAACGTCACAGTACAGGCAAAATCTTACGGAGTCTTGCATCCGTTCAAGTCCCCGATCCCGGAACCGGGGACAAGTGGTGCCTATTTTTTGCAGCCGCACCTTAATGGGTGCGGATTTTACCAAAATCTAAAATTTTTATTTCAGCGCATTTACGACTGTGTCCACATCATAATTAAAAAGGTCCATATAAGTGTCCGTACCCTTAAGCCCGCCTACAGCCATGCTGATAAGCACGATTTTTGCGCCTGTTTCCTTTGCCACTTTTTCAGGGGCGCTCATGTCGTAAAACTGATCCACCAGGATTATCTTGGTGCCGTCCTCTTTCATTTTCTTTATAAGCCTTTCTATATCTCCGGGCGACGGCGGTATAGCCGGCTTGGATTCAATATATCCGCTCACATCAAAACCGCAGTAGTTGATGAAATAGTCCCAGCAATCGTGCGTGGCAGCTATTTTTACGCCCTTAAACGGCTTTAACTCTTCGCTCCATTTTGCTATTCCTTTGTCCAGTTTTTCAATAAAGGCGTCGTAATTGGCCTTGTAATAATCCGCATTATCCGGGTCTTTTTCGCTGAGCTTGTCAAGTATCTCTTTTGCTATTATTTTCCCGTTGTTCGGATCCATGTGGTAGTGCGGGTTCCCGTAAATATGCACGTCTCCTATGCTCGCGTCAACCTTGCCCTGCGGTATCTCAATCACCGGTATTTTTTTCGATATGTCCAGATACCCGTCCCCGCCTTTCATCACGTGCGAATTCTTCGAAGCCTCTATTATGCTGTTTGCCCACATGTCCAGATCCATGCCGATAACCACCATAAGGTCCGCGTTCCTTACCTTCACGACCATGGACGGCCTTGGCTCGACCGAATGCGGGTCCTGCATGCCGTTCATCAGGCTCTCCACGTTTGCCTTGTCTCCGGCTATGTTCTTCATGATATCCGCTATGTTCGGATCAGAGCATACTATATTCATCTTTCCTGCAAAAAGCGTCAGCGGCATGAGCATCACCGCCACAAGTAACATAATCTTTTTCATGAGAATCTCCTTTCAGTTTTTGTATTTCAATCTAATATCAACATTCTATATCTGAAATGCTTTTATTGCAGCGGGTGCGTGTGCGGTCCAATGCCGAACACCATCTGCAGCATGACTTCGTTTGATTTTTCTTCAGGCACGTATCCGTACTCTTCCCTGAAAAAGGTGCCTTCTGTGAGCCGCTCAGTGACCATAGCCGATATCTTGCTGAGCTTATTTATCTGGATGTCGGCGTTTTCCGCCCAGTCGTAACGCGCCCCAAGGTCAAAATACTTGTTGAAGCTGTAGCCAGCGTACGCGTAGCTGCCCCATCGGTCGAGCGACACTGCCTTTTCCTCACCCAGCGACCCAATGTCTGAAGGGTTCTGTTCTATTGTGCCTGCTATGTCCCTTTTCAAATATATTGCCTCTGACTGCAGCATGAACTTGCTGTAAGTGCCTGTCCATATTTTCAGTGTAAGGTCTGCGCCTGCCATTCTCACGTCGTCCTGGCCTATCTGAAGTTCTTCGCTGTTCCCGAATATGTCGTTTGAACCAAGGCCGTACGGACCTTTTGTAAGCACTCCGCTCGCGCCGAGCTCCAGTTCTGATATGTCGTTAAGTGCAAATGAAGCTGACAATCTTTCCGTGAACATTTCCTGGTTTAAGACAAACTCGTCGTTTGTGTCAACTGCGTCGTAAACGCCCGTCTCTGATTTGACGAAAACAGGCAGCGGCAGTATATAACCCAAAGAAGCTCCCTCCCCTGTCAGCGAATCCCCGAAAAAATTCTGTATCACAAGCGGGGCGTCGGTATACGGCCAGACATGGGAATGCAGTATGTTGATTTTGCCGAACTCGACTTTCATTTTCCCGACTTTCAGGCTGAAAGAATTGAGCACGCTCAGGAAATTCACGAAAGCTTCCTCGATATTCACGCCCGAGCTGTCAAAAGACAGCACCGTGCTCACGCTTGCCTGCGGGTATATGTAGCCAGCGATAACAGCCTCGACCTCGCTTGTGCCGAGCGACAGCCTGTCTGCGTTTGGTATTACGCCGTACGGCCCGTCAGGCTGCTGCGCTATGCCTCCCAGTATGTTTCCAACAAGGCTTATATCCGGCAGCGCAGTGGCGCCTGCAGTGCCTGCCGAAGCAGGCTGTGATTCTTCGGCGAATATTACGGTTGAAAATAAACATAATAATAATGCAAATAAAATTGTTTTTTTCATTGATTCCTCCTTAGATTTTGTCCTGTATCCGTGATTCAGGTTTTTTAAATGCAAAATCCCGAATCCCAAATCTTGTTAAGCGGTGAAATTAGGAGGCGCGCGGGAAGCGAATACTTTTTGGTTGTTTGAAGATATCGCACTTTTTAATATCAGTATTAAAACAGCGAGTACTGCGGTTATCCAAAACAGCGTGACAGCCGCAAGTATCGCGCTGTTTACCGTGTAAATAAAAGAGCAGATCTCGCAGTCGTGGTGTTTGTCTTTCTCCGCCGGGTTATGGTGGTGAAAGGCGGTTACGCACACCGCGAATATTATTACCGCTATTCCTATAAAAGCTGTTATTCGTTTTATATTTTTTTTCATGGTTGGTATTATATTGTCCGGGTTTATTTTAGTCAACTTTTTTTATAAAAAGATCCGGAGGTTTGGCATTTTTTGCCTTAACAAGTCTATCAGCCAAACCTCCATTTTAATTCCTTACAGCGTATATTACAGCTGCACCTTGATGGTACTTTTCTGCATTTAGCGTGAACCTTTTTTCTTCTTTGCTTTCTTTTTTGCTGCCATGTAATTACCTCCTATGTTGCAAGTTTCATACATTATCCACCTAAAACCAATAAATAGATACATATATATTTGTTTTTCTTTGATTTTATTTCACCCAATAAAGTGTAGCCCCGCCTTTACAGGCGGGACACCTTTAAAAAAATCTCATATGCTCCCTCTCAGAAGCGCTATCATTCCCGCAATATCAGCGGGGATTTTTGCGGAGTGTATTAAACATTCCCCTGTAGAGCCCGTGTATTTCTTTCAGGATCGGGTAAATCCGGAGGTTTGGCAAAGTAATAGTTTTCACCAAACCTCCACTTTGATGACTTACTGTTTATTTAGCAGCTGCACCTTGACAGTACTTTTCCGCATTTAACGCAAACCCTGGCTTTCTTTGCCGGTTTTTTCTTTGCAGTTTTCTTTTTTGTCGCCATGTATTACCTCCTTTTATTCAAATTTTCTGTATTATCCCGCTAAATTCATTAAATATATACACATATATCCATTTTTCTTTGATTTTATTCCACTCTGATATCTTTCGGAAAATGTTCAGTAAATATACGTGGTAACAGTGATAGTCTTAATGTATCACGAACAACGTGCCTGACTTTAATACACTGGAGCCTGATTTAATCACATAATAATATATCCCCGGCGATACCTTGCTGTTGTATGAATTCCTGCCGTCCCAGTCGACAACCGGCGCTTGCGCCGACAAGGTGATAACCAGCTCGCCTGATATTGTATAAAAACTTATATCTGCGTTTATGGGCAGGTTTATGATTTTCAGCGTGCCGTCATATGCTTTGTCAAGGCTGAAAGGGTTTGGATAAACAATAACATCGCCGATGGGATAAGGAGTCGGCGTTATTGTAATTGTAGCCGCAGGCGGCAAGGTTGGCGTTTGGCTTGGTATCGGTGTTTGCGATGCTGTAATTGTATCGGTCGGCGATGCCGTATAAGTCGGCGTACCGGTAAACGTTTCTGTTATGGTTGACGTCGCTGTATCAGTTTGTGTAATTGTAATGGTTTGTGATATGGTATAAGTTGACGTGCAAGTCTGTGTTTGTGTGCTGGTGTTTGTTTCCGTTGGCGTGGCACTTGCTAAAGGTGTCGGGCTCGTGCACGCTCCGAATTCTTCAATTCTGTTATTACCTTCATCAGCAACATACACGTTACCGTTGCCGGTTATTGCTATGCCATAAGGATAATCAAATTGCCCGTTTCCGGTTCCACCATTACCCCATTGTGTGATATATGCACCTGTACTGCTGAATTCCTGGATCCTGTTATTAAGAAGATCTGAAACATACACGTCCCCGCTGCTGTCCATTGCTATTCCCCATGGATTGTTGAACTGCCCTGGGCTGCTTCCCGGACTTCCCCACTGGGTAATATATGCGCCAGAACTGCTGAATTCTTCCACCCTGTTATTGCCCGCGTCAGCTACATACACATCGCCGCTGCTGTCTATTGCTATCCCGTCGGGATGGGTAAATTGCCCGTTGCCGGACCCGGCAATACCCCATTGTGTGATATAAACACCCAGACTGCTGAATTCCTCTATTCTGTCATTAAAAAAATCCGAAATATATAAGTTTCCGCTACTGTCTGCTGCTATTCCGCTAGGCAAATTAAACTGCCCGTTGCCTGTTCCAGTACCGCCCCACTGGGTTACATATGCGCCAGAACTGCTGAATTCTTGTATTCTATTATTATGCGTGTCCGCAATATATACACCGCTGCTGTCTACCACCATTCCCATCGGGGAGACAAACTGCCCGTTGTTGCTTCCGTAACTACCCCATTGAGTTATGTATGCGCCAGTGCTGCTGAATTCCTCGATTCTGCTGTTTATCGAGTCTTCAACATATAAATCCCCGCTGCTGTCTGCTGCCACATCGGTAGGTCCATTAAACTGCCCGTTGCCGCTTCCCTGGCTGCCCCACTGCGTTATATAGCACGGCGTCGGCCCGGATACCAAAGTGGCGGTATACGTAGGAGTAACGGTGAACGTGTCTGTATCCGACACTACAGGCGTCGGCGTGTAAGTCTGGGTCTGGGTAAGCGTATCCGTAAAAGTCACAGTTATAGTCATGGTCTGTGTTATTGAAGGCGTCGGCGATAAAGTCGGCGTCGGGCTGGCGCACGCGCCGAATTCCTCGATTCTGTAATTGCCCTCGTCTGCAATATACACGTCACCGCTGCTGTCTACTGCTACTCCCACAGGATTCCAGAACTGCCCATTTCCGGTTCCAGGACCACTGCCCCATTGGGTAATATATGAGCCTGTACTGCTGAATTCCTGGATTCTGTTATTATTATTGTCCACAACATACACATTTCCGCTGTTATCTATCGCTATGCCATATGGAAAAGTAAATTGCCCGGGGTTGGTTCCATATGTGCCCCACTGTGTTATATATTCTCCAGCGCTGCTGAATTCTTCTATTCTGTCATTACCCCAGTCACTTACATACACGTTTACGCCGGCTACTGCTACTCCATAAGGATTACTAAACTGCCCGTTGCCGCTTCCGGAACCGCCCCACTGGGTGATAAACGCGCCTGAGCTGCTGAATTCCTGGATCAATTTATTATCCGTGTCGGCAACATACACGTTCCCGCTGCTGTCAATTGCTATTCCACGTGGCCAGGAAAATTGCCCGTTGCCGCTTCCTGAACTGCCCCATTGCGTGATATACGCGCCAGAACTGCTGAACTCCTGGATTCTGTCATTGCCGGTATCTGCAACATACACATCCCCATTGCTATTTACTGCTACCCCGGAAGGAATACTAAACTGCGCGTTGCCGTTTCCACTGCTGCCCCATTGGGTAATATATGAGCCTGTGCTGCTGAATTCCTGGATCCTGTTATTATTCATATCTGCAACATATACGTCTCCGTTTCCGGCCACTGCCACTCCAAAAGGATTACTAAACTGCCCGTTGCCGCTTCCCCCAGTACCCCATTTGGTGATATAGCAGGGTGTCGGCCCTGATATTAAAGTGGCTGTATATGTCGGCGAAATCGTAAATGTGCCTGTTGGCGAAACCAAAGGCGTTGGTGAGCATGTCTGTGTCGCCGAAAACGTATCTGTTGGCGTACTGGTGTTTGTTATTGTTGGTGTGGGACTTGCAGTAGCCGTTGCCGTCGGCGTCGGCGTCGGGCATGTGCATACGCCGAATTCCTGTATCCTGTTGTTGCCCGTGTCCTCTACATATATATCCCCGTTGCTGTCTACAACAACTCCCTGCGGGTCATTAAACTGGCCTGTACCGCTTCCGGCAGTGCCCCATTGCGCGATAAATATTCCGGTACTGCTGAACTCCATAATTCCGCTGCTGTCTGTTACATATACATTCCCGCTGCTGTCTGTCTCTATTCCCACAGGCACGACGCCGATGTCCCATTGCGTGATATATGCGCCCGCACTACTGAATTCCTCCACCCTGTCATTCCCCGAATCAGTTACATATACGTCGCCATTGCTGCCTACTGCTATCCCGTTTGGATTAAAGAATTGCCCGTTGCCGCTTCCGGAAGTCCCCCATTGTGTTATATATGCGCCTGAACTGCTGAACTCCTGTATCCTGTAATTGCTTTGGTCCACGACATACACATCGCTACTGCTGTCCACCGCTATCCCGATAGGGCCCTCAAACTGGCCGTTAGCGCTTCCCTCGACTCCACCCCATTGCGTTATATACGTGCCCGTATTGCTGAATTCCTCTATTCTTTCATTGTCCGCGTCCGCGACATATATGTTTCCGCTGCTGCTTATTGCCAGGCCCTGCGGCCAGTCAAGCTGCCCGTTGGCGCTCCCAAATTTGCCCCATTGCGTTATATACGCACCCGAACTGCTGAACTCTTCCACCCTGTTATTGCCAGCATCAGCTACATAAACATCGCCGCTGCTGTCCAGGCCTATTCCGCGGGGAAGGTTAAACTGTCCGTTTGCGCCTCCATAAACGCCCCATGCCGTGATATAGCAGGGTGTCGGCCCTGATACTAAAGTGGCGGTATATGTCGGAGTTATAGTAGTTGTATTTGTCATGGATTGTGTTATTGAAGGCGTTGCTGTCACCGTTGGGCTTGGACACGCGCCGAATTCCTGAATCCTGTTATTACTTTCGTCCACAACATACACGTCCTCGTTGCTGTCTAATGCTATTGCATAAGGCCAGTAAAACTGGCCGTTGCCGCTTCCCTGGCTGCCCCATTGGGTTATGTATGCGCCTGTGCCGTCAAATTCCTGAATTCTGTCATTAAACGTGTCTGCAACATACACAACTCCGCTGCTGTCTATTGCTATTCCATAGGGCCAGTAAAACTGGCCGTTGCCGTTACCCTCAACACCGCCCCATTGTGTTATATACATGCCTGCGCTGCTGAATTCTTCGATTCTGTTATTAAGCGTATCTGCAACATACACGTTTCCACTGCCGGCTACCGCCACTCCATAAGGATTATCAAACTGCCCATTACCGTTTCCCCCGCTGCCCCATTGAATCATATATGTCCCTGTACTGCTGAATTCTTCAATTCTGTTATTAAAAGTATCTGCAACATACACGTCTCCGCTGCTGTCTACTGCTATCCCGGATGGAAAATAGAACGTTCCAGAACCGCCCCACTGTGCTATATATGCGCCTGTACTGCTGAATTCTTCGACTCTGTTATTTCCGTTGTCTGTAACATATAGGTTCCCGCTGCTGTTTGCTGCTATTCCAAATGGTTCTGCAAACTGCCCGTTGCCGCTTCCTTCACTGCCCCATTGCGCTATATATGTGCCTGCGCTGCTGAATTCTTCGATCCTGTAATTTTCGAAGTCTGCAACATATACGTTGCCGCTGCTGTCTACGGCTACACCGTAAGGTTCCGCAAACTGCCCGTTGCCGCTTCCATAACTGCCCCACGTAGTAATAAAACACGGCGGCTGGGTATCTGCAATCGCGCTGGAATTTATAATAAAAAAAATAAACAAAAGAAAAAGGAAATATTTGGATGGTTTTAGCAGGTTAAGTCCGCTCTGTTTTCGTAATCCGGAAAGATTTGTTATCCTCATTTTTACCCTTTATCATGGAAACATGTGCTCCCTTCACAAATATATTATATCATATTTTTAAGTATGCTGGCCTCCCAAATCCGGTTATGTCACACACAGCAGCTTGCTGACCCGGCTGGAAAGTCAGGTGATTTCGCGAAGTGGGTTAAATAGATTTTGAACTCATTTTTGATATCTTTAAACGGCTATCTTTGCATCGCATTCCTGCAGTGCTGTACGGCAAAATAAAAATCCTTTTCATATTTCGGGGTGACGTTCTTCTTTCCGCTCATGCATGCATATATGCAAAAACCGAAATTTTCCCCCGGGTCAAGAAACGACACATATATTTTTTTCTTCCCGAAAATGCAGGTCTTTGAAATATTTTTATACACGTGTATTAATACAAGGTCCTCGACTATCAGGTCCCTGTTATCCTCTTTTAAAGCGGATATATTGTCATCCACAATTTGTTCCAGTGTGTTGCCGTTTTTGGGGATTATGGTGAAATATATTACGGCGGGCGAGGTTTTCGCGTTAAACCCGTTCACGGAATAATACCCCAGCGGCCTGCCGCAGCTTTTCGATTTGAAGTCCCACCCCTGCATGTCATGCACGTAAAACGCGCTTTCCTTGCAGCTCAGCATATACGTCTTCGCGCCGGCAATTGTGCAGAAAATCAGGGGAACCAAAAAAATGATGAAAGATATTAAGAGCCGCCTGTTATTTTGCATTTTTTAACCTTTTATGTAGGATTCCTCTGTCTCGGTGTTACCTTTTCCTGTTTCTTCTTGTGTTCTTCATTCAATATTCTTCACTCTACAAACACAATTCCAGTTATTGCCCCAGCATCTTTTTCAGGCTATTGTTCATTGAGCCTAAAGAGTCTTTTAACTTTGCTCCCTCTTTATCCATGTCTTTAATCTCTATATCCGCGTCAGGCACAAACAGCGAGTCCGGAAGCTCCGGGTTTATTTTTAAATTTGAATTTATTGTGGTAATTTTGATATTTTCTGCTTCAACTATCATTTTCATGTCAAACCCGTCCTTGTTCCTCCACTCGGTGACATTCTCGCTGATTTTTTGATTATTCGTGTCTGTTGTATAAACGAAAGTGTAAATGCCGCAGCTTACGCCGTTGATTGTTTCGTCGCCGGTATATTTGGCGTTTTTCCTTTCTTTCATCATCTGCGCATAGTGCGCGTCCGGGTTTGACTTGCTTTTTGCAGAAAACATCGTGCCTGTTTTTTGGTCCTCATTTATCATGTAAATTTTTTCAAGCGTATTTATCCCCAGCATGTGCATGGGCTTTTTCATTATGGAATTTTCAGTTACAGCTTCGGTCCGCATTTTGTTTTCTTTGTACATTACCTTGGCTGTAGAATTGATTGTATTGCCATTGAGCTCGTTTATTGACTTGGCGTCCCATGTCGCGCTTTTATACGGGATACCTGCAAACCGCCCCTCGCCAGCCCATAAGCCTGCCTGCAGAACTACAAAACAAAATACGAACAAAAATACTGCGCTTAAAACAATTTTTTTCATAATTTTCCTCCTTATATGGTTTTATAACACAGGAAAGATTGTACTTTTTTTAGCCTTTTTTGTCAAAAACATTTTTATCCTGCATTCCCCTGCAGGCTCATAAGACCGAGGGCCCTGTTTGTCAGAAACATTTCTTTCATTGAAAATGCCCTTTACCAGTCATTTCTCTCCGATAAAGGCGGTCAATTTTATTAAAATGGGTACTAAAGCAATGGGCATACGGAATTCTAAATTTGGCTGCCGTTGAGTATCTTCTCCATCCTCTCGATGAGCCTTACAGGCGAAAACGGCTTTATGACATACGCGTCTGCGCCTGACTTTATGCCTACCTCGATATCCGTTACCTTGCACCTTGCGGTCAGCATAATGACGGGTATTTTGGATGTGGATGTGTTCCCCTTCAAGTGCCTGCACGTCTCGAACCCGTCCATTTCCGGCATCGTCACGTCCAGTATGACCATGTCCGGCTTTGTCTTTTCCGCCTCGTCCAGGGCTTGTACCCCGTTTAATGCAGTGTGAATCTCGTAAGTCCCGGACATAAACTCGGTCAGCATCGTAAGTATGACTGGCTCGTCATCCACTATTAAAATCTTCTTCTTATAAGACATTTCTAATGCCCCCTTACCTGAATTCCGCGCTATGGGCGCGGCACCTTTTTAGTACACCGGTTATGCTTCTGTTTTTGCAGTAATTTGATTTCCGTTTCATACCGGCTTATACTTTACATATAAAGTATATAACATTATAATTATTTATCAAGGTTTTTGTTTTACAAACAGATATACACGATTAAAACAATTATTAATTTTCAATGAAAGGCCGAGGGAATAAATCCCCTGAATCCCCTTTGTTAAAGGGGATTCTAGAATTTTTCCTCCGCTATAGTGTGTGGAGAAAAATCAAGCTGTTTATCCTTTATACCGAGTTTTTGCCCATAAGCTATGATGTTTAGCCATGACGATTTGTCGGGCGTTGCGTGGAAAACCCTGTTCTTGAACACTACAATAAGTTCATTTCCCCTGTAAAAATGGAGATAAAAATTCCTGTGGAAAAATAATACCCTGTCCGCCATATTTTCCTGCAAGATCCTTATTTTCAGTTCCAGGTCCTGCTCATCGATTTCCACTTTGTAAAGCGCAACCATGCCCAAAAAAGCCTTTTGCCTGCCTATGATATTCATGGTTTTGAATATGGACTTGTCCTTTTGGCTTAAATTAATGATTATGCCGTGATATTTTTCCAATTTTACCTCCTGTTTGTATTTGCCCGGGCACTCTAAAACCCGTCAAAGCGTGGCGTTATTTAAACGAAATCGCTCACAAAGGCCTGCGCCGTGACTACGGTTGCCTGCCTGGCAAACACCTTTTCCATAAGCACGCGGTGCACTTCCTCGTCGGAATCAAAGCAAGCGTCTTTTATTACAACGCACTGGAAATCCATGTCGCTCGCCTGCCGCAGCGTCGATAGCACTATGCCGCTTGTGGCAATGCCCATAAGCACAAGTGTCTTTATCCCCTGCGCCCTTAAAATTGTTTCCAGCGGGCTGCCTGAAAATGCGCTCGTCCTGTGCTTGTACAGTACTATGTCTCCCTGCCGAAAAACATCCCTGTGTGTTTTCGCGTTATCCGAGCCCTTGGTAAACCCGCCGAGTTTTTTTATCATTTCAAAGCGCAGGCTGTCCGGGCTTATTTCCGGGTGCCCGGGCTCAAAGCCTATGCCCACGTGCATAAGTAAAAATCCGCCTTTTCTTGCGGCATCCGCTACCTTAGCCGCGTTTGGTATTGCAGTTGCTGCTGCGCCGGGCGCAAAGTTCATTATGCCCTCCTGGATGTCCAAAGTCAAAACAGCTGTTTTTTTCGGGTCAAGTTTCATTTTTTCCTCCTCGGTATTTGGTTTTTCCTTTCGCTTAAAAAAACTTTGCTTGTCCGTCAAGCCCGCGGCCTTCCGGACGCATTTCTGATAATACTTTACGCTGGTAATTTTATCAAGGAATAAAAGCAGGGCGGGTGAGGGGGGATTGGAATAGAGTATTGGGATGGTAACCCGCCCTGCTGGCTCAAATATTAGTGCAGCTGCCCGGAAGCTTGCTTACCCAGGAAAGTTGGTTGCGTCATATGGATAGAAAAGCAATCCCAGGCAGCTTGTGTTAAATTTTTCCTGAATATGCGTTTATCAAAAAAGCAGTGCGGGCTAAACGGGGTGTTTGGTGTAAAGCGGACAAAAAGCCCGCCCTGCTGTTTTTCAACGGTTTATTACTTTACCGGTGTCGCTGCCGCAGCCGGCGCAGCGGTTGCCGCAGCTTTTTTTGCTTTTTTTACTTTTGTTGCTTTTGTAGCCTTTTTTACTTTTTTATTCGCGGTTTTTGCCGTCGATGTCGTCTTTACCGGCGCTGTCTTTGCGCCGGTTGCCGGTGTTGCCGCATTGGCCGCCGCAAAAACGGATATCGAGAATAACAAAGCCATTGTGCATACGATTAACTTTTTCATATTGTTTTCTCCTTGATTTTTTAAGTATTTTAGAATTTGTGCCTTTATTCTGTTTTTCACGGAACCTCGCCGGGCAGCAATCACTTTCTTGATTTCATTATTGTAATGTTTTTCTTTTCCTTGTATATCCAGCCGTCTTCAGCCTTTAACCCTGCTGCCGGATTTCCAAAACCAGCCTGTTCTGCATCAGCCATGCAGCCGGAAGTATTTTTTATCCTTTTCGCGAATTCTTCCGCGTTGGGCAGCAGCTTTTCTTTTATTTTTACGCCTTCGCGCGGCTGCTGTTTTTCTTTTTTCACCGCCTCCCTGCAACGGATTTTTACAAGTTTGGCCCGGCTGGAAAATCCGGTTTGTTTGGTCGTCAGGAAATTCCGGACGGAAAACGCAAAACCCCTGAATCCGGCGTATGTCTGGGCGCTCACGAACAATATTATGCTGGCTGAAAGCAATAAGCTTTTCATCGCCGCGCTTCTGTTTTGCCTTATAATTTTTACCGGGCGCATTTTAAGGTATTTCCCCGGTTTATCTTTTCATTCTAAACTGGTTTACCATCCACATGATGAATAAAACCATGCTTATAACGGCTACTAATCCTCTCATTCATTCTCCTTTTTTTACGGCAGCCATTCGTTTCAGCTTATTTTTTTAAGCCTGCGACTACTTTCCTGAATCTTTCAGAGTCTTCCTTTGTTATCAGCACAAAAAGAAGCCCTGTGTCGTACGCGCCTTCCGCATCATTCCATTCGCACCATTCCGGGCTGCAATGCGCTTTTATAAGTTCCCTGCCCGGAGCCATGTCAATCTCAACCTTGACAATGTCGTCCATGCCGGTCTTGACGGGCATGTTTAGCCTTATTCCATATTCACAGACTGATTTTGTCAGTAATTGCCCTGTTGCCGGCGTGACTGCACCGTCAAAAACCGTCAGCACTTCATAATTTACTTTGAATTTTGCGCTTACACTTTCAGAATCCTGTATTAAAATGCTTCCTGTCGCCATTTTTCATCATCTCCTTTTATCTTGTATCTTTAATCGCCCATCTGGTCGAGTATTTTGATGTTGTTCTTTGCCGTCTTGTTCAGCGGCTCGATTTTCAGGGCCTTTGTCCACTGAATCCTGGCGTATTTATAAAGCCCTTTGTTGTAATACGCGTTACCGAGGTTGTCGTAAATGGCCGCTTTATCCGGCGCAAGTTTTACCGCCTCCTCTAACATTTGTATGGCGTCGTCGTACTTTCTCATCTTTATGTACACGCTCCCGATGTTGTTGTATATCATGCCATCCGCCGGCTTTATTCTGGCCAGTTCCTCGAATGTACTTATTGCGTCTTCGTACCTCTTTTTTCTGAAATATGCCGTGCCGAGTTTGGCGTATACCGCGTCGTCATTTGTGCCTTTTTTTGCTACGTATTCCAGCTCAGGTATAGCCTGGCTTACGTTTCCGGCTTCGGCGTATAAGAAGCCCAGCCTTTTATGCGCCTCCATGTTGTCCGGGTCCAGTTCTATCGCCCTCTTCCAGAGCTGGATTGCGTCCTGATTTTTCCCTTTATCGCAGGATTCCTTTCCGAGCGTAAGGTAAGCGGCCACGAGCCTGCTGCCGGCGTCTGAAAACGAAGGCTGCAGTTTCAGCGCGGTCTCCCACTCCGCTGCCGCGTCCACAAGCATGTCCTTGTCTGCATAAACATCGCCGAGGGAATTGTGCGCCTCGGGGTCCATCGGGTTTGCGGAAACCGAGAGCTGGAATTCCTGCATTGCCTCGTCAAGCCTGCCGGACTGGTAATCATCCATGCCGAGTTCGTAATGCGACCCGGCCGAGGCGCATCCCATCAATATTGTAGTCAAAACCGTAATAAAAGGCAGTGTAAATTTTTTCATCCTGGTTACCTCCTTGATTTTGCTTTCGTTTGCGCCGGGCATGCGCCGTGCCACATGCGCCCCTGCGGCGCGGCACAGCGTGCCCGGAATTCCCTGAATAGAATATTTAATACTTCAGGGGAAGTTTTTTTCTTGGTTTTGAATGTTGTTTGTAAGTCGGCGTGTCTTTTGCCTTTTGTATGGCGTCGTTTACCTGCTCCTGGGTATAATCCTTGTTTATCGCAAGTTCCTGGTTGATTTCTATCAAATCAGGGTCCTGTATCTGGTCCCTGTTTGCCTTGAAAAGCAAGGGCCATTCAAATGGGTCGCTGTATATGTCCGGTCTGGCGGATATTTTCCACAGGCAGTCGCCTTTTACCACGTTGTAGGTGTCGTTAATTGCTTTTTCATTGGGTTGTTCGGCCTTTACTCCGGCAGTTGGCTGTGTTGCTTCAGGTTTTACAATAGGCGCCGGCGCGCAGCCGTCTGTCGCATAAACTGCTATTATAATTAAAAGTGTTGATAAAATAAGGTTTTTCATTTTCGCACCTCCGTTTTATTTTGACGCAAAAGCAGAATAATGCCTTCGGCGTAAAACTTAATTACGGCGGTGGATTATTTGCGGGTTTTAAGGATGGTAAGGTTTATTTTGTTCTTGAATACCGTATAATTTTTATATACTCCTGATAAAAAGTGTTGTAAATCCGGGACGCACCTGTTTTTAAAAAGTATTGGCGCGCAGGATATGCTGTGTTTGTCAACAACACCCCTTATAATCTCCACGTTCATGTTTGACTGCTTATAACCGGCCGGCATTCCGCCGGGTGATATTGAATGCATTGTTTCTTTTTTGCATTCGTATATGCTGTAAATTACATTCGCGTTCAGGCGTTTAAATCCCGGTATCGCTATGATAAAAAACGCTGCTAATGCTATAATTATCCGTTTCATATTAACTCACCTTTCTTTAATTCTTAGACGCCGGTAATCCTGAAAAAGTTCATATGTTTTTGTTTTAAATTCCCGATGCGCCTATCCGAGTGTTTAATTGACAATGCGGCCCCTGGATATTTTACTCTTTTTAACTCTTTCCCTTTGCCTGAAAAGCTCGTGAATCCCCCAGAGGAAAGTCGCGGATATTATTCCGAGCACTATCGAGAGGTTTGTGTTTGAAACAATAAATAAAGAAACAGTATCCGCGGTTTATATTGTAAAAAAACCGGCCACAGCTTTACTCCAAAACGCTGCTCTCCTTTTATAACTGCTACGTGTCCCGGTCCCGTCAGGACAATCATTGCCGGTGCCTAACTATGCCTGCAAAATTCATGCGTCACTCCTTTAAATTTTTTATGATCATACTGGTTATTTTTAGTTGCCAAAATAATACCTCGCTCCTATGCCCCCGCCTGCTGTAAAATCCGCCGCAGGCAACAGGTCGACACTCGGGACCAGCTCCAGAAAAACTTCGACCGGGGCAGTTTGCAAAAGGTAAGCCAGCCCCAAAGGAATCCTTACCGAGAGCGCGAATTTGCCGGTTTTGAGGCCTACGCCTGCACCCATTCCGGCATATAACGGCATTTGTCCCGACTCAAGCTTTATCGCTTTAAAACTGTTTGCCAAAAAATCCCCGTATAGCTCAAAGCTGCTGTTTTCAGCCTGCAAATTCCAGGTTAAGCCCGCGTCGATTGCTGCACCGTCCGACAGCCAGGACTTTGCCGTAAAACCATTGGTGGTTGAGCCCATGATTATTCCTGCACCTGTGCCCTTGCTCCAGGTTAGCGCGTTTGACGCCTCTGCATTTGCTTCGGGCGTTGCCTCGGGTTTTACATCCTGTTTTTTTGCGCAGCCTGCTGCAATTATTGCTGCGGCAAAAACAAAAACCAGAATCAATTTCCATATTTTCATAAACTGCCTCCTGTGTATTTTTTAAACCATTTTGTTTCCTTATTATTATATAAGGCATCTATTTAACCTTGATGTCGTTATGAACCTGCTGCGCGCCGCCAGTGTAGGCGTACTCGGTCGCCTTGTAAAACTCAAGCCAGTTGTTTACCGTTCCGGAAAGGGTCACGACACCGTCTGAAACTTTTACCTTAATGCTGTTGAGGTTTATGTTCGTCACCCACGGGCTCCAGAATATCTCCTCCTCTATATTGGCCTTTACCTGCGCGTCGCTGGTGTATGGCCAGGTTTCGTAACCCGGCCGGATTTCGTTCCAGTAATAGTAGGCAGGCACGTAATCCCAGTTCGGGTCATAGCTCAGGTCGTAATATGCCAGGTTCGGGTAGTTGACGGCGAGGTTATTTTTCACATTCAGCACGCCGTTGGCCCGCGAAGCGATATCGTCCGCCTGCGCTTTTTCAAACTTCGAGTCTACCACGCCGTCAAGGGTAACGACGCCGTTTTTCGCTTTGACGTAGATATTATAGCCGTCCATGGCCGAATCCCGCAGGATGGCCGAGTTCACTTCCTGCGCGAGCACATTGTCCGCAACCGGTTTTTCCGGCCTGACTTTGAGCAGGTTCTTTACATACCAGACCCCTGTTATATTTGTCGCGTCCTGACCGGCCGCGTGCCTGGCTTTGAGGCTGCCGACGTTTCCCGTGAGGGTGACGACGCTGTTATCCACGTCCACGCTTGGCTTGAACCCGGAAACACGCGGATCGTATTTGAACTCGTCCTGCACCGCCTTCATGATTTGCGCGTCGCCTTTGATCATGAATACCTTGCTCCGCTGGTCTCCTGATTTTATCCACGGCACTATTTTCAATCCGTCGTCGTTCACAGATTTCACCCCGTACACCCATGCAAGCATTACGGCGCGATCATGCTGTGCCGGGCTGCCCACCGTGCCTGAGAGTGTCACAACGCCGTCTTTAACGCCAGTTGTGATGAAACACGGCTCAAGCCACGCGTCTGCGGCAATGGCGTTTTTCACGTCGGCTTCTATCTCGCTGTCGGCGCGCCCGCTTTTGAACGCCACGTTTATGCTGTCCTGCACGCCCTGCACGCCCTTCACGCTTTCGGCTACATTCACCGCGAGCTTCTTTTCGCAGAAAGAATCCACCGTACCGTTGAGCGTAACTATGCCGTCTGTTACTTTGGGCTTGATGACAAAGGAATTCGTCGCGGTGTCGTACTTCAGGGCAGATTCGACATCATTGCGGATTTCGCCGTCCGTCCTGTTGACGGTCCTTATGGCAATAAGGTTCACGACCCCGAGCACTCCCCTGATGGTATCCGCGACTGCGGCAGCGCGCTCCTTTTCCATCATGTTATTCGCAGTGCCCGAGAGCGTGACTATCCCATCCTTGATTTTTACGTCTATTTGGTTATTCATGAGCTCCGAGTCCGTAAGCAGCCAGTAATCGACTGCGTTTGTAATCTGCTGGTCGGTCATGGCCTTTTGCTCCGCCGGCGCTGTCTGGCACACTGCCGATGCATTTAAAAAACATACTGCCGCGATAACTGCCGTTAATTTCCTCATGTTCTGCCTGTAACACTCCTGTGTTTCTGTTTTGTTTGGCATATTAGTTCTCCTTTCATTATTTTTATTCCTGTTTCATTGTAGCCGTGCAGCACGTCCTTATACTGGAGCACCATTGTACTTCGCCTGATATAATAATATGCGAGGTCAGCAGCATCAGGCATATTCACTTATAGGACTGCGGAGGAGGAACAATCTGCATCCATTTATTCCTGTCATTGTTATCCCCTGTGCCGAGCTCGTTCCAGCCGTTAAATCCCGTGGCCCACAGGCTCCCGTCTTTCTTCAGTGCCAGGCTGTGGTATCCTCCTGCCGATATCATGGCCGCACCGTCCATGACTTTTGTCCATTTATTCCTGTCATTGTTGTCGCCTGTGCCCAGCTGGCCGTAATAATTCCTTCCTGCGGCCCAGACGCTGCCGTCGCTTTTCATAGCAAGGTTATGGTACAGCCCTCCTGCGGATATTGCGCTTACTCCGGAAAACACCTTTGTCCATGTTTTCAATTCTTTGTTGTCGCCTGTGCCCAGCCACCCTTCGCTGTTTTTCCCAACAGCAAGCAGGGTTCCGTCGCTTTTCAGGGCAAAACTGCGGTCACGGCCCGCTGATATTGCACTCACGCCTGTCAACACCTGCACAAATTTGTCCCTGTCTTTTTTATCGCCTGCGCCGAGCTGGCCCCAGCCGTTATCGCCTGCGGCCCACACGCTCCCATCTTTTTTCAGTGCAAGGCTGTTGCCCAGCCCCGCTGCTGATATCGCGGCCGCGCCTGTCAGCACTTTTGTAAACCTGTTCCTGCCGTTTTCGTCGCCGGTTCCCAGCTCTCCCCAGTTGTTGTTCCCGGTTGTCCACACACTCCCGTCCTTTTTCAGCGCCATGCTGTGGTGCGAGCCTGCGGATATTGCCGCCACATCAGTGAGCACTTTTGTCCATGTATCCCTGTTTTTATTATCGCCTGTCCCGAGCTGGCCGTCGTAATTCCTTCCTGCGGCCCACAAACTTCCGTCGCTTTTCAGGGCCAGGCTGTAATTGCCGCCTTCGGCCATGTCGCTGACCCCGGACAGCACTTTTGCCAGAGTGGTCCTGCTTTTGTTGTCGCCTGTGCCCAGCTGGCCCACGTCGTTTTTTCCTGCGGCCCATAAGCTTCCGTCGCTTTTCAGCACCAGGCTGACATAGCCGCCCGAAGCTATTTTTATTATTGGAACTTTTGTATCGTTCTTGCCGGCATTCAGGCAATAAACTCCTGTAAAAAGCAGTGCAGAAACCACGGCAAATACCTGGATAATCTTTTTCATTTTGTCCTCCTTTTTTTATGTTCTTATTTTATTTCCCTGTGCCTTATGCTGTTCTTGCCTGATTTTTTCGCTTCATACATCAGGTTGTCCGCGGTTTTTATCATTTCGTCCACGGAAAAAGGCGCGCTTAAGAAAGTGACCGCGCCTATGCTCATGGTCACCTTAAAAGACAGCGCCTGCGCCGCCGTCGCAAGGATGCCGTGTATCTTGCTCATTGCTTTTCTGGCCGCACCGGTATCGGTCTCGGGCATGATGAGCGCGAACTCATCGCCTCCCAGCCTAGCGACAAAATCGGGCTTGCGGATATTTTTCGCGATAAGGCCGGCTATCATTTTCAAAACCCTGTCGCCCGTGTCGTGGCCATGGCTGTCGTTTATCTTCTTGAAATCATCCACGTCGATGTACGCCATGGTAAAGGGCCGCTTGTACCTCTCTATGCGCTCAATTTCGTTTGCTGCGGTTTCAAAAAAATGCCGCCTGTTCGCGAGTCCGGTCAGGTAATCTGTCCTGGCAGATTCCTTTTCATGCTGTATTTCCCTTTTTAAGTTCGAAAGCAGGACTGAAATCAAAAGCATGAAAGTGAGCCTGACTCCGTTTTCCCACAAAAAAATAAAAATATTTTCCGGCTCTACTTCCGCGAAAAAGCGTATTACTACGGCCGCCACGGCAAACGCTATGCCCTGCCACAGCCCTGAAAACCACGCCATAAGGCAAACAGGCACAAGGTAAAACAGCACCGAGAACGGTATGCCTGGATGTATTTTTTTGTCAAGGACGCCCAAAAAAGCTAAAAGCAGCAATGACGCTGTTACAGCCATCAGTTCTAACAGTTTCGGGCTTATTTGTTTTTCGCTGTAATTGAATTTGTGATGTTCCATAGCTTCCCCTCACCGCACGAAAAGGCTGTACATAAGGACAAGGAATACTAAAAGCGTAACTATTGTATAAAGCCTGTCCTTTGCTTTAGCAAAGGCAAAAATCGAAAAAGCTACCCTGGCAATGGGCGTGGCAATCAGAAGCAAAAGCCCGAGCTGTATAAGCCCTTCCGGCTTCATGGATATGGCGCCTGCAAAAATGCCTTTTATATTGCTGAGTGCAGGGTCGATATTTTTAAAAACCTTATAGTTTGCCGTCGCACCTCCCCTGGCAGCAAGGTACATTATTCCGCCTGTAAATACCGCTGCCGCGGATGCAATAACGCCTGTCCTTAGCAGGTTCCCTATAATTGTTTCCATAGTGTGTTCTTTCATTTAATTGCACCGCCCTTTATTCCGGAAAATATCATTTCAAGTGCCAGCATAAAAATAACAATGGAAAAAACAAGCCTTAAGTTTTTTGTTTTTGCGCCGTAAAGGAGCCTCGCGCCTGTCATGGAGCCGAGCAGCACCCCGAGCATCACCGGCATGGCGAGCCCCGGGTCAATATAGCCCTTGTTCAGGTATATGCCGGAACCTGCCGCTGCAGTGACCCCTATCATGAAATTGCTCGTTGCCGTCGAAACTTTAAACGGCAGTTTCATTGCCCTGTCCATAGCCAGCACCTTGATTGCGCCCGAGCCTATTCCCAGCATTCCTGAAACAACTCCTGCCGCATACATGAGCCCGAAGCCCAGCGGCACATTGGCCGCTGAATATTTCTTACTTCCGTGCGGCGTAGGGTAATCACCCGACATTTTCAGCGCACTGGCCAGCTTGTCGGGCCCGGCTTTGCCTGTATCTTCATCCTTCGCAAATCCGGACAAATACGCGGAAAGGGCAAGCACTATCCCGAAAATTATCGATATTACAGCCACAGGCAGTTTCAGCGCGAAAAATACGCCCGTAAGTGCGCCGATGGTTGTAGCTATCTCAAGAAACATGCCTATCCTTATATTGCTGAAGCCCTCTTTGACATAAGCCGCCGCTGCTCCCGATGACGTGGCTATCACCGAGACAAGCGACGCGCCTATCGCGTAGCGTATGTCTACGCCGAAAGCAATGGAAAGCAGGGGTATGACCACCACGCCTCCTCCGAGGCCGGTGAGCGAGCCGAGGAACCCGGCTATGATCGAGCCTGAAAATATGAGTGCGGTGAAAATTGAAATATTCATTTGTCATCAATCCTGTTCTTTATCTGCGGTTTATTCGTCGCCTGATACGATCCTGTTTTTTCCAGACTGCTTTGCCTTAAAGAGCCTTCCTTCTGCCATCTTGAATAAATCAATTTCCGGGTTGTCAAACTTGTTTTTTTCAACCTCCCTTGTACAGGCTATCCCGGCGCTGATGGTCACGGGTTTTTCAATGGATTTGCCTGTCCGTTCTGCCGCTGATTTTGCAGCGCCTGTTTCCACTTCCGTGCGTATTTTGTTGCACAGTTCGATAAAATCCGCCTGTCTGTGGCTGGAAAGGAATATAAATTCCTCGCCGCTGAACCTGCAGGCTTCCTCGACATGGTCGAAAATTATTTCCGCCACCGACCTTATTACGGCGTCGCCTGTCTCATGTCCGTAATCCTTGTTGATGCTTTTAATGCCGTCTATGTCCATTATCGCGAGGTAAAAAAGCCCGCCGGATTTCAGTACCTTTGCCAGCACGTCGTAATAATACCTGTAATTTTTCAGGCCCGTCATTCCGTCAACATATGCCTTGCTAAAAGCCTCGTCCTCTATGTCGCGCATGATATTGCTGAAAAAAGCCGCATTTTTTGATTTGCCCCACAGCCCCCGCTTGTTCAGCCTGTAAACCATCTCATCCAGGTTCCTCGACGGCTGGATAAAAATCCTGTTGATATACTCATAAATCATGAGGATTATCAGGATTATGAAGCATGCCGCTATTATCGCGGTGTTAAAGGCCATGCTGTTTGCGCGGGAAGATATGTAGGAAATGTCGTAAATTACTTCTATGGCACCGGCCGCGTGCCCGTTTCTCATCACAGGCGCTATGTAACGCACCGTATCGTACTCTTCAAGCTTTCCGGTCAAAAGCCCGCCCTGTCCCTTTGCCATGAGCCTGGCTGCGTCAGTCGAGTCTTTTTCACCCGCTTCATGGAATCTGCCGCTCTCGGCTATTATATTTCCGTCTGGGCCGTATATGATGCATCCCTGTATCCTTTTCCGCTTTTCGAAGTCCTGGACAAGCTGGTTTGCCTGGCTAGAGTTCCCGGAAACAAAACCTGCACCCGCTGATATTGCTATGGATTCAGCTGTTGATTTTGCCTTGCTTTCAACATCACCCGTCAGCCTGTTTTCCATGATTTTCGACTGGAATACGCTCACCACGTAATACAGGCACAGCGCGAGTGCGAATGTAAAAATAAATAAATAAACTTTATTTTTCATTGTTCCATCCTCAGGAGCTTTGATTGCCGGTTGCCTTTACGGGCCTGCGCGCCCGCAAAGGCAGGTTTTCCCGGCAGTATGTTAAGTTATTTTACTTCTACTTTCACGCTGCTTTTTTCAACTTTTTCCTTTTTCGGCAGTGTTATCTTCAGTATCCCGTTCTCGTATTTTGCCTGTACCTTGGCCGTATCCACAAGCTCGGGCATATGTATTTTCCTCTCAAGGTCGCCTACATAAAACTCTTCCCTGAATGAATTCTTGCCTTTTTCCTCTTCCTTGCCCTGTCCCTTTGCCTGGATTGTCAGGACCTTGCCGTCTTCTACATTAACGGTTATGTCCTTTGCTTCCCTGCCAGGCACCGACGCTTCCACGTAAATGTTGTCCATGTCTTCCCACACATTCACAGGGAACCCGGTTGCTTCCATTTTTTCCGGCTTGAAAGTATCCTTGAGCAGCACATCAAAATCCTTTTTCATCTTGTCCATGACTTTGTCTATGTGGTCCTCTGACCATGAAAGGGCCGGCCACATATCATTTTCGTCCTTCTTGTCCTCTGCCGCCAGCAGTATGCCGGCGGATAAAATTAAAACTATTGCTATCAGTAAAAATTTTTTCATTTTCGTTTCCTCCTTGTAATTTATTGGAGCCCATCGGACTTAGCCGGTGGCACTCAAACACACCTTACGCACCCTATGTCCTTTCATTTACCGCACTAGTACTTCAAAGGAAGTTTTTTCCTTGGCTGTGAGTGCGGCTTGTACGGCGGCGTTTCCTTTGCTTCTTCTATTGCCTTGTCCGTTTGTTCCTTGGAAAAATCTTTTTTTACCTGGAGTTCCTGGTTCACTTCAATGATGTCAGGGTCCTGTATCTGGTCCCTGTTTGCCCTGAAAAGCAATGGCCACTCAAACGGGTCGCCGTAAATATCGCTCATGGACGATATCTTCCACAGGCAGTCGCCTTTTTTCACATCATAAGTCATCTTTGTCTCCTGCGACACGGCGGTCGGCATTTGGGTTGCTTCTGCCATCGGTGTCGCCTCAGGTTTTATTTCCTGTTTCGGCGCGCAGCCTGCTGCTGCAATCAGTATTGCCGTAAAGAGAATCAGTAAAATTTTTGTTTTTTGCGTCATTTTTTCTCCTTTGTAAATAATTTTCAGTTTTTCAATCATCAATGAAATATAAAACTTCCTTTCATCGAAAATTGATAATTCTTAATTGACAATTTTTCACACCTCCTTTTTATAAAATAATTTTTTTATAAAATGGATGATACTTAATAAGCGTGTTGCCTAAAAGGTATAAATTCTGTTTTTCTCTGACTTTTTTTCAAAAACGACTGGTTCCCAATACGCATATTTTATTCCAGTGTAAACGCCAGGTATATCATGGCGTTGCCGCGCTCAATCAACAGGACCACATCCCCGCCTTTTTTCACATTGCCGGCCGCCTTGTGGAAATCATCGGTGTTTTTCACCTCAACGCTGTTGATTTCGCGGATCACATCGCCTTTCATAACGCCGGCGTCGTCGGCAGGCGAGTTTTCTGTTACTTCTGTAACAACCACGCCCTGCTTTGCCGTAATGCCGTATTGCTCGGCCGCTTCCGGGGTAAGATCGGTAACGGTAATGCCCAGTACTTTCTCTCCCTCTTTTTGGGCAGGCTGTGCTGTTGCCTGCTTTATCCCTGCCTTCCTTTCGCCTATTTTTACCGTGATTTCCTGTTGAGAGCCGTCCCTTACTATACTTAATTTTACCTCTGTCCCTACTTCGGTGTCCGCGGTCATTTCCTGTAAATCCCTTGGCGATGTGACCTTTTTACCCTGGTATTCCGCGACAACGTCTCCTGTTTTTAAACCTGCTTTCCATGCAGGGCCGTCCTTGTATACCTGGGATATAAGCACGCCTTCTTTTACCTTAAAATGCTTTGCCAGACCCGGGGTCAGCTCCTGTATGCCCACGCCGAGCCATCCCCTCACCACTTTTCCGGTTTTTACCAGGTCGGTGTAGATTTTTTTCGCCATGTTTATGGGTATGGCAAACCCCACGCCCTCGTACCCGCCTGTATTTGACGCTATGGCTGAATTTACGCCTATCACGTTTCCGTTCATGTCCACTAGCGGCCCGCCTGAATTGCCCGGGTTTATGGCCGCGTCGGTCTGCAGGAAATTATCATAAGGCCCCGCGCCGATTATCCTGCCTTTCGCGCTTATAATCCCCTGGGTCACGGTCTGCTCCAGCCCGAAAGGGCTGCCCACGGCTATCACCCAGTCCCCGACGTTCAGCGCGTCCGAATCCCCGAGCACAAGCGCAGTAAGGTCAGGTGCGTCGATTTTAATCACTGCCACGTCGGTCTCGCTGTCAGTGCCCACTACTTTTGCCTTGTATTCCTTGTGGTTGGAAAGCTTCACGGTTATCTGGTCAGCCTTTTCCACCACGTGGTTGTTTGTGAGTATGTAGCCTCTCTTGTCCACGACAAAACCGCTGCCCAGGGAAGTGCTTTTAAAAGAGCCCTGCGGCACGCCGAAAAATTTTCTGAAAAATTCGTCGTTAAAAGGGTAATAAAACTGGTCCTGGCTTTCCTTTATGACCCTCACGGTCGAGATGTTCACTACCCCCGGCTTTACTTTCTGCGCGAGATCCGCGAAACTCGCGGGTATGTAATTTACGGCTGCTGCGCCTGCGCAGAGGAACATTACGGCAGCCGCCACTGCCAAAATCAGTCTGATCCTTGCCTTCATATAAGCCTCCTTTTTTTGCCCTGGTTCATTTTACATTTACTCCTTCCAGGTCCATTTTTACGGAAATGAATTTCAACAGATCCTTCAACGTAACAATGCCGAGCAGTTTTCCGTCTTCGACCACCATGAGCCGGCTTTTATGCGTGCTGTTCATGATGGAAAGTGCCTTCATGGCGTCCGTATCCGTGGATATGGTGTTTTCCGGGCCGCAGTATTTTGAAACGTCCGCCACTTTTTCCTGCGTCCATTTTTCCTTGGGTATCTCGCGCACATCGCGCGTATTTATGCATCCCATAAGTTTTTCATGCTCCAGCACCGGGAAAAATTTGTAATGGTATTTGTAAATGTAATCCTCGACCAGCTGCTGGATTGTTATGGATGCCGGCGCCGTAATAGGGTCCTTTTTCATAAAATGCACTATCGTTTCCCCCTGAAGCGCGCGCATCATGAGCAGTCTCTGGTATGACGACCGCGCCGCTCCCTGGAGGAACAGGCCTATTAAAAAATACCAGAACCCCACGACAAAAGAACCCCCGAAAAAATAAATTATTCCCATGATGCTCAGGAAAACCCCGAATGCCGACCCCAGCCAGGAAGCTACTCTTGTGGACCAGAACAGGTCCTTTTTCCAGCTCCACAGTATGGCCCTCAGTATGCGTCCTCCGTCCAGGGGGAATGCCGGCACAAGGTTAAATCCTGCCAGCAGCAGGTTTATCCAGCTCAGGTAAAAAAGCACGCCGGTTACCGGCACAGGCATGCTGAAAAAGTTGCCGAGCCTGTACAGACCCTGGAAAACGAGCCACAGAACAGCGCTTGAAACAGGGCCCGCTATTGCCATAAAGAATTCGGCCTTCGGACCGGGCGGCTCGTCCTCCATCTCAGAAACGCCGCCGAAAACAAAAAGTGTGATCCCTGTTATTTTCATGCCGAACCGCCGAGATACCAGCGAATGGGACAGCTCGTGAAAAATCACGCTCAGGAAAAGGCCCAGCGCCCCGGATACGCCCATCCATATATAAACCCATAAGGAAAAATCCGTGTAAGTGTATGGGAAATATCCGGTAGCAAGCGACCAGACTATGAGGATAGCGATAAATATCCAGCTTATGTCCGCACGTACCTGGAAATTAAACAGTTTGAAAATCGGTATCCTGTTGTCGGCTGCCATATCCTCACCTTCTGTTTTAAATGATAATGCCGTTAGCGCGGCAATATTCCAGAGCTGGGGTTAATTTATGTTTTAAAGAGGGGAAAATAAAGATTTGAATTCTTTATTTCTTTGACTTTTTTCAGGAGGATAATTTCCGGTTGGCTGAAATATTAAAGTGGAACCCATCCGACTGGAGCCGTCCGGGTTCCGATATTGCAGTTGATAAAATTTGTGTTTCTGCCTTCTTACAACCTGTTATTTTTTTACCTGCGGGTGCGTCCTGTTATAGCACTCCTGCACCAGAAGCGGCACCACGACCGAGTTCATTGACTGCATCGACAGGCCCGCGAAAGTCTTTGGCTTGTCGTTTTTTACCTTGTACATGTAAACCATTCCCTGGTAATACTGCGGTATGTAAACCTTGTCTGTCCACAGTACTTCTTCCCTGCCTCCGAAAAGTTTCTTTTTTGAATATCCGGCTTTTGTGAACTCGACGCTTCCTATTTTCACGGTCTTACCTGCCTCAAATATATCCTTTACGTATTTTAACACTACGAAAGGCTCTATGTATATTTTCGCCATTTCAAGAAGTTTTGTGTAGCCTTCCAGCAGCTTCTTGTTTCCGATGTAAAAAAACGAGGCGTAGTTTACCTTTATTTTCGTATTTTCAGACGTGATGCAGAAAGTATAGCTTTGCGAAACTGGTATGAGGTTTACCGATAATTTTACAGTATTGTAAAAAACCCCTGTCAGCTGGTTGTAATAAACAACCTTGCCCTTGTACTCCACACAGTCCCTTTTGAAGACCATGCGTGGCTTGCCCAGGACAGGGACCTCAACAGACGGATAATTCCCTGCGGCTGGGTCTGGATTTGTCTCAGGCTGTGGCGGCTGGCCGGATTTATCCGTATTTTTGCCGCGCAGGTTGATGACGGTCATCACCAGCGCGAATACTGCCAGCACTGCACTTGCGCCTATTGTCAATGTTTCCGGCTTTTTAACAGCAAAAAATGCCAGGACTATCACTCCGCACCATAAAACTACAACTTGAAATATGTTCGTTTTCATTTGGCCTCCTCTGCAAAAGTTTATTTTACAAACTCATAAAAATTTATTGTCCGGGACTGTTATCAGGACAAATTGTGGAACCCCGCCGGCAAAAGTCGGCGGCTCCTTAAAACCCACCGGAGTACTATAATTAATTTACGACGTCCCCGGAGCGTCAAAGCGCAGCGGGACCGGGGGGGGTTATAAAGAGTTACATCCGGAAAGGTATAATTAATACCCCCATCTTAGTCAGGGATTTCTTTCGGGATTAATCAGGGCTTATTTTCTTTTCATCGATATATCACCGTTTTTCCTTTCAGTTTTGCCTGCATTTGATGCTTGCGCCCGGTTTTTAATTAATGCCGCTGATATGCCCATAAAAAACCAGAATATAAGTGCCACCTGCGAGGAAAAAAGGTTATATTCAAAAATTCCGTTGATGAAAAAACCAACATTTAGCGAAAGCACAGACAGCAGCATATACCTGCTGAAACCGGATGTTAATTTTATAGCCTCGGCCATGGCAGACCAGGATGCTATAAAAATCCACATTACCGCAGCCGCGCCGAAAATCCCGTCGATCGCGGCTATCTGGATAATGTTGTTGTGAAGGTGTGCCTGATTGCTTTCAAACGCGTTCTTATCCCTGTAAGCCGGATAGATTTTGCCGATATTCGCCGTCCCAACGCCGTGCAGCGGGTGGTCTTTTATGATATTCAGCCCGCTTTTCCACATGCGCAGCCGTTCGGCGCCGGTATTTAACAGCGTCTTTTCCGATATCTCAGCCGTCCTTTTCCCCAGCGACGTGTCTTTCAGGAAAAAGGTGCAGCACAGCATCATGATAAGTACGGCAAAAAAAATCCTTTTATCCAGCACGAAAGTCAAGAGCAGGATGCCGGCTGCGGCGGCCAGCCATGAGCTTCTGGTGTATGTAAAAGCCAGCGCAACGGCAGAAATAGCCAGGCTCAGGCCTATAAAAACGGTTAAAACCCTTTTATCCCTCTTTTCGCGGATTAAATATATGAAAAGCGCCGATAGCATGATCACAGCCATCATCATCATGCCGCCGAGATGCATGTGGTTGCCGGAGAAAGACATCGCCCTGAAATTAATGTCGCCGCCGATATATCGCTTTCTTATGGCGGTTATGACCGCGTAAACCCCGGTAAACGCGCAGCCAGCCGCAAAAGCAACGGTTATTTTTTTTATATTGCTTTCGTCACCAAGATAATTCGCCGCAAGAAAGAACATCAGGATCAGATAGATTTTTCTTGCGTCCTTCAGGCTGTTTCCCGGATCTATACCTGCCGCGGCGGCCAGGATATGGATTACGGAAAATACAGCGATAGGAACGGCAAGATAAAAGGATAACTCTCTGCGGATGTTTTTTTTGTTCATTACCGCGTCCGCGACCCAGAACAGCAGAGCCGCCGTAAAGAATATTTCGCACAGTGTTATTGAAATGGTGCACGTAACGGCATATCCCGCCAGGCACAGTAAAATCCAGGATGGAATATTCCGCGGTATCATGTCCTTTATCCGGATTCGGTCCATATAATCAGGCTTCCCTCGAATTGCCCATGCTGCATTTTTTTATCAATGCCTTCGGAAGTATGTTGTAGATGTACCCGAGCCTGTAACCGATATACTTTATAATGGCCCTTACCAAAGATTGCGGAATAAGGTAAAATTTGCCCGTCCTGATCAGGTATCCCGTTTCGGAAAAAACGAATTTTACGCCTTCCGTTTCCGCCAGTCCGAATGTTTTAATCAGCCAGTATTCTTTCCTGTGGAACACTCCTATATCAAAATATCTTCTGAACTCCTGCGCGACCGTATAGTTATGGGAATGGTATACCTCGGCGTCGGCTGCATAGGATATCCTGAACCCTTTTTCAAGCAGCCTCGCGCCCGCGTAAAAATCCTCTCCGAGCTGCAGCCCTTTCTTGAACCAGCCGATCTCCTTAAGGGCGGATTTCTTGTAAGCGGAAAAGGAATTCGAGATGAAAGCCGTTTTCAGCCCCTTCTTCTTCCTGTCATTAAACGACTTAACTTCATGGATTTTCGGATAATTGAACAGGCGCAGATGTGCGGCAAACGGGCTTGCGCCGGAACAGGGGAGCTGCCTGCCGTATGAAGCGACGTTCTTATCATCTTCCAACATAGGTTTTATTAGGTTTTTGACCGATATTTTATTCGCGGGCATCGAATCCTGGGTCATGTATACAAGTATGTCCCCTTTCGCCTTCCTGCCGCCTAGGGTTCTGACATAACCGTGATCGAAGGATCTTTTATCAATCCGAATGACCCTCGCTCCGTATTTACGCGCCATGGCCGCTATACTGGTTTTGGAGCGCGTTTCTATAATAATAACTTCATCGGCCGTACTGTCGCAGGATAAATACGAAAGAAGGCTTTCCAGCTCTTTATCCGCTTTATATACGGGTATTATTGCACTGACCTTTATATTCCTTTTTTTTGTCATCCTCATTCCTCTGGAACATCGCTTTTTTCATGCGGCCCGGGCGAAGCGTCCGCAAACTGGTACGCAGTATTGGTTTTGATCCCGGTTTTTCCGCTGATGGGCAAAATGTCATATCCGGTCTTTGTCATCATGAGACCGAGAAAGCGTTCAAGCGCGTGCGCAAGCGTACCGTCTACCTGTCCTTCTTCGTTCTCAAATTCACAGTTAAGTATCTTCATGTCGGTCAGCGGCCTGAAAGCGTCCGGCCTGAACCAGAACATGGAACCGGCCGCAAAATTAAAAACTTCATCTTTAAGGCTGTATCCGGCCCTTTGGGCAAGGCGTTTGACTGCCGCGGCGTTTTTTCCCCAATAAAAAGTGGATGGAAGGATGTGCCCCTCGGGTACCAGCATGCCCGTTTTTCCGTCCGTATCGAACATTTCCTTTGCTTTTTTTTCCGCCTCAGGGCTTCCTGCAAGGCTATAGTATAACTCCCGCCTCCACTTATGTCCATCTTTTCTATGCGCCGATTTTTTCGTATGCAGCTTCAATCCGTACCTGTACCCGAGCCCTTCAACGCATGAAAGTATCCTTATGAACGGCGCCATGTCCCTGCCCCTGTTCTCATGCCTGTACACGCACGCGTCCTTAAAAACGCCGAACACCCTTTCATAATCGAATTCGACGCTTTCGGGAACCGAGACATACAGGTCAAAACCATCCTCGAACTTTTCCAGGCATCTGCGGATTTCATCCCACATGGAAGGATAATAAACGTGCACCATCACGACGGTATAGTTTTTTCTTGTCAGCCCGTTTTTTGCTGTTTGTTTGTACTCCCCGCCCTCTTTGCGTATCATCATGCCCTTAGCTTTGCCGGGCGCTTTCGCGCCCGCTTCAAGGTACGCGTAACCGGATTTTTTATCAGGCTCCAGGTAAGCGCCTTCAGCCCATTCATTCCACGAGTTTATGAAGATCAGCTTTTCATCGTTTTCAAAATTTGCGTCGGTGAAGGCACACAGCGTTTCCATCCATTCCCCGTACGCCGCCGGTGATGAATTCACGAGTGTAATTCCCCTTCCCGGCTTTCTGGCGTCGTTATCCCACCCTGGGCAGATGCCCCTGAACTTCTTATACGCCGGCTTCTTATAATCCATAGCGCAGCGTACTGCGTTTCTGTAGTCAAAAACCTGACCCGAATAACCGGGATTCACGGGTTTTACTTCCGAGGTTATGTCCTTCAGCGGAAATGTATTGGGCGCAAATTCGATAGCCGCGTCAAACCCGATGCTCCCCGGGTTAATATGCTCAAAAGCATGCGTTGCCGCTATGTATATCTCTCCTATCCCGTTCGCCCGGCACCAGTCGCGCCATCTTTTGGCTGTTGCTTTCGCGTCAGGAAGCAGCGCGGGCCTGTAAACCGACAACAAAGGCCTGGAACCAATCTTTATATAATTGCGGTGCGCCAGGTATTTTGATATTCGCGTTATGAAATCAATGTCGTCCTGCGGGGAATGTTTCTGCCTTATCAGCACATCGTTCTCAAGTCCGTCCCATGTCCTGTTCCAGTTCTCGTTTGCCCAGTTTATGCAAAAGGGGAAGTCAATACTGCTGTCGGCTGTGAATTTCTCCAGGGGCATATCAAGCAGAGTCTTTCCGCCGAACCAGTAATAATGAAAACAGAAACCGTAAATGCCGTACTGTTTCGCAAGCTCAACCTGTCGCCTGCGTATTTCCGGGACTCTCAGGTCGTAAAATCCCAACTCGCCGGGAACGCGGGGCTGGTAATGGCCTGCAAACTGCGGTACGCCCCTTGCCACGTTGCTCCATTCTGTGAAGCCCCTGCCCCACCACGCGTCGTTTTCCGGTATTGGATGGTATTGTGGGAGATAGAACGCAATCTGCCTTATTCCTGTATCCGGCAGGACCAAAGCTGAAATATCCCTGTAATCCGCGCCCTTTCCGCTGTTCACATTGAAAATATAATCAAGATATTCCGCGCCTTCCCGGCCGGCAGCTGCTCCCGGGCCTGATCCTTCCGCGCGGCTGTATTCCGCGAATTTCCTGTCCAGCCTTTTTTCAATTTCCGCGGGCTCAAGCACGCCGTTGAAATATATAAATTTATTCCAGCTCGCCCTGCTGAACAGTCGGAAGATCAGTGACGGATTTGCCGCCAGTCTCTTTATGGCCCTCACGAAAAGCCTGCGCCTTGTGTTGAGAGGGAAAAGCCTGTCAATAAACCTTGCTGCCATCGTCACTGCCCCTTGTAATGTATTTTTCCACGACATCATCCGGACTGCCGTCGGCCATTATCCCGCCGTGCTCAAGCCATAAAACCCTGCTGCATATTTTTTTTACGCTTGACATATCATGTGATACAAAAACTGTTGTTATGCCGCGGTTTATCAGCCCTAAAATGGCCTCGTTCGATTTTTTCTGGAAAAATTCGTCCCCGACCGAAAGTATTTCATCGATCAGCAGTATTTCCGGGTCTGTATGGATGGCCACGGAAAAAGCGAGCCTCATGTACATTCCGCTTGAATATGTCCTTATGGGCCTGTCGATGAATTCCTCCAGCCCTGAAAAGCCTATTATCTCGTCTATCTTCATAAGGACTTCGTCCTTTGTCTGCCCGAGCAGGATTCCGTTCATGATTATATTTTCACGGCCGGTCATGTCCTGATGGAACCCGGCGCCGAGCTCAAGCAGCGGCGTCCTCTTGCCTTGCATTTCTATCTTCCCCTTTGTCGGCTGCGACGAGCCCAGCAGCAGCGAAAGCAGGGTGCTTTTCCCGGCTCCGTTCCTTCCTATTATACCGAGGCACTCCCCCTTATTTACCCTGAAAGAAACATCCTTGAGCGCCCAGAACTGATTCCTGCCGCTTTTCAGGAATTTCGGTACGTTTGTGATGAATTCCTTGAATCCCGGCCTGTCCCTTTCCACCGGGAAACTTTTCCATACGCTGTCTGCGGCTATCATATCAGAGCACCTCGTCAATTCTTTTGTCCATCCTGTTAAAGACTGCGGTCCCGGCAGACATGACAAGCCCGGCGGTAACAACGGAAATAAGGATGTAATCCCAGTTTATATTGTTTCCCATTATGACATCACGCCAGCTTTCTATGAGATACGTCATGGGGTTTAAAACCAGAAATATGCGGTATTTTTCCGGGACCATCTGGAGTGGATACATTATAGGCGTCATCCAGAAAAGCATGTTTATGCATACGGCTATTATGTGTTCCATATCCCTGAAATATGCGTTTACCATCGATGTCAGCATGCCCATCCCGTAAATTATAAAGTACTGTATCGCCATCAGCAGCGGTATCCCGTACAACCAGGTCCATACCGGGTGCATGCCGTAATAGAACGTCATTGCCGCTAGTATCGGTATGGAGAATATCAGGGTTACAAGCTGCCCGTTTATCACGGATAGTATCAAAAGTCGCTTTGGGAATATGACTTTTTTAATTAGGGATGTGTTGCCGGTAAGGGTGTTCACGCACATCAGCACAGACGCGGAGAACCACGTCCACGGGAACATCGCGCTCAGCATGAAAAGCGTATAATCCTTCATTTGGAACCTCATAAATATCTTAAAAGCGATAAAAAGCACGAGAGCGGAAAGTATCGGGTTCATAAGCGACCATAAAAAGCCCAGTGCAGTCCTCTTGTATTTCACCGTTATTTCCTTGTCGGTGAGTATCTGCAGAAGATCAAGCGTGCGTCTTGTATTCCTGTCCATTTAACTCTCCTTCGCCATTTTGCTGATGTCAGCCACGGTTTTTGCCGGGCTGTGTTTAAGAAGAATATACGTGTATACCGGCCCCAGCGTAAAAATAACCGACATGCTCACCAGCCTGGTCAGTATCACCACCGGCAGCGAATGCGCCACCGTAATGCCGATAGCCAGGGCAGAGAACACCGATATTGCCTCGGCAATGCCGAGGGATCCCGGGGTTACGGACACCACTATGCCAAGCAAAGATACAGACGACAGGAAAAGCGATTTTACAATCCCGACATCCGCGCCGAACATCCTGTAGGTAATAGACGTCGCCGCCGCGGTAAAAAGGAGCTGTAGCAGCGCCGTAAAGCATGCCATGGACACCACTTTTTTGTTGTTCCTTATCAAATGCCAGCCGTTGACGATATCAACCAGCTTATTTATCAATGCGTTCTTTGACTGGGGCAGTTTTGGGGAAAACACTATCATAACCAGCGTGGAAACAAAGAACAGCCCGAAAACGGCGAATATTACCGGGCTGAACACTTTGCTTTGAGCGGATATGGCCCAGGCGCTTGCGAGCCCGGCCGCGCCCTGTATGAAAAAGTTTATCACGTATATACCCGACATTATAGCAAGAAAATTGGCGTATGAAAATCCGTGTTTTTGCTTCAGATAAACGGCCCGCGCTATCATGCCTCCTCGGAAAGGGGTTATGGTGTTATACAGCGTAGTGATGACAGACAGCCCAAACCACTCCCTGAACTTAAGGTTGATGCCGAAAGGTTTGAGCAGGAATTTTATAAGTAGCCCCAGGGCCCAGGATACGGCAAGGGACATGAGTATCAGCGGCACCAGCAGCCACGCGTCCGTAAATGAAAGGCCGCGGAACTCGTCCATGTGCGCAGCTATATAATAAACACCCAGGACTATCGTGGCCGCCATTATCGCCGCAACAGTCAGCTTTCTGAAAGAAAATTTGTCCTTTCCCGGTTCCCGCGGTTCTGTTCCAGTCATTTTTTGTAAATTTCCTTTCTATAAAGATAAAGCTCCTCTTCGTTCAGTTTCCTGTTCATAGCAAGTATCTCTCCTATTATCCCTAGGCTGAACATTATGCCGGACAGGGCGAACATGAATGAGGCGACAACAAGCGACTGGATGTGCCCGGCAGCTTTGTAAATAAGGAAAAACCTCAGGAGCAGGAACAATGCCGGCGCTAGGAAAACCGCCGTCATCCAGAGGAACGTCTTAAACGGCTCGTATATAACATAACAGCGCAGAAGGTTTACTGCGGATTTATAGATGTGCTGAAAAATATTTTTAAAAAGCCTCGACTTGCGTACAGGCGGATTCGTCTCTATAGGGATGGATTTAATAACCATGCCCTTATGCTCCGCCTGAACTATGGTATCAAGGACGTACGAAAATTTTGTCGTTATATTCAGCTTCAGCATGGCCTCGCGCGAATAAGCCCTGAACCCCGATACGGTGTCCATCACTTCGGACCCCGCCACAAAACGCGTGAACATATTGCCGAAAAACTGTAATATCCTTTTTACCGGCGAAAAATGTTTCACTTTCCAGGGTTCCCTGTTTCCTATAACGATATCAGCCTCGCCTTCAACGATTGGCTTGACAAGATCAGCTATATACCTCGATGGGTATTGATTGTCAGCATCTGTGTTTACAAAAATATCCGCGCCTGACTCAAGCGCCGCTTCAAGGCCGTGTTTAAAAGCCGTCCCGAGGCCGAGATTCTTTTTATGCCGTATTACGCTGGCCCCGTATTTACGCGCGACTTCCGAGGTATTGTCCGTGGAGCCGTCATCCACCACCTGCACCTCAATGTAATCGGCTCCCTTAATTTCTTTCGGAATTTCATCCAGCACTCTTGGAAGATTTTCCTCTTCGTTAAGACACGGAATATTGATAACGAGCTTCATTTCTCACCTCGATTTTATCATGTATTATGCCAATTGCCGCATTATCAGTGCAGCATAAAAAACAAGTCATAAATATATTTAGCTGCTTATTTTTGCAGTACTATCTTCGAAACAATAAATGCCAGTTCACGTTTATCTTGATTTTTAGCAGCAACAAGCGAATTGCTTTTTATGCCTATTTCAAGTGTTTTCCCTTTTATATTTTTTAACGGCACCTGAATAACATTCTCGCCGTTTTTTCTTACAGCGTAGTTCAGTACAAGTTGATTATTGACATAAATTTCGAGATTGATATTTTTTTTGTCATAGTTTTCAAGTCGTACAAACCATGTATAAATTTTCATGCTGTACTCGCCGGAATATTTAAATAAATAACTGGAGCTTCTTTTTGCCCATTTACCTCCTCTATTATCATCATCGAGATACACCCCCCTGCAGACCATGCCTGGATGCGGTTTCAAAAAATCATATGAAACTATCAGTTTTTCCACGCCGGAAAAAACTTTGTGATTTTTAATTAAGTTACCGACGAATTCCTTTACATTTTCCAACTTATATAAGCTTATAATTTCCTCACCGTCGGTTTCATTAAATAAATGTGTCTGCTCAATTTTTCCACCGTTGAAATTTACAAGTCCAACCAGCGCATCCCTTAAGCTGTCCTCCCTTGAATAAAATGGAAAATATAGCGCATCAGGCGCGTCCTTCCCGAATTTCGAGATCAAATACGCTTTTAATATCTTGTATTGCTCCTGTCCGGTTTTATTCATCAGTTCAAATACAAGTGAATTTATCTTAAAATTACCCTTATTTAAAAAATAAATCTGATTTTGCATGCCCCAGTCAAGAAAAACAATATCCTTTGAATCTATCTTCTTATCATTAATATAATCCCGCAGGTCAAATATCGCAGGTGAAAAATTACCGGTACCTCTGCTTGCAACGATCTTTGAAACTTGAATATTCGATACGAATATATTTAAAACTGCTACAAAAACCAAAAAAATAACGCCTGGCATTCTTATCATGGTGCTATTGTAGAATTTATTTAATAATATTACGAGCGACACCATTGATAATTCCATGAATGGTATCAGATACACGTAATGTCCCGCCCTTGTTGAATTCGGGCTTATCAGGATCATTATCAGAATAAGCCAAAAACAGATAAAGGAAAAAATATAGAGCCTGTATTCCATGATCTTTTTTTTAGAAATTAGCCAATATATTAAAAAACCATATACGCAAGACATCGCGATGATGATAAAATAATAAATATTGGCATACCCCGCAAAAAAATCGGAAATATTACCCATTTTAACAGCTATATCCTGCGCAAAAGGCAGACTTGCCTTGTAATCAATGGGTTGCTTATTATATTCCGACGGAAAAAATATTTTCAATATTAATGGTTTTATTGTTGGAAAACCAGCGCCAATATTATATATAACGAAATTGAGCAACCCAATTACCGCACTTGCCGTCAATATTGCTATATTTTTCAAGGACCCAAATATGGTTTTACAATAATCCGGAAAAAGCAGTATCCCTGCGATAGCCATTCCTGTAATATCCCAGACAAAATAGAAGCCTAAATTTGCGGTAAAAAAAAGAATAAATCCAGCCAAAAACAAATCTGTCAGTTTTTTGCCTTGTTTAAAAAATTTATAGATAAATAATACGGCAATTGCAAGCAATGCAATATGAATAGGGTCTGCAAAACCGCATCTTGCTGCCGGAAAAAAAATAGGGGATGTTGACATCAAAACAGCAGTAACGAACGAGTAAATAAAATCATATTGTGCAAATATCATGAAAAATATTGCTATAGATAGAAAAAAATACAGAAGGTGTAATGTCCTTATTCCGGCCAAATAATCCTTAAAAAAAGCAATGGGAAAATATGGCAATAACGAAACAGATGATATATATTCCTTGTACATTATGGGAATATCATGTCCAAGCATCCGGATATTAAATATGCTTGAATTATAATACTCTGCGTTGTGGTTTACAATCGGGACAATATTAACTGTACTATATATCTCATCGTATTCCATACCGTCTTTATATGATCCTCTAAACATGATCAATATAATTATAAAAATCACAAGAATAGCAATAACATATTTTAATATCCTGTTGAAAAAATTTTTTGAATAAAAAACTTCTAAGTTTAATGTTTTCAAAACTGTAACTCCTTGTAATTTTAATCTATCTATATGTCATTGCCGCTCAAAATAAATTAATTTCGATATAAATTACACTCAAAAAAGCTGCTACCAGCACGGGCAAGCGGCTATAGCAATTCCAAAAACTTCACCATTGTTTTGTTCTGTTATTTCATCACTTTTTTACCAAAATTAAATTTTTTAACAAGTCATAAATATATTTACCGGTTTATTTATGCAGTTCTATCCTTGAAATAATAAATGCTAACTCACGTTTATCTTGATTTTTGGGAATAATAAGCGAATTGCATTTTATACATATTTCTAGTGTGTGCCCTTTTATTTTTTTTAATGGTACATCAATAATATTCCCGCCGTCTTTTCTAACATCGTAGTTCATTACAAATTGATTATTGGCATAAATGTCGAGATTGACATTTTTTTTGTCGAAATTTTCAAGTTGCACAAACCACGTATAAATTTTCATGCTATTCTCACCGGAATATTTAAATAAATAACTGGAACACCTTTTTGCCCATTTCCCTCCTGTATTATCTTCATCGAGATAAACATTTTTTACAAATATATTTTTATTCTTTTTCGTGAAATCTATGGCCGAATCTTCTACCTGTTTTTTATCATCATCTGTAAAATCAAACAGATTTTTTTGCAACGAAGAATTATATTTATAATTTATATTGGAAAATTTATCTTTCAATTTTAGAATGTAATATACATGGCCATCTGTCCATTTTTCTCCGGGATTAGGGCTTGGTATTTTATTAACCAAATCATAGTTGGTTTCAGTAATGCTATTTTGCAATATATTTGTGACGGCAGGCATAGCCCATTTTAACTCTCCTTCTGGCGTTACATAAATCCACAGTGCCATAAAATCAGGTTTTCGTGAAATTACATAATCAGCAGAACCATTATCAGAATGAAGAACACCTTTTGTTTGTGCCGCTATTGTTTTATCATTTAAACCAACAATATCGATAAATCTCAAATTCATGCAAAGATATGGAATTTTTCCGGCTTCTTGTATCGCAATAAGGTCATTATTTTTTGCAGAACTTTTAATGTAATCTGCAACTAAATCATATTCACCGCGTTGTTCTGTAAAACCTTTAAATACGAATTTTTTTATCCAGGGGCATTCTTTTTCCAAATATTTATATTGAATAAATACATTAACAGAAAGCATCAGCATGATAATTAAAGTAATAACAATTCCTCTTGTCTTTTTATTTCCTTCTATTTTATTATTTATTATGTCTACTGAATCTTGCAATAATAGCCCAATTATTGGAAAAATGTGGGCAAAAAACCTAAAACCTGGCATCCAGTCTCCGCCTGAATATATTATAAATGCTGTATATATAAAAAAATATGTTGCAGTTAAATAACCCATAGCTTTTTTTTTGTAAAAAAAAATAAATGAAGCAATTATAATCAAAAAAGTTATTATATTAGATTTTAAAAAGTTTAACGCATATTCGCCTCCGATCATTATTCTTTGCAAACCACCACCCATTTTAGCCGTTACAGAATTAGGGAGAATAGCTCCGTAGTACAAACAACGCCAAGTAAGAAAACCAACTGTTAAAACCAAATAGAAAACTATCCAAGAATATTTTGTTCCTTTTTCAAGTGTATCATTCAACCCGTTTTTTTCAATTAAAAAAGGTTCTAAAATATATAACCAGATAATAGCAACAGCAAAAAATATAAATCCTTCTGGCCTTGTAATAAAGAGTAAAAATAGCACAACCGACAATTTAATATTATTTTTATGTTTATCAAATCCCATTGTCAAATAGACGCACAATACAATTAAAAAACCAAATAAACTTGTTTCAAGACCTCCTACGCCCCAAAATGAAAAAAATATTGACGAAGCTAAAAATAACGGTGCGATTAATTTTATTATAAAGGGCGATCTTACAAAATATTTCTTCGATATCAAATAACATATAAATATGCTGCCGGTATTACATATAATGCCTATAATCTTAGAAACATAAAATAAATTTACTTTTAAAAATGCAAACGGCAACAGCATCAATAAAAATAAAAAATTTGAGTACCCTTCCACATGTTCACCTGGATTCCAAGTCAGGCCGTTTCCCATGGCAGCATTTTGCGCATATCTATATGTTATATAAGGGTCGTCAAAAATTACTTCAAAAAATCCAAGTTGAAGTATCACGGATACTAATATGCATAAAATTACAGCGAAGCCAAAAACCTTATCTTGGTTTTGTTGCGTCATTTCATCACTTTTTCCATCAAAATTAGTTTCATATATATTTTAATTTCATTATAACCGCGTTCCCCGGGCGATTGTATCCAAAATGTTTTCTTGCCCGTGATCTGAGTTTCATCATCAGCCATTATATGCATCCATACTTTTTGTAATTAATACAACTCAATTTTTTCTACAATTGCGGCCAATTCCCTGACATCACCGTCGGAAATCACATGCGCATTGCATATCATGGATAACTCCAAAGTACTGCCCATCACTTTATCCAGCGGTATATCGATTTCATTGATCCCATCCCTTTTAACGCTGTATATTTTCATTCGGGTACCGTTGACGTAAAACTTCAGTTGTATATTTTTATTGCTATAATTTTTCAATTCTGGGAAAAACAGAACAGCCTTTAATTTTTTTTGACCATTATACTTAAGCAGGTATCCGGACGCCATCTGCGCCCAATTGTCCAGATATACATTCCTGACAAAAGCACGCGGATCTTTTTTGCCGAAATCAAGGGTTGAGTCAGCTACGCTATTTTTCTCAGAATTTGTAAATGCTGAATACTGCCGTCTTGAGAACAACTTATATACCGTATAATCAAGTTTTGTGAAAACGACGGCATAATCGTAATATGCCAGTACGGTTTTTAACTCTTCGCGATCGTATACTTTAACAGGAAAATCTGTAACCAGATACTTTTCAGCCTTTTCACCGGGAATCTGCATCTCCCGTGACATTAATAAATTCTCGAATTTCTTACGCGATATGAAAGAGGCGATCGGCGCCTGCCACCATCCGTATCCAAAAATTTCCGCTTCAGGCGGAAGACTTTTAATATAAGCACCCGTTTCTAGAATCACTCTTTTCGACCGAGTATCGGTAAAAGATATCCCATAGTCGCCCTGTGAAATAACCGTAAAAACAGCGCCGGCCATCAATACACATAACGCAATATTTGTTAACAATTTATATTTCTTTTTAGCCGGTTCGGGAAAGGCAAACGTTTTCTTGTCAATATATGCGGCCGCCATATGTATCAGGATAACAACACATGTTTCAAGCAAAATAGTCCCATCAATAACTCTCCTCGGCCAGGCCTTTTGTGTTGGTGTGATCAGGAGCCACCAACCGTAATAAGAAAGGGCTGTCAGCCCGAGCGGCATAAACCCGCTGTTGAAAACAAATTTGTCTTTTTCCACAGGTTTTTTTCCATTCACTGCATAAATAATACGGGTAATAACAATGCCGGTTATTACAGCGAGCAACGACAGTAAAAAAAAGCCGGTAATAAATTTATTTGTAAGGGTTCCTTCAGGAAGCAAATTAACGTGCGCCAGGAATTTAGGAACGAAGCCATGGGTGTCATCAAATCCTTGCCTAAGCCCAGCCTGTAAAAGGGTTTTTGCAAGCAGGTCCTGCGATAAAGCCGTATATTTGTTCCATCCCAGGAAAAAAATTTTATATAGTTCAAAAAGAGCTACTGGCGCAATGAAACCAGCAGGAAATATGACGTATATGCTTAATTCCCGTTTAATGGCGATTCCTTCAACTTTATTTGACCTGTACTTCACTATGACGTCCATGAAAGCAGTAAATATAAGGGCTGGGACAGCAATGAAGATGACTGTTTTTGTCAGGACTCCGGCGCCAAGCGACAATCCGGCAGCGAAAAGGTACGTCCGCTTAAGGGTCGTCCTGTATTTATGAATAAATATGACGCATACCATGAAATAAAACAGCGCCGGTATTTCACCGAATATACCGAAGCCGTAGTTAAAAATCCACGGGGTCCCGTAGAACAGTAAAATGGCAGGGATCAAAAATATATCCTTTATTTTCAGGCATTCCTTCATGTAATACAGCATCACGGCTAAAAGCAGTATCATATAAGCCGCGTTGACCATCAATCCGCTGGCAAAGTTTTCGCCAAATATCTTAAACATAGCGGCAACTGGCAAAATAATAAGGGGGCCGGTGGCGACCTTATCGCTGAATTCTTCCGTATCCTGTTCATCGGTGACGTATGATGTGGCGTATCTGCCGTGTTCGGCAAAATTTTCCGCAACCTGGGCGTTCAACGCTCCGTCAAAGGAAAAAGAGTCTGTTGCCGCCGTCGCAATGCACTTGATAGAAAAATAAACAAATAACGCGGCCGCAATTATCATGACAGGATTTTTTACGGCATAATCTTTTATATTCGAGGCAATACGGTTTATGCCGTTTTTCATCGCTGTCTCCCGTTTTTCCGCATTTTTTTCATTCTCATATTGCAACCGGCTGTCCCGGCGTTTTGCCGAAAATATCGGCAAAACGCCTCTTCATGCTGTCCGTAGT
>Ga0335078_10000306_pt1 | contig 78741 bp, 77 predicted proteins | sample Lox_Sample_32_FD_206711 | JGI IMG/M metagenome (GOLD analysis project Ga0335078, IMG submission 206711) | Soil microbial communities from Loxahatchee National Wildlife Refuge, Florida, United States - Lox_Sample_3.2 | ecosystem: Environmental > Terrestrial > Soil > Wetlands | place: USA...
AGAAGGCCCGGGCGCTCGAACGCGCCTCCTGGTAAGGGAAGGAAGGGGTTCGGTCCCCGGACGCGGGGGACCGGCCTACTGCTTTCGCATCTTCTGAGCCCGCATGCGGCGGCGCATCCGCTTCTTACGCCACTTCCAGCGCATGTGGCCCCGCTTCTTCCAGACGCGTGAAGACCGTTTCATTCCCTCTCAATCCGGACGCGCGGCGGTACGGGCGACCGTTTATTAGGGTTGCCGACGGCCGCACGCCGCCGCCGGCGGTCCCGGGGGGCGCCGGGAGCGGGGCTCGGCGGGAATCCGCCGCGGGCGCGCCGGTCCGGCCGCCCGCTCCCCAGCGTTATCTGGGGGCGCTCCGTCGCTCGGGCGTGCTCGACCTGAGCGACCTCGAGATCAACGTCCTCGAGTTCCGACAGCGCTCGTTCCAGTTCGAGCGGATGCTCGAGCTCAACGGAGTCGAGTACGCGGTCTTTTCCCGGACCGAGACCGAAAGCGAGAACCAGTTCCGGCCCCGCCTGCTCCACCTCCGGGTCGTCGTTCCCCGGGCGTGGGTCGTCTACGACGAGCCGAACGACATGCTGCTCCTCGCGAAGGACGGCCGCACGGCGCCGGTCCGCCTCACCGAGCCGGTGAACGAGGTCCGGGCCGAGCGCCCCGAGTTCAAGGAGCAGGGGATCGACTGGCGCCGGGCCGAAGGCGCGACGGGCTTCCTGGTCTACGCCCCGGCCGAGCTGGCGGGCGAGTTCCTCTCGCCGGACGGACTCGCCCGCGTCGCGGGCCCCTGACGCGGCCCGAGGCGTTCGCCGACTTCCCTACGACGCGGGGTTCTTCAACGCCCGGTCGAGGACGGCCGCGAAAAGGCCGCCGATGATCGGCGCCACCCAGAAGACCCAGTCCTGGCCGATCGCCCAGTTGCCGCTCGACCACATCGAGGAGAGGACCGCCGGGGCGAAGCTGCGCGCCGGGTTGATCGACGCGCCATCGACCGGGATCGCGACCAGGTTCGTCATCAGGAGGGTGAGGCCGATCCCGATCGGCGCGAGGTTCTTCGCGGAGAAGTTCGACCGGGTCGAAAAGAGGATCGCCGTGACCAGCAAAAAGGTGAAGGCGACCTCGATGAGGAAGACCGCCTCGAGGCTGAAGGCGCCCGGGGCCGAGCCGCCCGCGTAGGTCTGCGACCCGAGGGCCGCGCGCTGGGCGATCGGGAAGAAGGAGGAATCGCCGTACGCGATCCCCGCGATGATGCCCATCCCGAGCACTCCGCCGGCCGTCTGGGCGAGGATGTACGGGATCACGTCCCGCGCCGGCATGCGGCCCGCGACCCAGGCTCCGATGGTGACGGCCGGATTGAAGTGACCCCCCGAAATGTCTCCGAAGGCGTAGATCAGACCGACGAGTCCGAATCCGACCGAGGCGCTGATCAGGACCACCCGAGAGAGCGGGTCGAACGCGAGGGGGCTCAGACTGAACACGGCCGCCCCACCCACGGCGAGGAGGAGTCCCATCGTGCCCACGAACTCGGCGAGATACTTCTGGCCGGAGCTGTACGTCATCGGCGGGCGACCCGCAAATCCCCTCTAAAAACTATCGGCGGACCCGCGCGGGCGTCCCGGCGCCGTCAGAGGACGCCCATCTCGGTGAGCTTCTCCGGAAGGTAGTGCTCGGTCACGTAGTTGAGGCCGTACTTCGCGAGCGACTGCTGTTCCGCCTTCTTCCCGTTCTTCAGCATGAGCTCGATCTCCGCCCGCCACTCGGCGGTCCCGAACCGGGGGTCCGTGAGCTCCGCCTGGAGGGCGCGGACGTCCTGCTCCGAGAGCTTGTCGGAAGGCAGGTCGTAGTTCTCGATGTCGGAGGCCGTCACTCCGAGGAACTCCGCCGACGGGGTCGCGAGATAGCTCGAGAGATGGGCGGTCTTGATCGCCCCGTAGGCGACCGAGGCGAAGATGCGGAACGACCAGGGGTCGCCGTCCGTGAAGACGACGACGGGCAGCTTGAGCTCCTCCGAACAGCGGCGAAGGAAGCGCCGCGTCGAGCGGGCGGGCTGCCCTTTGAGATGGAGCAGGATCGCGTCGTTCTGTTCGTCGAACCCGTTCTCGGCGAGCCGGTCGACCATGCCGCCGCACTCGATCGCGATGAGGAACTTCGCGTTCGTGCTGACGAACTCGATCTTCTCCTTCTCGACGTTGAAGGGGAGCGAGTAACCGCCGTCGCCGACGTCGTCGCGGCAGTTGATCTTCTTGACGACCCCTTTGCGGTTGCGCTCCTTGATCGTGAGGTCCCCGATGACGGACGCGCCGTTCTCCTCGGGGTGCAGGCGGAAGTCCTCGCGCAGCCGCTCGCACATCACCTCGAGGTCCTCGATGAGGAGGTTCGACTCGTCCTCCCCGTGGAACTTCGCGTCCTCCCACGCTTCGCTGATGTAGTAGAGCTCCCGCAGGGTCGACGTCTTCCCCTCGCGAGCCATCTCGTTGATGAAATCGACGAGGTAGAACGTGCGCAGCAGCATCAGCGCACCATCGAGCTTGCGGGCGCTGCGCGTACCCATCGCCCGTCCGAGCTTCCAGACGCCGTCCCGGGCCTGGAAGGTGATGTTCTGCTTCGTTCGGAGCGGGAGGCGCATGCGAGGAATCTCGCCGCGGTCGAGCTGCTCGTAAATCTGCTCGGCGAGGCCGAGCGTCGGCCGGAGCGCGTCCGCGCGGATCTTCACGGGCTCGTCGTCACTCTTCTTCGCTGGCGTGCGCGCTCGCTTCGGCGGCATCGTAATCCACCTCCTCGTCGGCGGTCGTTCCGTTCGCCGCGGCGTCCGCCGCGGCCGCTTCGGCGGCCTCCACGATCGTTCGGGGCAACCGTACGTCCCAGTCCCCGGGGAGCGGCTCCGCTCCCAGGATGTGCGCTTCGTCGATCCCCGCGACATACCAGTCGAGGTCGTTCGCCTCCACATCCGTCTTCGGCGGGAACGAAGCGGCGAGTCGCGTCCGGCCGTTCGGGGCGAGCTTCGGCAGCGTCCACCAGGCCCGGCCGAGACCGGGTTCGGTACCGTCCGGCGGCGGCTCGAACGAAGCGAGAGCAAAGACGTCGGGGGGGATCTCGACGAACAGCTCGAGCACCCGGGGACGCGGCGTGTAGTTCGTGACCTCGACCTTCGCCCGGACCCCGTCCTTCGTGGACTCGAACGGAACCTCGATGTTCACGATGTCCATGATGCGGGTCACCACGGGCGTGAGGTCGGGGGCGGGCTTGCCGACCAGGTGGCTCGTCTTCTCGGCGAGCTTCGGGAGGATCCGCTGGATGATCGCGAACTTCTCGCTCGCAAAGTCCCGGCGGCTCTTTCGCGAGATATGGGTGCGGAGATGGCGCGCCGCCGCCTGGAGCGCGAGCGTGAGCTCCTTGTCGATCTCGGGGTCTTCCGCGACCGCTTCCTTCGCCTCGCTCGTGAACGGAACCTTGGTCGAGGCGACGTGGACCAGGATCAGGGCGGGGCCGCTCGGGATTCCCGAGCCCCCCTTCTGGTCGAGCCCGTAGCGCCGCCAATCGAGGGTCGAGATCGCGTTCGTGATGGCGCAGGCTCCCTGCTGGAAGAGCAGCGGGACGCGGTTCGCGAAACGGAGGATCTGTACCGGCTGGTCGGCGGGCAGGCCGCCGCCGTAGACGAGGCCGACCTCGACCATGAACGGGAACCCCGCGTGGACCTTCGGGGGGCGGCTCACCGGCGGACAATAGAACTCGGGGCGGAGTTCGCCGAGGACGTTTCGCAGCCCGCGCTTGATCAGCATCGATCCGATCGGGGAGAGCCCCTCGGGGGAGGGCGCGACCAGCGGCGCCGTGTGCAGGGCGGTCAGGAGCCGGTCCTGGTCGTCGCCCGCCACGGACGCCGGAGCGGCGCCGGGCTTGAGGCCCGCGGCGGCGAGCAGCTCCTTCGCGGCGCGGGCGCTCACCCCCTGCAGGTCCTTCGCCAGGAACTCGGACAGCGTCGGCCGCTTCGACGCCTTCAGCAGGTAACCGAGCTCGCCGAGCTCGAGACCGTACGGGTGCGGGAGGGTCTCCTTCGCGATCGGCGGGAGGTCCGAGCTCGCGCGCTCGAACGTGACGCGCGTGCCGTCCGGCTCGACCAGGACGATACGGGCATGTGGGTTCACGATCGCCGTGCCGCGGAGGTACTCGTACGGCGATTGCCGTCCGCGGATGTAGCGGGCCTTGAGGACGAGCTCGACCCGAGTGCCGTGTTCGGACTCCCAGAGTTGCAGGTCCTCCGAGACGACCCGCGGCTGGTTCTTCTGGGTGTCGATCACGAGGTCGAGAACGTGCGCCGCCTCCTCCTCTTCGACCTTCGAGACGATGTGCGCGGGCCGAGCCGTGGTCAGGTTGGCATACAGGACCGCCGCGGAGACGCCGATCCCCTGCTGGCCGCGCGCCTGTCGATTCGAATGGAAACGCGAGCCGTAGAGCAGTCGGGCGAAGACGTTCGGGATCTCGCGGCGCAGGATCCCCGGCCCGTTGTCCGTGACCGCTACCCGGAGACGGTCGTCCGTCTCCTTCGAGATCTCCACGAGGACGTCCGGGAGGATCCGCGCCTCATCGGCCGCGTCGATGGCGTTGTCCACGCATTCTTTGACCGTGGTGAGCAGCGCGCGCTGCGGATTGTCGAACCCGAGGATCTGTCGGTTCCGCTCGAAGAACTCCGCGACCGAGATCTCGCGCTGCTTCGCGGCGAGCTGCTGGGCGATCGTCGGGGGCGGCGGCACCGCCCGTACCGGGGTTCGGGCCCCCTATAAGGGCCGCGTTGGAATCGAACGGATTTCGGAAGGTGGCAGATCGGAGGACGGCGCGCCGGGGCGGCCGGCCACGTCGCGCAGCACCGGGCGGAACGGTCGCCATCGGGCCGCCTCCGCGAGGTCGATCTCGACGGTCGCGAGGGACTCCTCGGCGCTGGCGGGCGCGAACGGGACGGGCGAGGTCGGGATCGGCTCTCCTCGGGGGTCCCAGGCGCCCGACCCCCCGCCGAAGACCACGCCGTCCTCGACCCCCACCCGGTTGACGTAGACGACCGGAAGGCCGTTCTCGATCGCTCGGGCCGGGATCAGTCGCTCAAACAGCCGTCGACTGGTGACCGGCGACGCCGAGATGGCGACGAGGAGCCCCGCGCCGCCGAGGGCGAGCTGACGGGAGACCTCGGGGAAGAACAGGTCGTAGCAGATCTCGAGTCCCACCGACGCGCCGACGAGCGGCACCGGAACGCTGGTGTCGGTGGGCGTGAACGGTACTCCTTCCTCGAAGGGACCGAACGTCGGCAGATACCGCTTCACCTGGACCCGGAGCTCGCCCGCTGGTGCTACCGCAAGCACCGCGTTGTGGACCTCGCCCGCCCGCTCGGTGGACGCGAGCGGGGCGCCGAGGACGACCGTCGTGCCGGAATCCCGGGCGAGGGCCCGAAGCGCCGAGATCGACGGGTCGCCTTCCTTGAGGGCGAGCCGGTGGAATCGGTCCCCGATCCGGTACCCCGAGATGAACAGTTCGGGGAAGACCGCGAGGTCGCAGCGGACGGCCCGCACGGCGGCGGCGATCCGCTCGACGTTGCGTCCGAGGTCCCCCGGCACCGGGGCGAGCTGCGCGAGCAGGGTCCGCATCAGTAGAAGTAGCGCCGCACGGCGATCAGGTAGAGGAACAGGACGACGAAGATCAGGAAGAGGACGGTGATCGACCCCGTGAAGAACAGGTACGCCGCCGTGGCGAAGACGAGGACGAGCATCGTCCAGAGGGCCCAGGTCTCCTGCCGCCAGAGCGAAGTGGCGATGCCGATGAGCGCGGCGCCGAGGATCGCGAGGATCGCCGCGCCGTAGAGGTCGATCGACTGGAAGATCTCGAGCGAGGACGGGACGACCTCGGACGCCACGGTCGCGAGGAGGAAGAGGAGGCCCGCGAGCAGCATGACGACCCCGAAGAGCGCGAGCAGGACCGAAACCACGGCCACGCCGATCGGGAGCCGGGGCCGCACGGGGGTCGGTTCCCACGACGGCGGAAGGTGGTCGAACTGCGCGGGAGCGTTCGCCGACGCCCCGGAGCCGCTCGCGTGGACCGTCGAAGAACCGCCCATCCGGGACCCTCGCTTGGACGCTCGAGTCCGGAGGCGGGAGATGTAGCTTTCGCTCGAAACGCGGTCCTAAAACCGTCGCTCGGCCGCCCCGTGGGCGAGCCGCTCGAGCAGGTTCCGGAACGGCCCGTCGGGCACGGGCTCGAGAGCGCGAACGGCCCGGTCGGCCCACTCCATCGATTGGCGGCCGACCACGGCATCGACCCCGGCGAGGTCGCTGAGCTCGCGCAGCCTCAACAGGTGCTTCGTGCGCTTGCGGCGGTGCTGGAAGAGCTCCTCGAACTCGGCCTGGCGGCGCGGGTCGAGCCGTGAATACGCTTCGAGGGCGACGATCGTGGGGTTCCCCTCGCGGAAGTCGGTGTAGAGCGGTTTTCCGAGCAGGTCGGGGTCGCCGTAGACGTCGAGGAGATCGTCCCGGATCTGGAACGCGGTACCGACCGCCTTGCCGTACGTCTCGATCGCGTCCACCGTCGAGGGAGGAACCTCGGCGATCTCCGCGACGGAAGCGAGGGCGGCGCCGATGATCGCCGCGGTCTTCCCGCCGACGACGCGGAAGTAATGCTCGCGGCCGGAAGAAAGGTCGAAACGGCTCGCGTCCTGCAGCACCTCGCCCTCGACAAGGTCCGCGCACGCCTCGCCGCAGCGCAGGATGATCGACTTCGGGTACTCCGCCGCGAGCTCGAACGCCCGGACGAACAGGTAGTCGCCGCCCACGATCGCGAGCGGAGTGCCGAACGCGCGGGGCATCGAGGGGCGCCCCCGGCGCGTCTCCGCGTGGTCGATGACGTCGTCGTGGACCAGGGTCGCCGTGTGGATGAGCTGGAACGCCGCGGCGAGCGAGTGGATCGGCCGGGTCTGGGTCGCGCCGAGCGCGCGGTAGGTCGCGGCCATGAGGAGCGGGCGGACCCGCTTTCCCCCCATCGAGACCGCGTAGCGGGCCGCCTCGGTGAGGGTCGCGTAGCGCGACCCGAGCACCTGATTGAGCCGCCAATCGACGTCCGAAAGGTCTCGGACGAGCACCGGAAGCAGCGCCGAAAGCTCGAGCGCGGTCTCGGTACCGAGCGTCTGGGTGACGAGCGCCTCGAGCGACGGCTCCATCGGGTCGGCCGGGCCCGAGCTCGTCACGAATTCCTCCCGAGACGCGGGGGCCAGCGCAGGCGCATCATTGCATCGAGACCCGACACACCGATATATCGCATGCCTAGCGCCAAAAGGAGGTCCGGGCGGGCGACCCGCTCCCCGAATTGCTGGATCCGGGAGGCCCGCTCGAGCGGCCGGTAGAGCGCTTCCCGCCAGGCGGCATCGTAGTCCGTGAGCGGCGCGCCGGTGCGGACGTGGCGGGCGGCCGCGCTGCCCGCGAGCCATCCGCTCAGCATCGCGGTCGGGATCCCACCGCCGTTCGTCGCCATTACGAGGTTCGCGGCATCTCCGGCGAAGAGGGCGCGGCCCCGGACCAGACTCTCGGGCGGCGGTCCCACGGGAACCCACCAGGCGGTCTTCTCCCGGCCCGGGCCGAGACCCTGCTCGGTAAGGAACCGGGAGAGGAGGCCGCCGAGCGTGGCCCCCCGAGGGATCTCGGCCACCCCGAGGCCGACGTTCGCGTCGAACGCACGCGGGAACCGCCAGGCGTAGCCGCCCGGCGCGACGTGGCCGAAGAAGATGTCGATCTGGTCATCGAGCGGCCCGTCCACGGTGGCCGTGATCATCCGAAAGAGCTCGCGCGAGGGCGCGAACCCGACCGCCCGCCCGACGGTCGATATCGGGCCGTCCGCCCCGACGATGACCTTCGCCCGGACTTGGAGGCCACCGGCGGCCTCGACGACGTCGTCGTGGACGCCCGTGACGCCGAGCGGGAACCGGAGCTCGGCCCCCGCCCCTTCGGCGCGGAACGCGAGGGCCTTGTCGAACGCGCGCCGAGAGACGGTGCACCCGGCGAGCGGGAAGCGGAAGACGTGGCCGAACGGGGAGACGCAGGCCATCTGGTGCGTCGAACGGAGGACGCTCGACTCCGGGATGTCGAACGCGCGGTCGATCAGCTCCTCGCATCCGAAGATGTCGGCGAGCTCCTCGCGGGCGGGGACGAACTCGCCGCACTGGACCGGGTGGCCGAGCTCGGGACGGTGGTCGACGAGCAGCGTGGTGGCTCCGCCCTCGGCCGCCGCCCGCGCCGCGAGCGCGCCGGCGGGGCCGGCCCCGACCACGACGACGTCGTAGCGCTCCATCCGCCTACGCTCCGACGTTCACGAAGTGCTGGGCGGCGGACTGGATCGCGCTCAGGACGGGCTGGGGGTAGATGCCGATCGCCACGATCGCGATCGCGGCGAGGGCGATCGCCACGGCCCGTCCGTACCCGAACCCTCCCGCGGCGAGGCCGGCGGATTCGGACCCGGCCGGCGCCGTCGGACCGGCGAGCGGCTCGCCCGGCCCGTCAAAGAACATCACCTTCAGCACCCGGGCGTAGTAGAAGACGGAGAGCGCGCTGTTGAGGAGACCCGCGACCGCAAGCCAGACGAAATATCCCTGCGCCTGCACGGCGGCGCTGAACAGGACGAACTTCGACCAGAAGCCGATCGTGAGGGGCACGCCGGCGAGCGAGAGCAGCATGAGCCCGAACGCCACGCCGACGAGCGGTCGCTTGAGGCCGAACCCTTTCCAGTCGTCGATGAGGGGGCCGACGCCGAGCGCCGTGACCCCGGCGACCACGAGGAAGGCCCCGGTCTTCATGAACACGTGAGCGAACATCTGGAACGTCGCTCCCGCGATCGCCGGCGAGGTCCCGATCGCGATACCGATGAGCATGTAGCCCGCCTGGCTGATCGAGGAGTAGGCGAGCATCCGTTTCATTTCGCGCTGCAGGAGCGCGAGCACGTTGCCGACCGTCATCGTCAGCACGGCGAGGATCGCGAGGGTGATCTGCATCACCGGCCCGAGGTCGAGCGAGCCGCCGGAGAACGGGCTCCCCCCGCCGCCGGGCGCGAGGAACAGCACGGGCCCGATGAACACCAGGAAGATCGCGAACAGGCCGACCTTCTTCGACCCGCCGGTCAGGAAGGCCGAGACGTCGGTGGGCGCGCCATCGTAGACATCCACCGCCCAGGCATGGAACGGAACGAGGGTCGCCTTGAACGCGAGCCCCGCGATCAGGAAGCCGTAGCCGAGCAGGACGAGGACCGGGTAACCGACCGCACCCGCGACCGCTCGGATCTGGTAGAGGTTGGTCGTCCCGTAGGCCCCGAAGAGGAGCGAGGCGCCGAAGAACGAGAGGGTCGTCGAGAGCGCGCCGATGATGTAGAACTTCATCGCGGCTTCGAGCGAGCGCGCGTCCTTCCGGGTGTACCCGACGAGCAGGTACGTGGAGATGCTCGTGAGCTCGACCGCCAGGAGGAGGAAGATAAGGTCCGAGCCGATCGCGACCAGAAGCATCCCGAGCGTCGCGAGCAGGAGCAGCCCGTAGAAGATCGGGGCGCCGCGCTCGGTCGACGGCCGGCTCATCGACGCGAGCGACACGAAGAGGGCGGCGAGCAGGAAGATCCCCTGGAAGATGAGCCCGAGCGACGTGAACGCGTAGAGCGGGGCCGCTCCGACCCCGATGACCGCGTCGATCTGGCCGGAGGGGATCGTGGCGAGAGCCGCGAGCGGAGCGAAGCCGAGGTCGGCGACCACGAAGAGGAGGGCGAGGGAGGTCACGCTGACGGCGATCGCACCGGTGACCTCGATCCGGCGGACCCCGAGCACGTCGAGCAGGAAGATGAGGAGCGTCCCCACGAGCAGCAGGATCTCGGGGAGGAACGGTCCGGCGAACTGGGAGAAATCCATCGTTCTAGGTCCCCGGGAAGCCGCGGATCGGCGAGCTCATGATCACGTTCACAAGGAGACCGGGGAGAATGCCGAAGAGCACCGTGAAGGCGACGAGGATGCCCATGCCCGCGCCCTCGTTCCACGGAACGTCGTGCGCCGCGAGCGGAACGCCTTTCGGGGTTCCGAAGAGCATGCGCTGCATCATCCACAGGTAGAACCCGGCCGTGACGACGAGGATCGTGAGCGGAATGAAGACCCAGTAGGCGATCGCGTTCCACGTCGCGAGCAACGCCGCGAACTCCGCCGGGAAACTGATCAGCGCGGGGAGGCCGAGCGACGCGAGCGAGCCGACCATGATGAACGTCGAGAGCGCCGGCGTGGTCGGCGTGATCCCTCCGATCGCCGGGATGTCGCGGGTGCCGAACGTGTGGTGCACGCTGCCCGCGGTCATGAACAACAGGGCGCTCACGATCCCGTGGGCGAACATCAGCAGGACCGCCGCCATCAGGCCGAGCGAGGAGTCGACGGCGATCGCGAGCAGCACGATGCCCATGTGGTTGATCGAGGAGTAGGCGATCATTCGTTTGAGGTCCCGTTGCGAGAGCGAGAGGACCGACCCCCAGATGATCGAGAGGAAGGCGACGACGTAGAGGAGCGGCTGCATCGTGTGGAAGCCGTTCGGCAGGAGCTCGACCGCCCATCGGATCATTCCGTAGCCGCCGAGCTTCAGCAGAAGGCCGGCGAGCAGCACCGAACCCCCCGTCGGCGCCTCCACGTGCGCGTCGGGGAGCCAGGTGTGGAACGGGACGATCGGGAATTTGACCCCGAACCCGAAGAAGAGCGCGAGAAAGAGGAACGACTGGACGACGCTCGAGAGGCCGTTCGTCGAGGCGGCGATCGCGGCGAAATCGAACGAGGGCGCGTGCGAGTAGAAGACGAGCGCGAGAAGGCCGACCAGCATCACGATCGACGCGACGTGGGTGTAGATGAAGAACTTCAGCGCGGCGTAGCGGCGCTGGGGCCCTCCCCAGTACCCGACCAGGAAGAACATCGGGACGAGCACCGCTTCCCAGAAGAGGAAGAAGAGGAGCACGTCGAGCGCGATGAAGACCCCGAAGCAGCCGAAACACGTGAGCAGGACGAGACCGAAGTACGCCGCCGGGCGCTTCGTCTCGGTCCAGGAGTAGATGACGGTCGCGAGCTGGAGGATCGCGGTGAGCAGGATGAGGACGAGCGAGATCCCATCCACGCCGACCGTGTAGTTGATGTGCATCCACGAGATCGAAATCCAGCTGTAGGACTCGCTGTCCGCAAACCCGGGGACGAACGGGCTCGTGTAGCCCGGCCATCCCGGGTACCCGAGGAAGAGAAACCCGACCTCGGCGAGGAAGACGACCGTCGTCGCGAGAGCGACCCACCGCGCGCGGGCTCCCGCGAGGAAGGTGAGCACCGTCCCCGCCGCGAGGGTGACGACGATGACGGAGAGCAGTGGGACCATCATCGCGCTAGCCGCCTCCGAGCCTCGAGACGATGTAGGGGGCGACGAGGAGGAGGATCACGAAGAGCGCGATCAGCCCCGCGACCACGTACGCCGCGTAGTCGGAAACGACCCCCGACTGGATCCGGCGCATCCGGTTGCTGAGGGCGGCGAACCCCCGTTCGAAGCCGTGGACCGCCCCGTCGATGACGAACCGGTCGAAGAAGTCGGCCGCCCGGGCGATCGTGTAGACGCCTTTCAGTCCGACCCAGTCGTAGCCGACCTTGAAGTAGTACCGGTTGAGAAGGAGCCGCCGGACCGGTTGCGCCGCGCTCGACTCGGGGAGCCCGAAGACGCGGCCATTCCCCCAGAGCATCCAGGCGAGGGCGATACCGCCGAGGCCGAGGGCGCCGCTCGCCCCCGACAAGAGGAGGTCGGTCGTCCCGTACACGGGCGGGATCCCCGTTGCGCCCGCCCCCGAGAGCAGGAGGCCCTGGAATCCGGGCACGAAGATGAAGAGACCGCCGCCGACCGCGAGCGCGGAGAGCACGACGAGCGGCACCTGCATCGTCCAGGGGCCCTCGTGCGCGTGCCCGAGGCTCGGGTCTCTCGGATGGTCGCCCGAGAACGCGAGGAACCAGGCCCGGAAGATGTAGTAGGCCGTCAGGAACACCGCCGCGAACGCGAGCAGGAAGAACGGCCAGTACGCGGGGTGGCTCCCGAGCTGCGAGTAGACCGCCGAGAGGATGTCGTCCTTGCTCCAGAAGCCGGCGAACGGCGGGATGCCGGCGAGCGCGAGCCCGCCGATCGCGAACGCGGCGGCGGTGAGCCGCATGTGCTTTCGCAGCCCGCCCATCTTGAACAGGTCCTGCGTGCCGACCGCGTGGATGACCGAGCCGGCGGCGAGGAAGAGGAGCGCCTTGAAGAACGCATGCGTGAAGAGGTGGAACAGCCCGACCATCGCGAACCCGGCGCCGACGGCCATGACCATGTAGCCGAGCTGGCTGATCGTGGAGTAGGCGATCACCCGTTTGATGTCCGGGTGCACGACCGCCATCGTCGCGGCGAAGAACGCCGTGAATCCCCCGATCGCGACGATCGCGAGTTGGTCGGTCGAGGTGAACCCGAGGAAGAGGCTCGTGACCGCGAGCAGATAGACGCCGGCGGCGACCATCGTCGCCGCGTGGATGAGGGCGCTCACCGTCGTCGGGCCCTCCATCGCGTCGGGGAGCCAGACGTGGAGCGGGAACTGGGCGCTCTTCCCGGCCGCGCCGCCGAGGATCATGATCCCGGCGACCGTGAGCAGCGTTTGGTTCCCGGTTCCGAGGGCGGCGCCGAGGTACGGGGCGTTCCCGTTCGTGAACAGGAAGCCGTTCGCCGCCCATCCTCCCGAGCCGAGGGGGCCGGCGGTCGCGTAGTTGTAGAAGAAGAGGAAGATGCCGAGCAGGAACATGATGTCCCCGACCCGGGTGACGATGAACGCCTCCTTCGCGGCGCTCGCCGCGCTCGGCTTCTCGTAGTAGAAACCGATCAGGAAGTAGGAACAGACGCCGACGAGCTCCCAGAAGATGAAGAACTCGAGCAGGTTGTCGGCGAGCACGAGGCCCGTCATCGCCGTGAGGAAGAGGGAGAGCTCCGCGTAGTAGCGCGGGAGGCCCCGGTCCTGGTGCATGTAGCCGATCGAGTAGAGCATGACGAGGAACCCGACCACCGTCACGACGATGAGCATCAACGCCGAGATCGGGTCGACGAGCGTTCCGACGACGAGCGAGAATCCGTTCGGGAACGGTCCGGGCGCCGGCGCGAGATGGAGCCAGGTGTACCGGGTGTCGGTGTAGCTCCCGGGGCTCAGCATCTCGCCGACCCCGATCAGCACCCCGACGACCATCGCCGCGCCGGCGAATGCCACCGCGACCCAGCCGCCCCACTCGAGGCGGCGCAGCTTGGTCCCGAAGAGCCCGACGATCACGAACGATAGGGCCATGAACAGCGGGACGAGGAACGCCCAGCCGTAGAGCCCGCTCAGGATTCCCGTCGTGCTTCCCCCCTACAGTTTGAGCTCCGTCGCCTGGGCCACGTTGATCGTGCCCTTGAGGCGGTTCAGGGCGAGGACGATCGCGAGCCCGACCGCGACCTCCGTGGCCGCGAAGCCGATGAGGACGACCGCGATCGCCTGGCCGCTGACGCTCCCCGCGAACGCCCCGAAGTAGACGAAATTGAGGATCGCCGCGTTCATCGCGACCTCGATCGCGATCAGGATGAGGATGAAGTTGCGCCGAGTGAGGATGCCGAACAACCCGATGGCGAACATCGCGGACGAGAGCGCGACGAACCCGACGATCGGGAGGTCGGTCATTCGCGACCCTCCCGAACGAGGTAGATCGACCCCGAGATCGCGGCCATCATGATGAGGCCGAGCAGAAGGAGCCACGGCCCGTTCGTCGAGAAGAGGTTCACCGAGAGCACGCTCGGGTCGAAGCTGCGCACCGGCTGGTCCGATTGGGGAAGCTCCCCGACGGCGGCGACCGCGAAGATGAACGTGACGATCGCCAGCGCGAGCGGCACCGCGGTGATCCCGGTCGCCGCCTCCCTCGAGAAGATCCGCTTTCTCGTGGTCATGATGCCGAACAAGAGGAGGACCGTCACGGCCCCGGCGTAGACCCCGAGCTGGAGGACGCCGAGGAACGGCGCCTCGAGGAGGAAGTAGATCGCCGAGATGTCGACGAAGAAGACCGCGACCCAGAGGATGGTGTGGACGAGCTCGCGGACGAGCAGCGCGGCGAGCGCCGTGATGAGGGCGACCACCGCGAGGGCGAGGAACGCCAGTTCCTCCAGGCTCACTTTCGAGTCCCCCAGAACAGGCACTCCTTCGGACAGACGCTGATGCACGTCCCGCAGCGGACGCAGTCGGAATCGTTGATGACCGGCTCCTTCCAGATCCGCTTCGGCAACTTCTCTCCCGGTTTCGCCTCCGGCTTCGGGATGTCCAGCATCGTGATGCATTGCGTGGGACAGTCGCGGGCGCACGCGTTGCATCCGATGCACAGCGGCACGTCGAGCAGGATCGCGTCCTCGTTCTCCGGCCGCGCGAGCCGGATCGGGTTCATCGGGAGCTTGGTCCGGAACACCTCGTTCAGCTTCTGCGGCGAGTAGACCATCTCCGAGCGCTTCGGGGTCGAAAGCTCGTAGCGCGTCGTCATCGTGAGGCAGCCCTCGGGGCACGCGTCCGAGCAGAATCCGCAGTAGCTGCACTTCCCGTAGTCGATCTCCGGGCACTTCTTCGGGTGCTTCGGGTCCCCGCCGGGGACGGTCACCATCTCGATGCAGATGTCCGGGCAGGAGAACGCGCAGAGATTGCAGCTGATGCAGGTGGCGATGTTGAGCGCGTGAACCCCGCGGTAATTGTCCCAGACCTGGCCGAGGCCGATCGGCTTTCCCGGAGCGACCGCGACCTTCTCGCGGAACTTCGGGTCCTCGAGCCGCTCGTACGGGTAGACGACGGTGGACGGGTGGAGGAGGCTCTTCGCGAACTGCCGGGCGGCGGTCGCCATCGGCTTCGCGACCCACAGGACGGGATTGTCGCTCGGCTTCTCTTTTGCGGTGATTTCGATCGCCATACGGATCCGGTTCCTACGTCCCCGGGGTCGGGAGGTTGTCGAACGGCCACGGGTGCCAGAGGACGAGCGCCGCGGCCAGGAACACGGAGAGCAACGCGAGCGGGATCATGCGGTTCCAGCCGACCCGCAGCAGCTGGTCGGTGCGCACGCGCGGGAGCGAAGCGCGGATCCACACGAAGAGGCCGAACACGAGGTAGGTCTTCACCATGAACCAGAAGATCCCGGCGAGCGGGAACGAGGTCGCGGCGCTCGGGACCCAGGAGGGGAGCGTCCATCCGCCGAGGAAGAGGAGGACGACCAGGATGCTTCCGACGAGGGCCCGCAGGTAGTCGGAGAGCATGAAGAAGGCGAACAGCATGCCGCCGTACTCGGTGTTCCAGCCTTCGACCAATTCCGCCTCGGCCTCGGGGAGGTCGAACGGGATCCGTTCCATCTCCGCGAGCATGGCGGCGACAAAGACCACCAGGGCGAGGAAGAGCGGCCCCCAGAACCAGTAGTTCTGCTGTTCGTAGACGATCGTGTTGAGGTCGAAACTGCCCGAGACGATCACCACGGCCACGACCGCGAGGAGGAGCGGCACCTCGTAGGCGATCATCTGCGCGGCCGAGCGCATCCCGCCCATCAGCGCGTACTTGTTGTTGCTCGACCACGCGCTCACGAAGATGAAGAGCGGAGCGAAGGAGAAGATCGCGAGCGCGAGCAGCAGCGTGAGCGGGAGCGCGCCCGTGTCCCAGCCGGTCGAGATCGGAAGGATCCCGAAGATCGCGAGCGACGTGACCATGTACGCGGTCGGCCCGAGGAAGAACCCGAGCGGGTCGGCCTCGCGCGGCTTCACGGTGTTCTTGCGGAACAGCTTGAACCCGTCCGCGAAGTTCTGGAGGAGCCCGGCGTAGCCCACGTGCATCGCGGCCCGCCGGTCCATGAACCGCCCGAGCAGTTTGCGCTCCCACCAGATGAGGAAGATCGTGTTGAGCATGCTCGCCGCGAGAATGACGATCGCGAAGATCAGGACCGCAAAACCGGTGACGACGTCCGGGCTCGTGACCCACGCCCGGGCGCCGGCGGGCAGGATCGACCCGACCACCATCGCGATCCAGCTCGAGATGGCGTACGAAACGGAGTAGAGCGTCCACTGCGACACGGTCGGGCCCGCCTAGCGGTCCACCTCCCCGACGCACACATCGACGCTGCCGAGGATCGGAGGGATGTCCGCCACGCGGTAGCCGACCAGGTACTGGCGGACCGCGCTCAGGTTCGCGAAGACGGGGGAGCGGAATTTGACGCGGTACGGATGCTCGGTCCCCTCGTTGACGACATACGCCTGGGCTTCGCCGTGCGGCTCCTCGACCGAGGAGAACCCGACACCCTTCGGGTAGCGGCGCTTCAGCTGGTAGACTTCCCGGCCCGCGGGCGCATACGGCGCCCCGAGCCAGCGCGGAAGCTGCTCGGCCATCACGGGTCCCGGATGGTGCTCGAGCCAGTCGACGGTCTGGCGGAGGATCCGGAGCGACTGGCGCATCTCCTCCATGCGGACGAGATAGCGGGCCGTCACGTCCGCGCCGTCCGCGACCGCGACGTCGAAATCCACTGAGCCATACCGCGAGTAGGGGCGGTCCTTCCGCAGGTCCCGCTTGACGCCGGCGCCGCGGAGCATCGGGCCGGTGACGCCGTAGGCGACGCAATCGTTCGCCTTCAGGACGCCGAGATTGTCGCACCGCTTGTGGAAGATCGAGGAGCCGAGGCACAGCTGGTCATACTCGCGGAAGCGGTCCTCGAGCCAGTCGATGACCTTGCGGGCCTGGGCGGTGAACGTCGGCGGGAGGTCGCTCCGGACCCCACCCACCCGCATGTATTCGTACGTCATGCGGGCGCCGCTGAAGCTCTGGAAGAGGTCGAGGACGAGGTCCCGGTCGCGCATCCCGTACAGGAAGGGCGTCATCAGCCCGATGTCCTGGACGAACGCGGCGTACCACATGATGTGCGAGCCGATCCGCTGGAACTCGTCGCACGTCATCCGGATGTACTCCGCCCGCTCGGGCGGCTTGATGTGGAGCGCCTTCTCGGACGCGAGGACGTACAAGTGCTCCCAGGCGAAGCCCGCGACGTAGCAGCACCGGTCCATCAGGGTCACGACCTCGTTGTAGTGGCGGTCCTCGCTGATCTTCTCGATCCCGCGGTGCAAGTACCCCATCTCCGGGTCGGCGTCGAGGATCATTTCGCCATCGATCCGCACCCGCAGATTCCAGAGGCCGTGCGTCATGGGGTGCTGCGGCCCCATGTTGATCCACATCTCAGACATGGCGCGACTTCACCTCGAGCTCCTCGGGCTCGTGCAGCTTGAACGAGCGCAAGAGCGGATGGAAGACGTAGCCGTCCGGGGTGAGGAGGTGCCGGAGGTCGGGGTGATGGTCGAACGTCACGTCCACGAGCTCCCAGGTCTCCCGCTCGTGCCAGTTGGCGCTCGGCCAGACCGGGGTCGCCGACTCGATGTGCGGGTCGCTCGACGGAACGTCCGCGGAGAGGAGGACGTACTGCCGCACGGCATCCGACCAGGCCACGTAGAAGACCTCGCGGCGGTCGACCCAATCGATCCCGCCGATCATCGAGAGGTGAGCAAAGCCCAGCTCGTCGCGGACCGTCCGGAAGAGCTCGAGCGCGCCCTCGCGGCGGAATCGCACCCGGCCCGCCATCCCGTCGAACGGCTCGACCCCGAGGAGGTTCTCCCCGAGCTTCGGCGCGAGGACCCGCGAAAGGTCGTCCGGTTGCATCGGTACCTGCACCCAAATGCCCCGGCGGTCGGCCCGCCTATTCCTTCCGCTCCCGAATCAGCTGTTCCAGTCGGAGTATTCCGTCGAGCATCGCTTCCGGTCGCGGGGGACACCCCGCGATGTAGATGTCGACCGGGACGAGCTTGTCGACTCCCGGAACGACCGAGTAGGCCGTCCGGAACGGTCCCCCGCCCGTGGCGCAGTTCCCCATCGCGATGACCCACTTGGGTTCGGGCATCTGCTCGTAGAGGGTGATGAGCTTGTGCGCGACCTTCCAGGTCACGGTTCCGTTGACGATCATGAGGTCGCACTGCCGCGGCGAGGACCGGGGGACCACGCCGAAGCGTTCTGCGTCCCAGCGGGCGCCGAAGCCGGCCGCGAACTCGATCGCGCAGCACGCGAGACCCCAGTGAAGCGGAAAGAGGGAGTTGCGACCCGCCCAGTTGAAGACGGGCCGGATCACCTTCGCCTGACCCTGCTCCGCGATGAGCGAGCTCAGGGCCTCTTTCGCGGCCGGAATGAACTCCTTCACGCGAAGCGTCTCGATCTCGACGAACGGCACGGCCGCCTGGGTCGCCATCGGGAGCTCCCCCGCGAGCTGGAAATCGGGGGCCCCCGCGGGGGGCTTCGACGACGGAGCGACCGCGGCCGGCGGGGTCGTCATACGACCCACCTCTTCTCGCCGCTCAGCGCGTAGTAGATCCCGGTGATCGCGAGCGCGGTGAATCCGACCGCGATGAAGACGGGCAGCCAGGCTGAGTTGGCGCCCCGGAAGGTGAGACCCCAGAGGGCCAGCACGAACCCGAGCACATCGACCGCGACGAAGACGATCGCGAACGTGTAGTGCTGTGTCGGGAAGTCGATCTGCGCTTCGCCTTCGGGCTCCTCGCCGCACTCGTAGGTGGTCAGTTGAAGGTAGGAGCTTCGACGCTTCGCGCCCAGCATCTGGTTTGCGATGAGCGAACCGACCCCGAACGCCCCCGCGATGATGGCGAACACGAGGAAAGTAGTGACCCCGGCTTCCATCGGTTCCTCCCTGCGCTGGGCGAGTAGCCTTTCGAACCCTCTGACGTTATTTAACCTCAACCGGCTGAGGAGCCGAGAACCGCCCGGCGACGCGCTCCGCCCGCGGATTCCGGGTCCGTCGGTCTTATCCCGCGGCTCGGCTCGAGCTCGAGCGCGTCGAATGCCGACCTTCGACTCTCCCGTAACGCTGTCCGGGCGCTGGATCCGGCTCGTTCCGCTCCGGCCCGAGCATGCGACCGCATTGCGCGCGTCCGCCCGCGACCCCGAAGCTTGGAAGCTGATGCTGAACGGCCCCGGCAGCACCCTCGAGGAGATGCGGGCGTTCATTGCCCTCGTCCTCGGCCGTCAGAAGGCGGGCACGGACCTCGGATTCACGACCGTCCTCAACCGCGACGGCCGGCCGATCGGGATGACCCGATACTTGAACATCGATCGCGAGAACCACTCCGTCGAGATCGGCGGCACGTGGCTCGACACCGCGTTCTGGCGCACGCCCATCAACACCGAGTCGAAGTATCTCCTCCTCCGGTACGCGTTCGAGACCGAGAACGTCCATCGGGTGAGCCTGCAGACCGACCTTCGCAACGTCCGAGCCCAGCGAGCCATCCAGCGCCTGGGCGCCGTGCGCGAAGCTGCGTTCCGCGACGATAAACTGCTTCCCGACGGAAGTTTCCGGACCTCGGTCGTCTACGGCATCCTCGTGTCCGAGTGGCCCCGCGTGAAAGCCGACCTCGAGGCGAGGCTCGCCCGGCCGTGGAGCGGGTCCGCATGACGCGCACCGAGTTCCGGCCTCCGGTGACGCTGCGCGGCCGGTATCTCGAGCTCGTGCCCCTCGCGCGTGAGCACGCCGCGGGCCTCGCGCACGCCGGACGTGACCCCGAGGTCTGGAAGTACCTCCGGATCGGGCCGGGTCACCCTCCGTCCCCGGCCGAGATGGAAGTGTTCATCGACGAGTTGCTCGGCTACCAGGCGGACGGGACCGTTCTCCCGCTCACGATGGTCCTTCTCCCCGAACGGGTCCTGGTCGGGGTCATCCGCTTTCTCGACATCGACCGCCCGAACCGGATGGTGGAACTCGGCACGTGGATCGATTCCGGCTACTGGCGCACTCCGCTCAACACCGAGGCGAAGTGGCTCATGCTCCGCTACGCGTTCGAGGAGGAGGGGGTCCACCGGGTCCAGTTGAAGACGGATTCCCGGAACGAACGCTCGCAGAAGGCGATCGAGCGACTCGGCGCGGTTCCCGAGGGTCAGCTCCGCGAGGCGCATCTGGTCCGCGGCAACTACTACCGGACCTCGTTCTACTACAGCATCCTACCGGACGAGTGGCCGGCGGTGAAGCGTCGGCTCGAGGAGAAGCTCGCGGTCCCCTGGGCCGAGCGGCCGGCGCGTTGAGGCAGGTTAGGGGGCCGGGAACCGGGGTTTCCGCTTCTCGCGAAACGCCCGGATCCCTTCGGGCAGTTCGTTCCCCTGGGCGGCTTCCACGGCGCCCCGCCGTTCGAGCGTCATCTGCGACTCGATGCTCTCGCTGAAGGCGGAGACCATCAGCCGCTTCGCCCAGCCGTAGGCCTGCGTGGGGCCCTCCGAAAGCTCCCGGGCCCGTGCGCGGGCCCGGCCGGGAAGATCGGCCGACGGGACGACTTCGTGCACGAGTCCCATTTCGCGCGCCCGGGCCGCGGGCACCCGGGCGTTCGAGAAGATCATCTCCTGGGCCCCCCCGACCCCGAGAAAGTGAGGGAGGAAGTACGAAAGGCCCCCGTCGGGAACGGTCCCGAGCTGCAGGAACGCGGGCACGAGGACGGTGGTGTCGCTCGCGATCCTCCAGTCGGTGGCGAGGGCGAGCGAGAGACCGCCGCCCGCCGCGACGCCCGGAAGGGCGGCCACGACCGGTTTCGGCATCCCCAGGATCTCGCGGACCATGTGTTCCTGCTCGGCCGTCAGCCGGTGGAACAGGTCCGGCAGCGTGCCGTTCGCCCGGTGCTCCTCCATGACCGCCACGTCGCCCCCCGCGCAGAACGCGGTCCCGGCGCCCGTGAGCAGGACCGCCCGCACCTCCCGGGCCACGGTCGCGGCCTGGAGCGCGGTCCGCAGCTCCACCATCGTGGCCACGTCGAGCGCGTTCAAGCGCTCGGGGCGATTGATCGTGATCGTCAGGACGGCGCCGTCCCGTTCGGTGAGCACCGCGGCCATCGTACTCTCCCGGCGGAGGAGCATTCGCCGCCGTTTATAGGCCGAACGGCCCGGACCGTCGTCGCTCAGCTGGGAGCGGTGTCGTTCGGTGGGCGGCGCCGGGGCGGGCGCCCGTCATCGGGCGGGGCCCCGGGCGGCGTGGGGGTGCCGCTCGAGTCGGCCGTGCCCGACGAGAACGCCGTTCCCGGGTGCTGCGCTCGCGACGGCGGAGGGGGGGCGATCGCGTCGGCCGGCGGGAGGTCCGGGGCGAGTCCCGCCTTCGAGCCTTTCGAGGAGAAGGGGGAGACCATCGAGGTGGACTCGTCCGACTCCGCCTTGATCTCCTCCTCGATCGTCTTGATCTCGGTCAGGAGCTCCTCCTGACGCGGGATCGGACCGAGGATGTCGTCCATCGTGCCGACCTGCTTTTCGAGGTCGGTGAGCGTGTTGAGGCTGCGGTCGGGGACCTGCCGGCTGGTGCCCATGTACTCCGAGGCACCCTCCATGAGGCGCGAGAACTCGAACGGGAAGAGGATCTTCGTCGCCTGACCGTCGCCGACCTTCGCGACCGTGTCGAGCGAAAGGACCGTGAGCGCCTTCGCGTCCAGGACGCCCGCCCCCAGCGAAAGGATCCGCAGCCGCTGGGCTTCTCCCTGGGCCTCGAGGATCGTCGCGACCCGGGCTCCTTCGGCCTCCAGGATCTGCGACTGCCGCACGCCTTCCGCCTGCAGGATGCGCGAACGCTTCTGGCCCTCGGCGACCAGGATCGCGCTCCGCTTCTCCCCGTCCGCCCGCAGCACCGCCGCACGGCGCTGACGTTCGGCGGAGGTCTGCTCCTCCATCGCGGTCTTGACGGGGCCGACCGGGTCGACCTCCTTGATCTCGACCGCGTCCACGCGCACGCCCCACTTGTCGGTCGCCTCGTCGAGGATGTCCCGCAGGCGGGCGTTGATCCGCTCGCGGTTGTAGAGCACCTCATCGAGTTCCATGTCGCCGATGATCGACCGCAGGGTCGTCTGGGCGAGCGCGAGTGTGGCGACCTGATAGTTCTGGACCTGGAAGATCGCCTTCGGAGCGTCGACGACCTTGATGTAGATGATCGCGTCGACGTTCGTCGGCGAGTTGTCCTTCGTGATCACTTCCTGGCGCGGCACCTCGAGGACCTGGGTACGCAGGTCGATCTTGAGCACGCTCGCGAGCGGGCTCACCAGGTTGAACCCGGGGTTGATCATCCGCTTGTACGAACCGAGGAGGGTGACGATCCCCTGCTGGTACGGCTGGATCGTGTAGATCATCCGCGTCAGCAGGACGAGGATGATCACGAACGCGAGGACGATACCCACGATGACGAACGTGTAATCCATCGGAATCCCTCAGTGCGCGCCGTCCCGGGACGACGACCGAGGGGCGGACCGCACGGGAGGGTAAACCCTTTCCGGCAGGACCGGGAGGCCCTACGACGCCGTCTTCGGGGGCTCGAGCGGGACGACGGTCACCGAGACGCCCTCGCCGTGGACGACCCGGACGCGGGTGCCTTCCGCGATCGGAACCGAAGCCCGGGCGGACCACACCTCGGAACGGACCCGGACCTTTCCCTTGAGCGTGTTCGGAACGATCGGCACGATCACGATCGCCTCCGCTCCGACCAGCCCGCCGCTCGTCGTACTTAACGGCGAATGCGTCGGCGCGACCCAGCGGTAGTACGGGATCTCGATCAGGGCAGCGACGATCGCGACCACGATGATCCCGACCGGACCGATGTAGCTGTCCAGCAGGACGTCGGGAAGGAAGAGGTAGAGGAAACCCGCGACCAGCAGGATCGAGCCGGGAATCAGGAGCAAGGCGCCGGGGTGGACGAGCTCGAAGGCGAGCAGGCAGACGCCGACGATAACCAGCGCGATGCCGATCGTGGGGTCGATCGCCGACATAACCTCCCCCGGTGGGATGAACGGCCGGGATTAAAGTTCGGGGGTCGACTCAGCGGATGTAACGGTCGGTCGTGTCCAGGTCGAACTTCGTCACGACCTTGAGCCGGCGTCCGTTCCCGCCCGGGACGTAGGCGAGGAACGGATAGAGATGCCAGAGGTCGCCCTCCGCCATGCGGGTCGCCGGGTGGTCGGGCCCGAGGGCGGTCCGCGTGACGCGCGCCGTGACCTCCCGGACCGCTCGTTCGTCGAGGTACCCGAGCGAGTGCAGGTACTCGTGGGCCAGGATCACGTAGATGAACGAGTTGAGCTCCGTCGGGCTCTCCGCGTTCGCCCGCATCGCGTTGACCAGGCCCTCGTTCATCACGATGAGGTTGCCCGTGACCTGCCAGTAGGCTCCGAGCTGGGGCGGCAGGTTCGAGAGCCCGAGTCCGAGGCCGGGCCGCTCGATGCCGAGGACGTGACGGACGGCGTCGCGGACGACCCGAAAAATGGCGTCGTAATCGGCGGGTCCGTCGAGGGCCCGGGCGATTCCGGGCACCGGTGGGGCGGGCACCGCCGGGTCGACGGTCGGACGGCGCGGGGGCGGAGTCCGGGCCGGGGAGAGCGAGAGCGGCACGACCGTGACACCGGCTCGGACGGGATATAGGGTCGCTTACCGAAAGGAAACAAGGCTACCTCGCGCGGACGCTGTGGGCCGGGGGGCCCGGGCCCCGCCCGAGAGCCTAAGAGCGGACGCCTTCCTTCGCCCGACCGATGCCCCGGCCCCACGACGTGGTCTTTCCTCAACGACGCGAGCGACTCGAGGACCGGCGCAAAGAAGGCGACCAACGCAAGCTCCTCGACGAGTTCTTCGATCACGGGACGTTGCTCACCGTCTCGCGCCTCGTGAATCGGGGGCTCTTCGACGCGATCGACTACCCGATCTCGACCGGGAAGGAGGGCGGGGTCTTTCGAGCCCCGCTCGGGGCCGAGTTCCGGGCGGTGAAGATCTATCGGATCGGCAACAGCGTTTTCCGGCACCTGCCGGCCTATGCCCTCGACGCGCTCCGCCGCGAGACGAGCGTGCGAAACTTCGGCGGGCTTATCTTCGCCTGGACCCGTAGGGAACACACGATCCTCGGCCGACTGACCGACGCGGGAGTACGCGTCCCGCGTCCGTACGGCCACTTCCGGAACGTGCTCGTGATGGAGTTCGTCGGCGGCTCGGACGGGATCGCCGCCCCCCGCCTCGTCGACGTGGAGGTCGAGGATCCGGCGGCCCTCTACGAGGACCTCGTGGTCCAGATCGGTCGGATGGCCCGGGAGGCGAAACTGGTGCACGGCGACCTCTCTCCGTACAACGTGCTCGTGCAGGAGGGCCGAGTCGTCCTGATCGATGTGGCCCAGGCGGTGGCGTCCGATCACCCCGAAGCGCGCCGGCTCATGGAACGGGACATCGGCAATTTTTCGAAGTTCCTGGGCCGGCTCGGTTTCGACGTCGAGCCCGAGGCGTTTCTCGAGGCGGTCGGCGGGAAGTCGATCGGACCGCCGCCCGCGGAGGCCTAGGCGTGCCGACGCTCTATGCCCGTATCCCGGAAGACCGGGTGGGCGTATTGATCGGACCGGGGGGCCGGACCAAGCAGGCGATCGCGCGCGCGACGGCGACCGAAATCGTCGTGGACGCGGAGGAGGGCGAGGTCCGGCTCGAGAGCCCCGATACCGACCCGATGGGCGCTATCAAGGCGAGGGACATCGTCCTCGCGATCGGTCGCGGCTTCTCCCCCGAACGGGCGATGCGGCTCCTCAAGGAGGACACGTTCTTCGGGGTCCTCGACATCAAGCTCACCACGGGGCACCGGGAGAAGGCCGCCCTCCGGCGGATCCGGTCGCGGGTGATCGGTACCCACGGCCGCGCCCGTTCGCGGATCGAGGAGCTCTCCGGCTGTTCCCTGAGCGTCTACGGCTCGACGGTCGCGATGATCGGCGAGGAAGAGCAGCTCGAACGCGCCACGCGGGCGGTGGAGCTTCTCCTCAAGGGCAGCGAGCACTCGACCGTCTTCCATCTGCTCGCGCGCCTCAAGCGGGACGACGCGATCCGGGACGCGACCGGGACCGACGAGGTCGACCTCCCCGGAGGCTAGGCCCGTGGGCAAGACCGTCTCGATCGAGGGAGCGCCGCTCGAATGGGCGCGTCGGCAGTTCGCCGACTACTACGCGCGGGCGTCGATCCCCCCGCCGCATCGTCTGGCGCGCCGCGAGTTCGCGGCCTTCCCGTTCGCGACCGAAACGATGATGCGTCGCCACGCCACCCTGCGGACGCCCGAGGAGTTCGTCGCCTTCCTGCGGCGGGAGACCCCGCGCCACGTCTACTACTCGTCCGCGTACTATCGCCGACCGGCCGCGCCGACGATGGCCGAGAAGGGCTGGCAGGGCGCCGACCTCATCTTCGACCTGGATTCGGACCATCTGCGCGGGGCGGAGCGGCTCGACTATGCGGGCCAGCTCGAGCTCGTGAAGACCCGACTCACGGCGCTCGTCGACGATTTTCTCTTCGGCGACTTCGGGATCGACCCCGGGGCGACGTCGTTCGTCTTCTCGGGCGGCCGCGGCTACCACGTCCATGTCCGCGACGACCGGTTCCGCCCGTTGAACAGCCCCGAGCGCCGCGAGCTCGTCGATTATGTCCTCGGCACGGGGTTCGACCCGATGATGGTCATCGAAGGGCGTCGCACGGACGTTCGGTCGGGCCGGACCGCGCGCGGGCTCGATGAGGAAAGCGACGCGGGGATCGGCCCCCGGTCGGCCCCGCGGACACGGTCGCTCGCTCCGCCGGACGCCCCGGGTTGGCGCGGGCGGACCACCCGGGCGCTCCTCGAGATGTTGCGCCGCTGGGAAACGCTCGGTCCGGAAGCGGCCGCCGACGAGATGGTGAGCTACGGGATCGCGCCCGCGAAGGCCCGACGGTACGCCCGATTGCTCATCGACCACGGCGGTGCGGCGAAGATCCGGACCCACCTTTCGCTCGATGTATTCCGTTCCGACCTACCGACCGACTTCCTCGAAGCCGTCGTGCCCCACGCGGCGATCGAAGTGCAGGGCGAGACGGACGCGCCCGTCACCACCGATATCCACCGGCTGATCCGGCTCCCCAACTCGCTGCACGGGGGCACCGGCTTCCGGGTCGTCCCGCTGACCCGGGAGGAGATCGCGGGGTTCGACCCGTTCCGCGACGCGCTCTTCGCGGGTCTCGAGGGGACGACCGCGCGCGTCACGTACACGGCGGAGGCCCGCTATCCGTTCCCCGGTGGCGAACTGCACGCGGTCCCGGCCGGGACGGACGAGCTGCCTACGCCGGAGGCGCTGTTCCTGCTCCTGCGGGGCGAGGCGGAGCTTCGGCCTTCACCGGAATGACCAGTCGCCCGATCTTCTCGATCGACGCCTCGACCTTGTCGCCCGCCTTCAGCTTCCTCGTCTCGTTCCCGAACTCGAAGCCGGGCACGCCGCCGAGACTGCCGAGCGACAGGATGTCGCCGGGTTCGAACGTGATCCCCTGGGAGAGGTGCGCGAGGATCTCGGGGATCCGGAAGATGTAGTCGGACGTGTCGCCCTGCTGGCGCACGGTCCCGCCGACCTTGAGCTCCATCGCGAGCGGATACGGCTCGCCGACCTCCTCCTTCGGGACGACCCAGGGACCGACCGCCATGGTGGCGTCGAACCCCTTGCCCATCACCCAGTCGACGGTGTTCGGGGCCGGATACTGGAGGTCCCGGTAACCCATGTCGAGCGCGATCGTATAGCCGGCCACGTAGTCCATCGCCTTCTCGGCGGGAATGTGCTTTCCCCGCTGGCCGATGACGGCCGCGAGCTCGACCTCGACATCGGGGAAGGTGCCCGCGGGGTTGAGCATCAGGTTCTCGCTCGGACCGACGAGACTGTTGAACTGGCGGGTGAAGACGAACGGTTGCTTCGGGAGCGGCGTGCCCTTCTCCTTCACGTGGCTCTTCGAATTGGACGCGAGGCAGTAGATCTTGCTCGTGCGCACGACGGGGGCGAGGAGCTTGATCCCCTCCTCGGGTTTGAAGAGGAACCGGGCGCCGGTCGCCGCCCGCGGCGTCCAGCCCGCCGCGCGCCGGCGGTCGACGTACTGAAGGATCTTCTTCGTCAGCTGGACCGAATCCGCTCCGCCGCCGAAGAATGCCTGCATGTCGCGGAACCGGCTCGGGTCCGCGCCCTTCACCGGGTTCACCCCGTAGTAGTCGCGGACCGCAGTATCGAGGTCGATGAACTCGTTGGCGTCCGTGATCATGCCGAAGTGGAACTGGTCCTGGAGCGTGAAGTGGACGAGCTTCATGGATGCCTTCCGGCAGCGGGGAACAGCGCGGGTTGATAACGGATGCGCGAGGGGAGAGCCCGCGGGCCGGCCGCGCTCGGCGCGGGCGGCCCGGGAGCGACCACCGGCTCAGCGGAAGTGTCGGTGGACCGCGAGCAGATACACGAAGAGGATCAGCGCGAAGATGAAGCCGAACGTGATGAACGCGCCCGCGAGCCCGTAAGTGACGAGCTCGAAGATGATGAACAAGAGCGTGAGCACGAGCGCCCACATCCGAAGATGCCAGAGACCGAGGGCCAGTCCCAGGATGATGAGCCCGACGATGAGGACGATCGCCCCGAAGGTGACCCCGCCGATCCCGGCGAAGCTCGAGGGCACCCCAAGGAACGTGAGCGCGGCGGCGCCCGCGAGCACCAGCGCCCCGCCGAGGATGATCAGGAATCCAAAGATCCCGACCAGGACGGCGAGGATAGCGACGCCGAGCGGGCGTGACGGGGCGCTCGAGTAACTGTTCCCCGAGTTCTGAGATGGACCGGACACGACTTCACCGTGCGCGCAGGCGGCCGCGAGCCGTACACGTCCGCTTCCGGGTTATGAAGGTGTGTCTCGGCGAGCATCGATCGGTCGCGACCGTGCCGGGGCTCGGCCCGGCGGAGCGCGGGGAGCGTACGTGGCGAGGTATCCTTCGCCCAACCGTTCGAGGCCGAGGAGCTCGAGCGGCACGGCGTCGTCCGGCCCCGTCGTTTCGGGTCCGCTCACTACCGGCGGGGCGGTCGACCCTCCGATGACGGTCGGGGCGTAGTAGATCGAGAACCGGTCGAACAGGCCCTCGCGAAGGACGCTCGACAGGATCTCGGCCCCGCCCTCGACCATCAGTCGGCGAAACCCTTGCGCGTGCAGGACCGCAAAGAGCCGGGCGAGGTCGACCCGCGTCGCGCCGGCCACGATCGTCCGCACGTGCGGCGGAAACACGCGCTTCGCCCGTTCGGAGGTGGCGACGATCGTCGGGGTGGAGCCGTCCAGCACCCGGGCGCCGGTCGGCGTCCGTCCGCTCGCGTCGACGATGACCCGCGTCGGATTCTTGCCCGGAGGTTGGCCGAGGAGCTCCCAATGGACCCGCAACGAAGGGTCGTCCTTCACGACCGTTCCGACCCCGACGAGGATCGCGTCCGCATCCGCCCGCAGGCGCTGGACCCGCTCGAGGTCCTCCGGGCTCGATAGACCGGCCCGTTTCCCGCCCGCGAACGCAAGACGCCCGTCGAGCGACGCGGCGCAGTTGACCCAGACGTACGGCCGAAGTGGGGGGGACTCGCTCGGGGGACCCATTCCGTGGACCTCAGGGAGACGGTCGGAGACGAGCCACCTCGGCTTCGAGCGCTTCGATCGGTTGGCCGGCCGCCTTGAGGTCCTCGAGGTTGATCGCGACGTTCGCGAGCGCGCCCTCGGTCGCCGCCCGGAACATCGCGAGCGAGGTCACGAGGTCGCTCGCTAGGGCCGCGCGCGTGCGCGAGCGCACCGCGTCCAGCCGCTGCGCGAGCTCGACCGCCCGACGCGCGGTCTCGAGCGGCACTTCGGCCGCTCCCCGGACCGCCGTGAGGTAGCCCTCCTGAGCCGCCGGGTCGTTCGGGTGCTCCTTGCGGAACTTCTTCGATTGGCGGACCGCGTCGTAGGACCGCGCGTCCTCGTCCGCCAGTTCGAGGAACCGATGGCGACCCTGGGTGAGGGCGGAGCTCACCGCCACGAGGTCCTCGGCCGGTTTCGCCGGGTCGATCGAGTAGGCGAGCACCATCTCCCCGAGCGCGGCGGCGAGCGCCGCGACGACCCCGGCGGCGCTGCCGCCCCCCGGCGTCGGGGTCCGGGCCGCGAGCCGCGCCGCGAACGATGCGATCGGTTCGTGGCCGGGGCCCGCACCTTCCACCGAACGAACCTTCCGTTCGAGGATGGCCGCGCGGTCGAACGAGTGGAGCTGAAGGTAGTATTCGGCCGCGTCGAGGAGCGCGTCCTCGGGGACGAGCCCGACGATCTCGGATTCCTCGATGCCCACGCCGAACCGGGTCGCTTCGCGGCGCACGGCCTCGAGCGCCCGATGGATCGGGGTCACGCGGTAGTCCGTGAGGTTCATCGAAACTTGGGCGCGATTGCGCTCCCGGATCTCGAAGCCGAGCGCCTTCACCTCGGGGAGGCCGCCGTCCCGGGCACGGACCTCCTTGGCGATCCGCTTCGCGATGGCGACATCCGGGGTCGTGAGATACGCGTTGTACGCGATGAGCACCGGCCGGGCTCCGACCGCGACCGCACCGGCGGTCGGGTGAAGTTTTGGCTCGCCAAAGTCCGGGGCGCGGGCGGGGTCGGTCCCGATGACCTCGCGGATCCCTTCGAACTGGCCCTCGCGAACCTTCGCGAGGTCGGAACGCTCGGGTCGCTTCGCGGCCGCCGCGTACAGGTAGACCGGGATCTGGAGTTCCTTCGCGACCCGGGCCCCGAGCTTCTCGGCGAGGCGGACGGCATCGCCCATCGTCGAGTTCCCGAGCGGCACGAACGGGACGACGTCGGTCGCTCCCATGCGCGGATGCTCCCCGCGCTGGACGTTGAGGTCGATCAGCGCGGTCGCGACCTTCATCATCCGAAGGACCGCTTCGACGAGCGCGTCCCCCTCCCCGACGAGACTGACGACGCAGCGGTTGTGGTCGGCGTTCCGCTCGACATCGAGGACCGTCACGCCGGCGACGTCCCGGGCCGGCGCGACGATCCGTTCGATCCGCTCCGGGTCACGGCCTTCGGAAAAGTTCGGCACACACTCGAATATCGTCATGGATCGGTAGTTCCTCCGAAGGTCTCGATCAACGTCTGGTGGCCGCGCGCCTCCTGGGGGCTCGAGCTCACCCGGGGGCGTTGGCGGGCCCGGGCGATCGCGCTGCGCACGCGCTCTTCGGAGAATCCGTGGCCGTCCACGAGGATCGCCCGGACCGCGGTCTCGTCGACCGGACCGAACGCGGGCGTCGGGACCTCGAGCGACTGCGGGTGCCGGAAGATCTCGGCGACCTCTTCCGCCTCCTCGAGCGGGAGGCCCGCTTTCTCGACGGTCGCCCGAAAGCCGAGGTGCTCCTGCACGAGCTTGAGCGATTTCTTGGGCCCGTATCCCCGGACCCCGTCGTTGAAATCGGTGCCCATGACGATCCCGAGGAGGACCAGCTCCTCCTCATTGATGCCGAGCGAGGAGAGCAGCTCCGCGCGGTCCACAAGCTGCGCCCCCGGGCTCACGCCCCCGCGGCCCCGCGCCGCGAGCCCGCGCACGAGGCGCGGAGCACCGAACAGGAGGCTATCGTAATCTTCGGAGGCCGCCGCCCAGACGGTGCCCTTCGCCGCCATGCTCGCCGCCTGGGCTTCGCCCTCGCTCGGGGCCTGCACGGAAGGGACGCCGAGCGCGGTGAGCAACTGCCGAAGCTCTTCGACCATCGGTCGAGTGAGGCGCGACGTCTGAGCCGCCTTCCGTCGGGCCGTCTCGAGGTCGCCCGCAGCGAGCGCCTGCTGCCACTGTTCCTCGGCCCTCTCCTTCGCCTCGATCCGCTGGCGGATCGTGCCGGTCTTCCGTTCGGGGGGCTTCCCATCGAAGACCCAGACGGGAAGAACGCCTTCCCGAAGGAGCGAAGTGGTCCGATAGAAGACCCCCATCAGGTGGCTGGTCACGCGACCTTCCGGGTCGCTGAACAATTGTCCGTCACGTTGCCGCAGGGTCGCGAGGAACTGATAGACCGCGTTGTACCCGTCGACCGCGAGCATTCGCCCGGCGAGCGCGTCCCACGGGAGCTCCTGGGCGACCACCAAGTCCCGAAGAGGAAGCCCCACGGCGGCGTCCGAGCGGAACCGAGTACTTGGGCTTGGCGCGCGGAATCGGGCGCCAGAGTCTATAGGCGCTGTTGCCTCGGCCCGTGCGGAGCGACATCCATGGAGTTCACCTGGCGAGAGGAAGCGCCCGCCGCGAAGGACTTTGGACCGGGCTCGGTCGTGGTCTCGGCCTTCCCGAGCGCCGGCCTCGCGACCACGGTCGCGGGCCACTACATGATCCGAGCGCTCACCTTGCCGCGGATCGGTCGGTTCGAATCGCCGGACCTCTCCCCGATCGCCGTCGTGCAGGGCGGCGAAGTGAATCCGGTCATCCGGGTCTACGGGAGGAACGACCTCGGACTCGTGCTCTCCGAATTCCCGCCGAGCCCTTCGCAAGCCACGGCGATCGCGAGAACCATCCTGGACGCCGCCGAACGCCACCACGCCCGGATGATCATCGGTCTTGAGGGCGTCGTGCCGCACCCGCCCGGAGACGACTCTCCGGAGACCGAGGAAAGCGCCGTCGCCGACGCGCAATCCCCCGAACAGGTCTGGGTAGCGTTCTCGCGCAAGGACCCCTCTATTCTGAAGGCCCTCGATCCCTCGAAGGCGCGCCTCCTCGAGGACGGCGTGATCGGAGGCGTTTCGGGGGCGCTGCTCGTCCAGGGGATCGGTCGACCGGTGCCGGTCGCGGTCCTGCTCGTGAGCGCGCGGGTGGCGGAAGGCCTCCCCGACCACCGCGCGGGGGCGGCGCTGATCGAGAACCTCGACCGCGTCCTGCCCGAGCTCAAGATCGATACCGGCCCGCTCCGGGCTCAGGCCGAGCAGATCGAGAAGGCCCTGCGCGCGGTCATGAAGTCGCACCCGGGGGCGCAACCTCCGCCACCCGCCGAGGGGCCAACGCCGACTCCGGGGATGTACGGCTAGGCGGAGAACGGCGCTCGGTCCCGCCTAGGCGAACGACTCCGTGTACGAGAGCAGGTAGAACGCGCCGACGATCATCACGGCGATCAGCCCGAGGATCGCCACGGGGTTCGTGTGGAACTCAAAGCAGGTCACTCCGATCAGCGCCGCGGGGAGGACCAACATGAGCCCGACCGTGAGCCAACGACCGTCCATCGAGCGTCCCCGAGCCGGGACCTCTCATAAAGCTAAGTGCAGCAGGGGGCGGGGAGGGAAGGGGGTTCCCTCCCGCCGAGAATCGGTTACCGGGCCGCCGGGGGACGCTCGGGGCTGTCCACCTCGAAGGTGAGCTCGACCTCGCCGAGGTCCGCGCCGAGGGCCGGCATCGGGCTGGGAACGGACGGCTCGGGCAGCCGGGCCGGGGGCACCACCGCGAACTCTGGGGACTCGGCCTCCGGTGTCGAGGTCGCTATCGAGAGCGTCGAGGGATTGAGCTCGGCCGCGTTCAGGATCGCCTCGGTCGGCGCGAGGAAGGAGCGCTCGATGTGCTCCTCGATCACGGACGCCCAGTGCTCGGCGATCCGGGAGAACGCGAGAGTCCCGCACGTTCGTACGAGGCTCTCGTTGTCGAGGGTCTGGAGCGTGGCCACACCGCGCTCGCGCTTCTCGACGAACGCGTCGACGAAGTGGAGGCGGCCGATGGCGCGGTCCGCGAGCGCGCGCCGGTCCCCTTCGCAACGGAACGGCTTGATCACGAAGGCACTGACGACTTCGGAGTTTCGGGACGCGACTTCCAGAACATACGGGAAGGCCCCGCTGCCGGCCCCGCCGCCGAGGCTCCCGACGACGATGACGAACGTGACGCCGCGGAAGATCCGCTGGAGCGCCGGTTCGGCGGCGCGGGCGAGCACGCCGCCCACGAAGGGAGAGCCCCCCGTGTCGGTATCGACCCCGGAATCCGGTCCGAGATAGACTCGGCGGTCGAACTCGTCAAACCCCTGGACCTTGGGGTCACAATTGATCGCAACGGTCTCGAGGTGTCGGAGGTGGCGACGGGCGATCTCCCGGGCGACCCGAATCGCCCCGCCGCCGACCGCGGCCAGGACGAATCGAACGTCCTGTCCCAGCCGGAGCGAAGTTTCCCAGCTTCCGCCGAGCGGGTCTCCGTTTCCCGGTATTAAGTTTCGGTCGTCCCCATCCTGCCCGGCCTCGTAGCTCCCCACAACCCCCCCTTGACTGAGTGCTCCAACATACTTCGCGGTCCTACCGACCGACGACCCCCTTTCGCTCGAGGTCCTTTGCGCTCTCTCCGAGCGCACCGACCTGGGTCCGGGTCTCCACCGCCTCGCGCACCGTTGCGCGAGCCCGCTGAACGAGCTCGCCGACCTTCATCTCCAATTCGCCGCGTCGGATGATCTCGGCAAGGATGTCCTTCACTGAGCCCCGGTTCGCGACGTGGTGGGCGTAGGTCTCGAGGGTGGCGTACTCCTCGGGCCGCAGACGCACGGGGACCTCGATGAAGCCCTCGGCGTCGATCGTGGGTGTCGGCGCGGCCGACATCGCTCGGGAGCGGAGGAACGCATGCAGCGCCGCCCGCATGAGCTCGGAGCGGGTCGTGAACTCGCCGTTGGCCACGTACGAGTCGACCAGTTGGAGCTCCTTGCGGTTGCACCGTAGGGCGATGCGCGCATCCTCGGGCTCTTCCTCGCGAGCGGCCGGTTCCGGAGCGGCCCCGGATGCTCGTCGGGAAGCGTTGTCGAACACAGTCGAGCAGAAGGATTGAAAGTTCACCTACTTAAACACAAGCACGCCGGCTCGATGAGCGAGCCCGTACAGCGATCTTGAGTGGTTTTTCTGACGTGTCGAACAAGTCCTTGGCGGGGTCGAACCACGGACACGAGCCCGATCTCATCTGTATAACACCCCCTAGAACTCGCTCATCCGCCGGCGGGCGTGCCGGCGCGGCTGCAAATTCCCGTCCGGAAACAAGGCGACGGTGCCCGAAGTTGCTTCCTCGGCCTCTGTTCCGCCGAGAACGCGCGTGTTCTCCTCTGACGTGACACGGTGTGTCATTATGCGCATTAGTGTGTATTACGGCAGTAGACGATGTTTGAATCGTTGAATGCCGTTTCCACTGGGCCTTACATTCAAATAGCAGATGCCGGCCATACCGAAACCCGCGGGTCAAACGACCCAAAATCGGAGGAACGAAAGCGAATGAACGTCTTTGGGAAGAACGAACGAAGCTGGAGAAAGGCGCGGAAGCGCGGAGTGTCGCCGATCATCGCGACGATCTTGCTGGTCGCGATCACGGTCGTGTTGGCCGCTGTGCTGTACGTGCTGATTTCGGGCCTGACCGGCGGTGGTGTCGGATCGAAGCCGATCGGAACCGCGTTCGCGGCCGGGAACCCGATTGCGGGAACGTGCGGAGGGACCCACACCACTTTTGCGACGAATGGCTGCAAGGCCGGGGACTACCTCTACAACCTGACCATTGAGACCACGGGAGCGACGTTCTCGAACGTCCTGTGGGAGGTCAAGACGTCGACCGGCGGGATCTATGCCCTGGCGAGCGCCGGCGGGTTCAGCATCATGAACATCGCTGGTGTGCCGGTTGCGCAGGCCGCAATCGCCGCCGCCGCAGGGATGGCCATGACGTCGCCGTTCAGCTCGTTCTCGAGCTCCGCCACGGCGTGCAACGGTGTCTCGTGCGGGTCGTCCACCCCGTTCTCGAGCATCTACACGATTACCCTCGACATGGGAACGTCAAACCCTGTTGGACAGGGTTTCTCGTTCGTGACGGTGGGAACGGGTGGCTACTCGGGCACGACCGCTCTCGCGCTGCCGTAAGACCAAGCGAGCGTTCGGACGGATCAACCCTTTCCCAGCGCACAGTGACGGTGCCACCGTCACTGTGCCCCCCTCTTTTTCCGATGCGAGGAGACGGCGCTCACGCGAACTTCTAAATACGGGCCGCCAGCCTCTATTACACCGCCAAGAGGACTACGACGTGCTCGGCCGGCGATTCATGAAAACGGTTCTGGGTTCGCGTCCGCCAAGGACCCGAAAAGCGGTACGGCGTTGGGGAAGAGCCCGCCGCCGCGGCGTGTCGGATGTGGTTGCGACGATTCTTCTCCTGGCCCTTACCGTTACCCTCTTCGCCTCGATCTTCGCCTTCGTCACGACCTTCCCTGCACCGCCCCCCCAGAACAATAACCAGTTCCAGGCCACCCTGAACTACACCGCCGGAGGCACCCTCGTGGCGGGCGTTCAGATCGTCCATCTCGCCGGACCCTCGGTCCCGGGGACGGCCCAGGTCTACCTCAAGTCGGCAACGCAACCCTCGGCACCGGAGTTCAGTTCCCCGCTCGATCCCTACTCCGTCTCGTCGGGTCTCGGCGGGGCCACCACGTGGAACCTGGGGCAGGTCTGGAAGTTGACCTTCGCCGCCGGAGACCAACCGACATCGCTCGGGAACATCACCGTCTACGTCGTTTCCTCGTCGCAGCTGATCTTCAGCGTCATTCTCCCCGGGGCCGCCATCGCCGTTCCTCCGACGGTGGTTTCCACATGGATCTCGCCCGCCAATCCAACCATCGGGCAGGCGTTCACCGTCAACGCGACGCTCTCCGGAAGCTACACCTCCCGCTCGGTCTACGTCAACCTCGGTTCGGTGCCGCGGGCCTCCAGCCCGGCCGAGGTGAAGATGACCCAGAACGGCCAGGGGGTTTGGGGATTCGTGGTCAAGGCGGGCAATACCACCACGAACGGAACGTTCTACGCCTTCGTCAATGCGACCAGTTCGTTGGGCCAGACGGCGACCGGAGCCGTCATCATCACCATCGCTTCATCGGGTGGGGGCTCATCCAATGGCCCCCTGTCGGTCGCTGCCGTCCTCATTCCCTCGCCGGCGAACGCCGGGGTTTCGGAATCGGTCCAGGCGGTCGTTACCTACACCGGTTCGGCTTCCGGCGCGGGGTTGTCGGTCTCCTTTGCGGGAACCCCGAGCCCGAGCGGACCGACCCCGTACTCGGCCTCCGGTCCCTCGGGCCTGACGATCAGCGGACCGGCGAGCGAGACGGTCCTCAGCCAGACCCCGTGGGTCATCCCCAACCCTGCCTCGATCACGCTCTATACGTACACTCTGACGGCCACCGCGACCGTGGCCGGCGTGGGAACGGTCACCGGCACGCTCACGTTCACCCCGGCGACGATCATCAACTCGGTTTCAAGTGGACTCGTCGGCAGCACGTTGACGGTTACCGGGGCTGGATTTTCCACCCTCGCCGGTTCCTCGGTCGCCCTGTCGGTCGGCGGCGTTAGCGCCACCATATCCGGGTGCACATCGGGGACTCTCTCATCCAACGCCGTTACCCCCGCTGCCGGGGGCGGATTTGCGTGCACGATCTCCGTGCCGAACGGGGCGCCCGCCGGGGCGACGGTGGTGCTCGCGAACGACAGCTTCACCGGCCAGGCCGATACCGCCGTATACACGGTGACCAGTTGGTCGGTCGTCCTCACTCCGTCCCCCTGGCTGGTGGGGGCCACCGTGACGGCGCGGGGCGCCGGATTCGCGGGCACCTCGAGCCTGAAACTTACGATGGATTCCGTCTCGATCACTCCCAGCGGATCCACGAATGCGACCTGCACCTTCGCGGGGTCCACCATCACCACCACCGCGGCCGGTGCGTTCACCTGCCAGTTCTTGATTCCCTTTGCCGCCGGGGCCGGGCCGGCGACCCTCTACGCGAACGACACCAGCTACCCAGCTCAGGCCGCCACCGCCTCGGGCACCGTGACCGCGTGGACCCTCGTCGTGGGTCCAGCGACCGGCCTCATGGGGTCCACCGCCACCGCGCGGGGGGCCGGATTCCAGGGAACGTCCACGGTCACGCTCAAGTTCGATGGAGTGACGATCACCCCGAGCGGTAGCACCAACGGCACCTGCACCTTCGCCGGCTCCACCATCACCACTACAGCCGCAGGCACCTTCGTCTGCCAGTTCGTGATTCGCAATGCCACGGCTGGCGTCACGGCGGGGGCGAGCACTATCGTCGCCACGGATTCGTCGGGTCAGGTGGCCACCGCGTCGACCACCGTGACCGCGTGGACACTGACCGTGAGCCCGACGACGGGATCCCACTCTTCGACCAACGCGCTGACGCTGACCGGAGCTGGATTCCAGGGGAGCTCTCTGCTCACGATCACCCTCAACGGGACCTTACTCGTATCGGGCACCCTATCGTTCACCTGCTCCTCGGGAACGCTCTCGGGGTCGACCATCACGGTGACCGCGGGCGGGGCTTTCACCTGTACTCTGACGCTCAACAAGGCGGCCGGAGCGGCCATCTACACCTTCTTGGCCTCAGACTACACGACCGGCCAGACGGCTTGGGCCCTTTTCAGCCGGACCTAGGCGGGAGAACGGCCGACGGCTCCCGGTGTCGTTCGCTGAACACGTGAGGACGCTTCGACCGCTCGATCCTCCACCGTGCGACCGGGCCCGGGAACAGGAATGTTCTCAGTCTGGGGAGCTCAGGACAGAGTGGCCCCGCATTTCCAGCAGGTCTTCTCGCCGGCGTAGACGACGGCGTTGCACTTGGGGCAGTTCAGCTCCTTGCTCGCGGTCCCGGTAGAAGGAGGTCCCTTCCCGGAACTCGACGGGGTCGGCGAGGACGGGAGCGGGCTGCCCATCGCCTCGCGGGTGGCGGCCATCGTGGCGTCCGGTGACGGAGTCGGACCCGGAGCCCGCTGAAGGGCGTCCTTCTTTCGGCGCTCCCGGTTCTTGTAGAGCATGTAGATGAGCAGGATGAAGTAGAACGGCGCCCCGAGGAAGACGAGGTCCTGGAAGTAGACGCTGAGGATCAGCTCCCCGTAGATCGTCCCGAACCCGCCGATCACCGGGCCTTCGATGCCGTTGTAGGTCGGGTCACCGACCAAAAGCTGGAAGAACGGCTTGTGGGTCGTCTGGTTGAGCGTCCAGAGTCCCATTTGCCATTCCCAGACCCCGACCGACCCGATCTGGTAGTGGAAAGAAACGGTGTACGGCGTGGTCTGGTTGGGGAGGGTGTTGTTGGTGGGGTCGCTCGGATTGGAGTAGTTGAAGATCGTCAGCGGGTACGGCTGGGTGCAGGTGGGAGAGTCGTTCCCGGTCGCCCCCGGACACGTACTGATGTAAAGATTGAGCCAGACGGGAGTGGTATTCCCGGCGGGGACGTTCCCGGGGTAGACGGTCACGGTCCAGGTGAAGTTCGTGTCCGTACCCCCGGTGAAAGGGCTCACGGTCGCGTTCTGGAGGATCGGGTTCCCGTTCGATGTCAAAAGGGCGTTCGAAGAGGCGGCCGGCCCGACCGGAGTGAGGATGTCCTGCGTGAACACGACCGTCGCGATGGGCGCGACCGCGAGCATGACGACGAGGCCGAGCAGGGCGAGGAACCGAGGGCGTTTGAGGCCCGCCCAGATCGGAACGGCCAGCCCGAAGAGCAGCAAGGCGGGGATCGCCACGATCACGGAAACGTACGCGTCGCTCGCGAAGACGGCGAGCACCGCGATTACGATGAGAACGACCTTGCCCGGAGTGGTGGAGAGGAAACGCCTAAAGCCGCCCTTCGATTGCTGCGCCACGGGACGGGAGGGCAGGCCGGCCTCCCTTTATTAAGTGATGGCAACTTCGGACGGAGCCGCCGCCCCGCCGCCGATTTCCCTCGCGCTCATCGTCCTCGACGGACTCGGCGACCGACCGAATCCGGCGACGGGCAACGTGAGCCCGGTCGAGGCCGCGGCGACCCCTCATCTCGACCGGCTCGCCGCCGCGGGGGCGCTGGGCGAGGTCACGGTGGTGGGCCCCGGAATCGCTCCGGAATCGGATGCGGGGGTCTTCGCGCTCCTCGGCTACGACCCGGTGCACGATTCCCCCGGCCGCGGGGTCCTCGAGGCGCTCGGAGTCGAGATCCCGCTCGTCCCCGGCGACGTGGCCCTCCGATTGAACTTCGCCACGATCGACGGGGGCGGGATGGTGCTCGATTCCCGGGTCGGTCGCTCGCTGACGACCCGCGAGGCCGTGGAGCTCGCCCGGGGAATCACGCAGGCCGACCTTCTCGCTGCCGAAGGGATCCGTGCGGAGGTGCGGGCCACGGTGGGCCATCGCGGCGTACTCTGGCTTCACCCGCTCACCGGCGGTCCGCTCTCGCCCGAGATCTCGAACGCCGACCCGTTCTACGAGAAGGTCGGAGGAATGGGTCAAGCTCGCCGGCCCGAGACTCCCCGGATCCTGGAGGTCCGATCGACGGACGCGTCGCCCGAGGCCGCCCGGACGGCACGGGCGGTCAATCTCTTCCTCGCTCGCGCGGGAGAAGTCCTCGCCGGACATACCGTGAATGCTCGGCGGGCGATGGGGGGCAAAAAAGTGGGTAATGGACTGCTCCTCCGTAACGCGGGCGCGCTGCCCGCCTCGCCGACTCCGTCGTTCGAAGCGAAGCACGGCCTCCGTGGGGCGGCGGTCACCGAAATGCCCGTCGAACGCGGGATCGCCCGGGAGCTGGGACTTGAGGACCGGTACGTAGGCCCCATGGGTGCGGACCGGGACGCGGGGTATCGCGATCGAGCCCGCGCAACCCGTGAGGAGATGACCCGCAACCCGTTCGTCTACGTCCACCTCAAAGGACCCGACGAACCGGGGCACGACGGGAACGCCCCGCTCAAGAAGGAGATCGTCGAGGCGATCGATCGGTCGTTCTTCGGGCCCTTCCTCGAGGGACTTGACCCCAGCCGAGTCCGGATCGCGGTCACGGCGGACCACGCCACTCCGTGCGTCCTGAAGGGCCACTCGGACGACCCGGTCCCGCTGCTGCTGTGGGGAGCATCGGTGCCGACGAGACCCGACGCCGCCGGTGTGAAATTTGGTGAAGCGGCCGCCGGCCGGGGAACGCTCGGCCCGCGGACCGGCACGGACGTCCTTCGGCTCCTCTTCCACCCGCCGGCCCGCGCCGAATGATCGCGCGCGGATTGCGCGTGCCCCGGGCTCGCGGCGAGGCGATCCGGCGGGAGCTCGCCGAGGCGGGACAGCTGCGGGAGGACCTCGGCATCCGTTCCGAAGGCGAGTTCCTCGTTCTGCCGATCATCGAAGGTCCGAACCCACCGTCGGGCTCGGGGGGAGAGGTGGTAGAGCGGGATTTCGAAGAGCACGCCCGAAAGGGCCCGGCGCAGTACCGCGACCTCCTGGATTGGCCGTCCACGGAGAAGGAGGCACTCCCGCGTTCGTTCGACATCGTCGGCGACATCGTTCTGATCCGACTTCCGCCCGAGTTCGACGCCCGGAAAGCGGAGGTCGGCCGCGCGTTGCTTGAATTCGTCCCCGGAGCCCGTCTGGTCGGGGCCGACCACGGAGTGCACGGTCCGGAGCGCCGCCGGATCGTCGAACGGATCGCCGGTACCGGCCCGTGGCTGACCCGCCACCGGGAGAACGGGGTGGAGCTCGACGTGGACCTGGCCCAGGCCTATTTTTCGCCGCGGCTGTCTCGCGAACACAGCCGGGTCGCGGAGGAGGTCACCGAGGGAGACCGCGTCTATGACCTCTGCTGCGGGGTGGGGCCGTTCTCCGTCACCATCGCGCACCGCACGCGCACGACCACCGTGACGGCCGTCGATTCGAACCCGGAAGCGATCGCGCTGCTGCGCGCCACCCTCGCGCGGAGTCCGTTCGCGGCGCGGGTCCTGCCGGTGGAATCCACGCTGGAGGCGTTCCTTCCCGGCGCAATCCCCGTCGAACGCGTGGTGCTCAATCTCCCTCACGAAGGGATTAAGTATCTACCCTCGGTGGCGCGAACCGTCGCGCCTCGGGGACGCCTCTATTACTACGAGGTCACCCCGCGGGACGACCTTGCAGGGAGAGGTGTCGAGCTCGTGAAGTCGCTCGGACCGTCCGGGAATTTCCAACTTGCGGGGGAGCGCGTGGTCCACCCGTACTCCCCCTCGTCGGACCTTGTGGCGTTCGTCCTCGAACGGTCGGGGTGAGCGAAACATCATGGCGCATATCGTGAGCCTCGGGGAAGTCTCCGAATCCGACCTGCCCCTCGTCGGCGGAAAAGCCAGCAAGCTCGGGGAGCTCGTTCGGGAGGGTCTGCCGGTTCCCCCGGGGTTCGTGCTCACTACCGAAGCCTACGAAGCATTCGTGGCCCAGACGGCCCTCAAGACCGAGATCCCTGCCGCGCTCGCCTCGATCGTCGCGGAGCGGGCCGACACGGTCGAGGCCGCCTCGGCCCGGATCCGCCGCGCCTTCGAGTCCGTCCCGTTCCCGGCCGCCCTGCAAACGGAGCTCGAGACGGCGTACGAGGCGTTCGTCCGCCAATTCTCGGTGCGTTTCTGCGCGGTCCGATCGAGCGCGACCGCGGAGGACCTTGAAGGAGCCTCGTTCGCCGGTCTGCAGGACACGTACCTCAACGTGACGGGCACCGACCAGGTCGTGGCTTCGGTCCGCAAGTGCTGGGGATCGCTGTTCACTCCTCGCGTGCTCATCTACCGGCACCGGAAGGGATTCGACCAGAGCGCGGTCCGGCTCGCGGTCCTTATCCAAAAAATGGTCGACGCGACCGTGAGCGGTATTCTCTTCACTCGTGACCCGAACACGGGAGAGAACCACATGATCGTCGAGGCGGGCTGGGGCCTTGGCGAGGCGATCGTCGGCGGAGAAGTGACCCCCGACCACTACGTCATTGACGGGGCCACGCAGAAGGTCGTCCACAAACAGTTATCCGAGCAGCGCGTACGACTCGTCCGGTCCGAGGGAGGAGGGAACCGACGTGAAGATGTCCCGGCCGCCGAGCGGAGCGCCCAGAAGCTACCCGACCACCGCCTCCAGCGCCTTGTCTCGCTCGCCCGGCTCATCGAGTCCCACTACCGCCGTCCGATGGATGTCGAATGGTGCGGGGACGCGGACGCCCTCTACATCGTGCAGGCGAGGCCCGTGACGACGATCCCGAAGTCCACGGCTCCCGGGGCCGGCGAACCCGGCGCTCATTCCGGGACGCCGCCCGGGGCGGCGGGGGACGAGGGGCCCCTGCTGCGCGGCTTTGGCGCGAGCCCGGGGGTCGCGGCCGGGGTCGCCCGCATCCTTCACGGACCGGCCGAAATGGAGAAGCTCAATGCCGGCGAGATCCTCGTCACCTCGATGACGACGCCGGACATGGTCCCGGCGATGTCCCGCGCGGCCGGGATCGTCACCGACGAAGGCGGAATGACCTGCCACGCCGCGATCGTTTCGCGCGAGCTCGGAGTCCCTTGCATCGTCGGAACGCGCGAGGCAACGAAGCTGATCGCTGACGGAAGCGAGGTGACGCTGGACGGAAAGACGGGCATGGTCTTCCGGGGCCTCGTCCAAAAGGGGAAGTCCGCGGCGCCCGCGGCCACCGCGGGCGGCCCGGTGGGCGGCCACCCCCACGAGGGGAGCCCCGTCACGGCGACCAAGATCTATGTGAACGTTGGAGTGCCCGAAAAAGCGGAGGAGTACGCGCGGCTTCCGGTGTCGGGTGTGGGCCTCCTACGGATCGAGTTCATCTTCACGGCGCACGTGCGCGAACACCCCCTCGCGCTCCTCAAGAAGGGGAAGAAGGAGGAGCTCGTCCGCCGGCTCGCGGAGGGGATCGGCAAGGTCTGCCAGGCGTTCCACCCCCGACCGGTGATCATCCGGACCTCCGATTTCAAGACGAACGAGTACCGCGGGATGCCCGGCGGCGAAGAGTTCGAGCCGGTCGAGGAGAACCCGATGATCGGCTGGCGGGGTTGTTCCCGATACATCTCGCCCGTCTATCGCCCCGCGTTCCTGTGCGAGCTCGAAGCGATCCATCGGGTCCGCACCGAGATGGGCCTCAAGAACGCCATGGTGATGCTCCCGTTCGTCCGGAACACGTGGGAGCTCGAAGAGATCGCGGAGATGATGCGCGCCCAGGGGCTGCGCCGCTCGCGGGATTTCCAGCTCTACCTCATGGCGGAGGTGCCGTCGACGACGCTCCTCGCGCGAGAGTTCTCGAAGCACTGCGACGGCTTCTCGATCGGGTCGAACGATCTGACGCAGCTCGTCCTCGGTGCGGACCGGGACTCGGAGACCCTGGGCCGCATGGGATATTTTGATGAGCGCGACCCGGCCGTGATGCGGGCGATCCAACTGCTTCTCGAAGGGGCGCACGCCGAGGGACGGACCGTGGGCATCTGCGGGCAGGGCCCGAGCGTCTATCCCGAGTTCGCGGAATTCCTCGTCCGCGAGGGAATCGACTCGATCTCCCTCAATGCGGACACCGTCGTGTCCACCATCCGCACGATCGCCTCGCTCGAACAGCGCATGAAGCTGCAGGGTCTGCGGGCCCGACCGTAGATCGCTCGTTCCTCACTCGGGCGATTCCGGCGGCGGCGGAACGACCCCGGAGGCGTTGCGCGGGGGCCGCCACTGCGGTCCGAGCGCCGGGCCGGGGGACGGGAGCGAGAGTTCCGCGGAACGCGGGAGCTCGAACTCGACAAACGAGCGAACGGCCCGAAAGCCGAGCGTCTCGAGCCGTCGTTCGAGTCGGGACGAATCCGCGAAGATCGAGTAGCTGGCGCCGGGTCCGGCGACCGCCTGCCCGACCGCGTGCGCCACCAGGTCCGACGCGGCACCACGGCCCCGCGCCGACGGCCGGGTCGCGACCGCATGGATGCCGGCGGCCGAGCGGTATCGGTAGACCAGGGCGGCCGAGACCACCTCGCCCTCGAGGGCGGCGAGCAAGGGCACCATGCGCTCGTGCGGGTTGGGATGCGCCCACGCGATGTTGAGCGCGGCGCGGAATTCGGGGCGCTCGCGCTCGGAAGTCCAGAACGATGCCACGAGGTCGAGGTCCGCCGGTTCGGCCACGCGCACGTGTACTTGCGAGGCCGGCGCCCGTGCGGCGGGCGCCCGGGCGAGCAGGAGGACCAGCGGAGCCTCCTTGGGGCGGAACCCGAACCGACGCAACCCGGCTTCCACATGCGGGGGGACCGGGACGGGGACCCGGAAGGTCGGTCGCAGTGCCCGCTGAAAATAGTGGTCGAGCGCGTGCTCGAAAAAGGCACTCTGGCGTTCGCGTCCGACACCCAGCTCTTGGACGAAATTGAAGCGCGGGACGGGGATCTTCTCGTGCGTGACGAGAGCGGCGCCGGCGATCTCGAAGGCGAACCCCCCGAGGGTGAAGACGAATTGGCGCTCCGCAGCCAGCGCCGCTTCCGCCTCGAGGTCGTCCCGCTCGTCGAGCACAGAGAGGTCAGGCTCCGAGGGTTAAGGGCTCTCACGGTCCCGTCGCGATGACGAAGTTGCACCCCCGGACCGAACCGTTAAGAATCTCCGCCCCTGCTTCGCCGCCGGGCGCCCTCGGGGGCACCCGTGGGGATTCCATGACGACCGGACCGATCCGACCGCCCGCCGTCGTCGCGGTGCTCGGCGGCGGGAACATGGGCAGTGGGATCGCGCAGGCCTGCGCCCAGGCCGGCTTTACGGTGCGCGTTCGCGACGTCGATGCGGCCGCGATCGCGCGGGGCCGGGCCCTCATCGAGAAGATGCTCGACGGGGCGATCGCGCGCAAGAAGATGAGCCCGGCGAAGCGGGACGAGGTGCTCGCCCGGATCTCGTTCAGCACGGGCCTCGGCGAAACGGTCCGCGGCGCATCGCTCGTGATCGAGGCCGTTTTCGAGGAGATGGAGGTAAAGCGCGCGCTGCTCGCCGAGGTCGCCCCCCTCGTCGGGCCGGACACCGTCGTCGCGACGAACACGTCATCGCTCTCCGTGACCGAGCTCGCGGCCGGTTTTCCGAATCCGGGCCGGTTCGCGGGTCTCCACTTCTTCTATCCGGCGGCGGTGAACAAGCTCGTCGAGATCATCGCCGGCGCCGGTACTGACCCCGAGGTGGTCGCCGAGCTCGAGCGGTTTTCGTACCTCGTACGCAAGATCCCGATCTCAACCGCCGACCGGGCGGGATTCTGCGTCAACCGGTTCTTCGTTCCGTACCTCAACGAGGCGGCCCGACTCGCCGAGGAGCAGGTCGCGAGCCTCGCAACGATCGAGGAGGTCGGGCGCGAGCTGTTCGGTGCCACGCTCGGCCCGTTCGAGTTGATGAACGTGACCGGCATCGCGATCGCCTTCCACGCCGAGACGAGCCTTTCCCGAGCGTTCGGCCCGGCGTACGCCCCGAGCGCCCTCCTCGAGTCGCAGTTCCGCTCGAACCAGCCGTGGCGCTGGAAAGAAACGCAGGTCGAGCCGGCGAAGAAAGCCGCCGTGCGCGACCGATTCCTTGGCCTCACGCTCGGGATCGCTACCCGCCTCGTCGAGGAGGGCGTCGCGAGCGCGGAAGCCACCGACCGGGGCGCCACCGTCGGCCTTCGTCGCCGCGTGGGGCCGTTCGCCCAGCTGTCCGCCGTGGGCGTCCCCGAGGCGCTACGGTTGGTGGAGGAGTACGCGGCCCGCTGGCCGGGGAATTTCCCGGTGTCGAACGAGCTGCGCGACCGGGCGGGGCGGGGCGAACGTACCTGGCCGCTTTCGATGGTCCGTGTCGAGCGCAAAGGTCCGGTCTCCTGGGTGCTCCTCGACCGGCCCGAGGCGCTGAACGCGCTGAGTTCCGAGCTCTTCGACCAGGTCGAGGCGGCCTTCCGCTCGTTGGAAGCGGATCCGACGATCCGGGCCGTGGTCCTCGCCGGATCCTCCCCGGTCTTCGCGGCCGGGGCCGACATCGCGGAGATGGAGAAGAAGAACCTCGCCGAGGGGGTCGCCTTCGGTTTCCAGGGGCAGCGAGTCGCCGAGCGTATCGAGCGGTTCCCGACGCCCGTGATCGCGCTCGTCGAGGGGTACGCGCTCGGGGGCGGACTGGAGCTGGCCCTCGCCGCGGATTTCATCATCGCGGCCGAGGGGTCCCTCCTCGGGCTTCCCGAGGTCACGGTCGGGATCCACCCCGGCATGGGCGGCGCGACGCGGTTGACCCGGCTGATCGGCCGGGCGAAGGCGAAGATGCTCGTCTATAGCGGCGTGCCAGTCTCCGCGGAGGAGGCCTACCGGCTCGGGTTCGTCGTCCAGGTCGTCCCGGCGGCGAGCGCGCGGGCGGACGCGGGGGCGATCGCCGAGCTGATCGCGAGCCGGGCGCCGCTCGGCGTCCAGTGGGCGAAGCGAGTGATCGACCGCGGGATGGACGCGCCGCTCGCGACCGCCCTGCACGTGGAGGCCGAATCGGCGGGTCACACCTTCGGGACGCAGGACCGCCTCGAGGGCATGCGGGCGTTCCTCGAACGTCGCAAGCCCGAGTTCAAGGGCGAGTGAAGCCGCCCGCTTACCCCGACGCGGCGGCGGCGAACGCGCGGTACTCGTCCGCGCTCATGAGCTCGCCCGGCGGGATCGGCGCGGAAAGCTGTACGCGGAAGATCCAGCCTTTGCCGTAGGGGTCCTGGTTGATGAACTCGGGATGCGCCTTGAGCTCCGCGTTCACGGCGGTAACGGTACCGTTCCCGGGAGCGTAGACGTCGGCGACCGTCTTCACCGACTCGAGGACGAGGACGCTCGCGCCCTTGACGGCGGCCTTCCCGCTCGCCGGGAGGTCGACGAACACGATGTCGGTGAGCTGCCCTTGCGCGTGGTCGGTGATCCCGACCGTCGCGCTGTCGCCTTCGACCTTCACCCACTCGTGGCTCTTCGTGTACCGAAGCTCGTTCGGAACCTTCTCTTCGCTCATGTCGTCCCACCCTCCCATGCCGCGGCGTACTTCACCTGTTCCTTCGTCGGCTCCTCGAGCCGGATGCCGAGCGACGCGAGCGCCGCGCGGGCGACCTCGCGGTCGAGCTCGACCGGTACCGGGTGGACGCGGAGGTCCATCTCCCGGCCGTGCTTCGCCAAGTGCTCCGCACTCAGCGCCTGCAGCGCGAAGGAGAGGTCCATGATCTCGACCGGATGCCCCTGACCGGCGGCGAGATTGATGAGTCGGCCATCGCCGAGGAGGTACGCCTTCCGGCCGTCGGCGAAGACGTACTCCTCGACCTGGGGGCGGGCGGTACGATGGCTCACGGCGAGGCCCTCGAGGTCGCTCTTCGAGACCTCGACGTCGAAATGGCCCGAGTTCGCGAGGAGACAGCCGTCCTTGAGGACACGGAAATGCTCGGCGCGGACAATGCCTGTGTTGCCGGTGACGGTCACGATGAGGTCCGCTTCGCGGGCGGCATCGAGCATGGGCATTACCCGGAAGCCATCCAACCGCGCCTCGATTGCACGCACCGGGTCGACCTCCGTGACCACGACGTCCGCGCCGAGGCCCTGCAGACGCGCGGCGACCCCTTTGCCGCACCATCCGTAGCCGGCGACCACGCAGACTTTTCCGGCGATGAGCAGGTTGGTCGCGGTGAGGATCCCGTCGATCGTGGATTGGCCGGTCCCGTAGCGGTTGTCGAACAGATGCTTCATCTCGGCGTCATTCACCGCGATCGCGGGGAAGAGCAGCTTCCCCGACTTTTCGAGGGCCCGCAGCCGGGTGACGCCCGTGGTCGTCTCCTCGGTCGAGCCTCGGACCTTGCCCCGGCCTCGACCCGAGGTGTGGAAGAGCGCGACGAGGTCGGCTCCGTCGTCGATGATAACGTCCGGGTCCGCGTCGTAAAGGGCCCGGATGCCGGCGTTGTACTGGGCGATCGACTCGCCTTTCTCGGCCCAGGTCGGGATCCCCGCGTCGCGGACGGCGGCCACCGCGTCATCGTCGGTCGACAGCGGGTTGCCGGCGGCGAGGCGAACCTCCGCCCCCGCGGACTGGAGCGCCAGGGCGAGTACGCAGGTCTTCGCCTCCACGTGCAGGACGGCGGAGAGCGTCAGGCCGCGCAGCGGCTGCTCGGCTTCGAAGCGACGTCGGATCCCCTCGAGGACCGGCATGTGCGAACGGGCCCACTCGAGCTTCTGGCGTCCGCGCGCGAGGTCGCCGGCCATGAGGAATCGATTCCGAGGATGGCCGGGACGGGATAAAGGCTGAGGGAGGGAAGGAGTTAGCGAGCGGCTCTGCGAGCGCGCTTCGATCCGATCACTGCGTTACCGCGTTGCAGAACGGGCAGACCAGGTACTCCGAGGGGATCTCCTTGCCGCAGCTCGGGCAGGGTTTCAACCCCGCGGCCCCGGGGGCCGGCGGTGGGATCGTGGCCGCCGAGGTCGCGGGAGGGCTCGCGGCCGGGGGCGGGGGCGCGGGCGTCTCCGCGTAAGACCCCGTCGTGCCGGCGCCGCCCTTCGGGGGCGTACGACCCTCGGTCACTTCGGGCGTGGTCTGGGTGCCGACGGGCGGGGCGGTCATGCCGGCCCGGGCGGTGCCCTGGCCCTGCTGGAGGCTCCACTGGCTGAACGGAGTGTAGGTCGGCTGGCGCTTCCACCAGTCCCAGAAGCCTCCCTCGCTGTAGTTGTCGCCGAGCTCCTTCTTCGCTTCGGCCCGGTACTTCTCGGTGAAGTCCGCGTACGCTTGCTTCTCGGGGTCGGACTCGGCCTCGCCCGGAGCACCGAGCAGTTGCGCCGCGCACTCGGGGCAGAACTTCGAGTTGGCGGGGATCGTGGACGCGCACCGGCTGCATCGGATGAGGTCGCTCTCGAACTCCGCACCGCACTTCGGGCAGACGGTGGCATCCTCGGGGATCAGGTTGCCGCATTCGCCGCACTCCACGAGCTTGCCGGCCGCCTGGCGGCGGGCGACGAGGAGGAAGAGGAGGATCGCGACGACCGCCGCGGCCGCGATCGCGAGCCATACCCAGAGCGGAAGACCTAGGAACGTCTGGAAAAGGAAGCTTGCGGGCGACGAGGGGGACGGCGGGACCGAATAGACCCCCGGCACAGTGTAGTTCGTCGAGCGGTCGTTGTACGTCGCTTCCGCCCGGAGCGAGTAGGAGGTCCCCGGGGCCAGCACACCGGTGAGCGCGAGCCACGGTACGGAGTACTTGCCCGACGACGCGGGCCCCTCGGCGATCAAGATCGGGCTGCCGCTCGGAACGCCGTTCGACAGCGGGGTCGCCCACAGCTCGAAGAGGGCCGCGTGCGAGCCGTTGTAGACGACCGTGCCGGACGAGAAGTAGCTATCGAGCAGGTTGAGGGTCGTCGGAGGCAGCGAGAAGCTTGTGATAGCGATCTGGGAAGGAGCGAACATCACCGTGACGTTCTGGGCGAAGGCGCCGTTCCCGAGCCAGATCGCCGCCGAATCGTTGTTCCAACTGTACGCGAGCGAGAGGTTGTGGGTGAACCATCCTTGCAGCCCCGTGATGTTCTCGGTCGCCTTCCACGAGAGGAGGAACGTCGCTGACCCGCCCGGCCCGAGATAGACAGGGGTGTCGTCGGTGAACTGCGCCAGGACGGCCGTCTGGTTGTAGAAGAGTTGGGCGGAGAAGTCGTTGATCGTGCCGTTGCCGACGTTGTGGATCGTCACGTTCACGCCGAGGGTCTGACCGAGCTCGACCGTCGCGTTCGCAACCCCGTTCGCGAGCAGAATGGCGGAGGTCACCGTGACGATCGTGGGGGCGAATTGCACGGTGAGGTTCCGTGAGAGGTTGCCGCCCGCGAGGGTGGCGTTGTTGTAGTTCCAGTCGAGGAGGACGGTGAGGTTGTGGTCGAACGCGGCGTTCGTCCCCGTGATGTTCGCGGTGGCGCGCCAGTCGAGGTTGAACGTGTACTGTTGGCCGGGCGCGGTCAGATCGAGCGTCGTATCATTGAACGTGGCGAGCGGGGCGCTCGCCGCGTCGTAATAGAGCCCGCCGGCGACCTGCGTGATCGGGGCGGTGCCGATATCGGTCACCAGCACTCGAGCGTCGAGGAGCTGGCCCAGGTAGACGCTGGAGCTCGCGACGTTGTTCGCGAGGAGCGTGACGGTCGTGACGACGACCGCCCCGAAGTACTGCGAGAACTGTTGCACCGGTCCGAAGTCGGGACCGGCGACGGCGGGCGGGGTCTGGGCGACGCCGGTCGGATACGGGCTGACCGACCAGTTGATCCAGTGGCTCGTCACATTGGGTGCGGGGACGATGACCCCGATGTGATACCCACCGAGGAAGAGACCATCGGGGAGCGTGGGGCCGGTGATGTTCGTCGAGGCGAGCAGGAGCGCCGCGCGGCCGTCCAGGTTCGATGCGCCGTACGCGGGGACGCCGTGCTGGGCGTCCCAGTATTGGACGTATCCCCAGATCGCGGGATTCGCGGTCGCGAGGTCGTTCAGGCCATTCGCGGTCGCGTTGTCGGTTTGGTTCGTGGAGTAGGCATAGTAGGCCTTCAGCTGGGCATCGGGGATCGGAAGGAACCCGCCGCGCCCGGTGATGTTGAACTGGGCCCATCGGTAGAAGAACGCCTGGCTCGCGTCATCCGGGATCACCGCGGAAGTGCTGAAGACGCCCGGTAGGGAGCTCTGCATCGTCGCGTTCGCGAGGTAGGCCGTGGCCCCGTTCGAAACCAGCAGCTTGTTCGACTTCCACGGCACCGGCGGAAGCTGGCTCGTGGAGTTCGCCGGGAGCGAGTTCCAGTTCAGGTTGAACGAGGTGTCCGCGGTGTTGATAGTCGTTCCGGCCCCCGAAACGAGGATGTCGTACTGCAACGACGGATAGATCAGGAATTGCCCGGTCGCGTTCACGACGTGCGGACCGGAAAGTACGTCAAATTCGATGGAGATCCGCGAAGCTCCCGCACCGAAATCGCCCGTCCAGTTGAGGTAGTCGAGCACGCCATCGTTCGTGATGTTCTGGAGGAGGTTCGAGGGGAGCGGCAGGACGAACGCACCCGCGGATTCGTTTTGGAAGTCGAGCACGGCGACCTCGTATTGGATACCGTTGTACCAGACGCTCGCCTCGACGCTTGCGGAGAGGGTCAGGTTCGGATTGTTCCAGTCCACGACCAGGTTCCCGGCTTGGAAGTTCGCGTTGGGGTAGAGCCAGTCCTGGCTCAGGTTCGCCGAGTCGTTCGGCGTGATGAGCTGAGAGAAGAGATTCGACCCGTGCAGCAGCGGGAGGACCTCCGGGAAGAAGGGAACACTGAGCGGGGCCGGCGCCGGGCGCCCGTTCGCGACCGTGTTGTCGGCGTAGGTCGCGTTAATCGAGGAGTTGAACGCGTTCATCTCGGCGCCGCCCGTGACCGCGATGGAGGTCGCGTACGACGTGTCACCGAAGATCGGGCTGGGCTCGAGCCCGGCGAGGTTTTGGACACCGGGGTTCGCCGTGATCACCGAGTCATTGAGCGTGAGGTCCGCCGCCGCGCCCTCTACGTTCAGCCAGCCGGGGAACTCGAAGCTCGAGTTCCAGAGGGTCATGTCGAAGAGGACGGTAACGTTGAGTTTCGCGTACGCGTTCAGGATCTGGACGTCCGTGGTGACGGTCGAGTTGTAGAAGTGAACGGTCCCGTTGTCGATGAAATGATAGAGGTGAGAGAGGCGCTCGCTCGGGGTCCCGAGGTTCGAAACGAACTGGACGAACGTGAGCGTAACGTTCCGGACGATCAGGGTACCCCCCCGCTCGACCGTGATGTTGCCGCCCTGGTAATAGACGTGGGAGCCCGGAGTGGGCTGGATCACGAAGACCTCGCCCGGAGTAACGAGCAGGTCACCGTGCGTCGGCGGTAGGGCCGCGCTTGTGAGGCCGGACGGGCCCGCGGCACTCGCGGACGCCGGGTGGGTACCGAGAACGCTGAGCCCGCTCACGAGGAGGAGGAGCACCACGAGGACCGCGAAAACGACCGGAACCGACCGACGAGCGACGCGACCGATACTCCCCGCTCGTGAGGGAGCCCCAAACGAAAGGCTCACGACCGAAGAAAGGCCGAGTTCTGGTATTTAAGAATGCCTTCGCTCACGGGGGACCGCGGGGGTTTTCTCTCGAGCCGGAAGGCCCCCGACGCGTCAGTTCGTGGGGCCGAGCACCACGATCTTTCCGAACAGGTCGGGCGCGTCGAATCGCCGGAACGCCTCGGCCGCCTTCTCGAACGGGAACGTCGAGTCGATGACCGCGCGCAGCCTTCCGGAAGCGAGGTGGCCCAGCACCTCGTCGAATTCGGCGCGGGACGACATCGTACTTCCGCGGACCGAGGCCTGCCGCCAGAACAGGGTGCGCACGTCGAGCTCCACCTTCGGACCGGCGCTCGCGCCGATCACGACCGCGCGGCCCGCGCGGGCCAGCGCGCGCACCGAGCGGGGCAGCGTCGGGGCGCCGACGGAGTCCAGGATCACGTCGACCCCGTTCTTCTCGCTCCATTCCCACAGCACCCGGTCGAGCGGGCGCTCCTCCGAAAAGGCGAGGAACGCATCCGCCCCGAGGGCCCGGGTCTTCGCCTCTTTGAGCGGAGACCGGGCCGCCACGGCGACGGTCGCCCCCAGAAGCTTCGCAACCTGTACGGCCGCGGTCGGGATCCCCCCGCCCGCTCCGACGACGGCGACGCGGTCTCCCGGCCGAACCTCGCCGACCGTCTTGAGGGCCCGCCACGCGGTCAGGAAGACGAGCGGGGCGGCGGCCCCCTCGGCGAACGTCATGCGGTCCGGGAGGGGATGGACGTTCCGGCGCGGGACGACAACGAACGGGGCAACGCTTCCCTGGACGTGCTCCCCCAGGATCCGATAGTTCCGGCAGAGGGCTTCCCGCCCGGCACGGCACGCCGGGCACGTCCCGTCCCACATTCCCGGGTTCAGCAGGACCTTCGCGTCGCGGTCCAGGTCCCGGACTCCTTCGCCGACCTCGTCCACGGTCCCGGCCCCGTCCGAGCCCAGGATGTGGGGGAGCGCGACCGGGACTCCGGGGATCCCTTCGAGGGTGAAGCGGTCGAGTCGGTTGAACGCGGCCGCTCCGACCCGAACCCGGACCTCGTCCGGCCCCGGGAGGGGTACGGGCACGTCCACGTAGGCGAGCCGGTCCATGCCCCCGTGGGCCGCGAAGCCGAACCCCTTCATCGTCGCGCCTCCCTACCTGTTCGCGGCCGTGTGCCAGCGCGTCCCACCGGCATCGTCCTCGAGCTCGACCCCCGCCGCGCGCAGCTCGTCCCGGATCCGGTCGGCCTCGGCGTAATCCCCCCGGGCGCGCGCCCGGGCCCGGGCGGCGATGGCAACCGGCACGACCGCCGCCCACGCGCCTTCCGGGCCCCCCGACTCGCGCACGAAAAGACCGAGGACCTCCTGCCCCCACCGGTAGGGACCGTTCAGCTCCTCGAGCGCGCTTCCCGAGTAGCTTTCGAGCCGCGGCACCTCCTCGGCGAGCCGTCGGGTCCAACTGAAGAGGAGCGCGATCACCTCGCGCGTGTTGAAATCCTCCGCGAGCGCGCTATCGAGACGGGCGACCAGCTGCTCGGCTTCCTCGCCGAGCGCGTCCGGTAGGTCCGCGCCGGGCCGCTCGGCGCCGTCCCGTTCGAGGATCTCCGCGATCCGGTCCGACACGAACGTGAGGCGGGCGTACGCTTCGTGCGACTCCTCGAGGCTCTTTCCCGCCTGGAAAACGAGCGGGCTCCGGTAGTGGGCGTTCAGGTAGTAGAGGCGGAGGGCTCCCGGGCCGACGTGGTCGATCGCCTCATCGAGGGAAAAGACGTTGCCGAGCGACTTCGACATCTTCTCTTCCTCCATGAGGAGCAGGCCCCCGTGCATCCAGTAGTTGACGAACGGAGCGGCTCCGGTCGCCGCTTCGGCGAGGGCGATCTCCGCCTCGTGGTGGGGGAAGATGAGGTCGATCGCCGCGCCGTGGAGGTCGTAGCGTTCGCCGAGGAGCCGGATCGTCATCGCGGTGTCCTCGATGTGCCAGCCGGGTCGGCCGGGACCCCACGGACTCTCCCAGCTGGGCTCTCCGGGGGTCGCCGCCTTCCAGATCACGAAGTCCTCGGGCGCGCGCTTCCGCTCGTCGATCTCGAGCCGCGCGCCGGGCTTCAGCGACTCGACGCGCTGACCGGAGAGCTTCCCGTACTCGGTGAACTTCGCGACCGAGTAGTAGACCGAACCGTCGTCCGCGACGTAGGCGTACCCCCGTTCGATCAGCCGCGCCGTCTGCGCGATGATCTCGGGGACGTAGTCGGTCGCGAACGGGTAATGGTTGACCGACCGGTTCCCGAGGCGTTCCATCGATCGCTGGAACTCGGCGAAGTGGCGGTCGGCGAGCGCGAGCGGGTCGACGTCCATCTCGCTCGCCCGCGCGATCAACTTGTCGTCGAGGTTCGTGACGTTCTGGACGTAGAACACCCGGTAGCCCCAGCGCCGCAGGGCCCGCGCCACGACGTCAAAGAACGTCATCGTGCGGCCGTGGCCGACGTGCGCGGGAGCGTACGGGGTCAGGCCGCAGACGAAGAGGCCGACCCGCGGCGGTGCGATCGGCGCGAAGATGCGGGTCTCGCGCGTGCGGGTGTCGTAGATCGTGATTCGACGCACGGTCAAGCTCCCCGGAGCGCGCGTCGCACGTCGTCGGCGAGGTCCGCGGGGTCCTCGATCCCGCAGGAGAGACGGACGAGGCCGTCGGTCACCCCGTGGGACTCGCGCTCTCGGCGGGGAACGCTCGCGTGCGTCATCGACGCCGGGTGGTCGACGAGCGACTCGACCCCGCCCAGGCTTTCGGCGAGGGTGAAGACCCGCAGCCCCTTCAGGAACCGAAGGGCGGCTCGCTTGCCGCCCTCGAGCTCCACGCTGACCATGCCGCCGTAGCCCGCCATCTGCCGTCGGGCGAGCGCGTGCTGCGGGTGGCTCGGGAGCCCCGGGTAAAGGACACGACGCACGCCCCGGGAACTCGACAGCGCCTCAGCGACGGCCCGCGCGCTTTCGCCGTGGGCGCGCATCCGTACGCCCAGGGTGTGGATCCCCCGCAGCGCGAGAAAGCAGTCGAACGGGCTCGGAACCGCCCCGACGGCGTTCTGGAGCCACGTGTACTGCTCGCCACGCTTCGCTTCCTTCACTACGAGCGCTCCGCCGATGATGTCCGAGTGGCCGCCCAGATATTTCGTCGTGGAGTGCAGGACGATGTCGGCGCCGAGCGCGATCGGCTGCTGGAGGGCGGGCGTGGCGAACGTGTTGTCGACCACCACGAGCGCCCGGGCTCGGTGGGCGAGGCGCGCGGCCGCCCGGATGTCCACGAGCTTCAGCAGAGGGTTCGTGGGGGTCTCGAGGTAGACCAGGTCCGCCGGCGTGGAAAGCGCGGCCTCCAGGTTCTCGAGGTCGGTCATGTCGACGTAGTCGACGCGGATCCCGAACTGACGTCGGTGGTGTTCGAACAGGCGCCACGTGCCCCCGTACACATCGTCCACCGAGACCACCCGCTGTCCGCTCGGCACCGACTCAAGGAGCGTTGCGAGGGCGCCCAACCCCGAGGAGAACGCGAGGCCCGTCGCGGCCCCCTCGAGCTTCGCGAGCGTCGCTTCCAGCACCGCGCGGGTCGGATTCCCCGACCGGCTGTAGACGTACCCCTGGTGGCGGTTCGGCGCCGCCTGGCGGAAGGTGCTCGAGAGGTAGATCGGCGTGTTCACGGCGCCGGTCAACGGGTCGACCGGCTGGCCGTCGTGCAACAGTCGCGTGTTAAATCGCATGTTGACCCCCTTCCTCGGAAAGGTACCCGACCAGGTCGTGCCGCGTGAGCACGCCGATCACCGCACCGGTGACGGCGTCCCGGACGACGACCGTCCTCTCCTCGCGCAGTCGCTGCAACAGCTCGGCGACCGGCGCGTCGGCGCCCACTTCGGGGAACGGCTCCGAAGGCACCGCGCCGACCGAGCGGTCGAGCACGGTCTCGTCGGTGAGGCTGCGCCGAAGGATGTCGTCCTCCTCGACCCGACCGACGTTGCTCGAGCCGGCCAGCACCGGCGCCTGGGAGATCCCGTGGTGATGCAGCTGCGCGAGCGCGTCCCGGACGACGGTGGTACGGTCCACGGCGACGAGCGCGGGGGTCCCGGCCTTGCGGGAGAGCAGGTCGCGCGCGGTCGCCCCCACATCGAGAAATCCCTTCTCCCGCATCCAGTCGTCCGAATAGAACTTCGAGAGATACCGGTCGCCCGAGTCGGGGAGGATGACGACGACCGTGCTGTCGTCGGGCAAGGGACGGTCGGAAAGCCATCGAAGGGCCCCCACGACCGCCGACCCGGAGGAACCGCCCACGAACAGCCCTTCCTCGCGGGCGAGGCGCCGCGCCATGAGGAACGACTCGCGGTCGCCGACCTCGACGAAATCGTCGAGGTACTGGAACTGGATCGACTTCGGGATCATGTCCTCGCCGATCCCCTCCACCTGGTACGGGACGGCCTTCCCGAGCTGGTGGGTCCGGAAGTAGGGGGCAAGCACCGACCCCGCCGGGTCGACGGCCACGATCCGCACCGCGGGGCGATGTTCCTTGAAATACCGACCGACGCCGCTCATCGTGCCTCCCGTGCCCACGGTACCGACCACCGCGCCCAACGCCGTCGGGACGTCCCGGTCGATCTCGGGTCCGGTCGTCCGATAATGGGCCTCGGGGTTGCCGGAATTCTCGTACTGGTTCGGGTAGTAGGCTCCCGGGATCTCCTCGGCCAGACGGCGGGCGACCGAGTAGTGGCTCATCGGATGGTCCGGAGGCACCCCGGCCGGGGTCACGACGACCCGGGCGCCGTAGGCGCGTAAGAGTCGGATCTTCTCCGAACTCATCTTGTCGGGGATCACGAAGACGATCCGGTAGCCTCGTACCGCGGCCACCAGCGCGAGACCGACCCCGGTATTCCCGCTGGTCGCCTCCACGATCGTTCCGCCGGCCTTCAGCCGACCGTCCTTCTCGGCGGCGAGGATCATCGACGTCCCGATCCGGTCCTTGACGGACCCGCCGGGATTCATGTACTCGAGCTTCGCAAGCACGCGGTACGGGAGCCCGTGGACCACGCGCCGCAGCGGGACCATCGGGGTGTCGCCCACGAGGTCGAGAACGCTCTCCGCGGGCTCGGGGCGAACGGTCACGAGGTCGCCGAACCGGGCGGCCCCATTAACCCTTGCCGACATTCCGCGGACAGCCGCCCGACCGGGAGGCTTCCGGCCTGCGGGTACGATTGGTACGAACTTGTTCGTTCTTCTCCGTCCAATGTGTTAAGGCGGGTCGCTCTTCTTTTCGGGCGGACGGAGCACCGCGGAGATGTTGGGTTCGCTCGAATCGGAGGTCCTCGCCTCGCTCCGGGGGCTCGGCGAGGCCCCGGCCCGAGACGTTCGCCGGGCGCTCGAGCGCCGGGGGGTCCGGGTCGCCTACACCACGGTCGCGACCATCCTCTCCCGCCTCTTCGCGAAGGGACTCGTCAAGCGGCGGCGCGAGACCTGCCGCGGCGGAGAGCGGTATGTGTACCGCGCCGCGGACGTCGAACACAAATACCTCATGAACGTGCTCCGCGGAGTGGTCGACATGTTCGGCCCGGCGGGGGTCGTCCACCTGAACGAAGAGATCGCGAAGCTGAAGCCGAAGGAAGAGCGGGAACTTCGACGGCGCCTCGGGCTCGACTGAGCCCGCGCGCACGCGTCCATGGCGGCCCCGCTCGCCGTACTCTACGTTTCCGTCGCCCTTTGGGCGGCGCTCGGGATCTCGCTCGCGCTCACCGTGCGTCGCTCCGGCTCGCCGACGGTCTTCCGTTTGACCGCCCTCTTCCTCGGGGCCTGGGCCCTGCTCGCGACCACCGCGCTCGCCTGGGTCCTCTCGAACGGGGGGTGGGCGGCAGTGGAGCGTCTCACTCGGTCGCCCGCGCTCGTCTTCGCCCCGATCTCCGTCTGGGTATGGCTCGCGGGAACGCTGGGAGCGTTCGGCGTCTTCCTGACGGCCTTCCTGCTCAGCCAGACGGTCGGACGGGGTTTCCTGCGCCTCTACCCGTCGCGCGAGATCCCGTGGCCCGCGACACTGCCGGCCCCGGCCTCGGCGACGAGCCTGCGCGTGTTCCGTTCGGAGACCGGTGACGCGTTCGCTTTCACGCTGCTCGAACGCGGAGGGAGTCGGGGAGTCCGCCGACGCGACGTGATCATGGTCTCCGACCGATTGCTGGGCGACCTGGACGGGCCCGAATGGGAGGCCGTCCTCGCCCACGAGCTCGGCCACCTTCGGGAACTCGACGGCCGCTACCTCACGTTCTTCCGGACCCTCTCTCGGTTGATGCGCTGGGACCCGATCCTCGCCTACGTGGCCGAGGTGCTCACGAGCCGCGAGGAGTACCGCGCCGACCTCGATGCGGTCTCGCTCACCCGGCGCCCTCGCGCGATGGCGCGCGCGCTCTACAAGGCGACGTTCCTCTCCCCACCGCCGACCCGCGCGGTTCCGGGGCTGCTCGGCACGGGCGGCCGACGCGGACAGCGCCAGGCGGTGGAGCGGATCCGGCGGCTCGTCGCGCTCGCCGAGAGCGGAGAGTTCCCGGAGGAAGTCGGTGGGTAGGACGCTCCGGCGGGCTCGACGTTCCGTAGTCCTACTGCTCTCTCTCGTCCTGGCGATCTCGGGCTTCGTGGGTGTGGCCCCCCACGCAGCGGCCGCACCCTACCCGCCGCTCCCCCTCGCGTACTCCACGACCCTCGTGTCGAACCTGACCGGGACCGACATCGCTCCGGGCGGTCAGAGCGCGCTCTCGTTCGAGGTGACCGACCCGCCCGCGTTCGCGTACATGCACAACGTGATCTTCACGCTCGATGTCTATGCCTTCAATGCCTTCCCGGGCAACGCCACCTCTTCGATCGATAGCGCCGCGACCCCGGTCCTCCTCGGATTGAACGGGTCGGGGACGACCGTCAACATCTCACTCGACACACTGTTCCCCGGCGACCACTTCTACGGTTCGGTCGGGGTGGGCGCCGCGTCGAGCACCCCTTCCGGGACCTACGCGGTCCGGACCGCGCTCTCGTTCACCGCGAACGGCACCGCGTACCGGCTCGCGTCCCGAGGCTGGTTCACGGCGAGCGCGTGGGCGGCCGCGACCGAGCTCGGGAACGGGAGCACGACCCTCAACCTCTCGAAGCTCGGGGTCTCGGGAGTCCTCCCGGAGACCGCGATCCTGATCGCGACCTCGGATTGGGATTGGGCGCTCGCGCTCGTTCTCGGCGCGTCGATCGTCCTCGTCGGAGCTGCCGCGTTCGTCTATTTCCGTCGGGGCCCGAAATCGAGCGCCGGCGCGCGATAGGGACCCGCGGAGACCCACGCCCCGACCGCCTTCGGAAGCAATCGAAGGAGACCCGGGGACTCCCTGAGCAGCTCCCGCGCCACGTGCGTGGGGAAGTCGATGTCCCCAAAGGCGACGATCGTGGCCGCGAGGTGCGCCCCCTTGAGCGCGTGAACGACCCGGTCGAGCTCCTCGTCGGAGAGTCGCGTGAACAGCCGCCGCAGATAGAGCGCCCGCCGGAACTCCTCCCCCAGCTCCGCACGCCAGCGTCGATCGTACTCCGCGAGGAACCCCTCCGAGAGGTCGCCGCTCGACAACCCGTTCGACGCGACCGCGGCCGCGATCTCCGCGCATCGCATGCCGGTGAAGATCCCGCCGCCCGAGAGCGGTTTGACCTGCGCCGCGGCGTCACCGACCAGCAGGGCACGTCGCGCATGGGTCCGGGGAAGCGTGCCGATCGGGATCCCCGAGACGAGATACGCCGTCGGGTTCGCGAGGCGACGGCCGAACCGGCGCTCGAGGTAGTCGATCAACCGGTCGAAATACTGCCGGGTCGGCGTCCCGTCGGCATCCGCGGCGACGCCGACGCGGGCGCCGCCGGCCCCGTCCGGGATCCACCAGCCGAACAGGCCGGGAGCGAACTTGCGGCCGAGGTAGACCTCGACCGTGTCGGGGTCGCCGGGGCTCTGGGGGAACTCGGCTTCGAAGGCGGGGAGCACCTCGACCGGGCGGCGCAGCCGGAAGGCACGGGCGACCGCGCTCGCGACCCCGTCCGCCCCGATCACGAGCCGCGTGCGCAGCTCCTCGGCCGAACCGTCGGGGCCCCGGAGGCGCACCGTCAGCCGGTCGTCCGACTCGCCGTCGACCCGGTCGAACCGGGTGGAGGTCCGGATCTCGGCGCCCGCGCGGGCCGCCCGATCGGCCAAGTAGACGTCGAGCCCCGCACGGTCGATCACGAAAGCGCGGGGGGCGTCGGCCCGGAAGGAGATCGATTCGAGGGACGGTCCGAAGACGCTCGCGCCCCGGACCGACGTCCGGACCATCGAGGTCGAGCCGGCGAGGTCGAGGACCCGTTGGGAGACCAGGCCGGCGCACTGCACCGGATGGCCGACCCTCGGATGCTCCTCCACCACGCGGACCGAGTGACCGTCCTTGGCGAGGCGCGCTGCGGCGGTCGAGCCGGCCGGCCCGGCGCCGACCACGAGGACGTCCGTGCCGTCCACGCCTCCTCCAGTCCGTTCCGGCTCTTAACGCCGGGACCGATCACTCCGCCCGCCACGGCGTGGCGACCAGGTCGGTCCGCTGCCGCGGTTGGACGGCCGATCCCTCGATCGACGTGGTGACCCCGGCGGAGAACGCGAGTTGACCGGTCCAGGCGATCATTGCGCCGTTATCAACACAGAGCGATTTCGGCGGAGCGAACATCGTGCCCCCGCGGCTTTCGGCCATGGCCCGCACCATCCCGCGCAGGCGTTCGTTGCAGGCGACTCCGCCGCCGAGCACGACGGCGTTGCGGCCCCGGTGCGCGAGGGCCCGTTCGGTGATCTCGGTGAGCATCGAGTAGGAGGTGGCCTCGACGGAGTACGCGAGGTCCGGCCGCCGCGCGCCCTTCGCGTGCAGCGCGAGCGTGGCGGTGAGCATTCCCGAGAACGCGACGTCCATTCCGTGGACCGAGTATGGGAGCGGGAGCAGTTCTTCGCCTCGGAGCGCTTCCGCCTCGAGGGCCGGGCCGCCGGGGAACGTCCCGCCGAGACCGATCCAGAGTTTGTCGAGAAAGTTGCCGACCCCGATGTCGAGGGTCTCGCCGAGGACCCGGTAACGACCCCGCGCGTACGCGATCACCTGGGTGTTCCCTCCGCTCGCGTAGAGCAACAGCGGGTCGTCGAGCCCGCTCAGGACGCGGGCGATCTCGACGTGCGCCACGCAGTGGTTTACCGGGACCAGCGGTCGGTTCCACGCGAGCGAGAGCATGCGCGCGACCGTCGCCCCGGCGCGCAGGCACGGCCCGAGCCCGGGACCCTGGGCGAAGGCGACCGCGTCGATCTCGTTCGGGCGAACGTGCGCCGCCTCGAGGGCGCGGCCGACGAGCGAGGGGAGCAGGTCGACGTGGTGATTCGCCGCTTCCCGGGGGTGGATGCCGCCGGAAGGAGGGCGGTAGAAATCCGAGGCGAGGCCCAGGACCTTCGCGTCCGGTCCCACGATGCCGACCGAGGCGGTATGCGCGGTCGACTCGATCCCGAGAACGACCATCGCTCTTCCACCGACGTGCGGGTTATAACGCCGCCTCGCGGAAGGAGTCCTTCAGTCCTCGGTCGACTCGATCCGGAACCGTACGCGCGAGCCCCGCAACGCCTCCTGGATGCGGTCGGCGAACGCCAGCGACTCCGGGATGGTCACCGGTCGGCCCCAGTCGTAGAGGAAGTCGTAGCCTTCGGTCTCCGGGCGAAACCCGAGGTCCTCGAGGATGGTCGCGACCTCGGAGTACGCGGCGCCTTCGCTATCGAGCTGGACGAGGAGGAACGTCTTGGTCATCGGAATTCAGGGTCGAACCCGGGCCGCACTAGCCGACGCGGGATTAAAGTCGGACGGTCGAACCGAGAGCGACGGGGCGGTCGGGAACGGGGCCGGTCATTCTTCGGCCTCCGGGGGACGTGAACGCGCATGCGCGGTCACGCGAACGGCCACCCCGCGTCGCAAGCGGCCCATCTCGTGCGGCGCGAGCACCAGGCGGCCGGCCGCGAGAAGGCGGTCCACGGGATCGACCAGCAGGGCCGAAGCGCCGGGGACGAGGCCCGGGTCGGCCCCGGCGACGAACGTCGAAAAGAGGCTCCGGCCCTCGCGGACGAACGGGACCGCGTCCTCGAGCACCACGACCCGCTCTCGGCCGGGAGCGAGCTCGGCATGGAGTCGAACGGCCCCGCGGTACGTCGGGCGGGGGATACCGTCCGTGCCGACCACGAATTCGGTCTGGCCGTCGCGGAGCATCGCGCGGAGTCGGCCGGTCCGCCGGGAACGTTCGGCCACGAGACCGTGCGCGAGAGCGGCCCCGACCCCCCAGCCGTACCGCCACTCGAGGAGGCGAGCGACCTGCCGTTCATCCCACGTCGTCGTCCAATCCCGTTCGAGGTCCGTTTCGCCGGGACTCGACTCCCGGACGACCGAGGCGAACATCCCGGGGGAACGGTGCCGCGGGCGGCGGAGGAACTCCTCCACCCCGAGGTACGGTCCGACCGGATAGAGGTCGGTGAGCTCGACCGGGACCGGACCGAACGGAGTGAGGCTCTCCCATTCCACGGCGTTCCCGGATCGGTCCATCGTGGGTAGGAATCGGAGGTAGTCCGGCCGCAGCGGGAACCGTGGAACGGTCCGTGCGGAGGTGCGACCGACCCGATAGATGTCGACGGAATGCCGGAACCGCACCGCCGCCGGTCGGCCACCGCTCTCGGCTACGACCTCCCGGAAGGCCCGGCGCGAATCGGGTTCGGCGACCAGGAACACGTCCGGATTCGCCATCGCCTCGAGGAGACCGGCCCGAAGTGCGGGGTGAGCCCCGGTCCGACGCTCCGCGAGTTCCCAGAGGGTTCCGTCCTGGATCGCCTGACGGACCCGCCCGATCTCCTCGACCGAGACCACGAGATTGTGGAACGCCACGCGTCGCTCGCGCTCCTCGGCCGGCAGGCGGGCGACCTCGGTGAGCGGGAGTTCCGCGCAGAGGAAGCATCGGCACGTGTTCTCGCGCAGGTCCTCGAGGGGGACCGTCCCGTCCGGGAACATGAGGCTCCCGCGGCGCGCGAACTTGTGGTAGGCGGAGGAATCGAACAGGTCGACCCCGAACAGCGCGGCGAGCGCGAAGGTCATGGGGTGGCCGGTGCCGAACAGGTGGACCGCGCACGACGGCGAGAGGTTCGGCCGCGCCGCGACGAGGACCCGGACCAGTTCGGGGAAGCGGTACTGTTCCATCAGCGGCACGACGCCGCCGACCGCGAGGACGTCCCCGACCTCGCTCGCGGATCGGGCCGATCGCGCCCGCAGGTCGGCATGGGAGCCGCCTTGCACCGGGACGGCGAGCAGCCCCGGACGCGCTTCTCGGCTGGTTCGAGCCCGTTCCGTCGTTGCGGTGAGGGCGCGTTCGGTCTCCTCGGGGGAGTCCTCGGGTTCGGTGAAGACGTCGAGGACCGTTGCAATGTCGCTGCCGATCGTGTTCTGGAACGCGATGATCTCCTCGGGGGTGACCTCGACCGAGCCGTAGGCGTGCTGCTGGAACGCCCCCGAGTCGGTCATCACCGGGCCGTCGAACCGGACGAGACCGTGGATCCCGTCCCGCTCCGCGGCCGCACGCAGCGGCGGAGTTCGCCAGGTGATGTACGCGGAGGTGATCACCGCGCGCACGCCGAGGCGCGACCGCATTTCCTGCGGGGAGACGGGCTGCCGGGCGGGGTCGGGGTGGACGACGGGGAGGAGCGCCGGCGTTTCGACCACGCCGTGCGGGGTCGTGAAACGGCCGAGACGGGCGAGGCCGTCGCGCTCGAGCAATTCGAAATCCATGGTGCTCCCCCGGACGGGCCCCACCGGTTAACCTTGGCGTGTCGCCCGCGTCGTGCTGGGCTCGTAGGAGGCCCGGATGCGGCCGAGCAACCCGACGAGCATCGTCATCGTCAGCTTGCCCGTGTTGGTGTTCTGCGGGCTCGGGTGATACGAACCCCACAGCATCGGCCGCCCGGGGCCGAGCGGCAGGCACGCCCCGTGGGCGAACGTCCCGCCGAGACGTTCCCCCCCGTACACGCGGGGCAGAACCTCTCGGACCGCGTCCCAGGCGAACCCGCCCAGGGCGAGGATCGCCCGCGTCTCCGAGAGCAGGCGCAGCTCCCGCTCGAAGTACCCCGCACAGTTCGCGCGCTCGTCCGGGGTGGGGCGGTTGTCGGGGGGCGCGCATCGGACCGCCGCGGTCAGGTAGAGGTCCGAGTACCGCAGGCCGTCGTTGCGGCGGGTCGAGGTCGGCTGGTTCGCGAATCCGGCCTCGTAAAAGGCCCGGACCAGGAACGCGGCGGACCGATCCCCCGTGAAGACCCGACCCGTGCGGTTCGACCCGTGCGCGGCGGGCGCGAGACCGACGACCACGAGCCGGGCGGCCGGGTCACCGAAGCCGGGGACCGGGCGGCCCCAGTAGTCGTCCGCACGGAACTCGCGCTTCTTCTCGCGGGCGACGCGCTCTCGGTACCGCACCAGCCGCGGGCAGCGCGCGCAGGCGACCACCTCGCGCCGTACCGCTTCGAACGAGTCGGCCACGCCGGGGGGAAGGACGCCGCCTCTTCTGCCTTCCGACAGGGCGTCGCCCCCGGTAGTCACCGAACGTGACCTACCCCTATAGATGGGGGAACCCCCTGTCCCGTGCGATGACAGAGACGCGCGTCCCGAGAGGCGCCCGGCTGCGGCTGGGGGCGGTGGACGGAGACCTTCGGGTGGAACGGGATTCCGAGATCGACGTGGACGGCCGCTTGGGCGTCGCCGGTCAGGCCCGCTTCGACGGGAACGCGGACGTGCGCGGCGACATGGAATGCCGGTCGTTCCGCTCGGACGACGGGACGGTCCGCGTCCGGGGCCACCTGTTCGTTCAGGAAGACCTCGAGACCCACGACGGGTCCGTGGAGATCGGTGGTGAGTTCCGGGCCCGTCACGTGGACGCGGACAGCGCGATCAGCGTGGGAGGTCCGGCGACGGCCGAGAAGTTCGAGGTCGGGGGTCGCCTGGAGGGCGCCCAGACGCTGACCGCCCGATCGGTGTCCGTGGGCGGCAAGTTCCGCCTCGGCGGGAAGCTCACCGCGGAGTCGGTCGAAGCGGGAGGCTCGGTCGACCTGAGAGACGTGGAGCTCGAGCGGCTCGACGTCGGCGGAGTTGTCCGGCTCGCCGGGGGGATCGTGCGCCGCTCGGTGGAGGTCGGCGGGAAGTTCAGCTCCGACGCCCCGTTCGAGTTCGGCAGCATCGAGGTGGGCGGGATCGCCCAGTTCCACGATACCGCGAAGGGCGGGAGCATCGAAGCCGGAGGGATGATGACCTCCGACCGCGATCTCGCCTTCGAGGACCTCGAGATCGGCGGCCTCGGAACGATCGGCGGCAGCGGCAAGGGCCGCAACGTGGAGGTCGGCGGACGGTTCACCGTACAGGGTTCTCTCGAGCTCACGGGCAAGCTCGAAGTGGGCGGCATGATCTCCGTCGGCGAGGTGCTGACCGGACGGGAGCTGGAGGTCGGGGGTCGCATCGCGGCCCGTCGTGCGGTCTTCACAGAGGAAGCCGAGATCGGCGGCGCCGTCTCAACCCGCGAGGGGCTGAAGGCGTCCCGCATCCTGCTGCAACGCAAATCGAAGGCGCAAGGGCCGCTCGTCGGGGGAACGATCCGGATCGACGCGAAGGCGACGGTCGAAGACCTCTACGGCGACACGGTCGAGCTCGGCGACAAGGCCGAAGCCCGGAACATCTACGCCCGGCGGGTCCAGTTGGGGGAGGGAGCGAGCGCCGACCAGGTCGTCTACACCGAAACGGTCGAGCTGCGTCCCGGCGCCCGGGTCCGAGCGCCGCCCCAGAAGGTGGCCGGCCTGCCCGCGTTCCCGCTCTGAGAGAGCTCGAGGGACGAGAGGATGCTGGAGGGGTCCCCGGGAACGCCGCGGCGTCGGGAGGTGAGCGACCTCTACGCGACCGTCCTCGAGGTCGTGAAGCGCTACCACGGCGCCGCCCGGATCACGCGCATCTCCTACGGCGCGGGGATGCCGGTGGACCGGCTCAGGAACTTCGTCGAGCGTTTGCAGGCGCTCGGGCTGCTCAAGTCCGAGGAGTTCGACGGGCGCGCCGTCTACGATATCACGCCGCGCGGACAGGAATTTCTCGACACGTACTGGAAGATGCGCGGGTACATCGAAGTCTTCGAGCAATCGCCCGACCCCGAGGAGCGGTCGACCCGACGCCGGTAGGGCGCCGCCGCTGTTCGGACCCGGAGCCGCCCGACGGGGGTGCGGGCCGGGCTCAATTGTACCGCGGCACGGAGGAGTCGACCTCGACCGACCAGGCATCGATACCGCCGCTCAGGTTCGCGACGCGCTCGAAGCCGAGGCTCTCGAGATAACCGGCGACCATCATGGAACGCGAGCCGCTGTGGCAGTAGACGATCACGTCCCGGTCCTTCGGGATCTCTTCGACGCGTTCCGGGATCTCTCCCATCGGGATGTGGATCGACGGCTGGATGACCGCGACCTGCCGCTCGAATACCTCGCGGACGTCGAGGAGCACGACCTTCCCGGGAGCGCCCTTCAGGCGTCGGGCGACCTCCTTCGGTTCGACCTCCGTGACCATCGATCGGGGGCACCGCCGCGGGTTCTAAGCGCTTTCGTCCCGCAGGGCCCGATCGTGCACCCGCGACCCTTTATTCCCGGTGGTTTTGGACCGGTCGATGAAGGTCAAGGACCCGGTGTGCGGAATGGTGATCGAGGATTCGTCGGCGGCCGCGCACGGTGTCTACGGCGGCACCACCGTCTACTTCTGTTCCGAGGCGTGCCAGCGGACCTACGACCGCACCCACGGGTCGCGGCCGAAGTAATCGGCGACCGCCGACCGCGTTCCCTCCGCGCTCGCTCGACCATGCCGACCGACCCGGTCTGCGGCATGTTCGTGGAAGCCGGGCCCGAGGCGCTGCAGCTCGCACGGGAGAATCGGGCGTACTACTTCTGCTCCCAGACCTGTCTGCGGACGTTCGCGGAACCGGAGCACGAACGCGCCCGCCTCGCGCGGCGCCTCGCGGTCGCCTGGCCCCTCTCCGTCCTTGTCCTTCTGCTCACGTACTTCGCTTCGTTTCCGGGGGCCGTACTGCTGGTCGCGGGTCTCGCGGCGGTCGTGCAGTTCTATCCGGGGTGGGGCTTCTATCGAGGAACGTACGACGCGTTCCGGCAGCGCACCGCGAACATGGACGTCCTGATCGCGTTCGGCACGAGCGTGGCCTTCCTCTACAGCGTGGCGGTGCTGGCGCTGCCGGGCCGACTTCCCTCGGACACCTACTTCGATGCCTCGTCACTCATCATCACCCTGATCCTCACGGGGAACTACCTCGAGCACCTCACCCGAGTCCGGGCCGGTTCCTCGTTGCTGCGCCTGAACGACCTCCTTCCGTCCCGGGCCGAGGTCGTTCGCGGCGGGGCGGTGGTTTCGATCCCTCCGAGCGAAGTCCAGGTCGGCGACCGGATGCGGGTACTTCCCGGGGGACGGTTCGCGGCCGACGGGGTCGTTCGCGTCGGCCGTACGAGCATCGACGAGTCGCTGCTCACGGGCGAATCGACGCCCGTGGCGAAGGGACCGGGAGACCGCGTCCTCGCGGGTGCCGTGAACGGGGAAGGGCCGGTCGAGGTGGAGGCGACCGGCGTCGGGTCCGACACCTACGTGGCGCAGGTGGGCCAGCTCCTCACCGACGCCGAAATGTCGCGGGTGCCGCTCCAGCAGACCGCCGACCGGATCGCTTCCGTCTTTGTTCCGGTGGTCCTCGGCCTGGCCCTGGCGGCGGCGTTGGCCTGGTACTTCCTCGGAGGCGCGGGGTTCACTGTGGCCCTGCTCGTGCTGGTCACGGTCTCGATCACGGCGTGCCCCTGCGCGTTCGGCATCGCCACCCCCGCGGCCATCCTGGTCGGAACGGGCCGCGCCGCGGAGGAGGGGGTCCTGTTCCGGGGCGGCGACGCGATCGAGCGCGCCGCGCGAGCGGATGTGGTGCTGACCGACAAGACGGGTACCTTGACCCGCGGTTCGCCGGAGCTCGCGGAGGTGCGGTCGGTTCTTCCGCACACGCCCGGCGAGGTGCTCGCCCTGGCGGCGGGGCTCGAGTCGGGGTCCGAACACGTGCTGGCGCGCGCCGTGGAAGCGCACGCGCTCCGTGAGAAGACGCGCCCGGCTCCGGTGGACGCTGTGCGGATCGAACCCGGGATCGGGGTGAGGGGAGAGCTCGCGGGCCGGACGGTCGCCCTGCTTCGGGGGGACGCGGTCCGTGCGGAGGGGATCGATCTGACCCCGATCGCCGACGGGATCCGCGCGGCCGAACTCGCCGGCGACTCTTGGTCCGCGGTCGTCGGGGAGCGCGAGGTCTGGGGAATGCTCCGCTTCCGGTCGACCGTCGGTCCCGGAGTCCCGGCGGCCCTCGCCCGCCTTCGAGAGATGGGGATCGCGGTCGTCATGGTCACGGGGGACAATCCGGCCGCCGCCGCGTCCGCGGCGACCGCCCTCGGGATATCCGACGTGCATGCGGGCGTGACGCCGAAGGGAAAGGTCGAGCTGGTCGAGGAATATCGTCGTCGGGGCCACCGTGTGGCCTTCGTGGGGGACGGCGTGAACGATGCGGTGGCGCTCTCGGCGGCCGACGTCGGCATTGCGATCGGGACCGGGGCCGAGATCGCGCGTGAATCGGGGCAGGTGCTGCTCGTCCGTTCGGACTTTTCCGGCGTACCGGCTGCGCTCGGGATCGCGCGCCGAACGGTGGCCCGGGTCCGGGGGAATCTCCTCTGGGCGGTGGGATACAACCTCGTGCTGCTGCCGATCGCGGCGGGGGCCTTGGTGCCTGCCCTTGGTTTCGGGATCTATCGGGTGCTTCCGATCCTCGGCGCCCTCGCCATGGGGCTTTCCTCGACCACGGTCGTCCTCAATTCCCTCTCCCTCCGCTGGGGGGCCCCGGGCGGACGCCACCGACTCCGGGCCGGGCCTCGGCCGCAGGTCGTCCCGGCACCGACCCCGTAGGCTTCCGGTTCGGCCGTTCGATGCCGGGCGCTCCCGCATCGTTTTGTGCCCCGGTGCCAACTCCCCTTCCCGATGGAGCTCCACGATCTTCCTTCGGACACGGCGCAATGGCTGACGGCCGTCCGCCGCCAGCTCCGATTCTACCTCAAGACCTGGCGCTTCGTGGGCCTGCTCCTCTTCGTCGCGGTCGTCGACATCGCCGTCACGGCGCTCAACATCGCCTACAACAGCGCCGGTTCCAGTGCGGGAGACTACCTCTACAATGCGATCGGGGCGATGCCCACGTTCGGCGTCATCGTCGGGGCGTTCATCGGCGGGGACGCGCTCGCGATGGACTTCGGGAGCGGTACCGGTTACTTCATGCTGGTTCTCCCGGTCCGACGGATCGTTCTCCTGCTGGGCCGGTACGCGGCGGCGTTTCTCGCCGCGTTCGCGCTCATCCTCGTCTACTACGCGATCTCCCTGAGCGGAGCCGTCTGGTTCTACGGGTTCCTCGGCGTCCCGTGGGGGGACGTCGTCGAGTCGATCGGGATCGCGGCCCTCTTCGCGCTCGCCGTGCTGGCCGCCGCCTTCCTCTTCAGCTCGTTCTTCCGCAGCCCGGCGATCAGCATCGTGGTCACGATCCTTGCGCTGTTCCTGGCGTTCGACATCGTGGACGGGATCCTCTCCATCACGACCGTCGAACCGTGGTTCTCGATCCTGTACGCGGGCCAGGCGATCGCGCTGGTCTTCGAGGGCCAGCCCCACGAGACGATCGTTCGGGTCACGGCCGCCCGGGGACTCACGATCCGAAGCTGGACCCCCTACGTCTGGGAAGGGGTCGCGATCATGGTCGGTTACCTCGTGGTCTGCCTCGTGCTGTCCGCCATCATCTACCAGCGGAAGGAGTCGAAAGGATGAGCGCGGCGAGCATCGAGGTCCTCGGCCTCACGAAGAACTACTCGCGCGGGCGCAGCGCCCTCGTGGACGCGTCGTTCCGTTACGAAGGGACCGGGGCGATCGGCTACCTCGGACCGAACGGGGCTGGGAAGACGACGACGCTGAAACTGCTCACGGGACTCCTCCGCCCGACGCGGGGCACGGCCCGCATCAACGGCATCAGCGTAGTAAAGGACCGTAAGGCGGCGCTCGCCGATGTCGGGGCGATCATCGAAAGCCCGGAGCCGTACCCCTCCCAGACGGTGGCGGAAGCGATCGACATGGTGGGCGAGTTCCGGGGCGGCCGGCCCGCCGACATCGCCCGGGAGATCGGGGAACTCAACGCCAAGCTCGATCTCCCACCGCTCACGGCGCGCTGCGGCCAGCTGTCGAAGGGTCAACGCCAGCGAGTGTCGATCGCGGCCTCCCTCATTCGCGACCCCCGCGTCATCATCCTCGACGAACCCACGAGCGGCCTCGACCCGAAGGAACGGATCCTGATCCGCAATCTTCTGATCGAGCTGAAGAAGGACCGCTTGATCCTCATGAGCTCCCACCTGATGCAGGAGGTCACAGAGATCTGCGACCAGGTGATCTTCATCAACCAGGGTCAGGTCATCCTCAAGGATTCGGTCGAGAACGTGGCGCGCCGGTTCCAGACGCGGGCGGTGGACGTCGAGTTCGATACTCCGATCCACATCGACCGGATCCGCGCGCTCGGAGGCGCGGTCCGGGAGGTGACGGTGGTCGCGGAACGCCGGTTTCGGATCACGTTCGACGGCTCTACCGCGGCGCGCGTCGAGATCCTTCGGGGCCTTGTCGGACTCGGACCGGTGCTCTCCTACCAGAGCGCGTCGCTGGTCCTCGAGGACGCGTATCTCGCGCTCATGCAGGGCGACGACGCGCGGGCCGTCACCGCCTGACGAGCGAGTCGATCCCCGGGGGCTTTCCCGACGGTCCGTTCGCGGTCCGAGCGCGGGGGGGTGTGCGAATCTAGCGCACTGGGGCGGTACGCTTTTTAGCCATCCCTCCACGGGCCTCCCACCCCCGGTTACCTACAATGACCCCGAGCCTCGAAGCGGTCGGATTGACCAAGGAGTTCGGCAGCTTCACGGCGCTCGACCACCTCAACCTGAAGATCGACGGGGCGAAGTGCGTCGGGTTTCTCGGTCCGAACGGCGCCGGGAAGACGACGACGCTCAAGATGTTCACGGACCTCATCTTCCCCACCGCCGGCGAGGCGTTCATCAACGGGATTTCCGTTCAGAAGGACCGGAAGCGCGCCCTCGCCGATTGCGGCGACCTGATCGAGACGCCCGAGATCTACCCGTCACTCAACCCGCTCGAGGCCCTCGAGCTCTCGGGGGCGCTCCGCGGGATGCGGCCGGAGGAGATCCGCGCGCGATCCGCCGAGGTGCTCGCGGAGGTCAAGATGACCGAGTGGGTCCATGAGAAGGTGGGCCGTTTCTCGAAGGGGATGAAGCAGCGGATCAACATCGCGGCGTCGCTCCTCTCCGACCCGGAGGTCGTGATTCTCGATGAGCCGAGCACGGGCCTCGACCCGCGCGGGATGGCCGAAGTCCGGAATATCGTCCGCGGTCTCAAGAAAGAGAACCGCCTCATCTTCATGAGCAGCCACATCCTGAGCGAAGTGGTCGACGTCTGCGACGAGGTCGCACTCATCGACCACGGGAAGCTCCTCTTCTACGACTCGCTCTCGAACGTCTCGCACCGGCTCACCGGGAATGCGACCTCCGTCGAGCTTTCGTTCGTTCGGCCGATCGGCGACGACCTCCTCTCCTCCCAGATCGCGACGATTCCCGGGGTGAGCGGCGTCGCGCGCGTCGATGCGCAACGCGCGCGCGTGATGATTGCGGGCGGCCCGGAGGCCCAATCCCGGGTCCTCGAGAGTCTGGCCGCAGCGCATCTCGGCCTCGTTAGCTTCGAGCCGTCCCAGAGCGCGCTCGAGGAGCTGTACCTGCAAGAGATCTCGAAGGGGGACTGATGTCGACCGCGATGCCCGCCGCCCCCGGACTTCGTGGGAAGAGCACGCTCGGTGAACTGCCGACGACCACCCAGCAGGCGTTGTTGCTCTCCCGATACCAGCTCCGCGACTACCTCCGTTCGCGACGCTTCATCCTGATGATGCTGATCGTGGCCGTGATCGGGGGGATCCTCTCCTTCGTGCTCGCGTACTACCATACTTCGTCGGCCGTCCAGGGGCTCACGGCGAGCCCCGACGCGTACTACGGTTCGGTCTGGGGCGGCGGGGCCACCGTCGTGATTATCTTCGCGGGGATCATTTTCGGAGGCGACGCGATCGCCGGTGAGTTCCAGAACAAGACCGGCTACTTCCTGATGGGGTTGCCGATCCGGCGAGCGACCGTCTACGCGGGAAAGTTCCTGGCGGCCGTCGCGGCGTCCCTGGTCGCGGTGATCTTCTATCTCGTCATTCTGCTCGCGAACGGGGCGGTCTACCTCGGCGCAAGCTTCCTTCCGCTCTCGCTCGGGGAGTCGTTCGCGATCGCGCTGCTATACCTGCTTGCGCTGCTCGGCGCGGTCTTCCTCTTCAGCTCGTTGTTCAAGAACAGTCTCTACGCGGTCCTCGTGGTCGCGGTGCTGTTCCTCTTCGGGTTCACGATCATCGAAGACCTGATCGTCGGCCTCGTCAATATCGAGCCCTGGTTCATCATCACGTACGCGCAGCAGGTGATCACGTACCCGTTCTTGTCGACCCTGCCGGCGCACATCAGCACGGTCACGACGCCCGGTCCGGGAGGACATGTCCGGACCATGACCTCGTACAGCCCGACGTACGCGGAGGGACTCGCGATCATGGCCGGGTATTGGGTCCTGACGGCGCTCGCCGGTCTCTTCCTGTTCGAACGGGAAGAGTTCACGTAAGGTCCGCGGCGGATTTCCAAAGCCTTATCGCTCGAACCTCGGTGGAGGATTCGAGCCATGGCGGACCAGGACCTCTCGAACGAGCTGGCCGGCCAGGGGTACCAGCTCGTCGGGAAGCATAGCGCAGTCAAGCTCTGCTACTGGTCGCGCGAGTCGCTCTCCCGAGGCCGCGACTGCTACAAGGGCCGGTTCTACGGCATCGAGAGCCACCGGTGTCTGCAGATGTCGCCGGCGATCGATTCGTGCAACCTGCACTGCCGCTTCTGCTGGCGCAACCAGGGCTGGGAGAACGACGAGACGATGCCGGCCTTCGACGACCCCGAGACCCTGCTCGACCGCTCGATCGGGGCCCAGCAGCGGATCCTGTCGGGATTCAAGGGGGACCCGGACGTCCCGCTCGAACGTTGGGAGGACGCCCAGACCCCGAAGCACATCGCGATCTCCCTGACGGGCGAACCCACCCTCTATCCCAAGATGAACCGGTTCCTCGAGCTCTGCCACGAACGGGGCATCACGACGTTCCTCGTGACGAACGGCACGAATCCGGACGCCCTCCGTGCGCTCGACCCGCTCCCGACCCAGCTCTACGTGTCGGTGACGGCGCCGAACGCCCAGGTCTTCCGTCGACTGACGCTGCCGGCCCAGGAGGATGCGTGGGAGCGCCTCCGCGAGTCGCTCGCCATCGTCCGGGACCTCCGAACGCGACGGGTCGTGCGCCACACGCTCGTGAAGGGATGGAACCTCGGATGGGTGAGCTCCTACGCGGAGCTCGATTCGATCGCCCGTCCGGACTTCATCGAGCCGAAGGGGTACGTCTACATGGGAAAGTCGCGGCAGCGCCTGGGACGCGACCAGGAGCCGACCCACGAGGAGATCGCCGCGTTCGCCCGGCGGTTGGCGGCTCGAACCGGCTACCAGTTCCTGGATGAGTCGCCCGACTCGAAGGTCGTGCTGCTGGGGCGGAGCCCGGAGGGTCGCTTCCTGCCGGGCCGCACGCCGATGACGACGCCGTTACCGATGGTGCCGGCGCTCGCGGTCGGCTAGACGAGACGCCAGTTGAGAATTTCGACGAAGATCGCCGCCGAGATCCCCATGCTCATGACAAGATAGGGGTTGAGCTTGAGCGCCCGGGTCTCCTCCATGTCGTAGTATTGGATGAGACCGGCGGCGCTCGAGAAGCCGGACCGGCGCTGTTCGGGCATGTCGATCGTCGGAGCGTGGCGGCGCTATATAACCGCTGTCGGGGCCTCTCAGCGACGCAGCGAGAATCGGTCGCCGTCGAGGACCGCGTCCTCGAGCGCGTCCTGGAACCGCCCGACGAGCCCCGAACCGACGCTGTCGGCCGCCCCCGAGAAGAGGCGGTCGAAGAACGGGCGCGGCGGGCTCGCGCGCACTGTCTTCCTCGACGGTACGCCGGTGGCACGGGCGAGCTCTTCGAGCGCGGCTTCGCGGTCGGCGAGCCCGTCGATAAGCCCGAGCTTGAGCGCCTGGGTTCCGGTCCAGAATTCCCCGGTGGCGAGCGGCAGGATCTCCTCGACCGATCGTTTCCGCTCTCTCGCGACGAGCTGAACGAAAACGTCGTACCCCTCTTGGGTGATCGCTTGGAGTTTCGCGCGCTCGACCTCGGTCAACGGGCGGTATCCTTGGTAAGCATCCTTGTGGACGCCCGCGTGCAACAGTTCGACCGAGATCCCGAGGCGGCGAACGAGGTCGCGGACCGCGAAGTGCGCGGAGATCACGCCGATCGACCCGACGTCGGACTCGGGGTAGGCGAAGATCTTCCGGGCCCCGAGAGCGGCCATGTAGGCGCCCGAGGCGCCCATCGACCCGATCGAGGCGAATACGGGTTTCACCTCATTGAGGCGCTTGACGGCGAGGTAGAAGTCCATCGAAGCGATCGCTTCCCCTCCACCGCTCGAGATGTCGAGTAGGACGCCCTTCACGCGGCGCTTGGTTCGGAGCACTTTGAGCAGTCGAACGTACGGGTCGACGCTTCGTTCGCGGATCGTGCCGCGAAAGGTGACCTGGGCGAGGAGTTCGCGCATGGGACGGTGGGCTCGAGTCGTCCGCCGCTAATAACGCCGGCCGCTCCCGCGTGGAACCGATGCTTGAAGTAACCGCCGAACGCAAGGGCGCGCGGGGGAGGTACCGATCCCGACCGCTCGGTCGCGTCTGGCCAGCTACTTCCACCGGAACCTGCCGGCATATGCTCTCCTCCTTCTCGCCCCGAGCATTCCGGAACTGCTCACGGGTTCGACCCCCATCACCGAACTGATCGCGAATCCGATCGGGTTCGTCGTGGGGTTCACCCTCGACATCGCCCTCTACGGTACCGGCGCCCTCCTGATCCGCGAGTTCGCGGTGAAGTTCGAAAAGGGATGGGCATCGATCCTGCTCCTCGGAGCGGCCTACGGGATCGCGGAGGAGGGGTTCGAAGTGCACACTTTCTTCCTCACCTCCGGGCCGCCGGTCGACGCGCTCGGCAGCTACGGGCACGCGTTCGGGGTGAACTGGGTGTGGGCGCTCGCGCTGACCATCTTCCATTCCACCTACTCGATCGCGCTACCCATCCTCCTCACCGTCCTGTGGTTCCCCGCCGCGAGGAACACCCGTTGGCTCAGCCGCCGCATGATCACGGTGCTCGCGGTCATCTTCGTGGGCGAGGTGGTCATCTTCGGGTCCCTCGTCGGTCACGGACCCTCCCTCGCGGCGCTCGGCTTCTTCGTCGCCGTCGTCGGGATACTCATCGCGCTCGCGCTCTGGGCGCCCCGATACCTTCTCGCCGCTCGACCCGGACCGCGGACCGTCCGCCCGAGGCTGCTCGTCCTCCTCGGCACGGTCGAGTTCGCGGCGTACACTCTGGTCTTGTTCTTTTCGGCGACGTGGGCCATCCCCGCGTACGGGGCCGCGTTCTTCCTCGTCCTCGCGAACGGCGGCGCCCTCTTCCTCATTCTTCGGTGGGTCGGCACGGAGGACCTCGAGCGTTCCGAGTTCTACTTCGCGAGCGGCATGATGCTCGCCCTCTTCGCCTGGGACGTCCTTCTCGAGTTCGTCGGGGTTCCCGGGATCCTCGCGGTCAGTGCGGTGTTCGTCTACTTGCTTTTCCGCCTCCGCCGTACTCTGAATGCCCGTTCTTCCACCTATCGCGCGCCGTACGGCACCCGAGCAGTGCCCCCCGCCGGGACTTAGCTCGGCACCGCGGCGCGCAAGCGAGCGCGAGGTTCGGGGACGGGGCCGGGCCCGGGGTCGCCCGAAAGCGCACGTTCGCGCACGGCGTGGGCGTGGCTTCGCCGGCGGGGCAACGGTTGGGGATTCTCTCGGTGGCTCAGCGCTTGTTCGACCGCGGACCGTACCATGAGGCCGTTCATCGAGCCCGAGACGGATTCCCGGGTCATTCCCCGAACGCACAGCGAACACGCACTCTCGGTGACCACCGGGCGGGAAGCCGCCCGGGCCGCAACGGATTTGCCTACCGGTTCAAGTCGCGGCACATGCCTTTCCCTCGACCGCAGGTCGACCTCCACTCCCCACCACCTGAGTTCGAGGCGGAGGTCGACTGGCTCGAGCGCTGGAGCTATGGCCTCGTGCTCCTCGAAGAATACCCCATCCCCGACCTCCGAGAGGCCGTTGCCGAGGTAGAGTCTTCGGTCCGCAGCCATCGGGCCACGGCCGACCCGTGGGTCCTCCCTCTGCTGGGGGGCGACGAGGAGACTGCCCGAGGGGCTCGGGTCGTCCTGAGTGACCACGCGTGGTTCGAGACCTCGCTCGATCAGTTCTGGTGGTTCTTTCGGGTCGTCGAGCGCGAGGACCACGGCGGGCACCGACAGGCGCTCGGCCAGTACGGGCGGGTGCTCGCGGAGGCCTTGCGCCGACACCTGGCCGACGAGGACCGGCTGCGCGCTCGCAATTCAACCCGGGGATGGGATCCCGTTCCCTAGCGGTCGGCAACGCTAATTAACACGGCCGAGAGAACGGGGAACGGAATCGATGGCGGCGCGCGGGACCGAAGCGGTCTGGGTCGAAAAGTATCGGCCCAGCTCCCTCAAGGAGATGGTCGGCCAGGAGGCCATCCTCCCTCTGCTCCGCTCGTACGCCGAGAAGCGGTCGATGCCGCACTTATTGTTCGCGGGCCCACCGGGCAGCGGCAAAACGACCGCGGCTCTCGCCCTCGCCAAGGACTTGTTCGGTGCGGAATGGCGTTCCTCGTTCCTGGAGCTGAATGCCAGTGATGAGCGTGGGATCGACACCGTGCGGACGACGATCAAGCAGTATGCCCGAACATCTCCGCTTGGCGACGTCGGCTTCAAGATCCTTTTCCTCGACGAAGCCGACAACCTGACCTCGGAGGCGCAGGCATCCCTGCGCCGCCTGATGGAACGCTACTCGGGGTCCTGTCGATTCATTCTCTCCTGCAACTACTCCTCCCGCATCATCGACCCGATCCAATCGCGATGCGCGGTCTTCCGGTTCCGGGCGTATTCTCCCGAAGCGGTGCGGACCCAGGTGAAACATATCGCGACCGCGGAGGGTAAGAAAGTCTCGGCGGAAGCTCTCGAGACGATCCTCACCGCGAGCTCCGGCGACATGCGTCGTGCCACGAACCTCCTCCAGCTCGCGGGGACGCACTCCGACAATATCACCGCCGAGACGATCAAAGAGTACGCGACGATTCCGCTCCGGCGGGAGGTCGAGGGGATGCTGACCGCGGCGCTCTCCGGGAACTTCCGCGAAGCCCGCGATCGCCTGTTCGCTCTGTTCATCGAGCGCGGTGCTTCGGGCGAGGACATTCTGAAGGCGATCCACAGTTATCTTCCCGACATTCCGGATGCGGTGCTGCCGGCCCGAGAGAAGGTCCGACTGCTCGAGTATCTCGGCGAGGTCGATTTCCGCCTCGCCCAGGGCGCGTCCGACCGCATCCAGCTCGAGGCGGTCCTCGCGCACATGGCCGCGAGCGTTCCCGGAGGGAAGTAGCGCGTGGCCCGCCAGCGGGACGTCGGCGCCAAGCCGCGCGTGCACCGTCGGGCCGTCGTGGTCGGCGAATTGCATACGAGCACCGCCACCCGACGCGCAGTACGGGCTCGCCGCGTGAAGAAGGGCGACCCGATCGCCGCCGGCGAGGTGGCCGGGCTCCTCGCGATGAAGCGGACCTCCGAGCTGATTCCCCATTGCCACGCGGTCGGTCTGACCGCGAGCTCGGTCGAGCTCTCCGTGTCGCGGGCCGGCGTGCGGGTACGCGCCGAGGCCGAGACGGTCGACCGCACCGGCGTGGAGATGGAGGCGCTCGTCGGCGCGAGCGTCGCGCTTCTCACCGTATGGGACATGGTCAAGTACCTCGAGAAGGATGCGCGGGGACTCTACCCGACCACCTCCCTCGGTCCGGTTCGGGTCGTCACTAAGAAGAAATCACGGAAGGAAACAGCATGACGGAAGCCAAGAATCCCTCGGAACCCGCCGCGAGTCGCCATCATCTGCACGGGAGCCGGTCGCTCGGCGTGGCCGTCCTCTCGGTCTCCGACACCCACACGGAGCAGGATGACCCATCGGGACACCTCGCGCGCGACCTCCTCCAAGCCGCCGGGCACAAGGTCGTCCATTACGCGCTCGTAGCGAACTCGGTGGCCGACGTTCGGGATTGCCTCGAGCCGTGGCTCCGCGAGGTGGGGGTCGAGGCGGCCGTGACGGTCGGCGGTACCGGCGCGAGTTCGCGCGACCTCACGGTCAACGCGCTCGAGGCGATGGGCGGCCGCAAGCTCGAAGGGTTCGGCGAGATCTACCGTTCGTTGAGCTACGCCGAGGTCGGTGCGCTCGCGATGATCAGCCGGGCGGCGCTGTTCGTGATCCAGGGAAAGCCGGTCTTTGCCCTCCCCGGCAGCGAACGTGCCGTGCGGACGGCCATTGAGAAGTTGATCGTTCCCGCCTCGATCCACCTGGTCGAAGAGCTGGAGCGCTGAGCCGTCGGGTCACGCCGGGGCGCGGAGGGAGAGTCCGCCCATCGGCGGCGGGCCCGGGTCGACGACCGAGGGAGTGGCCCCCTGGTTTCGACAGAAATCGCTCCAGGCAGAGTTGGCCTCGATGTGGTGCGAGAGCAGGATGCCGCGCGGCGAGAGCGCTTCCCAGGCCGCCCGCAGCTCGAACCGCGCCCGGGACGCCACCGGCCCGTTGTCGTAGAAGAAGAGGTCGACCCCGTTCGAGCCCGAGAGGATCTCCCGG